>WNGC01001670.1_pt1 | contig 13545 bp, 15 predicted proteins | sample 5400051 | NCBI WGS metagenome assembly WNGC01 (sample SAMN13153368, study PRJNA577476) | soil metagenome | isolation source: 20 cm soil or saprolite under grassland replicate 2 | place: USA:California | collected 2016-06-15 | reverse complement strand
GTGCGAAGCGGCCATTCCTGCGCTCGTTCAAGGCGCAACAGGATCGACTGGCATCTTTATGCCGCTTTTACGCCTGAATACCGAAATCCGTCTCGATCCTTTATGTGCGCGTACGTAGCTCTTCGCCACCGGCGAGCGCTCCCTCGGCCGGGCGGAGCGCCGCTCCAGCAAGGAGACCGACGTGCCTGACCTTCTGTTCGTCCTCATCGGGCTCGGCTTCTTCGCCGTGGCTTGCCTCTATCTTTTCGCCTGCGACCGGCTGTGAGGGCCGCCATGTCGTTCGACCTGATCCTCGGCGGCGTTATTTCCGTCGGCCTGCTCCTCTACCTGGTATTCGCGCTGTTGCGCCCCGAAAAATTCTGAGGCTGGGATGACCCCGAATGGCTGGATGCAGATCGCGATCTTTGTCGCGATCCTGATTGCGCTGGCTCGCCCGCTCGGCGGCTATATGACCGCCGTGTTCGAGGGCCGCGTCACCTTTCTGCGCCCGGTGGAGCGCGTGTTCTACCGGCTGTGCGGCACCAAAGAGAGCGAAGAGCAGCACTGGCTGACTTACGGGTTCGGCATGTTGGTCTTCCACGTTGTCGGCTTCGCCTCGCTCTATGCGCTGCAGCGCCTGCAAAACTACTTGCCGTTCAACCCACAAGATCAGTCCGCGATCTCGCCCGACTCCTCGTTCAACACCGCGGTCAGCTTCACCACCAACACGAACTGGCAGTCCTACACGCCTGAGACGACGATGAGTTATCTGACCCAGATGGCGGGGCTCACCGTCCACAATTTCGTCTCGGCCGCGGCCGGCATCGTGCTGTCAGTTGCGCTGATCCGCGGCTTCGCGCGGCGCTCGGCCCGGACGATCGGCAATTTCTGGGTCGATATGACCCGCTGCGTTCTCTACATCTTGTTGCCGATCTCGATCATCGGCGCGCTGCTGCTGTGCTGGCAGGGCGTGCCGCAGAACCTAGGCGCCTACACCGAGGCGACGACCTTGGAGGGCGCCAAGCAGGTCATCGCGCAGGGACCGGTCGCCTCGCAGGAGATCATCAAAGAGCTCGGCACCAACGGTGGCGGCTTCTTCAACGCCAACTCGGCACATCCCTTCGAGAACCCGACGCCATTGTCGAACCTGATCGAGATGGTCGCGATTTTCGCGATCGGCGTCGGGCTGACCAACGTCTTTGGCCGGATGGTCGGCAACGAGAAGCAGGGCTGGGCCCTGCTCGCCGCGATGGGGATCCTGTTCCTGGTTGGTGTCGCCACCGCTTATTGGGCGGAAGCCGCCGGCAATCCGCAGATCGCCGCGCTCGGCATCGACACTGCGCCCTCGGCGATGCAGGCCGGCGGCAACATGGAGGGCAAGGAGGTCCGCTTTGGGATCGCCAATTCGGCGCTGTGGGCGACGATCACGACCGACACCTCCTGCGGCGCCGTCAACTCGATGCATGACAGCTACATGCCATTGGGCGGCATGGTGCCGCTCATAAACATGCTGCTCGGCGAAGTGATTGTCGGCGGCGTCGGCTCCGGCCTCTACGGCATCCTGCTGTTCGCGATCGTCGCCTTGTTCGTCGCCGGGCTGATGGTCGGGCGAACCCCGGAATATCTTGGCAAGAAACTCGAAGCCAAGGAGGTCAAGATGACGATGCTCGCCATCTTGTGCCTGCCGCTCTCGATCCTCGTCTTTACCGCGATCGCGGTGGTGGTCGAACCGGGCCTCGCCGGCATCTCGAACGCGGGGCCACACGGCTACACCGAGGTGCTGTACGCCTTTACCGAAGGCGCCGGCAACAACGGCAGCGCCTTTGCTGGCCTGTCGGCCAACACGCCCTTCTACAACACGACGATCGGCTTCGCGATGCTGATTGGCCGCTTCTTCGTGATCGTTCCGATGCTGGCGATTGCCGGTGCGCTCGCCGCGAAGAACATCTCGCCGCCTTCAGCCGGCACTTTCCCGACCGATAGCGGGCTGTTCGTCGGATTGCTGGTCGGCGTCATCGTGATTGTTGGTGGCCTGACCTATTTCCCGGCCGTCGCGCTCGGCCCGCTTGCCGAGCAGTTCGCGATGCAGGCCGGGACCTTGTTCTAGGGAGAGCCGTCAAATGGCCGCGCAAGCCAAATCCTTGTCGCTGTTCGATCCGACGATCCTCGGGCCGGCGGTCGGCGATGCCTTCAAGAAGCTCGACCCGCGCACCTTGTGGCGCAACCCGGTCATGTTCGTCGTCGAGATCGTCTCGGCGGCGACGACTGTTCTGTTCGTGCGCGATCTCCTCGTCGGCTCGGGCGCGTCCTTCTCGGGCCAGATCAGCCTCTGGCTGTGGTTCACCGTGCTGTTCGCCAATTTCGCCGAGGCGGTCGCCGAAGGCCGCGGCAAGGCGCAGGCGGCGAGCTTGCGGCGCACGCAGTCGCAGGCGATCGCAAAGCGGCTCGGTGCCGCCAATGCGACGAATTGGCAGGACGTGCCGGCCCACCAGCTGAAGGTCGGCGATATCGTGCTCGTCGAGGCGGGCGACCTGATCCCGAGCGATGGCGAGATCATCGAGGGTATCGCCTCGGTCGATGAATCGGCGATCACCGGCGAATCCGCCCCGGTCATTCGCGAGAGCGGCGGCGACCGCTCGGCGGTGACCGGCGGCACGCGCGTGCTCTCCGACGAGATCAAGGTGCGCATCACCGCGAGCCAGGGCTCGACCTTTCTTGATCGCATGATCCGCCTGGTCGAGGGCGCCGAGCGGCAGAAGACGCCGAACGAGATAGCGCTGAACATATTGCTCGCCGGGCTGACGATCATCTTCCTGCTGGCGACGGTGACGATCCCGAGCTTCTCGCATTATGCCGGGGGCACGGTCGGGGTCGTCGTGCTGATCGCCCTCTTCGTGACACTGATACCGACGACGATCGGTGCGCTGCTGTCGGCGATCGGCATTGCCGGCATGGACCGCCTCGTCAAGTTCAACGTGCTGGCGATGTCGGGCCGCGCCGTCGAGGCGGCGGGGGACGTCGACACGCTGCTGCTCGACAAAACCGGCACGATCACGCTCGGCAACCGCCAGGCAACCGAATTCCTACCCTTGCCCGGCGTCCAGGAACACGAGCTTGCCGACGCCGCACAACTCGCCTCGTTGTCGGACGAGACGCCCGAGGGTCGGTCAATCGTCGTCCTCGCGAAGGAGAAATACGCCATCCGCGGCCGCGACATGGCGCCGCTCAATGCCCGCTTCATCGCGTTTTCGGCGCAAACGCGCATCAGCGGCATCGACCTCGAGGGCACCTCGATTCGGAAGGGGGCGGTCGACGCTGTCCTCGCGCATGTCGAGGGCGGCAGCACCGCGCCCGTTCGGCTGAGCGCCAGCGGTGGCGGGGCGGCGGCCGTTGCGACGGCCACCGTCTCGCCTTCGGCGCGCGAGCTGACCCAGATCGCCGATCGCATCGCCCAGCAGGGCGGGACGCCGCTCGCCGTCGCCTTGAATGGCCGGCTGCTTGGCGTCATCCATCTGAAAGACATCGTCAAGGGCGGCATCCGCGAGCGCTTCGCCGAGCTTCGCCGCGCCGGCATCCGCACTGTGATGATCACGGGCGACAATCCGCTGACCGCCGCGGCGATCGCGGCCGAGGCGGGGGTCGACGATTTCCTGGCGCAGGCGACGCCCGAAGACAAGCTGAAGCTGATCCGCAACGAACAGGCGGGCGGCCGGCTTGTCGCGATGTGCGGCGACGGCACCAACGATGCGCCGGCGCTGGCGCAAGCCGATGTCGGCGTCGCGATGCAGACCGGCACGATGGCGGCGCGCGAGGCCGGCAACATGGTCGATCTCGACAGCGACCCGACCAAGCTCCTGGAGATCGTCGCGATCGGCAAGCAATTGCTGATGACGCGCGGTGCGCTGACCACCTTCTCGATCGCCAACGATGTTGCCAAGTATTTCGCGATCATCCCGGCGATGTTCCTCGCCTTCTATCCGCAGCTGGCTGCGCTCAACATCATGTATTTGGGCACGCCGCAGAGCGCGATCCTGTCGGCGATCATCTTCAACGCGCTGATCATCATCGCGCTGATCCCGCTGTCGCTGAGGGGTGTGCAATATGTGCCGCAGAGCGCGGCCAGCGTGTTGCGCCGCAACCTGCTGATCTACGGTATCGGCGGCATCCTGATCCCGTTCCCCGGCATCAAGCTGATCGACATGTTCGTCAACGCGGTCGGCCTCATTTAAAGGGTCACTCCTATGCTTCGCCAGATCCGCCCGGCAATCGTGCTGATCGTGTTGATGACGGTCCTGACCGGGCTCGCCTATCCGCTGTTCATGACCGGCATCGCGCAGCTGCTGTTCCCGCACCAGGCAGCCGGCAGCCTGATCGAGAAGGGCGGCAAGGTCATCGGCTCCGAGCTGATCGGCCAGAACTTCACCGATGCGAAATATTTTCACGGCCGCCCGTCGGCGACGACCGACACTGACCCGAACGATTCGACGAAGACGGTGCCGGCACCCTACAACGCCGGCAATTCGGGTGGCTCGAATGCCGGGCCGACCTCGAAATCGCTGATCCAGCGCGTCCAGGGTGATGTCGAGACGCTGAAGAAGGAAAAAGACGGCCCGTTGCCGGTCGATATGGTGACGAGTTCGGCGAGCGGCCTTGACCCGCACATCACGCCCGCCGCCGCGGAGTTCCAGGTTCCGCGCGTCGCCAAGGCCCGCGGCTTGTCAGAAGACAAGGTACGCCAGCTGGTTGCAGAGAATACCCAGGGCCGCGTGCTTGGCCTCCTCGGCGAAGCCCGTGTTAATGTGCTGCAACTCAATCTCGCGCTCGACGCGCTGAAATGAGAAAATAGGCGTACTGAGTAAGGCAGCCTTTTCGGGAAATGAGGGATGCCAAGCAGTTCAACCATCGGAAGCACAAGTGTAGCAATCTTGGCCGTGACTGCGGCGTGGGCGCGAGCGCGGCCTCTTATGGGCGCAGGAGCCGATCATCAGCCGCGGCGTTCAGGCCAACTACACGCTCGGGCCGGTCGCCTTCTCGCTGTCGCTGAATGACGGGTTTTATTCCGACAGCTACAATTGGCTGACCGGTTCCGCCGCCTATACGATCGACAAGGCAAACACGCTGACCGTCGCCGCAGGCGGCAATTTCGGCCATACCAGCAAGAACGTTGTTTCCACAACGCTCCCGCCGACGTTCAAGTCACCCTTCTTCTACAACAACAGCGACATCTTCAATATCATCTATACCTATAGCGCGGCGCCGTGGACGATTACGCCGTACTTCCAATACAACCACGTCCCCTCGGGGCTCGGCTTTATCAGCGACAATGCGACGGTCGGCGGCGCCATCCTCGCCAGCTATGCGGTGAATGACAACGTCAGCGTCGCCGGGCGCGCGGAATACATCGGTTCGACCGGCAACGCCAACTCGCCCAACCTGCTGTTCGGGCCGAGCAGCAGCGCCTGGTCGCTGACCTTTACGCCGACCTACCAGGAAGGCATTTACTTTATGCGCCAAGAGCTGTCCTACGTGCACGCCAACAGCATCACCAACGGCTTCGCCTTCGGCAAAGCCGGCAACCAACGCGGCCAGGGCCGGGTCATGATCGAGGGCGGCGTGATATTCTAGCGGCAGAGGCGATTGGCACGCATCGTGCGTTGCTGCCCACCAGCTACGCCGCAGCGGGCCTTTTCGGAAGGATCGGAGCGATGAAGAAAATCGAAGCCATCATCAAGCCGTTCAAGCTCGACGAAGTGAAAAACGCGCTGCATGAGATCGGCGTCACCGGCATGACCGTCAGCGAGGTCCGCGGCTTCGGGCGCCAGAAGGGCCACACCGAGGTCTATCGCGGCGCCGAGTACGTCATCGATTTTCTACCCAAAGTGAAGATCGAAGTCGTGCTCGACGATGCGCTGATGCCGCGCGCGGTCGAAGCGATCCAACAGGCCGCCAAGACCGACAAGATCGGCGACGGCAAGATCTTCGTCTTCTCAGTCGAGGAAGCATTGCGCATCCGCACCGGCGAGCGCGGCCGCGACGCGGTCTGACATAATTTCCCTCTCCCGCATTGCGGGAGAGGGAGCGATTACGGCTTGTCGGGCTTGTTTGTGTCTGGCGCGGTCTCGCCGGGTTGGAACTCGAGCGAGACGCCATTCATGCAGTAGCGCAACCCGGTCGGCTTGGGCCCGTCCTCGAAGACATGCCCGAGATGCCCGCCGCAGCGCCGGCAATGCACCTCGGTGCGGCTCATGAAAAAGCTGCGGTCGGTCTCGGTCTCGACCCCGTTTTCGAGGGGCGCCCAGAAGCTCGGCCATCCCGTGCCGCTGTTGAATTTGGTTCCGGCGTCGAACAGCGGCTGGCCGCAGGCGGCGCAGTGATAGATCCCGGCGCCGTGTTGCTTGTCGAGCGGGCTCGTCCCGGCGCGCTCGGTGCCGTGCTGGCGCAGGACCCGGTATTGCTCGGGGTTCAGCTTGCGACGCCATTCCTCGTCGCTGTGCTCGACCTCGAAATGCTTGTCCGATTTCGATGATGCGCCGCGGCCGCTCAAGCGGCCCAACAAACCTTCTGCCATATCGCTTGCCTCGCCCACAGCGGTGGTGCTGCCGTCAATATCGGGCGCGCCGGCCTCGCCGTGAAGGGCTTATCGGAAGAGAAGCGTTGATAGATAGGTGCGGAGCTGGTCGCCGCGCTCAATGCACCCGTTCGCCGATCTCGGGTTCCGGGCGGAGCAGCTCCGCCGTCGAGCGCGCGATCCAGCACCACACGACGCAGGTCAGCTCGTCATCACCGCCGCGCAGCCGCTCCGCTTCGCGCTCGGCGACGGTGACCGCCTCCGCCCCATGCCGCCGCACCAGCAGCAACGCGGCCTCCCAGATCTTGCGCTCGTTGGTCATCATCATAGTCGTAAATCCCGCCGAGCCGGTTCGGTTCCACGCAAACCGCCGCCCGTCTTGAGCAGCGACGGGCGCGCCCAATATATTGTTATTTGCACTCGCTCGTATACTGCATCCTGCTTGCGCGAGGTGCAAGCGCTCCTATAATCGCCGCCATCATGCCAGACCTGTTTGACGCTCTCGTGCCGCCCAAAAGCAATGGCTCGGGCGACAGTTATTCTGCCAAGGATATTGAGGTCCTAGAGGGGCTGGAACCGGTGCGCCGGCGCCCCGGAATGTATGTCGGCGGCACCGACGAACGCGCGCTGCATCACCTCGCCGCCGAAGCGCTCGACAATGCGATGGACGAGGCGGTCGCCGGCCATGCAACGCGAATCGAGCTCGAGCTTGATTCGGCGGGATCGGTCACGGTGCGCGACAACGGCCGCGGCATCCCGGTCGATCCGCATCCGCGCTTCCCGAAAAAGTCCGCGCTCGAAATCATCCTGACCATGCTGCATTCGGGCGGCAAGTTCGGCGGCGATGCCTACAAGACATCGGGCGGGCTGCACGGCGTCGGCATCTCGGTCGTCAACGCGCTCTCCGATCGGCTCGATGTCGAGGTCGCGCGCGACCGCAAGCTGTGGCGCCAGAGCTATCGCCGCGGCGTGCCGCAGGGCCGGGTCGAGGATTGCGGACCCGTGCAGAACCGGCGCGGCACCGTCTTGCGCTTTCATCCCGATCCCGAAATTTTTGCCGACGCCGCGTTTCGCCCGGCGCTCCTCTACCGCATGGCGCGCTCGAAGGCGTATCTGTTCCGCGGCGTCGAGATTCGCTGGCGCTGCGATCCTTCGGTACCGCGGCCCGACGGCATACCGCAGGAAGCGCGGCTGCATTTTCCGAACGGGCTCGGCGATTTCCTCGCCGCGAGCCTCGCCGACCGGCCGCTGTTGACGCCAAAGCCGTTTCTCGGCCGCGCCGAATTCCCGGATGGCGGCCCAGGGGGAGGCAGCGTCGAGTGGGCCGTCGTGTGGCCAGAAGACGAAGAGGACGGCTTCTGCCATTCCTATTGCAACACGATCCCGACGCCGGAGGGCGGCACGCACGAGGCCGGGCTGCGCCAGGCGCTGACCCGCGGCATCCGCGCCTATGGCGAGTTGATCGGGCATCGCCGCGTCGCCGCGGCGACGGGCGATGACGTGACGGCCGGCGCGGCGATGCTGTTGTCATTGTTTCTGCGCGACCCGCAATTCCAGGGTCAGACCAAGGAGCGCCTCGCTTCCGCCGAGGCGGCGCGCATCGTCGAGACCGCGCTGCGGGACCATTTCGATCATTGGCTCAGCGCCGACCCGGCGACGAGCCGCGTACTGCTCGACCGCATCGCCGAGCGCGCCGAAGAGCGCCAGCGCCGGCGTCAGCAGCGCGAGATGGCGCGCAAGAGCGCGACCCGCAAGCTGCGCCTGCCGGGGAAGCTCTCCGATTGCACGCGCGACAGCGCCCAGGGCACCGAGATCTTTCTCGTTGAGGGCGACAGCGCCGGCGGTTCGGCGAAGCAGGCGCGCGATCGCGACACGCAGGCGATCCTGCCGTTGCGCGGCAAGATCCTCAATGTCGCGAGCGCCTCGGCCGACAAGATGCGCGCCAACCAGGAACTGAACGACCTCGTGCTCGCCCTCGGCTGCGGCATCGGCTCGCATTACCGCGAGGAGTCGCTGCGTTATGAGCGCGTCATCATCATGACCGATGCCGATGTCGACGGCGCGCATATCGCCTCGCTGTTGATGACGTTTTTCTTCCGGGAGATGGCAAAGCTCGTCGACAACGGCCATCTCTTCCTCGCGCTGCCGCCGCTCTACCGAATGACCCAGGGCGAGGTGACGCATTACGCGCGCGACGACGCGCATCGCGAGGAGTTGCTCGCGACGACATTCAACACCCGCGGCAAGGTCGAGATCAGCCGCTTCAAGGGGCTCGGCGAGATGCCGGCGCGCTATTTGAAGGCGACGACGATGGACCCGAAGCTGCGCACGCTGTTGCGCGTGACCTTGCCGTCGCGCCCGCATTCGACGCTGACCGATCCCGCGGCGATCGAAACGGCCGATGAAGGCTTTCGCCGCACCGAGAAACTGGTCGAGACCTTGATGGGACGGCGTCCGGAACTGCGCTTCGACTACATCCAGAAAAACGCCCGCTTCGCCCGCGACCTCGATTTGTAGCAAGCGGTTTTAGGGCGGAAAGGGACAGCTTATCCGCCGGTCGACGCGCCGAGGTCCCTAGCGCTTTCCGCCGATCACGAATGTCAGCCCCGTGGCAGACCCATCTTGCTTTGATCTTGGCTTCCGCTTACCTAGTTGCCCGTCGACCCGGTTGGGTTCGGCGTCACTGCCGGCGTTCTAGACGAACCCCCCGACCGTGTTTCCCGATCCAACCGACGTCCGATCCGCCGTACGCTTGTGCGGCGGCCTTGCGACCAGATTGGAGTTACTGCGAATGACGACCGGTACGGTCAAATGGTTCAATTCCCAAAAGGGTTACGGGTTCATTCAGCCGACCAGCGGCGGCAATGATGTGTTCGTGCACATTTCAGCCGTCGAGCGGGCCGGCATGGATGGCCTGCAGGAAGGACAGAAGCTGAGCTTCGAGCTCGAACAAGGACAACGCGGCCGGGTCTCGGCTGTCAACCTGCGTCCGGCCTAGCCGTCGGTCGTCAAAGGGGCGCTTCGGCGCCCCTTTTTTCCTGGGTTCCAACCGACTGGTTTCAACAACGAAGGAGCACTCTTTGGCAAAGGAAGATCTGATCGAATTCGAGGGCACCGTCATGGAACTCCTGCCCGATGCACGGTTCCGGGTGCGCCTCGACAACGGCCATGAGACGCTCGCTTACTCGTCCGGCAAGATGAAGAAAAACCGCATCCGGATCCTGGCCGGCGATCGCGTCACGGTCGAGATGACGCCCTATGATCTGACCAAGGGCCGGATCAATTTCCGCCACAAGGACACCGCCGCGCCGCCGATGACGCCGCGCCCGCAATTCCGGAGACGCTAGGGGTTGGCGCTGACCCGCTCGCGCCATTTAGCAGACATGGCCTGTTTCAAAGACATGGCTGGAACCGGCGAAAAACCTTGACTTTCGACCGGTCATCCCCAACTAAAAGCACGGGCGATCCGCCTACCTAAACCTTGCGTAAGGCAATAAATTATCAATGAATTTTAACGAACTGGGACTCTCGCCTGAACTTTTGCAGGCGATAACAGACACCGGCTATACCACCCCCACCCCGATCCAAGAGCAAGCCATCCCCGTCGTCACCCAAGGGCGCGACGTATTGGGCTGTGCCCAGACCGGCACCGGCAAGACCGCCAGCTTTGCGCTGCCGATGATCGACAAGCTCGCCGCCGGGCGGGCGCGGGCGCGGATGCCGCGTTCGCTGATCCTCGAGCCGACCCGCGAGCTCGCGACCCAGGTCGAGGCTTCCTTCGAGCGCTACGGCAAGCATCACCGGCTCTCGACGGCCCTCCTGATCGGCGGCGAGAGCTTTGGCGACCAGGAGCGCAAACTCGACCGCGGCGTCGATGTGCTGATCGCGACGCCGGGCCGCCTCCTCGACCTGTTCGAACGCGGCAAGATCCTCCTCTCGGATGTCCGCATCCTGGTCATCGACGAAGCCGACCGGATGCTCGATATGGGCTTTATCCCCGATGTCGAGCGCATCGTCGGCTTCTTGCCGCGGACGCGCCAGACGCTGTTCTTCTCCGCGACGATGCCACCGGAGATCCGCCGCCTGGCGGACGCTTTCCTGAAGGACCCGGTCGGCATCTCTGTCGCGCCGCCCGCCTCCCCAGCCGCGCTGGTCGAGCAATCGCTGATTGTCGTCGCGCCGGAAGACAAGCGCGACACCTTGCGGCATCTGATCGCCAGCGAGGACGTCAAGAACGCCCTCATCTTCTGCAACCGCAAACGCGACGTCGATATCCTGCAGCGCTCCCTGAGCCGGCATGGGCTGGATGCGGCCGCATTGCATGGAGATATGCCGCAGCCAAAGCGGACGGAGACGCTGGAGCGTTTCAAGAACAACGAGATCCGGCTCCTCGTCGCCAGCGACGTCGCGGCGCGCGGGCTCGACATCCAAGGCCTTTCGCACGTTTTCTGCTTCGATGTGCCCTACCATGCCGAGGATTATGTGCATCGGATCGGGCGCACCGGACGGGCCGGGCGGCAGGGCCGCTCCTTCATGCTGGCGAGCCCCGAGGACGGCAAGAACGTCGCCGCAATCGAGAGATTGATCGGCCGCGCGATCCCGCCTTTTGCGATTGACGGCATCGCCGCCGCGGCGCTCGACGCCGAGGCGTCGGACGGCCGCCGTTCCCGGCGCGGGGAGCATCGGGGCGCCGAGAGGCGCCATGAGCGGTCCCCGCGCAATACCGAGCAGCGCGACCGCCGGCCGCGCCGCGACAATCGGCCGCCGCGGCAGGAAGCTCGCCATGAACCCAGCCAGCAGCCGCATAACGAGACCCATGATGCCGAAGTGTTGACCTTCCCCGGCCCGGCCGGCGCCCCCGTTGCCGAGCCGCGCCGCCGCCCGCCGCGCGAGCCCGCTCCGGACCACCGGTCCGAGCCGCGCGTCGTCGGGTTCGGCGACGACCTGCCGGCCTTCCTGAGGCGCGCGCCGCGCGTTGCCGCGGAAGCCTAATCCCGCCTTTACATTCATCGCTCATCGGGCATTCTCGCCGGCCACGGGCAGGTGACGAGGCGCCGATGAGCGACAATGCGGGGTGGGTGAAGGCAGCCAGCCGCGCTTCTCTCGCCGAGGGGGACGTCCTTGGCGTTCTCGTCGGCGGCAAGGAGATCGCGCTCTACGATCTCGACGGCACGGTCTACGCGACCGACGACATCTGCACCCACGCCTACGCCAAATTATCGGATGGTTGGCTCGACAAGAGCGAGATCGAATGCCCGCTGCACGCCGGCCGCTTCGATGTGAAGACCGGCAAGGCGCTCTGCCCGCCGGTCACCGACGACATCAAGACCTACCCCGTGCGCATCGTAGGCGACGAGATCCAGATCAAGCTGGATTAATCAGGCGTAGACGCGGCGGTAGAGGTCGATGATTTCGTCGGCCGTGGGGACGCGCGGGTTGTTCGCCGGCGAGCCCGAGGCCAATGCCTGCGACGCCATGACCGGCAAGAGTTCGTCGTAGCGGGCGCGGTCGATGCCGTAAGCCTGCGGGCTCGGCACCTTCAAATCTCCGTTGAGGCGGTGCAACTCGTCGACAAGCCGCGCGACCGCCGCCTGGCTCCCCTCCCCTTCCTCGGCGACACCCATCGCCCGCGCGCAATCGGCATAGCGCTCGAGCGCAGCCGGCGCCGAGAACGCGGTGATCTCGGGCAACAGCATCGCATTGGAGAGGCCGTGCGGCACATGAAAGAAGGCGCCGATCGGCCGGCTCATGCCATGCACCAGCGCGACGCTGGCATTCGAGAACGCCATCCCGGCGGTCGTTGCGCCGAGCATCATGGCTTCCCGCGCCGCGCGGTTGTCGGGTTCGGCGCAGGCCGCGCGGATGTGGCGCGCGATGAGGCCCATCGCGTTCCGCGCGAGCCCGTCGGTGAACGGGCTGGCCCGGCGGCTCACATAAGCCTCGATTGCATGCGTCAGGCTATCGATGCCTGTGTCCGCCGTGAGGCGGTACGGCATCGAGAGCGTCAGCTCGTAATCGACAATCGCTGCCGCGGGGCAGCATGCGAGGCCGGCGATCAGCATCTTCTCGTCGGTCTCGGTATCGGTCACGACCGTGAAGCGGGTGACCTCGGAGCCGGTGCCGGCGGTTGTCGGGATCGCGATCAGCGGCGGGCCCAGTTGCGGGATCTCGGCCGGCACCTTCCAGTCGCGCATGTGTCCGCCATTCGCGAACAATACCGACATGCCCTTCGCGGTATCGATCGAGCTGCCGCCGCCGATCGCGACGAGACTGTCGAAACCGCCATCGCGCAGGATCGCAACACCGATGTCGATGACATCGGTTGTCGGATCGGAGACCGTATCGGAAAACACCGAATACAGGATCTGCGCCTTGTCGAGCAGCCCGGTCGCGCGGTCGAGGATCCCAGAGCGCGCGATATAGGGATCGGTCACGACGAGCGGATGCTTAAGGCCAAGCCGCGCCATCAAGGCCGGCAATTCGGCGAGCGCGCCGCCGCCAACCGACATCAGGCGCGGCATCGTGATCAATGCGGCCATCGCAGCCTCCTCGCTAAGCCGGCTTTTTCAGGCGGAAGCGCAGAACGCCGCCGGCCTCTTCGCTCGACTGGACAAGCTCGCAGCCGGTCGTCTGGCAGAAATGCTCGAAATCCTTGGTGGCGCCGGGATCGGTCGCGAGGACTTCGAGGATGCCGCCGGGCGGCACGGTCTTCAGCGCGCGGCGCGTCTTCAGGACCGGCAGCGGGCAGAGCAGCCCAGTCGCATCGAGCGTCGTTGTCGGCTCGGTTGTCGATTCGTCACCCATTTCCGCCATAACCTCTCGTCCCAACACCCCGCCGAACGCCTTCGGTTTTAGCGATGCGCGGCCGGAGCGGCAACGGGCGCAGCTGCCGGGTGCCCGAACGCGCCCGCTTGTCGTATGCTGCCGCCTCTTTGTGCAATGTGGGGTGCGGTCAGAAATGCAGAAGGTTGCGATGTTTGTTGCGGCGATGGCGCTCT
>WNGC01001669.1_pt1 | contig 13546 bp, 9 predicted proteins | sample 5400051 | NCBI WGS metagenome assembly WNGC01 (sample SAMN13153368, study PRJNA577476) | soil metagenome | isolation source: 20 cm soil or saprolite under grassland replicate 2 | place: USA:California | collected 2016-06-15 | reverse complement strand
CAACTGCCTGAAGTTGTCGCCGAATTGCTCGTTGAGCTTCACGTTGAAGTCCCGGACCACTTCCGATAGGGCCCTTACAAGCGCCTTCGAGTTGGTCTCTGCAATATTCTCCGCGTATCTGTCGAATGCTTCGATCAGCCTGTCGGCGCGAGCGTTGCTGTCCGCACGCAAGAGCTTGACCTGGCTCAACAGACCGGAATCATCGCCGCCCGCAATCGAGCGGTTGAGCTGCACCAGCAGACGGGCCAGGTCGTCCACGGTGGAGCCTTCCTGCGCACCGGACGCCGGTATGGTTGCGTCGCCAAACAGCGCGACCCGGATCTTGAGCGTGAGTGCCCAGAATATCCCAACCACGGATGCCCAGAACGCCGTGCGGATTCCCCCGAGCAGGTGCGGGACACTGTTTCGAACGTCGTTCGGGTCGAAATCCAGCAGCCCCCAGGCAATGCCCGCGAAGCAGAAGAATATGCCGAGGGTCGTCAGGATCGTGGGGCCGAGTGCCGTGGCGCGGCGTGACCACCTGAGGTGGAACAGCAGGGCAATTGACGATATCAGTACGGTGGCGAATTGCGTAAAGCCGTTGAGATATTCCCAGATGCGTCCCATCGCCTTCTCCTCGACACGCGACCCAGGCGGCCAGGACCAGCCGCTCGCGAACGTCCGCATGGGCCGCCAAGGAATCTACAAGCCTTCGTTAGAAGCCTGGTGGTGGTGGCGCGGGCAGGACGGCCGGCATTCTTCGGGCAGTAGCGTGTGCAACGTCCATGTAACCTTCGAACCACGACTGTACGCCGTTCGGACCACCGTTTCGACGTGCTCCGGTAACGATCCGACTCGGCGGCAGTTCAGATCTCGTAGATGCTATGGCTCGGGCCTAACCGGAGCCGTGTCGGGGCGATGACCTGCCTCGAAACGGCTCTGCGCTATCCTGCCCCGATCGCGGCCTACCCGATCATGATCGGCAGCGACGGCGTCCTCATCCCGGTGGCGAGCTTCGGGTTCCTCAAGTCGGGCCGCTTCGCGCCGGGGGCGCTCTCGGCCTCGCGATCGGCGGTTATATCGCCGCCTTGGCGCCTGTCGGTTGCCACAACGGCTTGCTCAGATTCTCCGTGAACGACGAGAACATGATGTTGAAGCTGATGCTGATCCGCTCGTCCTCGCTCGCGCTCGCGTCGACGGAGTGCTGCAGGTAAGCCGGAAATACCAGCATCGTTCCGTCCTTCACTCTCACGACGACCTGGTCGGTATTCTCGGCCGTGAGCTCGACGACCGGGGGGCGGATGATCCCGGTCTGATTGCGCGGGTCATGAAAGTTGATGGTGTCCGCGCCTGGATGGGTCCGGACATAGTACACACCGCTCAGGAAGTTGTTCGGGTGCTGGTGCATCTTGTGCGCGGCGCCTGTCGCGAGGACTGTCGCCCAGCAGGCGGTGACTTGGTACGCGTCGTAGCCGATCCTGAGGAACCGCAGGATTCCCGGCACGACGCGGTGCACGCAGGAAACGAGATCCCGGAAGTCATCGAGCTCGTGGAGTGACTGGACCGACTGCCACCCCTGGCCGCGCGCGAGCGGGGGCAGGTCCCGCCTCAGGCGCGCGATCGCTGCGAGCGCCTGGGCGCCGATGGCCTCGCGCAACCGTGCCTCGAGCTCGATCTTCCACACCAGCGTGGCAAACATCGGAATCACATCCGATGTCTCGCTCCGCCTGGGGCTCTGAGGGTCTGATGGCGGCTCGCGCTGCATGGTCGAACTGCACGCCACATGATGCGCCGCGATCGAAAGCCCTGGAGCATCGGCTGTCCCGGGCTTTCGGCCTTCAACCGCTCAGACGGTTTCCGCCTCGGGCTCGACTTCCTTCGGCTTGTCCGTCTCGGGCTTCGGGCGATCGGCTGGCGCGCCAGGCCGCAGACGGTCAATCACAGACCTGGGCTCTTCGCGCTTCTGGACCTTCGTCGCTCCCTGCTGCAAGAAGAATCGTTCCTCGTAGCACATGGCTGTCCTCCTGCGATGACTTTATCGTGGCTCCCTGCGGCAAAGGATAGCATCGGGGCGGCCACTGCGCGCCTCGCGTGGTTGCCAGAGGATGAGCGGGCCTGACGACCGTCACGAGCGGGCGGTCCGGCGAGCCTTCCCGCATGGGCTTTCCCGCCGATTTTCCAGACACCGAGGTTAGGTGCGATCATGACTTTGGAGGCGTGGGATGGGAAGGCGCGATGAACGGCACGCTTTCACTTATCGAACTGGCAGGCCATGTGGGCCTTCTCCTGTGGGGCACGCACATGGTCGGCACCGGGGTGCAGCGCGGCTTCGGCACGGTGCTCCGGCGCTGGCTCGGCCGCAACCTCGGTCGCCGCTTCCGCGCGTTCCTGACCGGGCTCGCCGTGACCGCGCTCCTCCAGAGCAGCACCGCAACGGGTCTGCTCGCGACCTCGTTCACGGCCACCGGGGTGATCGCGCTCGCCCCCGCGCTCGCGGTCATGCTCGGCGCCAACGTCGGCACAGCACTCCTGACACAGGTGCTCGTCTTCAACCTGGCCCTGGTGGGGCCACCGCTGGTGCTCGTCGGCGTGCTCGTTTTCCGTTGGGCCGGCGGCGGCCGGGTGAAGAATATCGGCCGCATCGGCATCGGCCTCGGGCTCATGCTCATGGCGCTCGCGGGCCTGGTGCGCACGCTGGGACCCCTCGAGGGCATTCCGTTGCTGCGCTCGGTCATGGGCGCGCTGGCCGGTGACCCCATCCTCGGGGCGCTGGTCGCAGCGGCACTCACCTGGGCATGCCACTCGAGCATCGCCATCGTGCTGCTCGTGGCGACGTTCGCCGCCACACACGTCGTCGATCCAACCGCCGCTCTCGCCCTGGTGCTCGGCGCGAACCTGGGCGGGGCACTGCCCGCGCTGGTCGACGCCTCGACCTCCGCCGCCCGGCGCCTGCCGCTCGGAAACCTGCTGGTGCGCACCGTGGGCGTGGTGCTCGCGCTGCCATTCCTGCCCGCGATCACTCGTGCACTCGAGCTCGCCGCGCCGGCTCCCGGGCGTCTCGTCGTCAACTTTCACCTGGCGTTCAATCTGGCACTCGCCGCGGTGTTCCTGGGGTCCGTCAGAGGCCTCGCGGCCCTGCTCACGCGGTGGCTGCCGGACCCGCCGGCGCCGGCCGATCCGGGCCGGCCCGTCTATCTCGACGTCGCGGCCCTTGATTCCGCCACGGTGGCCCTTGCGAACGCTGCCCGCGAAACTCTGCGCATGGCCGACATGGTCGAGACGATGCTCCGCGATGCGCTCGAGGTACTCCAGCATAATGATCGCACACGCGCCGAGGCGGTCGCCGCACAGAATCGTTGTGTCGATCAGCTGGGTAGCGCGATTCGCCGCTATCTCGCCGACGTCGGCGGCGAGCAGACCCTCGACCACCAGCGGGAGGGTGCACGGGGACAGGACATCCTGTCGGCCGTGATCAACCTCGAGCATGTCGCCGACATCGTCGCCAACAGTCTGGTCGAGTTTGCAGTGCGGAGTGTCAAGCGCGGCAGGGCGCTCACGGTCGAGGAAATCGAGACCGTCGCCGCCATGCACGCCGAGCTCCTCGAGAGCCTGCGGCTCGCACTGGCCGTCTTCCTGCAGGCCGAGCCCCGGGACGCCAAGCGCCTGGCCGCGCGCAAGGGACAGTTCCGTGAGTTCGAAGCGACCGCCACGGCATTGAGCGTGCGCCTCCTGCGCAATGCCGCCGCAGCCAGCCGGGTCACCGACACCGACGCGGTCGAACCCATGGTTGAGGAGAGCGGCCTCTTCCTGCGCACGGTGCGCGACCTCAGGCGCATTCACTCGCACCTCGCGAGCTTCGCCTACCCGATCCTGCATCGACCCCGCACCCGAGGCCGGCGCGCCACCGCGCGTGGCGTTGCCGAGGCTGGTGCCGTCAATCCGCCTGCCGCGCCGCTGCCGATTGGGCCGCCAAAGTCCACCAGCCGGACGGCTGGTCTCGAGGAGGACGACTTGGGATGACTCCCGGCAGACCAGGGCGATTACGCGTTGGACCCAACGCTCACCTCTCGCATAGCGACGCCATTGCGCCCGGCCCGCTTGGAGCTGATCAACGCCTGCTCGGCGGCCTCCAGAACCGCCTGGGTGCTGGCGCCGTCCTCAGGAAAGATTGCAACTCCCGCCGACAGGGTGATCGGTCCGAGTTGAGGATCGTTGTGCCCGACCTCGAGGCTCCGCGCTCGCTGGCGAATCAGATCCGCGCGCTGCCACACGATCTGCCGCGACACGTTCGCCATCAGCAGAGCGAATTCGTCGCCGTCGTAGCGGGCGACGAGGTCTTCGGCGCGCGCCAGCGACACCACGCACTGACCGACGGACCGCAGGATCGCATCACCCGCAGTGCGCCCAAGCGTGTCGTTGAATTCCCTGAAATGATCGACGTTGATCATCATCACGGCGAATGTATGGCCGTGGCGCTGGGCGCGCACTTTCTCGCGGTCCAGCGATTCCTCCAGGAAGCGACGGTTATACACGCCGGTCACTGAGTCCCGCATGGCCTGATCGTGCAGCCGTCGGTTGGCGTGCACCAGATCGTGCTCCGCCCAGATTCGCTTCTTGATCTCGAGATCGAGCGCCGTGCGCGCCACCTCGAGTTGCGCGCTGCGCTCCGCCACGCGTCGCAGGAGCCTGGCGATCGGCTGCACCAGCAACTCGACCGATTGCTGGTCCGCCACCCGAGCCGCCTCCTGCGGCGCCGGTTCGCCCAGAGTGGCACTGACGGTCGCGAGCAGTAGCTCGGGATTCGTCGGCTTGATCACGAATGCAGCGCCAAAGACGTGTGCCAGCGAGCGCGCTTCGACTTCAACGTTTGCGACCGCGCGCACCAGTACGCGCGGCTGCGGCAGGCTCGGGTCGCAGCGCATCCGCACCACGAGTTTGCATCCGTCGATGTCGGGCGCAGCGACGTCCATGATCATGAGGTCGGGGCGCTCCAGCCGCACGAGCCTCAGGGCTTCATCGGCGTCGCCGACGTCCCGCACGCGGTTGCCGTGGTTGCGCAGCAGCGCGGCGATCAAGCGGCGGCTGGCCGAGTTGACGTCAAAGACCAGGATGTTGGCCATGCGCTTGAGGAGTTGCGCGTCTCAGCGCGCACCCCTGAACCATTCCAGTGCCGACTGATCGTCGCGAAAATGCCGCACGTTGATTCCGTGCAGTCGGCCCATCAGCACGAAATACTCATGCGAGTGATCCAGCTCCTGGTCGTCCGCGATCAGGGCGATCTTGTGTGAAGGATCGACGCCGACGTTGGTGAATCGCGCGAGAAATCCCGACCGCTCCACGGTGAACATTGGACTGGAGGCATGCACCGAGATGAGGATGTGGGAGCGGTGATGCCGCGTGGCAGAGTCGGCGACCGCGTCAAAGAACTCCCTGGCTTCCTCGGCGGTTTCCCGGTTGAAAACGTCCGCCCTCAGGTAGTCGTGTTCGGTTGCAATCCGATACACCATGGCCCCACGAACACATGAATACCAGACGCGATGAATACCAGAGTCGATGCGACAGAAACGACATTCGTGGATGGTTCTTATGACCCATCGGGTCAGCGGGCGGTCCGTGGGCAGGCCGGCGGCCGTGGGCAGGCCGGCGGTCCCTCAGGCGGCCGCGGTTCAGGATAGACCGCTCGCGCTGCGTTCGCGGGCCGCCAGCGGGTCCGCGTCGGATCGAGGGGATTGCGCTGCCGCGACCAGGCTGAGGAGTCGCTCGCTGAACGAGCTCACCGCCTGTTCCAGGAGCTCGCAGGTCGCACGTGCCTGCTCCTTGTGCTGCTGTGGATCGAGTGATTGCAGACTCGCCGCCAACTGCTCGGCTGCCGTCGCGCGAACGTTGCGCAGCATCCCGCGCAGCGTGTGCACCGCGCTGCCGAACGTTTCGGCATCACCGCTCTGAATCGCTTCGCGCAGGCCGCTCATGTGCCGGGCAGACTCGCGCGCGAACAATTCCGCTATCTCAGCCAGCAGCCGCGGGTCGCCGCCGACCTGCTCGAGCAGGGTCGCCGCATGAGCCCCGGCCGACTGCACATCGGCATCTGCGCCCGCCTGCTCAGGCCTGAGGCCGAGTCGCTCGACCGCATCGAGCAGCGCCGTCGGGTGGATCGGCTTGACCAGATAGCCGTCCATTCCCGCGTCCAGGCAGCGCTCGCGGTCCCCGGCCATGGCATGGGCGGTCAGCGCGATGATCGGCAGGCGTCGCCCGCAGCGCCGTTCGGACTGACGAATCGCGCGGGTGGTGTCGATCCCGTCCATGCCGGGCATCTGCACATCCATCAAGATCAGATCGAAGCGACCGTGTTGCAACGCTTCCAGAGCAGCCGCCCCGCTGTCGACCGCCGTGATCGCGTGTCCGTGTCGCGCCAGCACGATCTGTGCAAGTCTGCGGTTCGCGGAATTGTCTTCCACCAGCAGCACGGCCAGCTTTGGCGCGCCAGGGCGTGGACGGGCGCGGCGCGCCTGGGGTGGCGCGCCACGACGCACGGGCGCCTCAGCCGTGCGATCCGCGAGCCCGAAGCGCACCGTGAAATGAAAGGTACTTCCCTTTCCCGGCGTGCTCTCGAGCCAGATGCGGCCCCCCATCATCTCCACCAGACGGGCCGAGATGGTGAGTCCCAGCCCCGTGCCGCCATAGTGCCGGGTTGTGGAGGCGTCGACCTGCCGGAAAGGCGAGAAAACGGCCGCCTGCTTCTCCGCCGCAATCCCGACTCCGGTGTCACGCACCGAGAAATAGCAACATAGATCTCCGTTGGCGGAGGATTCCGGCCGGACGCGCACGATGACACCGCCATGTTGCGTGAACTTGATGGCGTTGCCTACCAGATTCAGCACGATCTGCCGCAGTCTCAGGGGATCGCCGAGCAGCGCGTCCGGTGTCTGCGGCGCGACCTCCCATGAGAGATCGAGCCGCTTGGCGCTGGCCTCGATGACCAGCGTCTTCATGGCGCCGTCAATGCATTCCCTGAGCGAAAACGGAATCGTCTCCACCGTCAGGTGCCCGGCTTCGATCTTGGAGATGTCGAGAACGTCATTGACGATGGCGAGCAACGACTCGCCCGAGGCTCGAACCAGCTCCAGACATTCGCGCTGCTCCGCGGTGAGCTCCGTCTGCAGCGCAACCTGCGTCAGGCCGATGATCGCGTTCATCGGCGTGCGAATCTCGTGGCTCATGTTGGCCAGGAACTCGGACTTTGCCCGATTGGCCTGCTCGGCTGCTTGCTTGGCCACGAGCAACTCCGCGTCGGCGCGTTCACGCATCTGCATTTCCCTGCGCAGCTGGTCGTGGGCCGAGATCAGGTTCGCGGTGCGCTCGCGGATCTTGACCTCGAGATCGTCTTTCGCCCTGAGTAAGTCGCGTTGCGCACTCCGATGCACGAGCAGCTGCGTTGCGAGGTCGGCGCTCCTCTTGTTGAGGTCGACGAAAACCGCCACCTTGGACTTCAACGCTTCGGGGTCCACGGGCTTGAAGATGTAGTCGACCGCACCGACCTCATAGCCCCGCTGCACCCATTCCCTGTGATCATCCGCCGCGGTCAGGAACACGATGGGAGTGTACCGGGAGCGCTTGAGCTTGCGGATCAGGGCGGCGGTTTCGAACCCGTCCATCTGCGGCATGCGCACGTCCAGCAGGATGAGCGCGAAGGCGGCTCGCAGGATCCAGCGCAGCGCCTCCCTGCCCGAGGCCGCGGTCACCACGTTGCGGTCCGGGCCGCACAACAGCGCCTGCAGCGCCTTGAGGCTGTGCGGCTCGTCATCGACGACGAGAATATTTACGCCAGCCGAGTCGGTCAGGCTGCTCATCGACTACCTGTTCAGCCACACGCTCAACAATGAGGTCAGCTGTTCGACGTTCACCGGTTTCGCGATGTAGTCCGACGCGCCCGCGTCGAGGCATTTCTTGCGATCCCCTTTCATCGCTTTCGCGGTCACCGCGATGATGGGCAAGTTCTTGAACTGCTCGTACCCCCGGATCATTCGGATCGTGTCGTAGCCGTCGAGCTCGGGCATCATGATGTCCATCAGCACCATATCGATGTTCGCGACGCTCTTCAGGATCTCGAGACCTTCCTTCCCGCCCTCCGCGTTGAGGACTGTCATCCCGCATTCCTCCAGAGCGCAGGTCAACGCGAACACGTTGCGCACGTCGTCGTCGACCATCAGGATCTTCCTGTTCGCCAGCCCCCGCGTCACCTCGCGCGCCTCCGTCAGCGTGCGGCTGGTGGGTTGCAGGCTGCCCAGGGCATGGTGCAGGAACAGCGTGATCTGCTGCAGCATGGCCTTGCGCGTCAGCCCTTTCTTCATGACCAGCACCTCCGCCAGTTTGCGCGAGTCCTGCTGCTCTGGGCCGCCGAGGCTTTCAGTCCCGTAGATCACTAACTGCATCTCGGTAGTTGCTTCGGACTCGGCGATCCTCCTGAGCAGCTCGATCGAGCTCATGTCGCTCAGCGAGGGGCCCAGGAGCACACAGTCGAAGGGCGCGGCGCGCAGCGCCTCGAGCACCCGTGTTCCCAGGCTGGCCGAAGTAATCTGTACCCCCGCGCAGCGCAAGCATTGCTCGACGTCCGCGCGGCGCGCCTCATCGCCGTCGGCCACCAGCAGCGCCCTGGCGTCGCGCTCGATGAGATCGCGTATCTTCAGCAGAGCCTCCCGCAACGCTTCCGAAGTCGACTCCTTGCGCACTACCGCCACGGCGCCCAAGTGCAGGCTCTCGCGTGTCTGATCCACCCGCGACACCACGCTCACGGGAATGTGCCTGGTTTGCGCGCTGTGCTTCAGCCGCTCGAGGGCCACCCAGCCATCCACGTCCGGGAGTCTCAGGGCCAGCGTGATCGCATCCGGTCTGAGCGCCTGAGCCAGTGCCAAAGCGGCGCCGCCATGGGAAGCAATGACTCCCTTGAATCCGTGCTCCTTCGCGATGTCGAGCAGTGCGGCTGCGAACCGGGCGTCGTTCTCCACGATCAGCGCGACGCGGTCGCCGGGATCGATATTGTCGTGGTCGTCGTCGGTGTGAGGCACGCGGGTAAGCGCCGGGTCGGCGCGCGGCGGCTGCGCGCGCTGCTGCGCGGCCAGCGCGCCGGGCGCCGTCGTTTCCGCGCCCATGGCCGCGGGCAGTGCCCTGCCCACGGCCGGTTCCTTGGGCAGGGGGAGATAGAGCACGAAAGTGCTGCCCGTGCCCGGAGCACTCTCGACCGTGATCTCGCCCCCGAGCAGCCCCGTCAGCTCCCGGCTGATCGACAGCCCGAGACCGGTGCCACCGTAACGGCGGCTGGTGGTACCGTCCGCCTGCTGGAAAGCCTCGAAGATGACCTTCTGCTTGTCCGCCGGGATACCGACGCCGCTGTCTGCGACCACGAAGGCAATCACCTGTGCAGCCGCGTCCAGCTGCGCGCGCCCCGGCGACCAGCCGCTCGCGGCGGGCACCATTCGCAGCTCTACGGTGCCCTTGGCGGTGAACTTGAAAGCGTTCGACAGCAGGTTCTTCAAAATCCGCTGCAGGCGCTTCTCGTCGGTCTCGATCACTGTGGGCAGGCGCGGATCGATGCTGATTGTGAAGTCGAGGTTCTGCTCCAGCGCGGTCGGCCGGAAGGTCCGATCGACGTAATCCTGCAGGTCCGTCAGGCGCAGCGGCCCGAAGTCCAGCGTGATGGTCCCCGACTCGATCTTCGCCAGATCGAGGATGTCGCTGATCAACGCGAGCAGGTCCGCTCCCGCGGCGTAGATGGTTTGCGCATAGTCGATCTGCTTCGGCGTCAGGTTGTCGCCGCCGTTGTCCGCGAGCAGCTTGGCCAGGATCATCAGGCTGTTCAGCGGCGTTCGCAGCTCGTGCGACATGTTCGCGAGAAACTCCGACTTGTAGCGCGAGCTCAGCGCGAGCTGCTCGGCCTTTTCCTCCAGCGCCACCTTCGCCAGCTCGATCTCGTGGTTCTTGTACTCGACCTGCCCCATCTGCTCGGAGAGCAGCTGCGCCTTGTGCTGCAGCTCGTCGTTTGCCCGACGCAACTCCTCCTGCTGCGTCTTCAGCAGGCTCTCGGACTTCTGCAGACTGTCCGCCTGCTGGCCGAGCCGGTCGTTGGTCTGCTTGAGCTCCGCCTGCTGCTTCTGCAGCTCCCTGGTCAGCAATTGCGATTGCGCCAACAGATCCCGGGTGCGGGTGTTCGCCTCGATCGTATTGAACACCACGCCGAGGCCGTCAGCGAGTTGATCGAGGAAGGAAAGGCGCGTCGCGTTGAACGTCTTGATCGAGGCGAGCTCCAGTACGGCCTTCACGTCGCCTTCGAACAGCACCGGCAGGACGACGATGCTCACAGGCACGGCCGAGCCCAGCGATGAGCTGATGCGGATGTAGTCCTGCGGTACCTCCTCGAGCAGAATGCGTTTCTTCTCGACGGCGCACTGCCCGACCAGCCCTTCCCCCATCCGCACGACCTTCGGGAGATGTCTGTCGGGGCCGGAGGCGTAGCTGGCCACCATCTCCAGACACGGGTCGCCGCCGTGCGTCGACTGCGCGTACAGCACGCCTTGTAGCGCGTGGACGAGCGGGGCGAGCTCTGAGAGCACCAGCTGCGAGGCGACGACCAGGTCGCCCTGCCCCTGCAGCATGCGGGAAAACTTTGCCAGATTGGTCTTGAGCCAGGCCTGCTGGTCGTTCTTGCGGGTGGTCTCCTTCAGGTTGCGGATCATCTCGTTGATGTTGTCCTTCAACGCCGCGACCTCGCCCATCGCCTCGACCATGATCGAGCGCGTGAGATCACCCTGGGTTACGGCGGTGGCGACCTCCGCGATCGCGCGCACCTGACCGGTGAGATTGGCCGCCATCGCGTTCACGTTGTCCGTGAGATCCTTCCAGGTCCCGGCTACCCCCGGCACGCGCGCCTGGCCTCCGAGCTTGCCCTCGGTGCCCACCTCGCGCGCCACCCGCGACACCTCCGAGGCGAAGCCGTTCAACTGATCCACCATGGTGTTGATCGTGCTCTTGAGCTCCAGGATCTCGCCGCGCACGTCCACCGTGATCTTCTTCGACAGATCGCCCCTGGCTACCGCCGTGGTCACCGCGGCGATGTTGCGCACCTGACCGGTGAGATTGGCCGCCATCGCGTTCACGTTGTCGGTGAGGTCCTTCCAGGTCCCGGCTACCCCCGGCACCCGCGCCTGGCCGCCGAGCTTGCCCTCGGTGCCCACCTCGCGCGCCACCCGCGACACCTCCGAGGCGAAGCCGCTCAACTGATCCACCATGATGTTGATCGTGCTCTTGAGCTCCAGGAGCTCGCCGTGCACGCCCACCGTGATCTTCTTCGACAGATCGCCCCTGGCTACCGCCGTGGTCACCGCGGCGATGTTGCGCACCTGACCGGTGAGATTGGCCGCCATCGCGTTCACGTTGTCCGTGAGGTCCTTCCAGATCCCGGCTACCCCCGGCACGCGCGCCTGGCCGCCGAGCTTGCCCTCGGTGCCCACCTCGCGCACCACCCGCGACACCTCCGAGGCGAAGCCGTTCAACTGGATGACCATCGTGTTCACGACCTTGCCGATCCGCTGAAACTCGCCGCGCAATGGCAAGCCGTCGATCTCGAGCAGCATGCGCTGCGACAGATCGCCGTTGGCCACCGATTTGATGACGTGCGCAACGGCCGCGGTGGGACGCACCAGGTCGCCGATGAGCTCGTTCACCGAATCCACCTGGCTCGCCCAGGAACCGACCGCCGCCGCAACCCGCATCCGCTGATTGATCTGACCCGCCCTGCCGACGTCCCGGCAGATGCGCGCCAGCTCAGCGGCGATCGACTGGTTCATCTCCACCACGTCGTTGAAAGCCTGCGCGACCTCCCCGTCGCTGCCGCTCATGTCCAGCGGCATACGCACGGTGAAGTCGCCCTTCTGCAGCGCGCGCAACGCGCGCAGCAACGCCCGGCGCTCGAATGTCGGCGGGGCAAGTGTCTGCGGGGCAACATGCAGATCGTTCATCGAACCTCTCCCTTGCGGAACGCCGCCTTAGCCGGCGACGCACCCCTGGGGTGCGAGAAGATTTCTGCCATCGTAGTGCTTGCCGCCGCGGCTCACTATCGCGCGCACGCTCGATCCGCGTGTAGCGATCCGGCGTCATGAGGTAGTCCTTCCACTACAGCCCAGCCTGAGCAGCGCCTGGGCGGCAGCTTCCAATATCGGCCGAGCGCGCCCGCCATGGACCAAATGGACCAGGTTCCCGGCGCCGCTGCGCCTCACCCAAAACGCATGAGCGCGGCAGGCTCGCCCGAGAATGAAGATCTGTCTGCTGGGTTTCGACAATCTCGCGGTTCTCTCGCCGGAGCACCGCGAGCACTACGTCGGCGGCGAGTCGGTGCAGCAGACGCTGCTGGCGCGCGCCCTCAGCGCGCGCGGCCACGAAATCAGCATGGTCACGGCGGACTACGGCCAGGCGGATGGCGCAGTCTGGGAAGGCATCCGCGTTCACAAGGCGTATCGCCCCGAAGCGGGACTCCCGGTACTGCGCTTCGTGCACCCGCGGTGGAGCGGCCTGTGGTCGGCGCTCGCGCGCGCCGACGCGCAGCTCTACTACACGAGCTGCGCCGGCATGCAGGTGGCGCTGCTCGCTCTGTTCTGCGCGCGTCGCGGCAGGCGCTTTGTCTTCCGGAGCGCGAGCGACTCGGACTGCGACCCCTCGAAACTCCTCATCCGCTACGCGCGCGACCGCTGGCTGTACGCCTACGGGCTGCGTCGCGCCGACGCGATTCTCGTGCAGAGCGCCGCGCAGGCCGCTTCTCTGGCACGTCACTTCGGCCTCCCCGGCCGTCTGGCCGGAATGCTGGTCGAGCCGGCGTCCGCAGAGCAGGAGCGCGACATCGACGTGCTGTGGGTCGCAAACATCCGCCGCCTGAAGCGACCGGACCGCATGCTGGCACTGGCCGCCCGGCTGCCCGAGGCCACCATTCACATGGTGGGCGGTCCGCTCCCCGGCGAGGAGGCGCTCTATGCGGAAGTCCGGCGCGAAGCCTCGCGCAGGCCGAATCTCGTCTTCCACGGCCGCTTGTCCTATCACGACACGAACGCGCTCTACGCGCGTGCCCGGCTGCTGGTCAACACCTCGGAGGTCGAGGGGTTCCCGAACACCTATCTGCAGGCCTGGATCAACGGCGTTCCGGTCATCAGTTACCTCGACCCCGACGGTGTCATCGGCCGCAATGGGCTGGGCGCGAAAGTCGAGTCGCCTCTGCGGATGCGCCAAGAGGTGCTGCGACTGCTCGGCGACCGGAGCGCGCTCGCGGCGGCGGGCGCGCGATGCCGCGCCTTCATGGAGCGCGAGTTCGCCGAGGAGCGGATCCTCGCGCCCTATCTCGCCGCCTTCGAGGAGGTGATCCGTAATCGCAACCGCACCGCGGGAATTGCGGCCACGAGCGCGAGGCGCCATGTCTGAGACCGCCTTCATCATCACGATCGACACCGAGGGCGACAACCTGTGGTCGCAGCCGCGCGTCATCACCACGCACAACGCCCGCTTCCTGCCGCGCTTCCAGTCGCTGTGCGAG
>WNGC01001668.1_pt1 | contig 13547 bp, 9 predicted proteins | sample 5400051 | NCBI WGS metagenome assembly WNGC01 (sample SAMN13153368, study PRJNA577476) | soil metagenome | isolation source: 20 cm soil or saprolite under grassland replicate 2 | place: USA:California | collected 2016-06-15 | reverse complement strand
CGAGCTTGTCCCGCGACACCACCGCGACCACCGAGAAGAGCGCGCCCTTGGGCTTCCAGCACTTGGTGCAGCCGCACGCATGATTGAACGCCACGTTCGACCCGACGCTGACCGTGACCGGCGCCTGGGCGCACTTGCAGGTCAGGGTACCGCCGGCGAAATTGGGGTTGCCTTTCTTTACGCCGTTGTCCACGGAGGGATGAATTGAGACTGCCATAAAATCCTGCCTCGCTTGAAGAACCGCTCTGAATTGTCGACCGCCGCTCGCCGGCGAATCACTTCCGGCGTGCGCCCGGGTCGGCCGCGCCGATGCCGAGCGCTGCCGGCGCCGAGTGGTGCTCGGGGTCCCCGGTCGCCCCGCTCCCGGGGGCCTGCCGTACCAGTCCATGCCGGTGCATCTTGCGGTACAGCGTCCGCCGGCTGAGGCGCAGGCGCGAGGCCGCGGCGCTGATGTTCCAGTGGAACGCCTCGAGCGTGCGGCGCAACGCGTCGCATTCCGCGCTGCTCAGCACGTTCTCGACGTCTGCCTCGTGCAGCTTGCCGGACTCCACCGTCGGCTCCTCGGTACGCGCCGCGCCGGTGAGCCAGCCGTCGTTGAAATCGGCGAGCGTCAGGTGATTGCTGCCGCGCAGCGCCAGCATCGTGCGCACCACGTTACGGAGCTGGCGCACGTTGCCCGGCCAGGAATACCTGGCCAGTCGCTCGAGCAGCGCCGCATCGATGTCGATCGCGATCTCCGCTCCCGCTTCGGTGCGCACCAGCTTGCGGATCAGATCGGGGATGTCCGCGCGCTGGCGCACCGGGGGTATCCGGACGGTGATGCCGTTCAGGCGATAGTACAGGTCATCGCGAAACTGCCCCTTGGCGATCAGCTCCACCGGGTCGTGTTGCGTCGCGCTGACGATGCGCACGTCGACCGGAATCGCCTTCGCTGCGCCCAGGGGCAGCACCTCGCGGTCCTCGATGACGTTCAACAGGCGTGCCTGCAGCGGCAGCGGCATGTTGCCGATCTCGTCGAGGAACAGCGTGCCGCCGTTCGCCTGCAGGATGCGACCCACGCTGCCCTCGCGGGCGGCGCCGGTGAAGGCGCCGGGTTTGTGGCCGAACAGCTCACTCTCGATCAGGGGCTCCGGGATGGCGCCACAGTTCACGGAGAGAAAGGGTTTGTCGGCACGGCGGCTGGCGGCATGGATGGCGCGCGCGCAGTAACCCTTGCCGCTGCCCGTTTCGCCGAGCAGCAGCACCGAGATGTCGCGATCGATCACGCGGCGCAGGACCTCGACGCTCTGCTGCATCACCGGATCGGTGGAGTGCAGGCACTGCAACGGGTCCGACTCGCGTGTCTGCGGTGCGCTCGGCGCGGTCCCGGCCGGGGGTATCGCCCGCCGCGGCGATTCCGCCGGCGCCTGCAGCAGCGCGAACCACGGCCGCCTTCCTAAGGGCGCCGCCAGGGGCTCGGGGCGCAAGCGGCGCCGCGCGGCGAGCTGCAGGAAGCTCGCAAGGCTCGTCTCGAAGACCCGTTCCACGGGCTGCCCGCAGAGCGCCGCGTGATCGCGAAATCTCAACAGCTCCAGCGCACTGCGGTTGGCACCCTTGATGGCGCCCTGCTCATCGAAGGCGACCACGCCCTCCCCCGGCGTGCTGACGAATTCCGCACAGCGGTGGAAGCGCAGCACGTAGTAGTCCTTGCAGGCGCCGAGCAACGCGCGGTTCTCCACGTTCTGCGCCGCCATGTCGACGAGCGCAAGCGTATGGGTCTGCGCATTGGCGGAGGCGCCGGAAATGTCGAGCGCGGCGAGCAGCTGCCCGCGCATGTCGAAGATCGGCGCCGCCGAGCAGGTGAGCTGGATGTTCTGGGCGAGGAAGTGCTCGGCGCGGTGGATGACGATCGGCCGTTGCGTCGTCAGGCATGTTCCCATGCCGTTCGTGCCCAGTTCCTGTTCGCTCCACACGACGCCTTCGCGGAACCCGCAGCGACGCGCCATGGCCGCAAAACCCGGATCGCCGACGTAGCTGAGGATGACGCCATCGCGGTCGGTCAGCATGATGCTGTATTCGGAATGCAGCATGAACTTGCTGAGGCCTTCCATCTCGATGCGCGCGATCGGCAGCACGGCGCCGATGCGCTGCTTGCGCGCCAGCAGGTCGGCGTGCTCGACGCTGTTCGGCCGCTTGCTCTGATAGGGATCCAGCGCATAGGTGGTGAGACAGCGGCTCCACGAGCGCCGTATGACCTCATCGATCGGCAGGCCCGCCCCGTGTCCGGCGATGACACTGCGAATCAGGTCCGCGTGGCTCTGGGTGTTCAGTCGCGTTTGCATGCTGGCGTCCCCCGAACACTCGTCCGGGCCCCACGCACGTCGGCGCCCTGAGCATTCCCGCCCATTGGTGACACTTCTCATGCGTCAGGCTACTGCAAACGGCCCGTCGCCGACAGCACCGCGGATTGCTGCAGCGCGTACTGCGTGTTTTCGATGCGTCCCGCCAAAGTTGAAGCTCCCATCAGAAGCGGATGACCGAGCGGATGACCTTGCCCTCGTGCAGCAGGTCGAACGCCCGGTTGATCTCCTCGAGCGGCAGCACCTCGCTCACCATCTGGTCGATCTTGATCTCCCCGCCGAGGTAGCGCTCGACGAACCCGGGCAGCTGCGAGCGGCCCTTTACGCCGCCGAACGCCGAGCCGCGCCAGACGCGGCCCGTGACCAGCTGGAACGGGCGCGTATGTATCTCTTCGCCCGCGCCGGCGACACCGATGATCGTCGACTCGCCCCAGCCCTTGTGGCAGCACTCGAGCGCGGAGCGCATGACGTTCACGTTGCCGATGCATTCGAAGGAGTAGTCGACCCCACCGTCGGTCATGTCGATGATGACTTGCTGAATGGGCACGTCGTGGTCCTTCGGGTTGATGCAATCGGTGGCGCCGAGCGATCGGGCCATCGCGAATTTCTCGGCGTTGGCGTCGATGCCGATGATGCGCCCGGCCTTGGCCATCACCGCCCCCTGCACTACCGACAAGCCGATGCCTCCCAGCCCGAACACCGCGACGGAGGAGCCCGGTCGCACCTTGGCCGTGTTCAGCACCGCGCCGATGCCGGTGGTGATGCCGCAGCCGAGCAGGCAGACCTTGTCGAGCGGCGCCCGCGCATTCACCTTCGCGACCGCGATTTCCGGCAGCACCGTGTACTCCGAGAATGTGCTCGTGCCCATGTAGTGCAGCACGGGCTTGCCGCGGGTGGAGAAGCGGCTGGTGCCGTCGGGCATGAGCCCTTTGCCCTGCGTGGCGCGGATCTTCTGGCACAGATTGGTACGCCCTGAGCGACAGAACTTGCACTCGCCGCATTCGGGTGTGTACAGCGGGATCACGTGGTCGCCGGCCCTCACGCTGGTGACGCCGGCTCCCACCTCCTGGACGATGCCTCCGCCCTCGTGACCGAGAATCGCGGGGAACAGTCCCTCCGGGTCGCGCCCGGACAGCGTGAAGGCGTCGGTGTGGCAGACCCCGGTCGCGACGATCTTGACCAGGACCTCACCCGACTTGGGCGCGGCCACGTCCACTTCCTCGATCGACAGTGGCCGGCCGGCAGCCCAGGCGACGGCGGCTCTGGATTTCACTGTGAGATCTCCTCGGTCAGACCTTGAGGCTCTGGTGCGCCACGGCTTGGCTACTAGCATTCCGCTAGCATTCCGCGTGCCAGTGCCGCAAGGACCCGCAAGCTCCTTTCTCTGCAGTGACTTGCCGCAGTTCAGCGCGCAGCAGCGTCGCGGCAGCCGGCGCCGTGCGCCGCTCGTGCCACAGAGCGATGCCAGATCTGGCGCACACGAGGCAGCCACTACGGATTGGCCGGTACGGCTTCAGGGCGCTGGCCGAACTTGTTCTCCGGCGCGCCGTGAAAGTTTGAGCGGATGAAGGCCAGTATCCGCCACAGCTCGTCGTCGGTCGCGACGATCAGGCCCATCGGCGGCATGGGCGCGATCACGCTCTCCTGGGCGATGCGGGTGTAGCCCTTGCTCTGCAGTACGTCACTGCCGAGCGTAACCAGCCGGAAGAGCGTGTCGTCATCCCCACCATAGACCCAGGCGTCGTTGGTCAGAGGCGGGCAAATGCCACCGCCGCCGTTGCCGCCGTGGCAGCCGTTGCAGCCGTAGCGCATGTACAGCGCGCGCCCGGCCTCCACGATCGCCGCGTCGTCGTCGGTGTAGGGATTCTTCAGCTGCCCCTTGGGCGTCGCCTCGACGCGGTCCGCGGACTTCATGGTGTCGGCGGGGGCCGGCGGGGGCGGTTGAGCCGGTGGTGATTGTGGCGGCGGTGGTGGCTGCGCCGGCGGCGCCTTGGGCTCGTCGGCGCTCAGGGCCGGGAGCGCGAGCAGGAAGATACAGCCGAGCAGTGCGCGCATTCAAAGACCCACCCCTTCGTCGGCGATCACAGTGAGGCGTGCGGGACGTCCGTTTGCGTCAGGTCGTCGGCGAGGGCTGCGGCCGGAGCAGTTTCATGACTGCCTGATAATCCTTGGCCCGCGCGATCGACAGCGCCGTCTCACCGGTCTCGCTGCGGGCCTCGACGTTCGCACCCGCCTGGACGAGCAGTGCGACCAGCTCCGGCTGGTCGGCGGCCGCGGCGATCATGAGCGCCGTGATGCCGCCCTGGTTGCGGGCATTCACGTCCGCCCCGTGCTTGAGTACCACCTGGGTGGCGGTCTTCGAGTGCTGCGCGACGGCGAGCATGAGCGGGGTGTACCCGGCCTCCCCCACCGGGCGATTGACGTCGGCCCCCGCCTCGATCAGGGCCACCGTGGCGGCGTCCTTGTCGCCTTGCAAGGCGATGGCGAGCGGCGTGAGGTCCCCGGCGCCGGCGGCGTTCGGGTCGGCATGCTGCTTCGTCAGCAGGGTGACGATCGACGCCTGGTTGACCCAGGCGGCCGTCATGAGGGGCGTCCAGCCGTCACGGTCGGGCACCGCTACGCCGGCGCCGTGCTCGAGGAGGTAGCGCACCAGGGCTTCGGATCTCTGGCGGATGGCGATGTGCAGCGCGGTCTCACCCTGCAGGTCCTGCGCATCGATGGGCGCGTGCTTGCGGTCGAGCAGGTAGGCGATGCGCACCCGGTCGCCGGCCAGCACGGCGTTGTTGAGCTCGACGTTGAGGTTCGCGCCCGCGGCGAGCCAGTCGTCGAGCTGCGCGACGCTGACGGTCGGTGTGCGGCTGACGGACTCCGGCACGCGCTTCGGTTGTGCATAGGGTCCGTGCGAGGGCAGATCGCCGCTGACAAGACAGGTATCGCAGCGAACCAGGGGGACGCCGAACTCGGTGAGGATCGAGCGGATGGCGTCACGTTCGGCGTGCAGCGCGCGCTCCAGCTGCGCCTGCAGATCCTTGTCGCTCGTGCGTACCGCGATCGCCAGATCGTACTCGAGCGGCACGGCGTCCTCCATGAGGTTGGCCGGCTGCAGGGTGATCGGTGCGCGCTTCATCGCCTGGTAATAGCCGGCGAACGGTCCCCACACGGCGGCGATGTCGAGCTTGCCGTCCACCACCTCCTGCACCTGGTAGGCAGGCTGATCCTCGGCCACCAGGTCCGCGTCGTGGCTGAGGTAGTGAATCGAGAGGTTGCGTACGTCATGGTCGGCGAGCGCTTCGCGTATCGCCGAGGTCTGGTAGACGCCGACCTTGAGCTTCTTGAGCCGCGGGTCGTCGAGGTTCTTGATGGTGATGCCGCGATCGCTGCGGGAAGCGAGCACGAAGGTCGTGCGATAGAGCGGCGTGGTGAGCAGCACGCGCTCGCTATCCGCCGGCATGTCGAACATCACGTCGCACTCCTCGGCGTACAACGTGGTGCGCGTCAGGCCCCGCTCGATGCCGGGCCGGTAGTAGTACTGCACCCACGTGCCAAGGTTGCGGGCGAGCACCGCGGCGATCCTGTTCTCGATGCCTTCGCCGCGGTTGTTCGAGAACGGCATGTTGCCCGGGTCCGCGCACACCCGCAGGGACCCGGCGCGCGCTTCCCCTGCGGCGCCGGCCGCCGCGAGCATCGCCAGCGAAGCATGCGCCAGAATCGCCGCCGGTTTCCACACCATCGACCGCTCCCGAGGCGCCGTGTCAGGGCGCGTCGCGCCCCGAAATGAAGCGCCCGGTCTGAAGACCGGGCGCTTCCCAACTCAACTTGTCGTCACCATGCTCATTCGACACGGAACGTGTAAAGGGTTCCACCCATCGGAATCTTGTCGAGATTCGCCGCCTTGGTCATGGCGGTTGCACCGATGGCGCCGAACTTGTCGCTGAGGTCGAGGCCCGCCGTGACCGGCAACCCGATCCAGCCGCCGATGCCGCTCCACACCGACACGTACTGCTTGCCGGCTACCTTGTAGGTAATCGGGTTGCCGATGATGCCCGAGCCCAGACGACGCTGCCACAGAACCTTGCCGCTGGCGCGGTCGACGGCGCGGAAGTCGCCGTTCAAGCTGCCGTAGAAGGCGAGGCCGCCGTCAGTGACCAGCGCTCCGCCCCAGTTCGGATACGGGTCCGGGATCTCCCACACCGTCTCGCCGGTCAGGAAGTTGAACTTCTTGAACTTGCCGGTGACGCCGGGCTTCTCCGGGTACATGTACACGTTGGCGAACACGTACACCGTGCCCTGCTGCGTGTGCGAGCGCTCCTGCGGCTCGTCTTCCATGCACCAGTTGTTGGTCGGGCAGTAGGCCATGCCGGGCTCGGTCGGGTCGATCGCGCACGGCTGCTGGTCCTTGCCGCCCATGGCCGACGGGCAGGCCTGCGTGTTGCCGCCGGGAGCGAACGGTGAATGCTCCTTCACCTTGACCGGACGGCCGGTCTTCATGTCGACCTTCTCCGCCCAGTTGGTCGTGACGTACTTGTGGGCGCGCAGCAGCGTGCCGTCGCCGCGATCGAGCACATAGGCGAAGCCGTTGCGGTCGAAGTGGACGAGCACCTTGCGCGCCTTGCCGTCGACCGTCAGGTCCTCGAGCATGTTCTCGTTGATGCCGTCGTAGTCCCACTGGTCGAACGGCGTCATCTGGTAAACCCAGACCGCCTCACCCGTGTCGATCTTGCGCGCGAAGATCGCCATCGACCACTTGTTGTCCTGCTTGCCCGTGTTGCAGGCTTCGTGCGTCTTCTCGCTGCAGCGATAGGACGGGCTCCACAGCCCGGGGTTGCCGGTCGAGGCGTACACGAGCTTCAGCTCCGGATCGTAGCTGTAGAAGCCCCACAGCGCGCCACCGCCGCGCTGCCACTCGTCGCCGGGATAGCTGTGGATGCCGGCATCGGAGCCGGCCTTGCCGTATTCCGGATGCGCCTTGTTGGTGGCGGGCGTCAGGCATACGTCCTTGTCGCTGCCGGTGCTGTGGCACTCCCAGACTTTCTTGCCGCTCTCGAGGTCGTACGCGGTCAGGCGACCACGTGCCGCAAACTCATCGCCACCGAAGCCGATGACCACCTTGCCGTCGGCAATGAGCGGCGCCGGCGTGATGGTCTCGCCCTTGGCGGGGTAGGCGTGCTTGACGGTCCAGAGCTCCTTGCCGCTCTTCGCGTCGAGCGCGATGACGAAGCCATCGAGCGTGCCGAACACCAGCTTGCCGTCCGCATAGGAGGGCCCGCGGTTGACCGTATCGCAGCAGGCGCGCGGAACCGCCGAGTCATCGCGATTCGTGGCCTTCTTGTAGTTCCAGACCTCTCGCGGATGGTCCGGGTCGGTCAGGTCGAGCGCCTGAATGATGTTCGGCCAGCCGCTCTCCATGTACATCATGGGAGTGCTGCCCACCGTGACGACCAGCGGCTGGCCCTCGTGGCCGCGCAGTGTTCCGCTCGACTGCGACCACACCATCTGCAGGCCCTTGACGTTCGCCGTCGTGATGTCCTTCAGTCGGCTGTGCCGTGTGAGGGCCTGATCGCCGCCGGGCGCCGCCCACAGATCAGGATCCTTGGCGCGGTCGGTGACTTCGTCACTGATCGCCGCGGTACACCCGCCTCCGAGAGCGAGGATTGCCAACATCCTCCATAGCCTTCCCTTTGAATCGAATTGCATACGCCGTCTCCTCGATTCGCGTTGTATCGTTAGATTCTCCGAGCGCCCCGCCCCCAGCGACGGCGCACGCTCGAGCGTGAACGCCGCGACGTGGCCTTGCGACTGGTGTTTCTCTAGCAGGTGTCGTGCCAGTACCGGACTCCCCGCAAGAAGGGCTCGGTTATCATAGCCTTGTCGATTCACGCGCGGAAAGCTCGTCGCGCCGGCGGGCGCCGGAGAGTCGCGCCCGCCACAGGGTCGTGTCGAAGGTGACACACGCGCTGCAACCGCCCGCGGCTCGACCTTACGGGCGTGCGGGATTGATGCGGCGCGCAACGACTCGTCCGTGAGCGGTGAGCCCCCTCGGGTGTGCCGTCACCCGGGGCGCAGCCAGCGCGCCGCGAGCGGTGGGATGAGGACCAGGGTGACGAGCGTCGAGGAGACGAGGCCGCCCAGGATCACCACGGCCATCGGCCCCTCGATCTCGTGCCCCGGCTGGCGCAGCTGGACGGCGACCGGCAGCAGGGCGAGCGCCGTCAGCGCTGCCGTGAGCAGTACCGGCGTGAGCCGCTCCGCCGCGCCGCGCGCCGCTGTCGCCAGCCCCCACGGCTGTCCTTCAAGCGCGACCAGGTGGTCGTAGTGAGAGATGAGCAGGATGGTGTTGCGCGCCGCCATGCCGAACAGAGCGATGAAGCCCACCATCGCCCCCAGCGACAGCGCATCCCCGCTGACCGCCACCGCGGCCACGCCGCCGAGAAGCGCGCTCGGCAAGGCGACGAGCACCAGCAGGACGTGGCGGCTGTGGCCGAAGGCGAGCGCCAGCAGCAGCACGATCAGCACCAGGGCGGCGAGCGCGTGCAGCAGCAGGTCCTGTGCGGCAGCCGCGACCGCGGGCGCTTCGCCGCCATAGCGCAGATAGACGTCGGGGGGCAGCTTCACGTGCGCCGCCACCGCCCGTCGGGCGGCCCGGGCGTAGCCCGCCTGATCGGAGGTCCTGGGATTGACGGCCACGATCTGGCGGCGCAGCCCGCTCTCATGGTCGATGAGGCTGCGCGCCGAGACCAGCTCGAGCGTGGCGACGGCCGACAGCCGCACCAGCGCGCCGTCACGCCCGCGCAGCAGCAGATCGCCGACGTTCTGGGGGTTGCGACGCACAGCGGCGATGCGCACGGTCACCGGCACGCTGCGATCGGCCCGGGTGAGTTCGGCGACGGCCGTGCCGTGGAATGCCGCATTGACCGCGCGCAGTACGTCGGACGCTTCCAGTCCGTACAGCATCAGCCGCTCCGGGCGCAGCGCCACGCGCAGCTCCGCCTGGCGCGGCGGCGCCTTGAGGCGCACGGGCCCGCTGCCCGGCAGACGCTGCAGCACGGCGGCGATGTCGCCGGCCACCCGATCGTCCACGTCGAGATCCGGGCCGAAGACGCTCACGAAGAATGGTGCGCCTTCGCCGGAGAGCGTCTCGCCGATGCGCTCGACGAGCACTGAGTAGATCTCGACCAGTTGATTGGGAAAGTCGTCGAACACGGCGCGCACCTTGGCGTCGAGCTGCTCGGTCGTCAGTCCCTGCGAGCGGTCGAGCTGAATCTCGAACTCGCTCTTGTTCGGCGCATCGGGATCCTGGCCGTTCTCGGCGCGCCCGATCTGCTCGGCGACGCTGCGAACGCCGCGGATGGCCGCCAGGCGTGCGGCGATCCGCCGGCCGACGCGCGCGGTCTCCTCCAGCGCGATGCCCGGTCGCAGGGCGGCGTGGGCGATCAGATAGTCCTCGCGGAAGTCCGGCAGGAGCCGCGCGCCCAGTGCAGGCAGGAGCACCGCGCCGGCGGCCCCCGTCAGCAGCAGCGTGGCGAGAACCAGCCGCGGGCGTCGGTGCAGGCGGGTGATGGCGCGGTGCTGGAGTGTCTTGCAGCGGCGCAACCAGTCAGCCTCCGCTCGCGGCACGTAGCGGTCCATGAGGAGCGCGCACAACGCCGGCGTGGCGCTCATGGCCACGAGCAACGACAGGCCTACCGCCACCATGAAGGCCATGGCCAGCGGCCGGAAGAACGAGCCCTGAAGTCCGGACAGCAGGAAGATCGGCAGGAACGCCACCGCCACGGCGGCGGTGGCGTAGAACACCGGGCCTCTGACCTCGAGCGAAGCGTCGATGAGGAGCTGGCGGCCGTCGGTGCCGGGCGGCGCATCGCGCCGCCGGCGCGTGATGTTCTCCACGTCTATCACCGCATCGTCGACCACCACGCCGAGAGCTACGACCAGGCCGCCCAGGCTCATCGTATTGAGCGAGATGCCGCGGCTCATGAGCACCCACACCGTCGCGAGCAGTGACACCGGGATCGAGCTGAACGAGATCAGCGCGCCGCGCCAGTCACGCAACGTCACGAGCAGCAGCCCGACCACCAGCGCCGCGCCGACCAGCAGCGAATTGCGCAGCTTCGCGATCGCGCTCTCGATGAAGCTCGCCGGCCTCAGGAGCGCCGCATGGTATTGCACACCCTGTGCCGCGAGCGCCGGGGCGAGCGCGGCCAGGCGGTTCTCGAGCGCGTAGGACACCTCGAGGGTATTGGCGCCGAACTGGGTCGAGGTCTCCACGAGTATGCCCGGGCGAGCGCCGATCATTGCATCGCCGAAACGCGGCGCCGGGCCGTCCCGCACGCTGGCGACATCGCCGATGCGCACCGGCACGCCGTCGCGCGTAGTGATCAACGCCTTCGCGAGCGACTCGGGCGAACTGCCCGGCGGCTGGGCCTGCAGCACGATGCGCTGCGTGGCGGTCTCCAGGTAGCCGCCACCGATGAGCGCGGTCCCGCGGCGCACCGCCTCGTACACTTCGTCGAGCGTCACCCCGGCGGCCTGCAGTTTGACCGGATCGATCAGCAGCTGCCGCTCCCGGGACTCGCCGCCGAAGATCTGGGCCTGCGCCACGCCGGGAACGGCGAGGATCTGCGGTTTGACCGTCCAGCGGATGAGGTCGAGCAGCTCCATCGGCGAGAGCCGATCGCTGGTGAAGCCGAAATGCAGCAGGTACTCCATCGAGGAGCTGAGTGGCGACAGAAGCGGCGGTCCGGCCCCGGCCGGCAGGAGCCCCGCGGACTGCGCCAGGTGCTCGATGATCACCTGGCGCTGTCGATAGGGATCACCGCCGCTGCCGAAGACGACCTGGATCGCCGACAGTCCCTCACTCGAGGTCGAGCGGATGGCGGCGACGTTCTCGGCGCCGGCGAGCAGACCCTCCAGCGGCCGCGTCACCAGCGCCTCGACCTGGGCGGCATCCAGCCCCGGCGCCTCGGTCTGCACCAGCACATGCGGCGGCGCGAAGTCCGGAAACACGTCGAGCCGCGCGTTCAGCAGCGCGTTGGCGCCGAGCAGCGCGATCAACACCGAGAGGGCCGTGACGATCTTCGGGTGCGCGATCGAGGCGCGGACGCAGGCCGCGAGCATGACGCTCAGTCGTGCTCTTGTTCCGCGGCCGAGAAGGTGCCGATCCCCTGCAGCGACCACAGGACGCCGGCGCCATCCACCACGACGGCGTCGGAGGCGTTCAGTCCGCTCACCAGCCACCCGTCGCCCAGGGCCGAGAGCAGCTGCACCGCCACCGCCTGGTACTCGTGCTTGCCGCCGGCGTTGCGGCCGACGTTACGGTACACGTAGGCACCGCTCTCGCCGTACACGACCGCCACTGCCGGGACCAACAAACCCTTGACCGGCGCGCGCTCGAACAGCACCCGCACGTGCGCGCCCGGCCCGAGTCCCTGCGGCGCGCGCTCGACCGCAAGCAACCAGGCAGTACCCTGCAGCTGCGGGTCGGTTCTTTGCAGGGACCCGAGTACATGGGCCGCGACCTTCACGCCGTCGATATCGAGCAGCGCCCGCGGGCTTACCGAGTCCGCCAGACGCTGTCCGGGCAGCCCCGCGCGCACCAGGAGCTCGCGGTTCACCCTCAAGGCCTCGATGAGCGCGTGGCGTTTGTCGGCGCCGAGCGCAGCCACCGGCCCCCACTGCAACGCGAACGTTGTCGCCGCCGCTCGCGCCTGCGCGCCGGTCTCGCTCGCCTGCGCCTGCGCCTGCTGCAGGGCCTTGAGCGACGCGTTGAGGTTGTCGCGGTAGAGCCCGGCCACGCGCGCAGCCTCCGCCTGCGCTGCATGCCAGGCAGCCTGCGTGCTCTCCATCCGGCCGATGTCCGTGACGAGCGTCACGGGGTCGATGACGAGGCCGTAGGCCTCCAGCTGTGGCGCGCTCACCGTGGCAACCGGGTGATCGACGCGGATGCCCGCGGCCCGCTGCTGCGCGTCAGTGAGCTCCAGCGCCGGGGCCCACCCGGGCAGCAGGGCCAGCAGCAGCACTCGTATCACCACCGGCCGATCCGCGCGACGCCGGGACATTGTTCTGCTAGGGCACGACGTCGAACTTCAGATCGTCGAAGTTGTAACGTGACTTCTGCACCCAGCTGCCGTCCTCCTGCTTCACCGGCACCTTGTGCACGCGGACCTCGTCCACCGTCAGCTTGCCGTCGTGCTCGTTCACCCAGAAGTCGAGGTCGTAGAACTGGTCGGTCGTGCCGGCCTTGCGGAAATCCGTGCACGCGAAGAACCGACCGTCCCGCTGCAGGCGGCGCACGGGCTGGTGGGTGCCCACGAAGTCGAGTTCGAGTGTCTCGCCGGTCACGGGGTCCTTGAGCTTCATGGTCCCCTGCTTCGGATCGCGCTTCTGGACGATGCTTTGCTCCACCGCCGACATCACTTCCCAGCCGCGTCTCTGCTCGGTCTGGCCGGGGTGCTCGGATGCCGGAATCCACCACCACGGGATCGGCTGCCGCGCCTTCAGCGTCCACGCCGTGCCCTCGCGCCGGGGCGACTTGTAAATGCGCGTATCGATGATCTCGAGCTTGTCCGCGCCCGGCTTGACCCAGAAGTCGATCAGATAGCGCTTTTCCGCGTCGTCCTGTGCGTGGAAGACGACATCGGGAAAAAAGCCATAGCCGTGGAGCGTGCGAGTGAAGTCGATTTTTTCGTAGACCAGCCTGAGCGTCGCGCCACTCACCGGGTCGAGCAGCGGGAAGACGCCGCCGTTGTGCGCGATCGTCTCGGCGATGGCATGCGAGACGAAGCTCTCGACCTCCTCGGTCTTGTAAGCATCCATGCGTTCGCCGGTCGCCTGCACCGCGCCGGCCGCGCTGAAGTCGAGTGCACGCTGGATGTTGCCCTGCGGGTCCTCGAGGAACTGCTTCCTGGCCTGCTCGCTGCTGAAGCAGTAGACCTTGCCGTCACGTGCCGGCCAGGTGATCGAGCAGTCCGTCGCGATGGAGTGCCCCTCCGCGAGCCCGAGCGCACACTGACCGCCGAATTCGGGCTGTGCGGCGCCCCCTGCGGGCGGCGCACCATCCGCACGCACGCCGCCAGCCAGAACAACGCAGGCGGCCAGCGCCGTCGCAGCCAGGGTTCGAGTCGAGCGCATGTACACCCCAAAACCGCGCGCGTCAGCATGCGCGCGCTCCGCGGTTTGCCGTCAGGCCGAGGGTCGATGTTACGCTTTTTTGCC
>WNGC01005610.1_pt1 | contig 13551 bp, 10 predicted proteins | sample 5400051 | NCBI WGS metagenome assembly WNGC01 (sample SAMN13153368, study PRJNA577476) | soil metagenome | isolation source: 20 cm soil or saprolite under grassland replicate 2 | place: USA:California | collected 2016-06-15 | reverse complement strand
GTGGAGCTTTCCCCGGCGGCGGCGGGAGAGGCCCTGTCGCGGCTCAAGGAGGAGGGCATCCTCCGCGAGGTGCACGGCGGGCTCGAGTTCCGGAATGAGCTGATCCGGGCGCAGGCGTACTACGCGGTGGCGGGGCCGGCGCGGCGGCACTTGCATCGGAGCGTGGGGGAGGTGCTGGACCAATACTCCGACGCTAACAGACGAGCGACAAAGCTCGAGGTGGCATGGCATCTCCTGCGCGGAGGCGATCGTGCTCGTGCAGTATCCAGTGCAATCGACGGTGCTGAGGCTGCGATCAGCAGCGGTGGATTCCTGGAGGCTGAGCGGATCCTTACTGTACTTCTTCGCGAACCCTGTCAGGAGGATGATGCGCAACGGCTCCGCTTGCTTCTCGCAAGAGCCCTCGTTGGTCAGTCGAGGGCCTATGATGCAAAAACAGTACTAACTCTTTTGGAACAAGGAGCCGGACTATCAGTTCGTGACAGAGCGCTTGTTACCCGAATGCAGGCCACGGTCGCGTATCTCCTCAATCAGGAGCCGGGACTCGCTTACTGCAACGCTGCGGACACCGCACTTATGGCGGCACGGGCGACTGGTGATCTCGAACTTATCGGCAATGCGTTGTTTGAATGCGCCAGATCGGGTGCCAATGCAGGGGACGAGAGGAGGGTAGCTGCTGCGCGAGAACAAACCGAAGTCGCCATGTCGGACCTCGCGCACGACGTTCCGCCCATGCTCTCTTACACGAAGGCGTATTGCAATTTCTTTTTCTACGAACTCCCCGCGGCGGCAACCGGCCTCGAGTCAGCCCTCACCACTTGGAATGCCCGCGAAGACCCGGTAGGCCTATCGCTCGGATACAGTGCATACGGAACGTGCAAGCAGGGGCTCGGGGAATTCGAGTTAGCTTGCGAGGCTTACCACAAGGCGCTGGCCCTCAGCACTAAGATCGGAGACGACCTAAGGTCCGCGGTCATTGCGTCTAACCTTTGTGTTGCAAAGCTCCACCAGGGAGATTTCGACTCGGCCGTTAAGTTCGGCCAGCTTGCTATCTCGACAGCCGACCGTGTATTGAGCCCTCGATTGGTGAGTATTCATTTGAACCTAGCAGCTTCCCTCTTCATGAACGGCCAGCACCAAACCGCGCTGAAGTCATTCACTGCAGCTCAGGAAGCAAGCAAGCGCGAGCGTAGCTGGTTCGCCACGATGGAGTTTCTCATGGGTAGCGCGAGCTTCGCTCTTCAGACCCGTGACGTCACTCTTGCGTTGGGACTAACAGAGGCAGCACAGCGAGTTGCATGGGGGAAGGAGAGAGCGGTACCGCACGCTGGCCTGTTCGACTTGCTGAGCATCCACCGAGCTCACCATGTGGATGGCCTTGATGCTGCGCGCCGCCTAGCCCACCAATGCCTCGCGAAGTATCGGGACAGGCACCCTCTCAACTTTGCTGATGTTGTGGCATGCAACGCATGGCTCGACATGATGGCGTTTGGGGCCTATTCGGAGCAAACGAAAGCCGACGTGAACGTCGTCGACAACCTCGGGTTCGCCGGCCTGCGCGCGATGCATGTCGCCCAGGGCCTGCGCGCCGGGTAGGCTAAGGTCGCAAAGCGCAATGCTCTTGTCACTGAGCCAGTCGGTGCGCCCAAGCCGGCCTTTGACCCCGGGGAGTCTCGCTGACTGCGGACGCGCTGCGTTCCGTGCCCAGCAACCTGCGGATGCTCGTGGATTTCGAAACTAGCTTCACCAGCTGCGGGTCAAATTGACGTCCGGCGAAGGCCTGCAGCTCCTCTAAGGCTCGAGCCAGATTCATGGCTCGCCGATACGGCCGATCCGTCGTCATCGCGTCAATGGTATCAGCGATCATGATGATTCGCGCCCCCATCGGGATATCGTCACCTGCTAGACCGTCCGGATATCCCGATCCGTCAAAATTCTCGTGGTGGTGTCGAATCATGGCCTGTACGGACCCACGAAGCCTCGTCGCAGTCTCGACTAGCTGTGCACTTCGAATTACGTGAGTCCGCATGGTCATCCGCTCTTCGGGCGTCAACTTGCCCTCTTTGCGTAGCAGCGGTGCGAACTCTTCGTAGATCTTGCCGACATCGTGGAGCAGCGCGGCTCGTTTGATGTCATCGACGTCGTTGGCAGACAGTCGCAATTCCCGCGCTATGGCCAACGCGTACTCAGAGACCCTGAGGGAATGACCTGACGTATAAGGATCCCTCGCCTCCATCGCCTTCACCATCAACTCGAGCTTCTCCTCCAATTCGAGCTGCATCTGAAAGTTCATCTGATAGAGCTGGCGAACGAGGAACAGGGGGAATACGAGGATGGCCAACCCAAGTAACTGCAGCTTCACGTAGAGGAAGACCAACAAGACAGCCAGTGTACTAGACAGAAGGTCAGTGGCTAGGGCGTCCTTTCCAATTCTGTCCCAGGCCTCGCGCACCGACACGCCGCTGCTCAAGGAGACAGCCAAAGCCACGCTACCGTGATTAACCAAGAAATACACTATGACGAGACACGCGAACGGGAGCGGTAAGAAAGCGAACCTCTCTAGGCTGACGGACCCACCTAAAGCAGTGTATACCCAAGAGCAAAGGCCCGAAGCCAGCATGAACTGCGCTGTATTAAACCAAACCCGTATCAGAGGCTTGTGGCGAACGAAGGCGTCAGCTACTAACGCCGTGAGTCCCCCGATCAACATAGGCCACGGATGTTGAAACAGCGCAACCGATGCAATGAAGGCAACGAAAGACACTGAGGTCCGCACGTTCGCTACGGGAATCGTGAACGAGAACGACTCGCTTACAATCCCGAGAATCACAAAGGCGGCGATAGCATTCCAAAACTTGGACGGGAACGGCGCGGGGATATCCCATTCTCGGAACGCGAGAACGCCCAATGTGGCAGCGGATACAGCGCTGATGTAGGCGTAGATCAGCGCTTGGTGCAGCTTCCGTCTAAGGTGTTCGGTCATCCCCAGACTTGCTGTTATGTGAGAAGGGAAAGGGCCCCGTAGGTCACTACCACGACACTGTGCCATTCGCGAAAAACAACTTCGCCACGGCCGCAAAAAGCACTGCGAGCACATGCAACATTGAGCGTCATTGGTAGCGGTGACCAGGGGCCCCTTTTTTCGAGATGTCTCTATACGGCTCGCCGGCTCCCCACTGGCCCGGCACAGCCCAAAACCGTCAAATCCGCCAAAACCGTCAATTCTGATGCGCTACGCGACCTTGCGCCGCTTCAGCGCCTGCTGCATCGCCTCCACCACCGCCTGCATCCCGGCCACCTTGTTCACGATCGTCTTCACGCCCATCTCTCGCAGCTCGACCGCGGCCGTTTCCGGCATCCCCCCCGTCACCACGATCACCTCGACATCGAGCTGGCGCCCCGGCTCGAGCAGCCGCCGGATCACCTCCGGCGCGTTCAGGTCCGGCAGGCTATAGTCCAGCACGATCAGCGTCGGCTGCACCCGGCCGATCTCGAGCAGCGCGTCCACCCCCGTCGCCGCCTCCACCACCTCCACGTCCAGCTCCGACCGCTCGATCGTGAGCACCAGCGCCTTCAGGTAGCCCGGATCGTCGTCCACCACCACCACCATCGCGTGCCCGTTGCCGTGGGCCAGGTCCTGCGGCACGGCCATGTCGTGCGCGCGCAGGAACGCCTTGAGATCGTCCGCCTCCACACGCCGGCGCCCCGTCGGTGTCTTGTGCCCCTTCAGCAGCCCCTGGTCGATCCAGTTCGCTACTGTCGCCGGCGACACCTGACAGACGCGGGCCACGCGCTGCGTGCCCCAATACCGCTTCTGTTTCGGCAAACTCACAGAACACGAAATACCACCAAAATGGGAACTGCGCAAGGGCTTTTGTTGAATTGGCGCAACAGCGGTAGGAAGTGCTGCTAACTACAAGAGTTACAATTACTTACAGTGATGTGACAGTGCTGGGAGAGGCTCTTCTAACGGCGTGCATCCGCCCACCTGTTGGTTGCATCCAACACCGCCAGCACCGAGCTCCGCTCCGGGCTCTCGCGAATCTCGCACGTGCCCGTGAGCAGCTGCGCCTCCCGCCCGCCCAGCCCGTGCACCGCCACGAACACGAACTTGCGGTCGAACGCCTCGATGATCTGCGCTCCCTCGAGCGCCACGGAGTTGTCGGGCAAGAGCTCGTCGAGACAGAGCGACGCGGCCCGCGCCGCCGCCTCCACGCGGTTGCGCGCCGTGTCGGTTCCCTGCTCCTCCGCCTCCGCCTCCTTGCCCTCGAACGAGAGCCGCACCCGGATCTGCACGCGCTGCGGCCGCTCCGAGGGCCGCACCTCAAGTCCCTGGAAGATCACCACCCGCTTCTTGGCGCGGGTGCGGACGGCCTCCTCCTGCATCTGCTCGATGGGCCGCACGTCGGCGGTCTGGGCCACGCTGATCTTGCGGTGGTCGATCTTGACGCCCAGCTGCGCCATCAGCGCCGACTCGATGTTGCGCACCACCTGTTTCGGCTGCATGTCGTTGGTGGTGAGCACGTGGATCTCGCTCACCTCGCCCAGCGGCGTCACCACCACACGCGCCGACAGCACGCCCGTGAGCCCCGCGATCAGGTTCTCGGCGCGCTTCACGCCCCACGGGTCGGGCGTCTGGCCCGCGGCCGTGAGGGGAAGGGCGTCGCGCTCTGCCGCGCCCCCTGGGGTTTCGGCCGGGTTGGATGGCGTCACGTCACGCTGCTCCTGTGGCAACCTGATTGCGTCCCATGGCCTTGGCGCGGTACAGCGCGCGATCGGCCGCCACCAGCACATCCTCCCGCTCGGGCCCCCGCCCGGGCGCCAGCTCGGCCACCCCGATGCTCACCGTCACGAGACCGGCGGGATAGCCCAGGTCCCGGCCCATCACTTCCACGCCGGTGCGCACCTTGTCGGCCACCACCCGCGCCCCTTCCACCCCCGTGTGCACCAGCACCATCACGAACTCGTCGCCCCCGTAGCGCGCCGCCAGATCGGTCGTGCGGATGTGCGCCGAGCACTCCCGCGCGGCGCTCTTCAGCACGTCGTTCCCCGCCTCGTGGCCGAACCGGTCGTTCACCTGCTTGAAGTTGTCCAGGTCCACGAACAGCACGGCGAACGCGTCGTGCGTGCGGTCGCTGCGCGCCACCTCGCTCGCCAGCCGGTCGCGCAACACGCGGTACGTCGCCAACCCGGTGAGCCCGTCCACGGCCGCCTGCAGCTGCGCCTGCCGGCCCACCTTGTCGAGATACGGCGGGCACGACTTGAGCGTGGTGCGCCCCGCCGCGGCCGCTTCGGCGAACGCGCGGCAGGTGGCGTAGCCGCACGCGCCGCAGTCCCAGGGCCGGCCGTTGGGCGCGAGGCCGATCTCGTCGAGCACGCCGGCGACCGCTTCGGGCGGCGGCCCGTGCCCGTCGCGCAGGATCGGGAACGCCTCGCCCACCCGCACCCCGCGGGCCACCGCTTCCTCGACGACCGGTCCCCGCGCCCGCGCCGGCTCCGTGGCGCCCACGATCTCGCGCCGCCGGAACAGCTCGTTGCGCGGGCCCAGCAGCGGGTGGTCGAGGCAGCCCTCGCACGGCAGAATGTCGACGAACCCCACGTCGATGCGGTCCACCGCCACCGCCCGGGCGATCGCTTCCAGACCCCCCAGCCCGCGCACCTTGCGGAAGCGCCGGCTGGCATGCGTTTCCTCCTTCAGCAGCTCGAGCGGCAGTCCGCCCGCCGTACTCAGATGCCGCCGCCGCTCCTCGGGCACGCGGGTGAAATAGGGCGCCTGGTCTTCCACCCGCACGGCGCGGCGCCGGAACAGGTCCGCCAGCTCCTCGAACGTGATGGCGGCCTCCACCTCGTGCCCGCCTTCGGTGAGACACACGCCCGCGTACACGATCGGCGTGGCCGCGCCATGGAGACCCTTCAGGTAGCGAGCCTCCGCCGCGGAATCATGCTGCCCCAGCCTTCGTCCGCCCACAGCGTCAGGTACTCCTTGGCCACCAGCTCGTCGCCCAGCACGCCGCGGTGCACGGTGCGGAATCCCGCGGCGTAGCACGCGTTCACCACCTGCTCCGGCGTGGCCGGGTAAAAGAACACCGCGCACTCGACCGACAGGATCAGCGCGGCGCGCCCCGACAGCGCCAGCTCGTCCGCGCGGGCCACGTCGCCCGACGCCCGGATTGCATCGTGCGGGCACGCCGGCAGGCACAGCCCGCAGCGCGTGCACGTCTCGTCCACGATTCGGATCTGGTTGCCTTCAACGGCGACGGCGTCGGCGGGGCACACTCGGACGCACGCCATGCACGCCACGCACAGTCCCGGATCGACCCTAAAGTCCACGTCTCATGCAGCCGGGGCGCGGCGGCGAGTTAAAGAGTGCGTATAAGGGCGCCCTAACATGTGACGGCCGTCACACCCTGTCAATGGGTACACGAATGCAACTCCTTGTCGGAGTGTCACTTACAACTATACGAGCGCGTATTCCTTGAGCTTGCGGTACAGGGTGCGCTCCCCGATCCCCAGCACCTCGGCCGCCCTGCGTCGATTTCCCTTGGTCTCGCGCAGCGCCGCCTCGATGGCCGCCCGTTCCACCTCCGCCATTGTCATGCCGGGCCGGTACAGCACCTCGGCCTCCGGCGCGGGCTCGGCTTCGATCGGCGCCGTGGGGCTAAGTGCAGACCCGGGGCCAACCTCGATGACCTCGACCCGCTGGGGCCGCTCCTCCAGCCGCCGGCGCAGCTCCTCGACCTGTAACTTGAGCTCCACAAGACTGCGGAAGATGAACTCCAGCTCCTGGCCCGCGACGTCGCGGGTCGCGCCCACCAGACGCATCGGCAGCCCCCGCCCGCGCTCGCGGATGTCGCGCGGGATGTCGTCGGCGCGGATCTCCCCCTCGGGCGCGAGCACGACCATCGACTCGATGAGATTGCGCAACTGGCGGATGTTGCCCGGCCAGTCCGCGTCTACAAGAATCTGGAGCGCCTCGGGGGTGATGCCCCGGAAATTGCGGTCGTGCTGCTTGGCGAACTCGGCGATGAAGCGGCGCACCAGCAGCGGGATATCGACCTTCCGCTCGCGCAACGGCGGCAGATAGATGTAGAGCACGTTGAGGCGGTAAAACAGGTCGTCGCGGAAGCGCCCCAGGGCGACCTCTTCTTTGAGCGCCTTGTTGGTCGCGGCCACCACCCGGACGTCCACCTTGATGGGCTGCGTGCCGCCGACCCGGAAAAAGCTCTGGTCCTCGAGCACCCGCAGCAGCTTGACCTGGGTGGCGGGCGGCATTTCCCCTACCTCGTCGAGGAAGATGGTGCCGCCGTCGGCCAGCTCGAAGCGACCGAGACGCCGCTCGGCGGCTCCGGTGAACGCCCCCTTCTCGTGACCGAACAGCTCGCTCTCGAGCAGCGTCTCCGGGATCGCGGCGCCGTTCACCGCGATGAACGGCTTGGTGCGGCGCAGCGACAGATCGTGGATCGCGCGCGCCACCAGCTCCTTGCCGGTGCCCGATTCCCCTTCCACCAGCACGGTGGCGCTCACGGGCGCCATCTGCTCGATCTTGACCAGCACTTCCTGGATGGCGGGGGACTCGCCGATGATGCCGGTGCGCTGCTGCAGCTTGCGGCGCTCGATCAGGCGGCGCACGGTCGCGGTTACTTCCGCCGGGTCGGCCGGCTTGGTGAGATAGCCGGTCAGGCCGAGCCGCCGGGCGAGTCCCTTGGCATCCGGCTCGGTGTGCTCCACCAAGCCGAGCGTGGAGATCGAGCGGTCGCGCGCCAGACCGAGCAGCTGGACGGCACCAGACTCGTGCAGCCCGCCTGTCACGACGATGCAGTCGGGAGGGGGCTCGCGCCTTATGGCCTGCCGCGCCTCGTCGAGCGTGTGCGCCAGGGTGGTGTGGAACCCCGCCGCCTCGAGCGCCGCGTTGATGCGGACGGCGTGCTCCAGATCGTCCGTGGTGACGAGGATGCGGTCAGGCATCGGCTTCGGTGCGCGGTGCGCCGTGCGCGGTTGCTGCCCCGGTCACCAGGTCGACGGCGTGGTCGAGCAAGCCCTCGAGCACGGCCAGCCCATCCTTCACACCCCCCGTCGAGCCGGGGAGGTTGACGATCAGCGTCTTGCCCCGCGTGCCAGCCACGCCGCGCGACAGCCAGGCGCGCGGGAACCCCGCCGCCGCGGCCGAGCGTAGCGCGTCGGCGATGCCGGGCGCGAGCCGGTCGAGCACCGCCTCGGTCGCTTCCGGCGTCACGTCGCGCGCGGTCAGGCCCGTACCGCCGGTCGTGAGCACCACGTCGACCTCACCTGAGTCCGCCCAGCGGGCGAGCTTGCCGGCGATGCGGTCGGTCTCGTCGGGCACCACGCTGCGCACCACGACGTCGTAACTGTGCTCGGCGGCCCATCCCGCGATCGCGTCGCCGGACGTATCCTCACGCTGGCCAAGAGCCCCAAGATCCGACACCGTCAGGATTCCGATCCGCATGCCTCTACCGTCCTCTACCGTCCTCTACCGTCCTCTACCGTCCTTTACCGCCCTCTACCATCGTCTTTGTCCTTCTCGCCACGAATGGCAGCGCCACCACTTCCGCCGCCGCCCGCTTGCCGCGCACGTCGATGGCGAACGCTCCGCCCGGCTTGGCCTGGGCAACGGGCAGATACGTCATCCCGATGGCGCAGTTGACCGTTGGCGTGACGGTGCCCGAGCGCACGACGTCCACCTGCGTGCCGTCCAGGTACACCCCGTAGCCATGCCGCGCGACGACCTTGGGCTCGAGCAGCTTGAAGCCCACGAGCCGCCGCTTCACGCCCTCGAGCTTCTGGCGCTTGAGCGCGGCGAGTCCGGTGAAGTCGGCGCCCTTCTCGAGCTTCACGATCCAGCCGAGGCCCGCCTCGTAGGGGGTCACGCCGGCGTCGATGTCGCTGCCGTACAACGGGTATCCCGCCTCGAGCCGCAGCGTGTCGCGCGCGCCCAGGCCGCACGGCTCGGCCCGCCCCGCGCCGACCAGCGCGTGCCACAAGGCTTCGGTGTCGGCCGCCCGGGCGTACAGCTCGAACCCGTCCTCGCCGGTGTAGCCGGTGCGGGAGATGAAGCACTGCACGCCCGCGACCATACCCTGGACGAAGTGATAGTAGGGAATCATCGCGACGCCGACGGCCGTGAGCTGCGCGAGCAGGGTCTCGGCCGCGGGGCCCTGCACCGCCAGGAGTCCCGTCTGGTCCGAGATGTCGCGCAGCCGCACGTTCGCACCGCGTTTCTGAGCCACGATGTGGCCCCAGTCCGGCGCGATGTTCGCGGCGTTCACCACCAGCATCAACCGGTCTTCGAAGCGATAGACCAGGCAGTCGTCCACGAAGGTGCCCTGGTCCGTGAGAATGGCTGAATACTGGGCCTGACCGGGCTTCAAGGCTCCAACATCGTTGCACGTTACACGTTGCACGAAGGCGTTGCGGTCCGGACCGCTGACCTCGAATTCACCCATGTGGGATACGTCGAACACGCCCACGCGCTCGCGCACCGCCCGATGCTCGGCGGCGATGCCGGACGGGTAGCTCACGGGCATCTCGTACCCGCCGAACGGCACCATCTTGGCGCCGAGCGTGACGTGGATCTTGTGCAGCGGGGTACGCTTCGGAGTCTCCATGGCCGGGCCTAGCCCATCAACGTCGCGAGCAGGGCCTTCTGCACGTGCAAGCGGTTCTCGGCCTCGTCCCACACGCGCGACTGCGGGCCTTCGATCACCTCGGTCGCGACCTCCTCGCCGCGGTGCGCGGGGAGGCAGTGCAGGAAAATGGCCTTGGGGTCGGCGAGCTGCATGAGATCGCGGTCCACCGTGTAGCCCCGGAACGCGTTGCGCCGTGCTTCCGCCTCCTCCTCCTGCCCCATCGAGGCCCACACGTCGGTGTTCACCACCTGCACGCCTTCGATCGCCTCCTCGGGCACCTCGGTGATCGAGACGCACGCCCCGGCGACCTTGGCGTGGTCGAAGATGCGGCGGTTCGGCTCGTACCCCTCCGGGCACGCCAGCCGCAGCTCGAACCCGAGCACCTGGGCGGCCTCGATCCAACTGTTCGCCATGTTGTTGCCGTCCCCGATCCACGCGATTCGCTTGCCTTCCCATCCTCCCAGCGCCTCGCGCACCGTGAAGAGATCGGCGAGCACCTGGCAGGGATGCGACAGGTCGGTGAGGCCGTTGATCACGGGGACGGTGGCGTGGCCGGCCAGCTGTTCCACTTCGGCGTGGTCGAACGTGCGGATCATGATCCCGTCGACGTAACGCGACAGCACGCGTGCCGTGTCCGGGATCGGCTCGCCACGCCCGATCTGGATGTCGCGCGACGAGAGAAACAGGGCCTGGCCGCCCAGCTGATAGGCCCCCACCTCGAACGACACCCGCGTGCGGGTGCTCGACTTCGCGAAGATCATCGCCAGCGTCTTGCCGGCGAGGGGGGTCTCCCGGTACGTGCCGGCCTTCATGCGGCCGGCGAGGTCGAACAGCCGCAGGATCTCGTCCCGCGTGAGGTCGGTGATAGCGAGGAAGTCGCGCTTGCTCATGGACTCCCCGTAAGGCGGTCAAAATGACAGGGGACGGCTGCTAATTCTACCTGCGGGAGAATGCTCAGACAAGCGGGCGGTTGTAGCGGTTCTAGAGGATATAGCGCCGCAGGTCCTCGTCCTCGACGATCTTCGCCAGGCGCTCCCGTACCCGGGTCGCGTCGAACTTGATGCGCTTCTCCGCGAGGTCGGGCAGATCGAACAGCACGTCTTCGAGCAGGTTGGTCATGACGGTGTGGAGCCGGCGGGCGCCGATGTTTTCCATGCGCTCGTTGGCCTTGGCCGCGATGCGGGCGATCTCCTTGATGCCGTCGGGCGTGAACTCGAGCGTGGCGCCCTCGGCGGCGCACAGCGCGGCGTACTGCTTGGTGAGCGCGTTCTCGGGCTCCGTCATGATGCGGACGAAGTCCTCCTCGGTGAGCGGCTGCAGCTCCACGCGGATCGGGAAGCGTCCCTGCAGCTCGGGAATCAGGTCGGAGGGCTTGGAGACGTGGAACGCGCCGGCGGCGATGAACAGCACGTGGTCGGTGCGGACATAGCCGTAACGTGTCTGGACGGTCGAGCCCTCGACGATGGGGAGCAGGTCGCGCTGCACGCCTTCGCGCGACACGTCGGGCCCGACGGTGCCGCGCTCGCCCGCGATCTTGTCGAGCTCGTCGATGAAGATCACGCCGTGGTTTTCGACCCGATCGAGCGCTTCGTTCACCACGTCGTCCATGTCGACGAGCTTCTTGAGCTCCTCGTCGACCAGGATGCGGCGGGCTTCGTGCAGGTGCACGGTGCGGCGCTTCTTTTTCTTCGGCATCATCTCCTGCAGCCACTCGGTGAAGTTGAAGTCCGGGCCCTCCATGCCCTGCGGCGGCTGCATCATTTCGAGCATCGGGAAGCCCTGCTGCTGCACCTCGATCTCCACCTCGCGCTCCTCGAGCTTTCCCTCCTTGAGCTGCTGGCGCAGCTTCTCGCGCGTGCGGCGGCGGCGCTCCTGCGCCTCGACGTCGCCCTCGGCCGCCTTCTGGGTCACGTCGCCTTTGGATGAGACGACGAACAGCGGAGCCTTCTCACCCCGCCCCTCTCCCTTCTCCCCGGGGCTCGGGCTTAGGGACTGGGGGATCGGGGGTACCGGTGGCAGCAGGATATCCAACAGCCGCTCCTCGGCGCGGGCTTCCGCCTCGGGGTAGACGTCGTCCTCGCGCTCCGTGCGGACCATGTTGATCGCCACGTCGACCAGCTCGCGCACCATGGACTCGACGTCCCGGCCCACGTAGCCGACCTCGGTGAACTTCGAGGCCTCGACCTTGAGGAACGGGGCGCCGGCGAGGCGCGCCAGGCGCCGCGCGATCTCGGTTTTCCCCACGCCGGTGGGGCCGATCATGATGATGTTGTTCGGCAGGATCTCGTCGCGGATGTCGTCGGGCGCCTGGGTGCGGCGCCAGCGGTTCCGCACCGCGATCGCCACGGCCTTCTTGGCGACTTCCTGGCCCACGATGTAGCGATCCAGCTCCGCCACGATCTTGCGCGGCGGCAGCTCCTCCAGCCAGGGAAGCTGCTCCTCCTGCTCCGGCGCGCCGGCGGGGGGGGTCTTGTCATCGGGGACGCGGGTGGGGCCGGCCATCAGAGCTCCAGAATGGTGATATGCGTGTTGGTGTAGACGCAGATGTCGGCGGCGATCTCGAGCGAGCGCTGCACGATGTCTTTGGGCGAGAGCTTCGACTGCTGCAGCAGCGCCCGCGCCGCGGCGAGGGCGTAGTTGCCGCCCGACCCGATCGCCAGGACGCCGTCGTCGGGCTCGATCAGCTCGCCCGACCCCGAGATCACGTAGCCGTGCTCCTTGTCGGCGACGACCAGCAGCGCCTCGAGGCGGCGCAGCACGCGGTCGGAGCGCCAGTCCTTGGCGAGCTCCACGGCCGCGCGCGGCAGGTTGCCGGGGTAGCGCTCGAGCTTCTCCTCGAACTTCTCGAACAGCGTGAACGCGTCGGCCGACGCGCCCGCGAAGCCGGCGAGGATCTTGCCGCCCTTGAGGGCGCGCACTTTGTTGGCGTTGGCCTTCATCACGGTGTCGCCTAGCGTCACCTGGCCGTCGCCGCCCAGGGCCACGTGCCCGTCGCGGCGCACCGCGAGAATGGTCGTACTATGGATTCGCGTCATGCCCTCGGATGCGCTTGATGGTACACCTTTTTCAACCGTTCCACCGACGTATGAGTATACACCTGCGTGGTCCCGAGCGACGCGTGGCCCAGCAGCTCCTGCACGGCCCGCAGGTCCGCACCCGCGTCGAGCAGGTGCGTGGCGAACGAATGCCGCAGCGAATGCACGTGCAAGTCGCGCCCGCGCGGGAGTGCGCCCAACAGCCGCTTGACCGCGAGCTGCACGCTGCGCGGGGTGAGACGCTTGCCGCGCCGGCCCACGAACACCGCGCGCCGGTCCGCCGTTCCCGCGGCCCCCGCGGCCACCGCGTCGCGATGCCGGAAGTAGCGCCGCAACGCCTGCTCCGCGTGGTTACCCACCGGCACGATGCGCTCCTTCTTACCCTTGCCGCGCACTTTCACCTGGTCCGACACGAGATCCAGGTCGTGGTCGTTCAGTCCGGCCAGCTCCGCCAGGCGCATGCCCGTCGAGTAGAACAGCTCGAGCATGGCGAGGTCCCGGGTCTCGATGAAGCCCCCCGCGTCGGCGCGGCGCTCCGCCTCGGCGAACAGCAGGTCGATCTCGAACCGGTCCAGGTACGTGGGGAGCCCGCGCTCGAGCTTCGGCGTGCGCGCGGCCTTGGCGGGGTTGACCTCGAGCCCGCGCGTGGCGTCGAGGAACCGGTAGAACGTGCGCAGCGCCGAGAGGGCGCGCGCCGCCGAGCGCTTGGCCAGGCCGCGCTGCTGCATGGCGCCGAGCCAGCCCCGAACCGCCAGCCGGTCGACACCGGCCCAGCTCCAGCGGCCGCCGTAGTAGCGTCCGCAGAACGCCGCGAAGTCGGCGACGTCGCGGGCATAGGCCTTCACCGTGTGGGGGGAGTCGTTGCGCTCCTT
>WNGC01001667.1_pt1 | contig 13558 bp, 11 predicted proteins | sample 5400051 | NCBI WGS metagenome assembly WNGC01 (sample SAMN13153368, study PRJNA577476) | soil metagenome | isolation source: 20 cm soil or saprolite under grassland replicate 2 | place: USA:California | collected 2016-06-15 | reverse complement strand
CGCGGCACCTTGCGGAAGGACGAAGTTCGCGAGTTGTGCCGGCGAGCGGTGAGAGGCTCATGGCACCGGGCACGGCTTGGCGTCCCAGATCTCGGCCGCGTACTCGGCGATGGTGCGATCGCTCGAGAACTTGCCCGACCCGGCGATGTTGAGGATGGCCGTGCGTGTCCACCTCTGCTGGTCCGCGTAGAGATCGAGGAGCCGCCGGTCGGCCTCCAGGTAGGAGGCCAGGTCGGCCAGGTGCATATAATGGTCGCCGCCGGTGAGCAGCGCTTCGCGCAGGGGCCCGAAGGCGCCGGGCTCGTCCCCCTGGGTGAAATCGTCGGACAGGATCAGGTCCAGCGCCGCCCGGGTCTCCGGATCGTGCTCGTAGTGCCAGTACGGGCTGTACCAGCTCCGGCTCGACGCCACCTGCTCGGCGGTGAGCCCGAAGAGGAAGAAGTTCTCCTCGCCCGCCTCCTCCGCCATCTCGATCGTGGCGCCGTCGCGGGTGCCGATCGTGAGCGCGCCGTTCATCATGAACTTCATATTGCTGGTGCCGCTGGCCTCGTAGCCCGCCGTCGAGATCTGATTGGACACGTCGGTGGCCGGGATCAGCCGCTCGGCCAGCGACACGCAGTAGTCGGGCAGGAACACGACCTTGAGCCGGCCGCGCACCGCCGGATCACGCTCGATCGTGACCGCGAGGGTGTTGACGAGCTTGATGATGACCTTGGCCAGCCGGTAGGCCGGGGCCGCCTTGCCCGCGAAGAAGAAGGTGCGGGGCGTCATGGCCAGGGTGGGATTCTCGCGCAGCCGCTGGTAGAGCACGATCACGCGCAGGGCGTTGAGCAGCTGGCGCTTGTACTCGTGGATCCGCTTCACCTGGCAGTCGAAGATCGTCTCGGGGTCGACGGTCTGTCCGGTCGCCGAGCGCAGCCAGCCGGCGAACTGCGTCTTCGCCTCGCGCTTCGCCTTCCGGACGGCGTCGCGGAAGCCGCGGTCGTCCGCCAGGGGCGCCAGCCGGCGGAGCTGGCCCAGCTCGGTGATCCAGCTCTCGCCGATGGCTGCGGTGATCGCCCGCGCCAGCGCCGGGTTGGCGAGCAGCAGCCAGCGCCGCGGCGTGACACCGTTGGTCTTGTTGTTGAAGCGCGCGGGAAACTGCTCGGCGAGATCCCTGACGGTCACGGTGCGCAGCAGACGCGAGTGGATGGCGGCCACGCCGTTGGTGCTGTGGGAGCCGACGATCGCCAAGTTGGCCATGCGGACCTTCTGCTCGGTCCCCTCCTCGATGAGGCTCACGCGCGCGACGCGGGACCCGTCGCCCGGAAAGCGCGCCTGGACGTCGTCGAGCAGCCGGCGGTTGATCTCCCGGACAATCTCCAGGTGGCGCGGCAACAGCACCTCGAACCACGCGCGCGGCCACTTTTCAAGCGCTTCGGGCAGGAGGGTGTGGTTGGTGTACGCCAGCGTCCGGCGGGTGAGGTCCCAGGCCTCGTCCCAGCCCAGGCGCGCCTCGTCGAGGAGGATTCGCATCAGCTCGGGCACCGCCATCGCCGGATGCGTGTCGTTGAGCTGGATCGCGACCTTCTCGGGTAGCGCACTCCAGTCCGGGTTGGCGCGGCGGAAGCGCCGCACGACGTCGGCCAGCGAGCAGGCCACCAGGAAGTACTCCTGCACGAACCGCAGCCCCTGGCCCATGCTGGTGGAGTCGTCGGGGTAGAGCACGCGGGTAAGCGACTCGGCGGCCAGGTGTTCGGCGAGGGCCCCAACGAACTCGCCGTGACTGAACGCCTGGAAGTCGAAGTAGTCGGGCGTGGCGGCGGCCCAGAGCCGCAGGGTGTTGACGGTCTTGCCGCCGTAACCGACCACCGGGCGGTCGTAGGGAACACCGATCAGGGTCGAGGGCTGATCGCGGATTACGCCCAGGCTGCCGCCGCGCAGCTCGAAGCCACAGCCGATGGGGAACTCCACCGTCTCCTGCGGGCGCGCCACTTCCCACGGGTCGGCCCGGCGCAGCCAGTTGTCCGGCTCCTCCTGCTGCCAGCCGTTCCGCATCGACTGCTTGAAGATGCCGTACTCGTAGCGCAGCCCGTAGCCCATGGCCGGCAGCTGGAGCGTCGCCATGGAGTCCAGGAAGCACGCGGCCAGACGCCCCAGGCCGCCGTTGCCGAGGCCGGCGTCGGGCTCCTGCTCGAGGAGGCCGAGCCAGTCGACGTGCTTGCGGGCCGCAAGGTCCCGCACGGCGGGATCGAGCAGCAGGTTGGTGACGTTGTTGGCCAGCGAGCGGCCGATGAGGAACTCCATGGAAAGATAGTAGATGCGCTTGGCGTTCTGCCGCTCGTACGTCTCCTCGGTCCGGATCCAGCGCTGGGAGAGGACGTCGCGCACCGAGCGGGCGACCGCCTCGAAGCGCTCGCGGGCGCCGGCCGCCGTGAGGGCGACCACGTTGTCGAAGAGCAGATGCCGCTCGTAGAGGCCGTTGTCAGACCCCGCGAACTGAACCGGGCCGCACCCGTACTGTTCGAGAAGGCGATCGACCGATGTCTTGTCCGTGCTCATGGTCCCTTCCCTTCCGGCCCTTCCTCGCGTGGCGCGCGCCTGGACGACGTCTCACGGCGACTGCGTCCAACCACCCCGGCCCGTGTCGCGCCAGATGCCAGACGCGATGAATCGCCGGCCATCAGACGAGAGGACTCCGTCCACGATCACCGAATCGTCGCCGCGCAATATCTGATACGAGGACAGGTCGGCTTGCGTGAGGTCGACGACGATGGAGCTCCCCGAGGTCGTCATCACCTGCATCCGGCTTCCCGCGATCCACTGCACCGATCCGCGGACCCGGAGCAACTCCTGCGCCTGCGGCGCCGCCACGACGAGCGCGAGGAGCGCTGCCCCGAGGACGATTGCGGTGACCGAGCGCGGCGGAGTCACGCCGCGAGCGTACACGGAGGCGGCGGCGCCCCGGCTATCGGACGTTGGTCCCATGCACGGACTCGGTCATCTCCATGTCGTCGGTGAATGTTCCGAGACTGGCGGCGCTGTTGCACCGGGCCTGGTGGTAGAGGGCCTGCTGGCCCGTGTGCACGTTCTCGTCTCGTCCGTGCCATCCCTCGAGGGCGCGATCCTGGAGAGCCCGTCCGTACGAGAAGCTGATCGTCCAGGGTCGCGGCCCGGGGAGGCGGTTGATGGCGTTCAGGTGCGCCGTGGCCAGGCGGTCGCGCTGGCCGCCAGAAAGGAACACGATGCCGGGCACCGCCGCCGGAACATGCCGGCGCAGGCAGCTGAGCGTGGCCGCGGCGACCTCGGGGACGGAGGCCTGACGCGGACAGTCCTTGCCCGCGATGACCATGCTGGGCTTGAGCAGCATGGATTCCAGCGAGACGCGCCGCTGTACGAGCTCGCCGAACACGGCGTGCAGGACGGCGCCGGTGACCTCGGCGCACCGCTCGATCGGGTGGGAGCCGTCCAGCAGCACCTCGGGCTCGACGATGGGCACCACACCCGCTTCCTGGCACAGCGCGGCGTATCGGGCGAGCGCGTGGGCGTTCAGCCCGACGCAGGTGGAGCTCGGCCGACCGTCGCCGATCGAGATCACCGCCCGCCACTTCGCGAAGCGTGCGCCCAGGCTCCGGTATTCCGCGAGGCGATCGCGGAGACCGTCGAACCCCTCGGTGACGAGCTCCTCGGGTGAGCCGGCGAGCGGCCTGGCGCCGGTATCGACCTTGATGCCGGGAACGATGCCCTGACGCTCGAGCACCTGGGGCAGCGGCATCCCGCTCGAGCTCTTCTGGCGGATGGTCTCGTCGTGCATGATGACGCCGCTGATGAACGCGGCGGCGCCCGGCGTCGTGAAGAGCATCTCGCGGTAGCGGCGCCGACTCTGCTCCGTGGACGGGATCCTCAGCGCGTCGAAGCGCCTGGTCAGCGTGGCGACGGACTCGTCGGCCGCCAGGATGCCTTTCCCGTCGGCGACGAGGCTGTTGGCGAGCCTCTCGAGGTCGTGGATCGTCATGCGACGCCTCCTGTGGATCCGCCAGCCCCGTCGCCCCCGACGAAGGCCGAGGCATTCCAGGTCTTCACGGCGGGCAGGCCGCGGTAGGAGCTGAGGACGTTCAGCGTTCCGGTATCGAGCAGGAAGTGCTGGCCAGCGCCCGGAGGCAGGCCCAGCCAGCGCGCCACCAGGACCCGCAGCACGTGCCCATGGGCGAAGAGCGCAACGTCACCGTCGACCGCGCGCGCTCGCGCGATCACCCGATCGACCCGGGCCCCGACCTCGGCCGGCGTCTCGCCGCCCGGGCAGCCGTCGCGAAAGATCAGCCAGCCCGGCGCGGTGGCGTGGATCTGGGCGGGTGTGAGTCCCTCGTACTTCCCGTAGTTCCACTCGACGAGGTCGGGCTCGATGACGGCCGTGTCGGCGAGGCCGCACAGCGCACAGGTCTCACGCGCGCGCTGCAGGGGGCTGGTGAGCACGAGCGCGAACGACTCCCCGGCCACCACCGCGCGCAGCCGCTCGGCGAGCCGGCGCCCGTCGTCGGTCAGCGGAATGTCGGTGGTGCCGGTGTGCTGACCACTCACGCTCCACGCCGTCTCGCCGTGCCTGACGGCGACGACGCGGCGCGCGGCATGGGCCGTGACGGTCATCGCGGCCTCAGCGCTCGGGCCGACGGAGGCCGAGCACGGCGCCGACGAGGACCTGCTTGACGTTCTCCTCGTCGGCGAGGCTAATCGGCCGCTGACCGCGCTCGGTCGAAGGCGTCGTGCTCATGGTGCTAGTAGGGCCAGGTCCACTGGTCGATCTCCGGCTTGTCGACCCCGTATTGATAGGCGTACTTCTGGCACTCGATCTGCGTGTTGCGCAGCTTCTCCTTGGCGTGGGCCCCCACCCGCTGCAGGGACGGCACCCGATCGATGACGTCGATGGCCAGGCTGAAGCGGTCGATCTGGTTCTGGATGGCCAGGTCGAGCGGGGTGTTGATGTTGCCCTTCTCCTTGTAGCCCCGCACGTGGAGATTCTTGTGGTTCGTGCGTCGATAGGTCAGGCGGTGGATGAGCCAGGGATAGCCGTGGAAGTTGAAGATGATCGGCTTGTCGGTGGTGAACAGGCCGTCGAAGTCGCGGTCCGACAGGCCGTGCGGATGCTCGCTGGACGGCACCAGCTTGTAGAGGTCGACCACATTGATGAACCGGATCTTCAGATCGTGGAAGTGCTCCCGGAGCAGCGTCACCGCCGCCAGCGCTTCCTTGGTGGGGATGTCGCCGGCGCTGGCGATCACGACGTCCGGCTCCGAGCCCTGGTCGTTGCTCGCCTTGTTCCAGATGCTGAGACCCTTGGTGCAGTGGCCGATCGCGTCCTCCATGGTCAAGTACTGCAGGTGCTTCTGCTTGTCGCAGACGATGACGTTGACGTAGCCGGTGCTGCGCAGGCAGTGGTCGGCCACGCAGAGCAGCGTGTTGACGTCGGCCGGCAGGTAGATGCGACAGACGTTCGGATCCTTGTTCAGGACCACGTCGAGGAACCCGGGATCCTGGTGCGTGAACCCGTTGTGATCCTGGCGCCACACGGTGGAGCTCAGCAGCAGGTTCAGCGAGGACACCGGCGCCCGCCACGGCTGCTCGCGGCTGCTGGCCAGCCACTTGGCGTGCATGTTGAACATGGAGTCGACGACGTGGGCGAAGGCCTCGTAGGTGGAGAAGAACCCGTGGCGGCCCGTCAAGAGGTACCCCTCGAGCCAGCCCTCCAGCGTGTGCTCGGACAGCATCTCGAGGACCCGGCCGTCGGGCGACAGCTGGCCGCCGTCGGCATCCTCGGCCAGGTAGTCGGCCAGCCAGAGCTTCTTGCTCACCTCGTAGATCGCATCGAGCCTGTTCGAGGTGTTCTCGTCGGGGCCGAAGACCCGGAAGTTGCTCATGTTGTCGCGCATGATGTCGCGCAGGAACTGGCCCAGCGGACGCGTGTTGTCCGCCATGACCTGCCCCGGCTTGTCGACCTTGATCGCGTAGCTGCGGAAGTCCGGCATGCGCAGCGGCCGGCGCAGTAGACCGCCGTTGGCGTGCGGATTGGCGCCCATGCGGCGCGCGCCCTTGGGAGCGAGCGCGCGGAGCTCGGGGATCAGACGGCCCGTCGTGTCGAACAGCTCCTCGGGCCGGTAGCTGCGCAGCCACTCCGCCAGCTGCTTCATGTGGGCGGGATTGTCGTGCAGGCCCGAGAGTGGCACCTGGTGCGAGCGCCAGAAGCCCTCGACCTTGCGGCCGTCGACCTCGCGGGGACCGGTCCAGCCCTTGGGGCTGCGCAGGACGAGCATCGGCCAGCGCTGCCGAACGGCCTTGCCGCTGGCCCGCGCCCCCTCCTGGATCCGCCGGATGTCCAGCACGCAGTCCTCCAGCGTCGCGGCCATCTGCTGGTGCATGAGCGAGGGATCGTGGCCTTCCACGAAATGCGGCGTCCAGCCGTAGCCCCGCAGCAGCTGCTCCAGCTCGTCGTGGGAGATCCGCGAGAGCAGCGTCGGGTTATTGATCTTGTAGCCGTTGAGATGGAGGATGGGGAGCACGGCGCCGTCACGGATCGGGCTCAGGAACTTGTTCGAGTGCCAGGAGGTGGCGAGCGGCCCGGTCTCCGCCTCCCCGTCCCCCACCACGGGGACGACCAGCAGGTCCGGATTGTCGAACGCGGCGCCGAAGGCGTGCGAGAGGCTGTACCCCAGCTCGCCGCCCTCGTGGATCGAACCCGGGGTCTCCGGCGTGCAGTGGCTGCCGATGCCGCCGGGGAAGGAGAATTCCCGGAAGAGCTGGAGCATCCCCTCCGCGTCCTCGCCCTTGTTCGGGTAGATCTCCGAGTACGCGCCTTCCAGGTAGACGGGCGCCAACACGCCCGGGGCGCCGTGGCCGGGACCGGCGAGGAAGATGGCGTCGAGATCGTACTTGATGATCAGACGGTTGAGATGCACGTACGCGAAGCTCAGCCCGGGGCTGGCGCCCCAGTGGCCGAGCAAGCGCAGCTTGATGTGCTCCGGCTTCAACGGTTCACGGAGCAGCGGGTTGGCCTGGAGATAGATCATCCCGGCCGCCAGGTAGTTGCAGGCCCGCCAGTAGGCGTCGACCTTGCGCAGCTCGTCGGCGGACAGCCGGTTGGCGAGCGTCGTTTTCAGCGTCGGGTCCGTCAGAAGGGCCATGAGTTGTCCTCCGAAGGTGGTGGTGTCTCGCGGTCGGCGATGCTCGTCCGAACGGCGCCGTGCATGGCCGCTCGCGAGCACGGCTCCTGGAATCGCCCGTCTCCCGTCGGGTGAGGGTCCGAGATACGCCTCTTCCGGTCCGCTCTCGCTACTCCGCCTTCAGGACGAAGTGCGCGCGCCGGTTGAGGCTCCAGCACTCCTCGTTGTGCTCGGAGCACTGCGGCTGCTCCTTGCCGTAGCTGATCACGTTGATCCGGCGCGCGATCACGCCGTGGGCGACGAGGAAATTCCTGGTGGCATGCGCCCGGTGATCGCCGAGCGCCAGGTTGTACGCCTCGGTCCCGCGCTCGTCACAGTGTCCCTCGATGAGCACGGTTCGGTCGGCGTGCCCGTTGAGCCACTCCGCCGACGCCTGCAACACCTTCGCGGCGTCGGGCCGGATCGCGGACTTGTCGAAGTCGAAGTAGATGTCCGGGAGTAGCGGCTCGGGGGCGAATTCCTTCGGCGCTGGCCGCGCCGTCACCACCGGCGGCGCGGGCTCGGGCGCGGCGGCCACCGGCGGCGCCGGCGCGGCGGCGACGGGGGCACCCGTCGGCGGCGGTGCGGCGGCCTGGGTCACCGCCGGCTGCTTGGCGCAGCCCGTGACGAACAGGGCGAGGATGACGGCGGCCGAGACGAGCGCGTGGCGAGAACGTGTCATGATCAGTTCCCCCTCATATGGTCAGGCGAGAGCGTGCAACGGGCGGAGCGCGGAGACTATCGGACCTTGGTCCTAGGCGCCGAGCTTCCGCGCCCGTTCGCGCGTGGCCGCGTCGTCGTGCCCCGTGATGAAGATGGTCGGGATCGAGACGCCGGCAGCGCGCAGGCGATCGTACAGATCGAATCTGCTGAGCGCGCCGAGACGAATGTCGAGCACGAGGCAGTCGGGCGGTGGCGCATGCTCGGCCGCCAGGTAATCCTCCGCCGTGCCGCCACTGTCCCTGATGGTGACCGCGAGAATGCCCACGCTCGCAGCTCGACGTGCAGGTCATGAGGGGAATCATCCGTCATCGCCTCCGCCGCCTTGATGAGCAGGTTGAGGATGACCTGCTGGAGCTGGACGATGTCTCCGAGGACACGCGGCGCGCCCCGCCATCCACCTGGCGAGTCAACCGGCGGCAGTCATTCCGTCAGACGCTGCACCAGCCGATCACGTCGATCGTGTTGCTCTCGGCGGACCACGGTCGCTCGAGCCGACGCGGCGGGCGCGCGTGCCGGCCACGGCAGCCGCCCGGCCGCTCGACGACGCCCGGTTTTCCGCTCAGCGGTCGATTCGCGTGATCTTCGTGCCCTGCAGACCGAGACCCGCCATGAGCCCGCGCTGGTCGAAGAACACGGCGTAGATGTCGTTCTGCAGCGTCGAGGTCGTCAGGGCCCGGGCGGCGCCGACGTCCAGGATGGCGATGCTGGGCCCGGTGCCGAGCTCGAAGCCCCCGCTGTTGTTCAGGTACTGCAGGGCGGAGTCGCTCATGAAGAACAGCGCATAGCCGAACACCTGCACGCCGGCCTGCAGTCCGTAGGAGGCGGAGACGGTGTTGTAGTAGCCGGTCGTGCGACCCTGCGAGCGCAGCGCGCCCTCGCCGTACTGGGCGCCGAAGAGGAAGCCGGCCTTCACGACGTTCGGGAACACGAGAATGCCCCGGGCCTGGCCGCCCAGGTCCCGGGAATTGGGAACGCTGTCGTACATCCTGGTGAGGGCCGCGCTGACGTCGCGGTCGATCGCGGCCTCGGAACCGGCGACGGCCGGCCGCGCGGTGAGGGTCACGGTCACGACCAGGCCCCACGCCAGCAGCGCTCCGGCGATTTGGACGTTTCGCATCGTCGCTTCTCCTCTGATCACTTGACGAAGGGAATGTCGCGGGCGAGCTGGTAGTCTAGGAGCGCGCGCAGCTTGTTCTCGATCTGGTAGAACCGCGCAACCTTCCGGGGCGGCAACACGCCGTGGAACCGCGGCGCGTATCGGGTGAGCAGCGCCGCATAGTCGGTCTCCAGCGCGAGGAAATCCCCGAGCAGCCGGGTGGCGGTCGCGTCGTTCATGGATTGGTAGGCCGCGGCATAGTCGCCGATCAGCTTGGCGACCCGATCGTAGTGCTCGATCATGTCGCTCTGATAGGCGCCATAGACGGGCCAGAATTCCTTGGCCTCCTTCTCGGTGAGGTCGAGGGCGACCGCCACGACCACCTTCTTGTCGGCCCGTACCTTCTCGCGGAGGACCTCCATCGTGTCGGCCGGCTTCTCCTGGGCGACGGCGGCCCCGCTCACGAGACAGGCGACGGCGGTCGCCATCGCGACGATGTGTCGGGCTCGATAGCTCATCGGTCGGGACTCCTTTCGTCGTCGGGTCTCACGCCTGACGGGTCACGAGGTCGAGCGTGTGCTCGGCGATCATGCGCTCCTCGTCGGTGGGGATCACCCACACCGACACGCGGGATCGTGATGTCGAGATGCGCGGGCCCCCCGCGCGGTTGGCCGTCTCGTCCAGCTCGACCCCGAGCCACTCGGCCCGGGCACAGACCCGGGCCCGGATCTCGGGCGAGTTCTCCCCGATGCCGGCGGTCAGCACCAGCGCGTCGATCCCGCCCATGGCCGCCGCGAGGGAACCCATCTCCCGCGCGATCCGGTAGACGAAGTAATCGAGCGCCAGCCGCGCCGCCGGCGCGTCGCTGGCCAGCAGGTCGCGGACATCGTTGCTGATGCCCGACAGACCGCGCAGCCCCGCGTCGCGGTACAGGAGGCGCTCGACGTCCTTGACGCTCCAGCCCTTCTCGGTCAGCAGATAGAGCACGACGCCGGGATCGAGCTGGCCGCAGCGGGTGCCCATCGGCAGCCCATCGAGGGCGGTGAAGCCCATCGTGCTGTCCACGCTGCGGCCATCTCGGATCGCGCACATGCTGGCGCCGCTGCCGAGGTGCGCGACCACCACCGCCGCCCGCGCGATCTCCGGCGCGACGTGCGGCAAGTTCCGTGCGATGTACTCGTAGGACAGTCCGTGGAAGCCGTAACGGCGCACGCCCTCCTGGTAGAGCGCGTCGGGCAGCGCGTAGCGGTCGGCTACGGCCGCATGCCCGCGGTGAAACGCGGTGTCGAAGCAGGCCACCTGGGGCGTGCCCGGGAAGCGCGTCTGGATGGTGCGGATGGGGTCGAGGTTGTAGGGCTGGTGCAGCGGCGCGAGCGGCACGAATCGCCGGAGAGCCGCCAGCACGCGGTCGTCCACGAGGCACGGCGAGACGTACTCGGGCCCGCCGTGGGCGATGCGATGGCCGACCGCCACCGGCAACGCGTCGCCGACGTGCGTGCGAAGCCACCCGCCCACACGCGCCATCGCCGCCGGGACGTCCGGGACCTCCTCGCCCGAATATTTCTCGTCGCCGAGGTCCGTTCCGGCGGCGTTCCGCGTCCGCAGGCGCGGGTGGGTGCCGATGCCGTCCATCTGCCCCTTGGAGGCGAGGCGGAGTCGCCGGCCATCGCCGATCTCGAACAGTGAGAACTTGATGCTCGACGAGCCAGCGTTGACGACGAGGATCGTATCGGCCATGACTAACCGCCGATGACCCCGGCCCGCCGCAGCGCGGCGGCGTAGAGGGCGGCGACGCCGCACGACGCCAGGCGCGTGCGCTGGTTGTCGGCCCGGCTCGTCAAGATAATCGGGACCCGGGCGCCGAGCACCACGCCGGCGGCGTCGGCCCGGGACAGGAACGTCAGGTTCTTGGCCAGCATGTTGCCGGCCTCGAGATCGGGCACGAGGACGATGTCGGGATCGCCGGCGACGGCCGAGCTGATGCCCTTCGTCCGGGCCGCCTCCGCGCTGATCGCGTTGTCGAAGGCGAGCGGGCCATCGAGGATGGCGCCCTGGATCTGCCCGCGGTCGGCCATCTTGCACAGCGCGGCGGCGTCGATCGTGGACGGGATCTTCGTCGTCACGGTCTCCACCGCCGACAGGATCGCCACCTTCGGCCGCTCGGCGCCCAGCGCGCGCACAAAGTCGATCGCGTTCTGGACGATGTCGCGCTTCTCGTCGAGCGTCGGGAAGATGTTGACGGCGGCGTCGGTGATCAGGAGCGGCTTGTGGTAGGTCGGCACGTCCATGACGAACGCGTGGCTCACCCGCCGGTCGGTCCGCAACCCCGTCTCGCGCTTGACGACCTCGCTCATCAGCTCGTCGGTGTGCAGGCTCCCTTTCATGAGCAGATCGGCGCGGCCGAGCCGCACGAGCTCGACCGCCCGGGCCGCCGCGGCGTGGCTGTGTGGCACGGCCTCGATCTCGTACTGCTCGATGTCGAGCCCGCACGTCTTGGCGACGGTCCGGATTCGCTCGACCGGGCCGACCAGGATCGGCGCGATGATGCCGGCCCGGGCCGCCTCGACCACGGCACCGAGCGAGGCGTCGTCGCACGGATGCGCGACGGCGGTCGGCGTCGCGGTCATGCCCTTGCAGCGCGCCAGCAGCTGCTCGTACTTCCCGGTGCCCCGACTCTCGGTCCTCGTTATCACGTCCGTCGGCATGACAGCCTCCTAGGCCACCGGCACCGGGATCGCCGGCGACTCGTCCAGGATGCGTTCCACGCGCGCCAGTCGGGCGCGCCGTTCCTCGCTGAGCTCGCCCTTGGCCGCCAGCACCTGGCGCACCATCTCGAGCGCCGTCGCCCGCTCGTCGTCCGAGCGGAGCATGCGCGGCAGCGCCGCCAAGGCCGCCGCCTCGTCGAGCAAGAGCAGGAAGAACTGCTCCCTGAACAGCTCCCGGCGTTGCGGTCCCGGCAAGCGCTCGCCGGCCAGGTACTTGTCGCGGACCTGCTCGGCCATGCGGAAGCCGCGGACGTCCACCCGGGGCTCGTCGCTGCCGGCGTAGAGCAGGATGCGCACGGCCGCCTCGCGCAGGCCGCCCTGATCCATCCGCATCCGGAGCGCCGCGATCTTCTGCGCGAGCAGCGCCTCGAACGTCTCGTCGCGCGGCCGCACCGCCACGCCGTCGCCGGCGGCCGTGCGAAGCCCGACCGCCGCCTGGAGCCAGGCCGAACCGTAGATCGCATTGAAGAGACGCTCGGTGGTTCGATCACGAACGTCCCGATAGCTTTCGAGCGCGTGCTCGATCTGCGCCGAGACCTTCTGCTCCACGGCCAGGAACGGGTTCTCGGGCGCCGCGGGCTTGCGATGCTGACGCACGACCTCCGCCAGGTCCTTCACCCCCGCCATCCATGGATTTCGATCGGAGCACAGCGAGTACTGCAGGCGATTGGGATGCAGGTTGCGCAGCGCCTCGGCGACTGGCTCGGTCACCCAGGGTCGGATCCACGGGCTCACGAACGTGCGGTACCAGCTCTCGGCGATCTCCGAGACGCGCGCCACCGCCGCGAACGGCCGCTCGTCCTCGCGCGTGTCCTCCAGCACCCGGATGTCATTCAGCGAGCGCCGCTCGAAGCGGACCAGGTAGCGCCCGGGCATGAGCTCGGCGTGGGATGCCCCCGGCTGCTTGTCCTCGATCACCATCTCCCAGAGGCCGGGCGGCAGCGTCTCGATGACGTCGAGCGCCTGCACGATCTCGGAGTGCTCACGCTGGGCGATCCGGCCCGACACGAAGATGCCGAGGTGCCCGATGTCGTGGTGCAGGAGGTAGACGATCGTCTGCTCGCGGGCCAGGAGCTCCCGGTCGCTCGCGTAGCAGTCGAGGATCCAGTTGAGCGCCTGCTGGGGCGGAGTGATGTTGTCACCCCAGGAGGCGAAGACGACGATGGGCGAGCGGATGTTGCGGAGGTCGATCCGCCGGCCGGCGGAGGTCACGATCTCGCCGGACGCGAGGCGGTTGCCCACGAAGAGGTTGTTCACGATGAACCGCATCTCCTCCTCGTTCAGCAGGAAGAAGCCGCCCCACCAGCGCTCGAAGTCGAGGTAGCGCGGCTCCTCGGTATCGATCTTCGCGTAGAGGTTGTACGGCTTCTTCCACAGCGTGTTGGCCGGGTTCAGGCTCTCGAAGTTGGCCACCAGGTGCACGCCGTCGAAGCGACCGTTGCCGAGATCGCCGGCCAGCGAGGCCAGCCACGAGCCGCCCAGCATGCCGCCCGCATACCGCATCGGGTTCTGAGTCCCGGCCCCGGCCCAGTAGGACAGCGGCGCGCCGGCCAGCAGGATCGGCCCCATCAAGTCGGGAGCGACCGCGCTCAACATCATCACGGCCCAGCCGGCCTGGCAGTTGCCGACGATGCAAGGCCGGCCGTCGGCTTCGGGATGGAGCTCGGCGATCTTCTGCAAGAAGAGGCCCTCGGCCCGGCCGACATCCTCGAGGGTCTGTCCGGGCACGGGCTCCGCCCGGAAGCCGACGAAGTAGCACGGGTGGCCGGCACGCAGGGCCACGCCGATCTCGCTGTCCACCTTGG
>WNGC01001666.1_pt1 | contig 13559 bp, 13 predicted proteins | sample 5400051 | NCBI WGS metagenome assembly WNGC01 (sample SAMN13153368, study PRJNA577476) | soil metagenome | isolation source: 20 cm soil or saprolite under grassland replicate 2 | place: USA:California | collected 2016-06-15 | reverse complement strand
TAGAACATAGGCCAGGACGAAGCCAGCGTGATGATGTATCTTGCCGACTCTTCCCGGCGGGTAGTCTACATGACTGACCGTGACCTCCCAGTCTTCCATGGTGATGTTCGGAAGGTCGTGTTTGAAGACAAGGCCGCCCTCTGAGTGAGATGGTTGAGCTGCCTCGTTGTTTTGGGCCTCTGCGTTAGCAGCGGCCAGGTCGCAGAGTAAAGCAATGGCTCCCACGAGGGAATCGCGGCGTGTGATCATGGCCACGATTATACCCGTTGCGAGTTTAGGCGGAAGTGCACGTCCGATTGCTGAGCGCTCGTCGCGACCAAAGTGGAAACGTGCGGAGAACACTGGCTGCACTCCAGTTCGGCTGACCACAACCGGAATTCGTAGTTTATTGGAAAGCTGCCTCGGGGAAATGCCCCGAACCGTCCCGGTCCAGGAGCCAGTCCAGATCCATCCCGTGTTTGCCTATTATAGCAAGCCATTCAACCGACGTACGTATGCGAATCGTGCCCCCGAAACCCGGGCAGGTAACCCCACTTGCACTGCATGGTTGTTTCCTAGCAGCAGAACAATGATGATTTGGCCAGTTTGACCGGTATCGTGGGCTTGCTTTATGTCCGTGAACAATATCCTGCGAAGGATTGCAAGTTGGGCAATAATGGCTCTGACGGCGGCTGTACTTTTTGGATTACCACAGTCCTCAAACGTCACAACCATTTTTTAGAACCTGTCGCAGGATAGGTTTACGCAACGAGTGACGGGCGAATTGGGAAAAGGCCTTTGTAACCCAATTCGCCCTACTCGAATCCCCAGCCAGCCTTCTAGCACCATTCTCTACGATACGCGACGTCTTCGTACAATTGTGCCGCGTAGCGGTCGGCGAGGCGAGTGGGCCCATCCACAGCTTGATTAAGTGGTCCGGCACACCAGCCTTTCGGAGCACAGCAAAAACGAAAACGCCTGAACACGTGGAATCCGCCACGCTTCCCTGCTCCGTGCAACCCATCGAGTACATTGCGCTGGTCAAGCAGCCGACCGTTCACAGTTGTAAACAGGTGTCCATCCAATCCGGCCGAGTACTGGCACAGACTTGTGCCAATGGCTCCGGGATATCCATGAGCCGATTCGCGCTTGCTGTTTTCGGTTGTTGCTCGCATCTGTGCCAAACGCTTCTCCTGACATGAAGTACCCGGCAGCCAGGTTCGAAGTCGTAGGAATAGGGTATTTGCCTGGTTTCGGAGCGAAATACATCGAGACAGAGATTGCATTATCGAGGCCGAAGAGTGCATCTCCTTGCTTCTGAATCCTCGCTAGCCAGAGAAAGCGTCTTCTGGTAAGTGCATGGCGGTTTTTGCCACGCGGCAAAACAACTCTCGCGATGCACGTGGTGGGTCACTCTTGGCAGGCATACCAGGATCATTTCTCGCGAGTGCCGAAGTCTTGGAGCGTGTTTAAGGGCTTTACCCTTCCGAACTAGAGTATTGCCAGGATTGTGGCTAAAGTTGCCACACAATATTAAGTAGGAGGCACAAAACTTCTCTCTACTCCACGCCCTGCTCGGCTGCCGACCGGAGGCAACCCATTGTCCCGTGCGTCACACTTAATTAATTATGGTTAACATGCGGTTCACGATGGCCAAAATCGTGGCGTTGGGCCTCGGAGCCATTTTGGCGCTTGGGGTGACGCTATTGGCGTTGCTCTACACGGGCCTGAAATCGGTAGAAGCGCCTCTGGACAACCTGACCCGGCTGAGCAAGTCCAACACGGCGACAACTCCGGAACTTATGAAAGATGAAGATGGCCGACAGGCAGAGGCAAATCGCGTAGCTCGCGATCTGAACGCAGAAGTTGTGGCTCTACGCGAGGCCAACCGGCGCGAGATGGAGCGGGTTCTCTGGCAGATTGCCTTGTTCATAGTGGCCGCTTCGGGGATTACAGTTTTTGTGATCGGCGTGGTGACGCGGCCGGTGAAAATGCTCAAAGATGCGGCCGAGGCAATCCGGCGCGGCGAGTTTGGGCATCGTATCGAACCTCATGGCCAAGGCGAACTCAGATACTTGGCGGAAGACATTAACCGGATTGTGAGTCAGTTGGAGACCGCAAGCGCCACCCGCGGAGACTTGCAAAGAATGACGGCAAGGCTGCGCCAGGAATCAGCGGAACGCCGGAGGGCTGAAGAGGGTCACCGGAAACTGCAAGCGGAAGCACGGAAGTCCGCGGGGGATTGGCTGCACACCTTCGATGCTTTGCAATTCCCGATTTTCATCCTGGATCTTGGCGGCGCTGCCTTCCAGGCAAACCGGGCGGCAAGCGAATTGTCAGGGCTTGCGCTTGAGGAGATGTATCGCCGCCCTATCGCCAGCCTTGGTTCCGGCGGACTATGGAGCAAGGCCGGCCAACTGGCTGCCGCTATTCGCGATACCCGTAAGCCGATCTCTGTTGAAGCCCAGGACGCTGGCAGTGGGCGCACTTGGGAAGTCACTGCGAACATGTTTACGGAGCCGGGGATCGACGAACCTCGCATCCTGATTGTAATCCGCGAAATCACTCAAATGATGAAGCTTCAGGAATCGCTACGCCGCACTGCCACCATGTCCGCGATGGGCTCACTAGTTGCGGGTGTCGCCCATGAGGTGCGCAACCCTATCTTCGGCATCTCATCGACGCTGGACGCGATGGAAGCCCGCCTGGGGACGCGGCCGGAATACAAAAACTACGTTCGCATCCTGCGGGGCGAACTGGATCGCATAAGCCGGCTAATGAGAGATCTGCTCGAATATGGCAAGCCTTTTGAATCCCGCCTTTTACCGCATCCAATCGCGAAAGTTGTCGAACAAGCAGTCGACGCCTGTTCAACTCAGGCCAAGGGAGCCGGGGTGGAAATACGCGTTGAAATGCGCAACGGGTCCCCCCAAGTGCGAATGGACCCCGACCGCCTCAGAATCGTTTTTCGAAACCTTTTAGAGAATGCGGTCCAGCACTCGCCGCCTGGAGGCAACGTTTCGGTTGAGGTGAGGCAAAACCACGACTCGGACGGAACGTGGGTAGCTTGTGTAGTCCAGGATTCTGGAACTGGGTTTCCCCCGGAAGCTCTGGGGCGCGCTTTCGAGCCTTTTTATACGCTCCGTAAAGGAGGAACGGGGCTCGGTCTGGCCATCGCGCAGCGCACCGTGGAAGAGCATGGGGGAGAAATTAGTGTTGGCAATCGGTCGAAAGGCGGAGCAGTTGTAAGAGTCCGCTTGCCCATAGTTTCGGACGCCCCCCGGAACAGGAGAGCGAGCCGATGAGCTACAGAATCTTGGTAGTCGATGACGAAGATGGAATACGCTTCGGAATCCGAGATTACTTGGATTCGGAGGGATTCGAAGTGGAGCTGGCAACTGACTGCCGCGGGGCAGAACAGGCCTTCCGAGGCTCCTCCCTCGACGCAGCCATTTTGGATCAGGTTCTTCCCGATGGAACGGCCTTGGATTTACTTCCCAAGCTGCAGCATATCGATTCACAAGTTCCCGTGATCATTCTGACTGGCTATGGTTCCATCGATATGGCCGTTCGGGCAATAAAGGAAGGCGCGGAGAATTTTCTCACCAAACCAACGGAACTCTCTACCCTCGTGGTAATGTTACGCCGCGCCCTCGAGAGTCGCCGAATTCGCCAAAAGGAACTCGCCAGCAAGACCCGGCAAGATTACGATCGCCCAGATCCGTTTGCCGGTCCGAGCATGGCCATAAAGCGATTGGCTTACGAGGCCCGAAAGGTTTCTCACTCGGAGAGCCCTGTTTTCATTGAAGGCGAGAGTGGCACTGGCAAAGGCGTCCTGGCCGCGTGGCTCCATAACAACAGCCCGCGGGCGGAAGAGGCTTTCGTAGACCTCAACTGCGCGGGCTTTTCACGTGAGTTCCTGGAGACGGAGTTGTTCGGCCACGAAAAGGGGGCGTTCACAGGCGCCGCGTCTAGCAAGCCTGGCCTTCTTGAAGTGGCGCACCAGGGCACTGTGTTTCTGGATGAAATCGGCGACATGGACAGTGCGGTGCAGGCGAAGCTGCTGAAAGTTCTGGAAGAGAAGCGTTTCCGCCGGCTCGGAGATGTTCGCGAGCGGCAGGTCAATGTTCGTCTCATTGCTGCTACACATCAGGATCTCCGTCGGCTCGTGCAGGAAAGTAAGTTCCGAAGCGACCTCTACTACCGCATTAACACCATCCCGCTCGTTATCCCGCCGTTGCGAGACAGAGCGGAGGATATCCCCATCCTCGCACAAAGTTTCCTGGAAGCGTTTGCAGCCGACCTTTCGCGCCGGGAACTTCGGCTAACAGAGGACGCGGTGCGAGCGTTGCAGGCTTACTCCTGGCCGGGAAACATCCGAGAACTGCGGAACGTTCTCGAGCGTGCGGTGCTCTTGAGTGACTCGAATGTGATCCGCCGACAAGAACTGCACTTGGATGCTGCCACAACTCCTTCCAACGGCAATGCTGACTTGAACCTGTCCCTGGCCGAAGTCGAGCGTCGCCATATTGAAAAGGCGCTTGCGGCCGCGACTGGCCACGTCGAGAAGGCGGCAACACTCCTGCAGATTCCCAGAAGTACGCTCTATGAGAAGATCAAGAAACTAAGGATCACTCCGTCCAAATTCTAGAATCTGGTCCGGATCACGGACGTTTTCACCGTCGGCACGCAGCCTGTCCCCCCGCGAGAGCTCGCCGCGAATTCCAGTCCCGGGTTCGCAAATTACACGCTTGTTGATCAGCAAAGGCCGCTAAGTTACTGGCAGCGTTTAGCCTGCCCGCCAAGCAAAAACACCCTCGGCAATCGCATTGAAGCGAATCGAGGCAGCAAGGTCCGCAGTTTGAAACTCTCTGGCATCCGACTTGCCTATTACTGGCGCGACTGTTGATGGAGTGCCTTTTCTTAGTCACGCCGCAGAACAGGGCTTGTGACGAACCTCCTCAACAGGCAGCCAATGTGAAAGGTTCTCTTGCTAAGGAGGAATTATGCGTGCGCCCGTCAAGACAATCAGCCATTTCAGGAGGGGCGAGAGATATGCCGAGAAGGCTTTCACTTACTGGGCTCGCGGTGCGTGGTTTGTCTTCGACAGACTGAACCGCATCCGTCCGCGAATGTCGTTCACGCCCAGGTGGTCGGATAAGCCAGTCTTGAAGTCGTGGGAGAAAACCAAGCCACCACTGGGCTGGCCCCGTGAGACGGACTCCCTCTGTCCAAAATGTGTCCCTGAGATTCGCAAGGGAATCCTGGAGGGCTCCACGGCCCTTTCTACGCTGCTGAATAGCGAAGCACCGGGCCAAATTAAAGCCCACATTATTGAGCGTGATGGGAAGATCCTGATGGTAAAAGACTGCCCGAAGCACGGCCATTTCGAGGACGTGATTTCCACGGATCCGGACTTTTCACGGCACCTGGAGCAAACCTTCCCGGGCCGTGATATTCGCGCCCACAACGACGGGCACGTTCATCACCACGGGGCAAGCACCATCCAGCACGGCCGTGGCTCGGTACTGACCGTGGATTTGACGAACCGCTGCAACATGATGTGCGACCCGTGCTTTATGGACGCAAACCAAGTCGGGTTCGTCCATGAGTTAACATGGAACGACATCAAAACGCTCTTGGACAACGCCATTCAGGTGAAACCCAAGCGCCAAATGTCGGTATTGTTTTCAGGGGGTGAGCCGACGGTGTCACCGTATTTTTTGGAGGCTGTGGGGTACGCCCGCCAGGTTGGCTATCAAAGAGTGCAGGCAGCCACCAACGGCATTGAGTTCGCCAAAAGCCCCGAGTTTTGCAAGCAAGTCGCCGCGGCTGGTCTGACCTCCGCGTATCTACAGTTCGACGGCATTGGGAACGCGGCCAACTCCCATCGTCATGTTGGGAATTTGTTTGATGTAAAGCTGCGAGCTATGGAGAACTTGAGCGCTGCGGGCGTGGACATCGTTCCGGTTACCACAATCATCAATGGAATTAACAACGAACAGGTGGGACGCATTATCGAATTTGCCTTGGATAACACGGACCGGATTACATTCCTCTCCTTCCAGCCAGTGTCGTTTACAGGCCGAGACGAAGAGATCAGCGACGTCCGCCGCATGGCGCAGCGCTACACGATGTCGCACCTGGCCCATGACGTAAAAAAGCAAACCGGGCTCGGTGAGCCTGTCCGAGACTGGTTCCCGATCTCCTTCACCAGCATTTTTTCGGATTGGTGCGATCAAGTTTCAGGGCCACACGCCGATTGGGGCCAAGTGAGCTGTGGGTGCCATCCCAACTGCGGCGCGGGCATGGGGCTTCTAGTCGACAAGGAGACCAAAGAGGCCGTCCCAATTTCAGATTTTGTCAATGTGGAGAGGTTTTCCCAAGACATAATCCGCATCAACGATGCGGCCCGCGGCAAATGGGCCTCCATCCTCGGTGGGGCTCTGGCTCTGCTGCGCAACTATGATCCCTTTAAAGCGCCTACTCACCTCACCATTGCAGAAGTGGTGAAACTCTTCTATAGCACCTTCGGGGTTACCGGCAAGGGACGTGGCCAAGGCTCTTTCCAATTCAATAGCGAAGGTACTAGACCCTCGCAAAACAACCGCTGGACGTTTTTCACCATTGCAGGTATGTGGTTTCAGGATCTGTTCAACTACGACTTCCGCCGCACCGAGCAGTGCATCATCCCCTATGCGACGCAGGAGGGCGAGATTTCATTCTGCGCGTACAACACGGGCGTTGGCTGGCGCAAGATCATCGAAAAGATGCACATGACGGCGACGCTGACGAAGTGGTATGAGGAACATGGCCGGCATGAGATCTTTGCCGGCGGCAAAAGCGTGAGCCTGAATAGCAAGGACCACTCGCTGGTGCTCCGGGAGGAAATCGTTACTCAAGAGGAGCAGAAGGACCTAGACGAACGAGGCATTCCCAAGTACGCCCGGGAAGAGAAACTGCGAGCGCGCGATGAAAAGCTCCGCAGCCAGGCGAATGAAAACGCCCGAATGGCCAAATTGTACCGCAAGTATGTTCTCAAAGAGCCGGATGCGCCCGATCTCGTGCAAATCGAAAGTCCGAAGCATGCAGTAAAGGTGGAGGAACAGGTTGAGCTTCTCGGTAAGCGCTAGTGTTGAGTCTAAGGGAGTGGAGCTATCTTTGTTCCGATGAATCTGGGACATGCAACGGTTCAGGGTATTAATCATCGACGATCAAGAGCCCATCCTTTTTGCCGTACACGACTTTCTGACGGCACAGGGGTACGAGGTCGATTGCGCTCGGGACCTCCTGGGGGCGAAGAGTCTGACTGCTGGAGCGAGGTACGCAGCCGTAATCGCTGACCTCAGGTTGAGCGGAACCGGTGGCATGGAAGGGCTCGAGATTCTTCAATTCGTCAAGCAGCAATCGCCTTTTACAGCGACCATCCTCTTGACGGCTTATCGATCTCCCACTGTGGATGCGGAGGCGCAACGGCGTAAAGTGGACGCCATTCTGGGTAAGCCGACGCCCCTCCCGATCTTGGCGCAGGTCCTCTCCGAGTTGATCGAAGGCCGGGACCCCACGATGAAATGAGCGCTGCCTTCCTGCCGATGTTCCGAAGCGGGTGATTTTATCGGGGGGCTGGGAGGCGAAGGGAAAAGCAATGGCTTTCAAAGTGGAAGGACAGCGTATGGAGGGGCAGTTGATTCCGGCATCGTGATCCTCAGGGAGCCGCTTATTTCAATTCTTGATCCAAGACCAAGCCCTCAACCAAAGATCGGACTCGCTTTAGGTGGCGGGTTCGCGCGTGGGGTTGCGCACATCGGCGTTCTGAAAGCTTTGTGTGACAATCGAATCCTCATTGACGCCCTGTCAGGGGTCAGCGTGGGAAGTGTAGTGGGAGCTGCGTTTGCGAGTGGAGCCTCCGTCGAGGAGATGATTGAAGCCGCGCGTGAACTTCGGTGGAAGAGTTTGGCCCGCTGGACCGTGGCCCGTTTGGGGTTGGCAACGAATGAAAGAATGGATCGGTTTCTCCGCAAGCTGCTTCATTGCGCGACGTTCGAGGAACTAAGGATACCCCTCGCGGTGGTCGCCACGGACCTTGTCACCGGCGAAGGTGTTGTGTTTCAGCGTGGAGAGCTGATTCCGCCCGTGCGGGGCAGTTGCAGCGTTCCGGGACTGTTCACTCCAGTCGAGTTCGGCGGGCGGCTTCTGGTGGATGGCGCGATATCGGGCCCGGTACCGGTCGCCACTCTCCGGAATCTTGGAGTTGATGCGGTCATTGCCGTACATCTCAAGGGCGTTGGGTCAGGCCACGCGCCCACAAACGTTATTCAGGTGATCGAGCACACGTTTCAAATCGGCCACACTCAGATTATGGAGACTTGGCGCCAGGCGTCCGACGTGGTGATTGAGCCGGACGTGAGCGGATTCCCGGCGGACGACTTCGAACGCGCTGACGAATTGGTGAAGGCAGGAGAGCGAGCCGCGCACCGGATGCTTCCGACTTTGCGTGCTTTGCTGGAGCGCGGCCGCCCCGCCGGTGCGTGCGATGTCTGGTGAGGAAATGCAAGGTGCTGTGAGGGTGCCCGCTTCGCCTAACACGCAGGAATGGAAAAGGCTGTAGTGCCCCTGCAGATTTAGATTCAGATAAGGACCACGCCTCGTACCTGGCCAGGGCCTCACCATGATTCTCATCGGTCTGGCATTGCGTCTCGGCGGTTCGCTGTTCCTTGAACGAGGAGAAAAGCTTTGCGACCCAGCACGCACGCATCTTCTCACCGCATGGAAATCCATCGCTTGAAGCAGCTTTTGGCAGAAAAGACCATGGAGGTGGGATTTTTTCAAAGGTGCCTTGCAAAGAGTCGCGGCTCGACGCCAGAAGAGCGGCGAAAGTGGCGAGACGGCATCAACGAGCAGATCCGAGAAGTAATGTTTTTGCAAGGCAGCCCGAGTGAAGACAAATGCATCCAACTTCGATGCTTGAGCATGGTGCTACACTACAACTTTACGGGTGACGCTGGCATCGAAACCCATCAGGTTGCGCGTAATCGGCCGATGATGACACGTTTTATCCTCGCTGCGTTGCTGGCCCTCCCCGGTTCGCTCGGTGGATCGCCTTGGGACAAAGTGCCAGCAAAATGGGACTTGGCGGACGTTTATCGGATTCTGCAAGATTCTCCATGGAGTCCCGCGGGAATCAAACTGGAGACGAAGTTTACATCACGTCACATGGACCCTCAGACCGGCTTAGTGACCGACGCGCCTGTCAATTCCAATAATGCGAATCCGGTTCGCGGATTGCAGATCAGTCGCAGCAAGCCGCAACCTGCAGTTCCCGTGTTTTGGTGGTCCTCAAAGACAATCCGCCTGGCAGATCAACGTCTCCGCCAGTTGCGTAATCCCGCATTGACCGCCGAACCGCTTCGGGCGGAAGACCTATCGGATTATGTCCTTGTGATTGAAGGAAGCGAGCAGCTCCGTATTCTGCGCGACGCCTCGGAAGACTTGCACGACACGGTGTTCCTGGAGCTAACGAGCGGCACGTCGCTCGACCTGGAAAGCGTGAGCTTTTTCGATGGAACTGAGCAGGAAGAAGCGCGCGTCGAGTTTCATTTCCCCCGGGAAGTCGAAGGCCGAGCGACGATCGATCCGGAGAGCGAGCGCATCGTGTTCCACTGCAAAGCCTCAGCCAAGATGCCGCGTCCCGGCCACGACAATACGCTCTCTCTTCGCGCTGAATTCAGACCGCGAGCCATGCGCGTTCACGGTGTGCCCGACCTCTGAAACTAAATATCTGGTTGCTACAGTGCGAAGTTCTGCGTCGGCGATGTGGGCTAAGTCCAAGTGAAGTACTGGGACTGGAGGTCACAGAAGCTGTGTCCAAATAATTTGTGCCATCTTAGGGGTTCATCCCAGCGAACTGGGAACAAATCGAGAACAAATTGGGAACAAACTACCGAAGAACACCAGTGAAATAGGTCGATCAACACATACGTAAGTTGTTGAGAAGCAAAGACGAGCCAGTATTTTATCCGCTCATAACCCGAAGGTCGTGAGTCCTTCGGACAGGTAACGAATAAACTTGGGCAGCGACAGATGCAACTGGCCCGGAAATACATTTTCTAAATGGCTTAAAAAGAAATAGGTGAATCAAGTTCCGATGTGCACGAGTATGCCGATGAATGAACTATCTCGACGTGAATTTGCAAAACTGATCGCGGCGGCAGGTGTTGCTTCACGATTTCCGCAGATTCAAATCACCAGTCGAGTAATCGGCATTCAGGTGGGAGCAGTGTCCTTTCTCGACGAAGGCATCGCTTCCGTGCTGGACCGCTTTCAGCGCGATAGCAACATTAACGCGCTCTTCGTGGCCGGTTTTACTTACGGACGAGGCATTGCAGGACGACAAGTCCCCGGCCAGCCCCTGCCGGATCACGACGAAACCATTCTTCGACGGCTCCGGAAGGACCCGGATTTCGCCGCCGAGTACCTCAAAGCGGCATTGGAGGATGAAGACGAGCCCCGCGTTCTGCTCATTGCCTTGCGCCACCTCGCTCAAGCGCAGGGCATCGCCAAAGTCGCCAGGGCTGCCGGCATCGAGCGTGAAAGCCTTTACCGGGCTTTGTCGGTGCACGGCAACCCCCGCCTGTCCACGCTAGTTGCCATCACCAAGGCTATTGGGCTGAGACTCACAGTCGAAGCCGCTAAATGAGTGAATAGGAAGGCTGGCATCCTCTTTTTCAGAAGTGCTTATAAAGCGCCGATACAGCACGAGCGACCGCAACGTCACAATCACAGGAGCAGCTGGAAGCTGATGCACGTCGCACAGGGCCGGAGCACATCCGCAACAAAAAGGTACGCTGCGGGTACCCCTAGCGATTTTCGGCCCTCGCTCAGCACCTGTACGGAAAGCCAGCTGCCTCTTACGGCAATCCAGAACACTCACGCCTGGGTGTGCCGCGCTGAGGTTCCATACAATGGATTGAGACGCACTCCGATGTTCGCGGACTGGAGAGACACCATGGCCGAAGGTCCCTATACAGCAAAGCGCGCCAATCCGCGCTTCTCGTTTTTCGCAGATGCCGAAATCACCCTTCGCGACGGAACGTGGGTTCGCGCCCAGCTTTCCGAATTGAGCTCGCGTGGTTGCTATATCGATATGCTCGAACCCATTCCCACTCGTACGAAATTACATCTCCGCATCTGCGATGGCATGAGCACATGCGAACTAGACGGCAAAGTGATCTACATGCATTCTGGCGGCGGCTTTGGAATTTTCGGCGTGGGCGTGCTGTTTGAAGAGATGGATCCGGAGCAGCGCTCCGCAGTCGAGGCGTGGCTGCGCGAACTCGCCCGACATCCTGGGAAAGATGCGGGAATGGACTCCGAAGCGCAAAAGCCGGGTTAAATCGCACAGAATCAACGAGCCGTGTGGTAATCAGACGCGCTAATAACCTGAAGGTCATCAACCGGTTTCATCCTGACCCGCAACCAATCCTTCGACGCCAGGCCCGATCCTGGATCCGCAGCTCGCCAAATTTCATTTTATCGTACTGAGGGAGCGCAGATTTTCTTTCTAGCTGGAAGAACGATGATCGGAGTCCTTACAGCACGCCTCCGTTTCTCCCGCACCCAACTAAGGTTTGGGCGAAGCCTATTATCGCCGGGGTTTGGCGTACAGACGAATTGGTGAAGAATCGAAGGCCGAGCAGGAATTTCTAGTGTGCGAGAAGGTGGAGAAGACCGAAACCGCCACAATCGAACGCCAGCGGCGGGAACTTCGGCAATCTGATTATTCTAAAGGACCAGCCTGCAGCTTCCTCGCCTCGTTGAATACCGGGACATGCTATTTGAGTTTGGGTTTGACGGAATCGACGATCCCGCTGCCTTCGCGGATGGTCAGTATCTGATTGGCCTGCACCTGAGTGAACCGTTCCAGTCGGCCACTTTACCTCAATGAGATCCACGGTTTGAGCTTTTCCCCGGTACTCGGGAATCTTGCGCTGTAGAAGTCTGTCAGCGAGGGTCTTCTGATGAAGGGTTATACCAATCAGATTGCTTAACGTCAGGATTGCGCGGCACGCGGCTCCGAGAGCCCTCTACCCAGTTTCGCTTTTTTTTCATTCCCCGATTACCGATGTGCGATTGCAGGTAAGAAGCTGATGCGGAAGCAAGCACATTGCACTACGGCGGTTGCCACGAATGTCGTTACCGCCATTGCGGGAGACAGAGAAGACTTGAGCCGAGTGAATATTACAATGCCGGTCATCGATGCTGCTCCCACGATAACGGTCATCGCAATTTCGAAAGGTGAGAAATGTCCGCTAATGATGCTAGCGATACCGAACACGTATAGCCAAATGAACACCATTAAGGTCAACCAAAATAGAAAAAGTGGGAGCCCGATCCAGCCAGCCAGACGGGCACGGCGGATACCAAACGCAATACCTATCCAGAGCGGAAGCGTCTGTACGATGTAGCACAACACTAGGCCGGCGGGAAAACCCACGCCCGCCACCAGAGAAACGATGATGGCAAAACAGCAGAGGGCGATTGCAATTGATTCTTTCCCGAGGGGATGTGCTTCGGAACTCATCTAGAATATTTCAGCTGCCCTGCACATTCTAACGCGGCCAATCAACCCACTCAACCAGAAGTTTTCTTATCCGCTCAGAGTTTGCGGTCAGCGAGCGGCAGTGCCAGTTGAAGTAATTGCTGCCTGGCAACCATCGGCATGGGTTCAAACGCGACGCGAGCAAGAAGTGTTGGAGTATCTGCTGCAAGGTCTAACCAGCAAGGCCATTGCGAATCGCATGAACATCAGCCCCAACACAGTGAAGTCCTTTCTGCGGATGATCATGATCAAGACGGGCGTCTCTTCCCGGGCCGCAATGGTAGGCAAAATTATCATGGCCCAACCGCAGTAATGGGCTCATCTTTCTGTGCGTCCCAGTTCTGGTCAGGCCTCAGTAGTATTCAAACCATTCCGGATCCTTCACGTGCGTCTTGTGCCCCGGAACGCTCTCGACGTGCATACGCCGAAGGGACATGAACTGGGAAGAAATGGCCTGCCGGCGCAGTCTATTACCCTAATCCAACGGGCTAATCTGATTGACTAATCCCTTGGTAGTCAGAATTTCGCCTTGAGCCAATTGGAACAATCACCGGATTGCGGGCTGCTTTGCTGTTCGCTAGCCTGACTGCGACTTGCCCGGCCAAGTTTTGTGTTATGCGACTCCACCCGGCCAGAGAGCATGCTCCCTCCGTTGGGCTGGCCTACTCGGACGTAGCCGCACAAGTTGCCGAGCCTTTGGTTTGACGGAGGTATTGTTATGAAGCAGCCGTTCCGCTTTTCCGCTATTTCCACCGGAGTCATGGTCCTCTCTTTTATGCTTTTCTCGCCCGCAATACAAACCGCGCAAGCCCAGCTTCCCACGCCCCTCCCGGTCGTCTGCTTGACGCCGACGATCGACATGAAGCTGCTGGTGGTCAGCAATGGCAAAACGGAGGCGGATTTCCCGGCCATCAAGCAGATCCTCGACTATTTGGGCACGCCTTACGACGTGTTGGACATGGCCGTCAACCCGGGAGGAATC
>WNGC01001665.1_pt1 | contig 13562 bp, 9 predicted proteins | sample 5400051 | NCBI WGS metagenome assembly WNGC01 (sample SAMN13153368, study PRJNA577476) | soil metagenome | isolation source: 20 cm soil or saprolite under grassland replicate 2 | place: USA:California | collected 2016-06-15 | reverse complement strand
GCCGGCGTCTCAACCTAGGATTATTCCAAAAGGACATTAACGTTGCGTGGGATCTGGCGCCGCACGATATCTCGATCATTCTCCATATTCTGGACGAATTGCCCACGACAATTAACTGCCAGGGAAATGCTCACATCACGCCGGGAGTGGAGGATGTGACAAACATGTCGCTGTCCTTCTCGCGCAAACGTTTCGCAACCAGCCAGAGCAGCGGGCTCGAGCCACGGAAAATTCGCGAAATGACTATCGTCGGTACGCGACGAATGATCGTGTATGACGATTTGCGGACACGCGAGAAAATCCGCATTTACGACGCACGGGTAGAACGTCCGCCGCATTACGACACCTTCGCTGAATTTCAATACTCGTACCATTACGGAGACAGTTACATCCCGTACCTCCATCAGGAGGAACCACTGAAGCTGGCCTGTCAGCATTTTGTTGACTGCATCAAAACGAACTCTCAACCGCTTACGGACGGCCGTCGGGGACTGGAAATGGTTAGGATCCTTGAGGCGGCTAGCACCTCCGTCAAGATGAACGGTGCACCGGTGACACTTTCTGATTCGAGTAGCGCAGCGCCGGTTTTCGCACCAGTCAAAGTGGAAGAGATGCTTCAGGTTGAAGCATTCGCCGGATGAGTGGCGCGCGCAAGCTTCGCGCCAACTCATCGCACAGCACCCGGAACCTCGACCATAACCCCCAGATTTATCCCTTTAAGCTAAACCATAAAATGAAAGTACCCTTCCTCGATTTGAAGGCGCATCACGCCCCTTTTATTGAAAAATTCGATCTTGCTATTCACGAAGTGATCGAGAGCAGCGCTTTTGCCGGTGGGCCGTTCGTGGAAAAGTTTGAAGAAGAGTTCGCTGCATTCTGCGGATCCTCCGACGCAATCGCCGTAGGCAACGGCACGGATGCCCTTTGGCTTGCTCTCCTGGCGCTTGGAATTGGTGAAGGCGATGAAGTGATTACGGTTCCAAACACGTTTATCGCCACCGCCGAGGCCATTACTTATTGCAAAGCTCGACCAGTATTTGTTGATGTAGACCAAAACACGTTCACGATGAATCCGGCGGAGCTTGAGAAGAGCCTGACGGAGAGGACCAAAGCGATCATTCCGGTTCACCTTTTCGGGCAACCGGCGGACATGGATCCGATCTTGGAATTTGCACGCGCGCACGGGCTTTTCGTCGTTGAAGATGCGGCCCAGGCACATGGCGCTGAGTACAAAGGCCGAAAAGCCGGAACGATGGGCGACGCAGGCTGCTTCAGTTTTTATCCCGGAAAGAATCTTGGCGCCTTTGGCGAGGCTGGCGCAGTCGTGACAAACGACCCCGAGTTGCGGAAGCAAATTCAGATGCTTCGAGATCACGGTCAGTCACAAAAATATTACCATGCCCTGATGGGATGGAACTGCCGGATGGACGGTATCCAGGCAGCAGTGTTGTCCATCAAACTGCGTCATCTTTACGAAGCAAATTCTCTGCGGCGCAAACATGCGTTGCAGTACAATGACGCTCTCGCCGGAATCGATGCGGTTCTCACACCGTCCGAGGCAAAGTACGCGAAACACGTTTATCACGTGTATGCCATTCGGGTACAGGAACGCGATGCAGTCCGGCAACATCTCCAAGAAAAGGGAGTCGGGTGCGCTGTGCATTATCCGGTGCCGATTCATCTCCAGGATGCATGCCGAAATCTCGGCTATACAAGGGGCGCGTTCCCAATTGCGGAGAGTTTGGCCGACGAGTTTGTTTCTTTACCAATGTTTCCTGAGTTGACGGAAGAGCAGATCGAATATGTCGTTCGCTGCGTCAGCGAAGTGGTTGGCGTCGAGGCATTCGCCTAGGAAGAAGTTTTTTGAAAACTCTCCGAGCAGACAAGTCACAATTTGTGGAGGCGTCGCCGTTTTTTGGCGAGGATTCCTCGATTGAGCCGACCGGGGGCGAGGAATCGCTGCAAATGCGCATCATTAATCCCGTCCACAATCCAGGATGGGACCTTGTGATTGCCTTGCACCGCGATGCCTGTTGCTTTCACACCAGTGCCTGGGCAAAGGTGCTTCATCAGACCTATAACCATCAGCCCTTTTACCTTCAGTTTTCGCGGGGACGCAGGTTGGCCGCGCTGATACCGCTGATGGAAGTACGCAGTCCCCTCACCGGGCGGCGTGGAGTCTGTCTCCCATTCAGCGATGTATGCGAACCGCTCATTTTTGATCCAGAAGCGGCCCATTTGGTCAGAGATCGAGTTGTGCGCTTCGCGCGGGAACGCCGCTGGAAACACCTGGAAATCCGCGGGGGCAAATCATTTCAACCCGCGAGCAGCTCAGCAGCGAAATTCTACGGACATACGCTTGATCTACGCCGCGGCGTCGAGGACATGGCTAGTCGCTTTGACAGTCAAGTTCGCCGCGCGATTCGCAAGGCGGAACGCAGTAATGTGAGCGCAGTCATCGCCCATAATCGCCAGGCTATCGATGATTTCTACCGGCTCCATGTCCAAACACGTCGCCGTCACGGTCTGCCGCCGCAACCGGCATCCTTTTTCAAGAATATTTACGAGCACATCATCAAGCCCGGTCTGGGATTTATTGTCTTGGCCCGAAGCGGGTCGTGCGCAATTGCTGCGGCGGTTTTCTTCCGCTTCGGAAAGAACGCAGTCTATAAGTTCGGCGCCTCTGACAAGCGATTTCAAGAATTTCGCGCAAACAATCTTGTCATGTGGCAAGGCATTCAGCGTTTAGCGCGCACTGGCGTCGAAAAATTACATTTCGGGCGCACCGACTGCGAAAACGACGGTTTACGACGATTCAAACTTTCTTGGGACACACAGGAAGAAACAATTGATTACTTCCGAGTCGATCCATCGGGTCGGCAGTGTCTCACTCCAGTCCGCCGTAAGGGCGGCTTGCACAAGCGGATCTTTGGCAGATTACCGCTGGTGTTTAATCGACTCGCGGGGTCGATCCTCTATCCACATCTCGACTAAAGGCTAAAATTATGGCTGAAATCCGACGACAAACAGAACATCATTCCGGGCTAAAGCTTGGCGACATTCTTTTCGCTCTGTTTAAGCGCAAATGGACAATCATCGTCTGCGCGATCCTGGGCATTACCGCCGGCGCGGCGGTGTATTTTATCTTTCCGCCCTCGTACGAATCGCAGGCCAAGTTGTTGGTGCGCTATGTTACGGAAAGGAGCGGTGTTGACCCAACCGAGGCAGAGAAAGCCGCCACCGCATCAAACAACGAAGGGGATCGAGTTATCGGCGCCGAAATCGAGATTTTGACCAGTTGGGACTTGGCCGTCCAGGTCGCCCAAGCCATCGGTCCCCGGCGATTGTTGCCGACGACTAAAGAGCCAACTGAAAGTGAGGCGGCGCGTAGCATCATGGTGGGCTTAAAAGTGATTTCAAATAAGGGAAGCAACATCATCCTTATTTCCTATAAGAATCCTAATCCGGAGATGGCGACTCTCGTATTGCAGGAACTACTGAGCCGTTATTTCGTCAAGCATCTTGAAGTACACCGCTCCGCCGGCGCCTTCGATTTTGTGGCTCAACAAACCGATCAAGTTCGAGCGCGGTTAAACCAAACAGAGGACGCCTTAAAATCGCTAAAGGAGAAGACCGGTATTGCATCATTCAAAGAGGGCTCCGTGGCTCTTACAACAGAGGCGGGGAAAACCAAGGAACAGCTTAACGCCGCCGAGGCGGATCTGGCCGAACAACAAGCCCTTGCTACTCAACTCGTAGAAAAGAAGACAAAAGGTTGGAGAACAAAGACCTCCCCATCCGAAAACACCTCGCAATCCTTAAAAGCAAAGATAGCCGGCACGCAGGCAAAAATAGAGTCGCTAAAGGCGCGGCTTAGCGACATTCAGCACAGAACGAAACAACTATCAGAGCTGGCGCCGCAGATTGAAGACTTAGAACGGAAGAAGGAAATGGATGAAACCAACTACAAGTACTTCGCCGCGTCGCTAGAGAAGGCGCGCGTGGATGAGGCTCTGGATCCATCCAAAATGCCGAACATTAGCGCGGTCCAGCGTCCCTCTCCCCCGGTCTTAGCCAACAAAACTCGCGACAAGGTTGCCCTAGCACTGGCTGGCGGCGGGATAGCCCTGGGCGTGGCGTTAGCGTTATTAAGGGGTTTGGTTTTAAATCAGACCCTTGGGCGGCCGCTCCAACTGGAGACACAGTTGCATATCCCATTGATGCTGTCGATACCGTATGCCAACGGACGCTTCGCCCTGCCTCGTAATGGTTCACCGGTGAACGCGAAAGCGCTTACCACGAGGCGGCGCAATCCTAAGTTGGCGCCGTGGGAGTCCGAGCATTTCATTCGGCCATATTGTGACGCGATCCGCGATCGCCTCGGTCTTTATTTTGAGCTCAATCATTTGACCCATAAACCGAAATTGGTTGGTGTTACTAGCGTTTCGGAGCAAGGGGGAGCTTCCACACTTGCTGCTGGGCTCGCTGCATCACTTTCAGAAACAAACGACGGTAAGGTGCTTCTTGTCGATGTGAACCTGGGACCGCAAGAGGTGCATCCGTTTTTCAAGGGTAAACCCGCTTATCCTTTGAACAAAGCTCTTAAGCCATCTGACTCCATCGCCTCGGCCGTGGACAATCTCTACCTCGCCACAGTAGGATCGCCTAATACCGGCGGTCCGGCGCAGCTCGGCTTGAAAAAATTCTTCGATATGATGCCGAATATGAAGGCGAGCGATTTCGACTACATCATTTTTGACATGCCGCCGCTGGATCAGACGAGCCCTAGCTGGGGGATGGCTGCGTTCATGGACAAGGTTTTGGTGGTAGTCGAGTCAGAAAAGAACAACCGCGAGGCCATTAGGCGCAGCTACGGCAAGTTAATGGCTGAGCGAAACAATGTTGCAGTCGTGGTAAACAAGACACGTTCCTACGTCCCGAAGTGGCTTGATTCCGAGTCTTAATCTGCTGGATCCATAACGATCCGGCTATCACTCCAGCTTCCTGCAAGCGATACGCTTTCCCTCCCTCGCGGTTGCACCTGACTGCAACCTTCAACCAAAAATACCTCGTGTTACGTAATAGGATTTACTACGGGCTAAAGCCCTTTATTCCGCAAATGGTTCGGACGGCGATCCGACGACAGATGGCCAGGCGGCTTCGCAAGCGAGTTGGAGAAGTTTGGCCCATCATGCCGGGATCCGAGTGTTTACCGGAAAACTGGCCAGGCTGGCCTGAAGGCAAAAAGTTTGCGTTTGTTCTAACGCACGACGTTGAGAGCAAGGCAGGGCTAAGCAGGTGTCGGTCCTTGATGCAACTTGAATCGGACCTTGGATTCCGTTCTTGCTTTAACTTTATCCCCGAAGGGGATTACCGGATCCCAGCAGAGTTCAGACAGGAACTCACCGCCAATGGATTCGAGGTTGGGATACACGATCTTAGGCACGATGGCCGTCTGTTTGCCTCGTGTCGCAACTTCAAACGAAGCGCCGCAAAGATCAACAGCTATGCGAGGGAGTGGGGCGCGTCAGGATTCAGATCAGGGTTCATGCTGCGAAATCTCGACTGGCTGCATGATCTCGATGTGCAATACGACGCATCCACCTTCGACACGGATCCGTTTGAGCCGCAGCCGGACGGAGGCCACACTATTTTTCCATTTTGGGTGCCGCATCCAGACGCCAAATCCCCTTCGGAAGGTTACGTTGAGTTGCCTTATACTCTCCCTCAGGATTCCACTCTGTTCGTGCTATTGGGGGAAACGACTCCAGAGATCTGGATGAAAAAACTTGATTGGATTGCAGAGCATGGAGGCATGGCTCTTGTCGATGTACATCCCGATTACATGTCCTTCAACGGTTCGCGGCAGACAACATCAAGCTATCCCGTCGAGTTATACCGGGAATTTCTGACTTACGTCAAAACCAAGTATTCCGGGGAGTACTGGCATGCTTTACCAAAGGAGGTGGCCACGCACGTTATTCGAGGTCGCTCTTTCAAAGCGGGCGTATCCGATTACCAGACACGGAAAACTCGCCGGTTACGCGGCAGGCGTGCCGCCGTCCTGCTCTTTTCGCACTACCCTGGCGATTCTCGGCCAAGAAGAGCGGCCGAGGCGTTAGCGGCCCAGGGTGTCAACATTGACCTCGTGTGCCTGCGTGAAGACGACCACCAACCAGCACATGAGACTTACGGCAATATCAATGTCAGGCGTGTCCGGTTAAAGCGCCATCGTGGTGGGAAGCTCAGTTACATCGCCCAATATGCCGCGTTTCTAACGTCCTGTTTTTTCTACCTCGGCCGTAGAGCATTTACTCATCGCTACGATTTAGTCCACGTGCATAACATGCCGGACGTTCTCGTTTTCAGTGCGATTGTTCCGAAACTGCTCGGTGCAAAAATCGTTTTGGACCTGCATGATCCCATGCCTGAGCTCATGCAGACCATTTTCCGCCTGCCTGAGGACAGCTTAAGTGTGAGGATCTTGAAACGACTCGAGAAGTGGAGCATCCGGTTCGCAGATCTCGTGTTGACTGTCAACCTAGCGTGCAAAAAGATCTACTCTTCTCGCAGTTGTGAGCCTGGCAAAATCAAAGTCGTAATCAATTCGCCTGATGACGTCGTTTTCCCGTTGCAGCAGGCTGATGTTCGCCATGTGAACGGAAAAAACGGCAATGGGTCCGATCCGTTTGTGATCCTCTATCATGGCTCACTCGTCCACCGAAACGGTTTCGACCTGGCGTTGGAATCATTGGAGAAGGTCCGAAAGACAATTCCATCTGTCCGGCTGAAAGTTTGCGGCGAGCGGACCGCGTTCTTTGAAGACGTGATGAAATCGGCCCAACAACGGGGACTCGACAAGAATGTCGATTACCTCGGCCGGTGCAATCTCACCGAGATCGTCGAGGCAATCGAGAATTGTGACCTCGGGATCATTCCGAACCACCGCAATATCTTCACCGAAATCAATACACCCACACGCATCTTCGAATACCTGGCCCTTGGGAAACCGGTGATCGCCCCAAAAACGCGGGGAATACAGGACTATTTCAGCGACAATGACCTGATCTATTTCAACCTCGGCGATGCGGATGACCTCGCGCGAAAGATCGAATTCGTGCATTCTCATCCGGCTGATGCGGCGGAAACGGTAAAGCGCGGCCAGATAGTTTACCTTTCACACACCTGGAGCCGCGAGCGGCTCACATTATTGAATTCCATCGGCGAGCTTCTCTAGACGGCACTCAAACACTGTGAACGTTCTCTGTTTCCTACTCTTACTCGGCGTAGTGCTCGTGCTGCAACACACCGGTTCTGATGAGTACCGTAGAAGGAACATTAAAGTAACAATATCGGATAGAGCTTCTGGACTTTTTACCATGAGAATTCTATCGCTCGTCTTTACCTTAAAATGATCGGGGTTGTTGCCGATAAGGCTGAACAGGCCATTGTGGCCGAGTTCTTTGAGTTATTTAAGACGCCTTGGGAGTTTTGGCGCCCAGGAACTCGGTACGATGTTCTACTTTGCTCAAACAGCATCGTTCCGGAAAGCGACGCCGGGCTGTTATTGCTTTATGGCTCGCAGCAGCAATCCTTCGAAAAGTATCAAAGCATAAAGACAAGCTGCGCTCCCGGACACAATTTTGCTCTTTTTCGGAACGAACGCATACCAATTTACGGCAATTGCCTTCTCTTGGAGGGCCTCGGAAACGAAGTCCTCATTCACAAAGGAACAAGTTCGATAGCTCCTGACGCTCAATCCGTGGTCCGTCTTGGTTTCGATCTGTTTAAAGAAGTCCACCATCTCCTAACAAAGGGGCAACCCGCGGAACTTGCCGGCATAGCTACGCTTGAACTCCAGATTTCACTTCTCCGTGATCTGATCATTAGTCATGGCGTTACTCTTGTCGAAATACCTCCAGCTCCCGCGGGCCACCGGTTTATTACCTGCCTTACACATGACGTTGATCATCCGCGTGTGCGCCATCACTTGTGCGACCACACAATGTTCGGTTTTCTCTACCGGGCGCTTATTGGCTCGGTAATCGACTTTTGTCTAGGAAAAAGATCCTTGCGACAGGTAGCTATCAACTGGAAGGCCGCGCTTTCCCTGCCTCTGGTATTTACTGGAATTGTCAAAGACTTCTGGAACCACCTCGATCGGTATCTGGAGTTAGAGAGGGACCTTGCCTCAACGTTCTTCGTCATTCCGACAAAGGGCGACGCCGGAGTTGATTCTCAAGGTCGAACAAGAGCGAAGCGCGCCTCGCGTTATTCTTTGGCCGATGTTGCAGACGACTTGAAGAAGCTTCTTTCCGCAAGCCGTGAAGTCGGTGTTCACGGCATCGATGCTTGGCGCGACAGCGTCAAGGGCCGGGATGAATGTAAACAGGTTCAGAAGCTCACGGGCACAGTCGAAACAGGCGTTCGGATGCACTGGCTTTACTTCGATTCCGAGGCGCCATCGACCCTCGAGAAAGCCGGCTTCTCCTATGATTCAACGGTTGGCTACAACGAAACAATAGGATATCGCGCTGGAACAACTCAAGTCTTCAAGCACACCGGGGTCGACCATCTGCTGGAACTCCCATTGCACATCATGGACACGGCGCTGTTTTATCGCTCGTACATGAACTTCTCCAACGAGCGAGCCAGGGTCGCCATGCTTCCATTAATCGAAAATGTAACGAGATTCGGCGGCGTTCTCACTATTAACTGGCACGACCGAAGCCTTGGACCTGAAAGATTATGGGACGACGCTTACCTGGCTCTGCTACGCGATCTGCGCGCTCGGAAACCCTGGTTTGCTACAGCTTCACAAACCGTCTCGTGGTTTCGCAAGCGGCGCGAGGCATCCTTCGTCAGAGTCACTCAGGATGGGAGCAGTGTCCGCGTGCAGGGAGCGACTGATTCAACTGCCGCTGATCTTCCACCTTTAACACTGAGGGTCTATAACCGCGCGTCTTCAGGGCATCAGCTCTGTAGTAAGGGAAACGCGCTGTTCCAGGACCTCACGATCGAGGGGACAGAAGAGGTTTTGGTCGCCGCCTGATTTATTCTCGTTTCTCTCCTTTTTAGCTATGACAGCAAAATTGGTCCTTGCTCAACTCGGATGCGGTTACTGGGGCCCGAATCTGCTGCGTAACTTCTCAGCGTTGCCCGGCTGCGCGGTAAAGTACGTGGTGGATTCGAGCGCAGAACGCCGCGCCTTCGTGGAAACAAATTTCCCCCTTAGCCGCGCAATCGAAAACCATCAGACCGTTCTAGAAGATCCCAGCGTGGACGGCGTGATCATTGCCACCCCAGCTGCAAGTCATTTCTCCCTTGCCAGGCAAGTTCTTGAAGCTGGCAAACACGTCTTCGTCGAGAAGCCGCTGGCGACGAAGGTCGCGGAGGTGGATGAGCTTTCGAGATGCGCTGCCGGGCGCAATCTTGTTGTAATGACCGGTCATACCTTCGTCTATAACTCGGCCGTTCGTTATGTTAAGAAACTGATCGATTCCGGCGAACTGGGCGACCTTCGCTACATTTACAGCCAACGGCTGAATCTCGGTCGCATTCGTTCCGACATCGACGCGCTTTGGAACTTCGCCCCTCATGATATTAGCATCATTCAATATTGGCTCGGCGACCCGGAGCCGATTTCCATTGGCCGCCAGGGAATGGCTTACATGCAGGAAGGTATCGATGACGTTGTCTTTCTGAGTCTTGAATATCCAGGGAAGGTGATCGCAAACATTCACGTAAGCTGGTTGGATCCGCAAAAGGTACGCAAGATGATCATTGTCGGTTCGCGCAAGATGGTGGTTTACGATGACATTGCAGAGAACAAGATCGCCATATACGACAAAGGCATTGATCGCCGCGCCATTCTGGGAGAGAACATGGACTTCGATAGGCCGCAGGTTGCTCCGTTCAATTACCGGAGCGGCGATATTTTGATACCCCAGGTCAAGTTTGCGGAACCGCTCCGCGTCGAAGCGCAACATTTCGCGGACTGCATCCGTAACTCGACGGAACCACTCACCGGGCTACTTCACGCGCGAACTGTCGTTTCGATCCTCGAGCGTGCGCGCCCGCTAAACGGCGAAGTCATTCATCAGAATTCTGCAATATGAATACAGTTAAACAGCGCACGGTCGGGTTCGTCGATGTAAAGTTTGGCGCGAATGTGACCGTCATAGAACCGACAAACTTGTATGGCTGTCAGATCGGCGATGACAGCTTCATCGGACCTTTTGTTGAGATCCAAAAGGGAGCAGTGATCGGCAAGCGATGCCGGATTCAATCGCACTCGTTCATTTGTGAACTCGTCACGATCGGTGATGACTGCTTCATCTCTCATGGCGCAATGTTCATTAATGATTTGTTCCTCACCGGTGGACCTGCTGGAAAGCCGGAGCTTTGGCGATCAACAAAACTTGGCAATCACGTCAGTATCGGAACAAATGCCACCGTTCTGCCTGTAACAATTTGTGACCAGGTAGTCGTAGGTGCCGGCGCCGTTGTTACCAAGGACATCACCGTCCCTGGCGTTTACGCGGGTAACCCCGCACGGCTGCTACGCCGTCTCTGATTCCGATGTCCGAATTCCGATTAAAACTACTATGAAAATTCCATTTGTTGATCTTCACGCGCAATATCTGTCCATCAAAGACGAGATTGACGAGGCTATAGCCAAAGTAATTGCCGAGTCGGCCTATATTCGTGGCAGGCAGGTCGAAGCTTTTGAACAGGCGTGGGCGAAAACGCTAGGCGTGCAACGTTGCGTCTCGTGCGCGAACGGTACAGACGCGATCTACATTGCACTGCGGGCACTGGGCCTGCGTCACGGCGATGAAGTCATCACCTCGGCACATTCCTGGATCTCAACGTCCGAGACGATCACGCAAGCTGGCGGCCGGGTCGTCTTCTGCGATACGGATGAGGACACCTTTACTATCGATCCGTTGGATATCGAAAGAAAGATCACGCCGACTACGGTTGGAATCATTCCAGTCCACCTATACGGGCAGCCGGCGGACATGGAGGTAATTATGGCGATCGCAAAGAAGCACAATCTTTGGGTCATAGAAGACTGTGCTCAGGCGCATCTCGCCAAGTACCATGGAGAGTTGGTGGGAACCTTCGGGAACGTTGCGACCTTCTCGTTCTATCCGGGCAAAAACTTGGGCGCCTACGGGGATGCCGGCTGCGTCGTGACCAATGACGATCGATTGGCCGACTGGATGGCAACGTTCGCGCGACATGGCGGCAAGGGTGATCACGTCATGGAAGGGATCAACAGCCGGATGGACGGGCTGCAAGCTGCTATTCTCAATGCGAAATTACCTTATTTGCCGGCGTGGACAGCAGCACGACGGGATGTTGCTGCTCGCTACGATGCTCTTTTAGGAGACGTAGGGGATGTTATAACACCAAAAGCCGTGCGTGGCCGCGACCACGTTTATCATCTCTATGTCGTCCGCACAGAGAACCGCGATGCCCTGAGAAAGCATCTTTCCGAGGCGGGCATCTCCACTGTCTTAAACTATCCTAAGGCGCTGCCATTCTACCCGGCTTACTCTTATCTCGGCCACGTCCCCAAGGATTTTCCCGTTTCCTGCTTTAACCAGTCCCGCATCCTATCCCTGCCGATTTATCCGGAGATGGGGACTGAAATGATCGATTACGTCGTAAAGTGCATCGACGGCTTTTTCTCCTATGAGCCTGCAAGTTTGTACCAACAGACGGAAACGGTTCGAGCCAACTAGCAGTCGGCGTTACCGCAATGGAACAGGCGTTTGGTCAATCCAGTATGAGCACGCGGGAAACGGATCGGGTAGCTATCGCGGTTGTCGGGTGCGGAAATATTGCCGCCTTTTACCTCAACACGCTTCCCCGCCACCGCATTCTTGAACTCAGGGGGGTAGTGGACGGGAATACCAGCCGAGCCGCAGCCTACGCGACGTACTATTCGGTTCCAAACTACAGTTCGCTTGATGCAATGCTAAATGATAAGACGGTGAAATTGGTGATTAACCTAACGAATCCCAAGAGCCATTTTGTCATCTCGAAGGCGTGCTTGGAGGCCGGCAAGCACGTCTATTCGGAAAAACCTCTTGCGATGTCCTTTCCAGAGGCCGTGGAGCTCGTGCGCCTAGCGGCACAGAAAGGATTGTCCATTAGTTCTGCGCCCTCCCGAATTCTTGCTGAAACGGCGCAAACAATTTGGCGGGCTCTTCGAGAAGGTGCCATCGGCAAAGTCCGCGCTGTGTACGCGGAGATGGATGGCGGACTTATTTATCGCTCGCGCTATAAGGAATGGATGAATGAAGTAGGTATCCATTGGCCCTACAAGGATGAATTCGAGGTTGGATGCACGATTGAACATGCAGGTTACCCGGTTTCTTGGTTAACAGCGTTTTTCGGCCCAGTCGACACGGTTACAGCCTTCGCCACCACTCAGTACACTGACTTGGGGGCTGAGACAGGTGTGGAAGCCTTACCCCCTGATTTGACGGTTGCCTGTCTGAGATTTAAGTCGGGTCTCGTTGCCAGGTTGACGTCGAGTTGGCTTGCTCGCTCCGACCATTCGATGCGATTTTTTGGTGATAATGGGATTTTGAGCACGCGCGATGTGTGGGAACCAAAGTCCCCTGTTTACATCACGCGGGACTGGAACATCCGGATCGGCCCAAAGACCATTGCTGTGCCTTGGAGGAAAAAGTACCCCTTTGCCCTTCCACCTAACAACGCCTATGTCGCAAGGAGCAAGCTGGGTTCGCCGAAGGCGCTTGCCCGCCGTCTTCGGGCCCGGTTTCTCCACCTCAGGAAAAGGGTCGATTTTTGCCTCGGACCCGCGGAGTTGGCGATGTCCTTAAGGGAACGAAGGGCATGCCGGCTGCCGCCTAAATATTGTCTCCACAACACAGAGATCGTGCTGGCCATCCACAATTCCTTGGAGACGCGGGGCTATCACAAGATGACGACTACTTTTGATCCGATGGATCCGTTGCCTTGGGCGCTTCCTAGATCGGCTGGCTTGTGACATTCACTTACCCTCGCCACAATTGTTCTTGGATGCGACTGATTTGAAGCAGGAGCGACGGCGGAAACTTCTTCGGCATCTTTGGGTTTGCACGGAACGACATTGGATTCAATGAGCCATTTTGATGAAGGCATTCTCGTGACCGGTTCGAATGGCTTTATCGGTGCTAAGGTGGTTGAGGTTCTGCTCAAATATGGGTGTCGGAATATTCGATGCTTCGTGCGTCCCGCCAGCCAACGCGACCGCCTGAATGCGATACTGCTTCGACTGAAGGCGGCTGATAAAGTTAAAATCGTCACAGGCGACCTGAGAACGCCGGCTGACTGCGTCCGCGCAGTCCGCGACGTTTCGCTCGTGTATCACTTAGCGGCAGGTTTCGGCAAATCGTTCGATGACGCTTTTACGAACTCTGCTGTCGCCACGCAAAACCTTTTGGAGGCCTTCGCGGCTCATGGCAAACCGAGACGCTTTGTCAATGTTAGTTCGTTTGCGGTGTACTCAAATTTTCGTATGGAGCGGGGAGCCCCGCTTG
>WNGC01001664.1_pt1 | contig 13564 bp, 10 predicted proteins | sample 5400051 | NCBI WGS metagenome assembly WNGC01 (sample SAMN13153368, study PRJNA577476) | soil metagenome | isolation source: 20 cm soil or saprolite under grassland replicate 2 | place: USA:California | collected 2016-06-15 | reverse complement strand
GGTGATGAGCCCCCTCTCGAATACGGCGATAATTATTACCAGACGGAGGCGCGCCGCTTTTTAGAAGAATACATGATCGGTTTCCCCCTCTATTTTTTGCCCGGCCAGGCCCCCACTTGGACGACGCCTCGAGTTTTCACGCTGCCGTCCGACAATCTAAGAACTCCGGATCTGTTTGAATCCATGAAGGGAGAAATTCAGCGCTGCGGCGAAGCCCAGCCGCGTTGGGATGCCTTGTGGACCAAGGCTCTGGCGGCGGAGCCCCTGGTCTTGCCCGACCGCTTACCCTTCTACCGCGCACACGTCCTTGCCATGATCGCGATCGGAAGAGGAAGCAATCGCATTCTTCTGTCTGTCGCGCAGGCGGTGTTGGACGCCAAAGACGGCAAGACGCAGGCGGCTCGCGCTGCCGTCCAACAAGCGCTCCTGGCTTTCGAAGAAATCGCCAAGGCCGAAAAAAGCGCAGAATACGGGAAATGGAAAGACTGGTATCGCGGAGATTGGCTGACCGGGATTCCGCGGACGCGCGAGCTTGTTCAGATTTTCGGGAAGCGATTGGAGGATCCGCAATCTCCCATGCCACCGCCAGTTTTCTGGACCGGCTGGGAAGCGTACTACCACATCATGCATTACGAAGGCGAACGCACAGCCAGCGTGGACTGAAAGAGCGCGGCCTTTCTTTATCACCGGTGTCGGATGCCAGACCTCCTTTGAATGGGTGGGAGATTCTCCGCGCTTCAGCCAAAAAGGCAAATCGGAGACGGAACAACGTATGAAAATCAAAGACCTTCGCGCCACTAGCGTAAGTGTTCCGCTCGAAGCGCCTTTGCGTCACGCCAACGGCTGCCACTGGGGACGTTTCGTGCGGACGGTGGTGGAAATAGAGGCCGACAACGGACTGGTGGGCCTGGGGGAAATGGGAGGCGGCGGCCAATCTAGCGAACATATATTTCGACAGCTCAAAGCCGCGCTCGTTGGCTGGGATCCCTGCCGCCTCGAGGAACTAAAATTTCGCATTAGCAACCCGACGGCCTCGCTCTACAACAACCAAACGCAAATTCTTGCGGCTCTCGAGTTCGCTTGCCTGGACCTGTTGGGGCAAGCCTGGGGTGTTCCTGTTTCGGAGATTTTAGGCGGGCGGCTAAGAGACCGCGTTCCGTTCGCCGGTTACCTGTTTTTCCGCTACCCGAATCCGCAAAATGGCAACGGCGAAGTCCGCACAGTTGACCAGCTAATCTCCCACGCTCAGCACTTGAAGTCGGTTCATGGTTTCCGCACCCATAAGCTCAAAGGCGGCGTTTTTCCCCCCGCCTATGAGCTGGAGTGTTACCGCGCTCTGGCCGCCGCGTTCCCCAATGACCAGCTTCGCTTCGACCCCAATTGCACTTGGTCCACCGAGCAGGGGATTCAATTTGCCCGCGCTATCGAAGGAATGAACAATGATTACCTTGAAGATCCGGTTTTTGGGTTGAATGGCATGCGCCAAATCCGGGAAAAGACTCACGTGCCGTTGGCCACCAATACCGTCGTTGTTAATTTCGAGCAGTTGGCCACGAACATCCGGGACATGGCCGTGGACGTCATCCTCCTGGACACCACGTTTTGGGGCGGTATTCGTCCTTGTCTCAAAGCTGCCGGGATTTGTGAAACCTTCCAGCTCGGTGCGTCCGTGCATTCGTCGGGAGAATTGGGAATACAGCTCACTTCCATGCTGCATATGGCCTCGGTTCTTCCCAACCTCTCGTTTGCCGCCGATGCCCATTACCATGAACTTCGAGATGACCTCATTGAAGGCGGGAAGCTGAAATACGAAGGCGGGACCATCCGCGTGCCATCCGCACCGGGGCTTGGCGTCAGGCTCGACCGCGAGAAATTGGCGGAGTATAGCGAAATGTTCCGCCGGCTCGGCCCCTATCCCTACGACCGCGACCCGCTGCGCCCCAGCTGGACTCCAACCATTCCGAATGATCGCTGGGCCGATCCACCGGACGATCGCCGGCCGGAAATTCCTTACTAGAGAAGATTAGCCTCTGACTCTCAAAACTGGATTTGCGCAAAGAGAAGTAAAGCCTTTAAATACTCCATCGCCTTATGGAACGCAGAAGAGACTTCTTGAAATACGCAGCAGCCCTTGGCGCTCGGAGCGTGTTCAGTTCGCCCTTCCCGAAGCTGCAGGTGCAGGCTCAACCGGGCACACCCGCCGAGGTAAACGAACGTACTTACTGGCTTGCTGTGCTCGAGAGACTGGCCAGGCCGGTGCTTGAAAACCTGGCCCGGGGCGAGCTGAAGAAGAACATGCCTGTGGAGGCAGCGAATCCCGATCGAAAGAAATATACGCATCTGGAGGCTCTTGGCCGGTTGCTTGCCGGAATCGCGCCTTGGCTCGCAGCCGGGGGACTGAATGAATCCGAAACGAAGCAGCAGCAGAAGTTCGTCAGTTGGGCCCAGGCATCTCTTGACGCTGCCACGGATCCTAAGTCGGCGGACTTCATGAATTTTCACGACGGCTCCCAGCCCCTAGTGGACGCAGCGTTTCTAGCGCAGGGAATTCTTCGAGCGCCGCAGATTTTGTGGTTTGGACTGGATATGCGGGCGCGCAAACAGTTGATCGCTGCGCTCCGGTCCTCGCGTGTCATTCCCACTCCGGACAAAAATAATTGGGTGCTGTTTGCCGCGATGATTGAAGCCGCTTTGCAAACCATGGGCGAGAACACCGTGGAAGAGCGGCTGGAAGCTTGTCTGCGCCGGATGCTGCGCTGGTATGCCGGAGATGGCGCATATGGGGACGGAGAGTTCTTTCACTTCGATTACTACAACAGTTTCGTGATTCACCCCATGCTGCTGGACGTGCTTGCCGTCGTGAAACAGAAGGACCACGAATTTGAGGGCGCCTATGCAATGGAATTGCAGCGGGCGCGGCGCTACGCGGAGATCTTGGAGCGGCTGATTGCCCCTGACGGTACATTCCCGTCGATGGGGCGTTCCACGACGTACCGGTTTGGCGCTTTTCATGCTCTTGCTCAAGTTAGCCTGATGCGCGAATTGCCCGAACACCTGAAGCCGGCACAGGTCCGCTGTGGCATGTCTGCGGTCATCTTCAAAATGATCGAGGCGCCAGGAACCTTTGATGAAGGGAGCTGGCTGACGATCGGCTTTTGCGGACACCAGCCATCGCTAGCGGAAAGTTATATCTCCACGGGAAGTCTTTATCTGTGCGCCACGGCCCTGTTGCCTTTGGGCTTGTCCCCTTCCGATGTCTTCTGGAGCGCGCCGGCCATGCCTTGGACTTCCCAGCGTATTTGGTCCGGCGAAGCCCTTCCTGCGGACCATGCTCTCGTCGAGCCATCAGGCACGCGTGAGCGTTCTTCATGAATCCTGCTCGCCTGGACTTGGGAGGCAACAATCGCGTGGTGTTGACCCGGGTGGGGAGATCTTGGGGACAACAAAGAAGTGCTTGGGGATGGCATTTTCTGCACGGAGACGATCGCATTCCTCCAGTGCCCACCTGAGAAGATCTTCGAGATTGCTCTGGTTCATCATTCTCACGCGCTCCGGCAACAGACTAGTACAAAGCCTTGGGACAAGAGTCGAATACCTTATGTGTGATTATTCTAAGGTTCTATCTTAAAATACTCACATGCGATACATACCTCGAAATCTGGATAATATGGTCCGACAAGCGGCTCGACATTTCCCCGCGGTGGTTGTCACAGGGCCCCGGCGCTCGGGAAAAACGACTCTCCTTCGCCAGTTGTTTCCCAAAATCCGCTACGTGCTCCTTGAAGATCCCGATATTCAGGGACGGATTCGCAGTGACCCGCGTACATTCCTCGAAGAGCTGCGTCCTCCTATCCTTTTCGACGAAATTCAGAATGCACCCGAACTTCTCAGTTACGTGCGCACCCTCATCGATACGGCGCCCCGTCGCATGGGGCAGTGGCTATTCGCCGGATCGCAGGAAGCGCCGCTGATGCAGGGCATCACCGAGTCGATGGCCGGCCGGGCTGCTATTTTGCAACTTCTGCCTTTCAGTGTCACCGAGACTCTCAGGGTGAATATCCTTCACGGCGGTTTTCCAGAGGTCGTGGTTCGCCCGAAGTCTCGCGCACTTTGGTTTGCTTCCTACCTTCAAACCTATTTGGAGCGAGACGTCCGGTCAATCACAAACGTACGAGACTTAGTCACCTTCCGTCGATTCATCGCGCTACTGGCTAGCCGACACGGCCAAATTCTCAATAAGACCGACCTTGCCGCACCACTCGGGGTTTCGGTGCCAACCATAAGCGAGTGGTTGCACGTTCTCGAAATCACGGGCCAAATCATGATTGTTCCTCCGTACTTCGAAAACCTTGGCAAACGACTCGTCAAAACGCCGAAAGTCTATTGGGGTGACTCCGGCCTTACCTGCTATCTCCTGGGAATCACATCGGAAGCTGAGCGTCAGCGCTCGCCTTTTTTAGGACAGTTGTTTGAAGGTTTTGTCGCTGCGGAAATACTCAAGAGCCAAGTCAACCAAGGCGGCAGGAAAGAGCTCTATTACTTTCGCGATCAGCAGGGCCTGGAGGTCGATTTTCTCCTGCCCAGACCAAATGCCGGACTATGGCTCATCGAATGTAAGGCCGGGAAAACGGTCCGCCCCGCGATGGCCGCCCCGCTTTTCGCTTTGCGCCGGACGATAGAAAAGCGCTTGACCCGTCTGATTGTAGTATACGGGAAATCGCGCTCTGCACAGGCCACAAGTGCTGTCGCTCGAGGAGTAGAAGCGATCGAATTGGAGCGCTTCGTCCCAAGCCTAACGGCCGGCCACTAACTGACTGTCACGGTAGGATCGCATCGCCCGGACCCTGAGCGCCGTTGATCGATGAGAGTATCGATAGGTAAAACCATCCACGGTCGACACCGGCCTAACTTCGAAACCACCAGATGGGGGTCGACATCTCTTCTCAATAGACCGACCATGTGCCCGGCGTGGCGAGTTCGATCAAATGGCGGTCGGGGTCTCGAAAGTAGAGGCTCCAGCCTCCCAATTCCCACGTCCGTTTCTCCTCCACTGCAATTCCTCTTGTTTGGAGCCACGACTCCCAGGTGGCCAATTCGGCCGATGGGATAGCAAACGCGACGTGTAATTCGCCGTCCCCGTCGTGAGGCGATTGGATCGCGCGCGAAGCACCCTTCTTGAACAGCAGCAGCACCTGGCGTGTACCTGCGTGCATTGCGCAACCACGCTCGCCGAACTCGGTGATGACGCTAAAACCAAAAGTCTCCTCGTAAAAACGAATTGAGCGAGGCACATCGCTCACGTACAAAGACGATTCAAGAATGCCATCGGTTTTCGGACGCATCGATTCCTCCTGGCCTACCCTCCGACCGTAACATACGCGCGTCGTAATGCTTATCGTGACGACGAAAAGGACGAAGCTAGTGAGCGATCCTCGCGAACGCCGCGCGGAACTCAAACGAAGGAGTGTTCGATGTCGCGATCCCGGGCTTGCGACCCAGGGCATTCATACCCAACCAGCCTCCGGCCAGTACTCCCTATCCGACGTCGGTCCACGCCGTTTGTTTCGTCGGGGTCCTTAAAGTCTCGAAATGCTGCACAATCCGTTGCGCACGGCGAATATATTCCTATCCTCGCTTGTGCGAAGGACGGCATCATGTCCGTCAACTTTCGCGCCGACCGATTGAAACGAACCACCCTCCCCCGATGAGGATTGACGGGTTTAATCCACAGTCGTAGATGAATGGGCCTGACCCTTTTCCGATCTGGCAGTTCAACGTCAGGACTCATGTGATGGTTACCACGCGCGAACACTTTGTGTAGCTCAACTGGTGGGAAAGCCAACCGTGGAGAGTTCTGGCAAGAATGTAAGGCTCCTACACGGATTACGTGAAACCCTTATTATGGGTACCTGAATATCACGCTGTCCCTGGACGATGAACTCGTAAAGAAGGTTCGCAAGATCGCTGTGGAGCGCGATACCACTTTGACCGGCATGGTACGCGATTACCTGGAAGGGTTGGCAGCCGAGAATGCCTCATCCGGCCGCAGGCGACGCGAACGGGAGTCCCTGGAGCGATCCTTCGATCGATTCCGCTTCCGACTTGGGAAACGAACGTGGAGGCGCGCGGACCTATATGCCCGCTCCTGATTTCCTCGACACGAATGTTCTTGTCTACGCTTATGACGCAACCGATCCCGCTAAGCAGAACATCGCACAAGACATCGTCCGACGAGCGGTGGCCGGCGAAGTCGTCACCTCAACACAGGTGCTCGCGGAATTCGCGGCCACACTCTTGCACAAGCTTTCTCCTGCGGCGCGCCCAGCGGACGTGTTAGCTATCCTAGATGCGCTGGGACCCATCAAAGCGATACCACCGGATGGCGACACGGTCAGGAGGGCGGTGGAAGCTCACGCTCAATATGGTGTTCATTTCTAAGATGGAATGGTTCTGGCAGCAGCAGAGCATGGTGTTTGCGCGCGAATCATATCGGAAGATTTTAAGGCCGGCCAAAGTTATTTCGGCATCAAAGTCGAAAACCCTTTTGCATGAACCCTCTACATAAGATTTGGGGAGAGTTGTGTTCTCTCGCCAAAAACTCAACGCCTACAACTGCGGGCATCCTGATTCGAAGCACGGAAAAAGGATTGCTGGAAGGGCCCGATGCAATTGGCAAGCTTGCGTTGCTGGCAAAGTGCGGGCGCTACAAACATTCAATTATCGAGGATGCCAGCCTGAGATTGGAGGGCTAAGCCGACGCGCAGGTGTGGACACCGCTTGGACTGAACGCCAAGTGGGCGGACCGCCCGAGGCAGGACATTGCAGCAATGCACAAAACCGTGGCGGTGTCGAAGATTCGCAAAGTGGAACAGTTGGTCGGAGACGCCAAGAGCGGACCTCGCTTCACAATGTTGCTTTTCTCCCTGTTGGGAGTTTTTGCATGCATTCTGGCCGCCGTAAGTGTCTACGGCCTGGCGCAGCGTAGGCGCGAGATGGGAATACGAATGGCGCTCGGCGCGCAACGCAAAACCGTTCTCCTGCTGATGATGCGGGGCGAAATGAGAGCAGTCCTGCTGGGCGGAATTTTCAGCCTACCCCTTATGCTCGGCTTTGTCGTATTGTGCTCCTTAGGGTTGGCGCCCAGAATCGTTCCGGGGCCGGGGCTATGGCGGCGCTGCTTACCAAATTGTTGATCAAATAAGGACACGGAGCAGGCGGCGCGATCATTCCTTAGTACGCTTGAGTTTACTGTCGAGGAATAATTTCGTGGAAAGCTTGCTGCAAGACATCCGTTACGCGGCCCGCACGCTGTCCAAGAATCCGGTTTTTGCCGCGGTCGCGGTATTGACTCTGGCCCTGGGCATCGGAGCCAATACGGCGATATTCAGCGTGGTCGAAAACGTGCTGCTCCGCCCGCTACCTTATCCTCAGCCGGGAAACCTAGTGCAAATCTGGAATACCTATCCGCCGCAGGTACCGCGCGGCGGATTGTCGCCGGGAGACTACGCGGACTGGCGCGAGCAGAACGCCAGCTTCTCGGAGATGGGCGCGTACGCACAACTCTCGCAGGGATTCAATTTGACCGGCGAAGGCGAGCCACAGCGGGTGCTGGGGAGCTACGGAAGCGCGGGACTGTTCCCCATGCTGGGGATACACCTTGCGGCGGGCCACTTCTTCGTTCCGGAAGAGGATCGAGCGGGCAGTTCCCCGGTGGTGATTTTGAGCCATCGTCTTTGGCAAAGCCGGTTTGGGGGCGATCCCGCGGTGGTAGGGCGAACCATCGCGCTCGACAACCAGCGGTATACGGTAACGGGCGTGCTGCCGGCAGACTTTCGTCTTCTGCGCTGGCCCGACCTTTGGATGCCCATCGGCCAGTATGGAGATGATTTGACCGAGCACATTCATCACGCATTCATCGGCGTCGCGCGGCTCAAGCCCGGCGTCACGCTGGCACAAGCTCGCGACGAAATGGTGCGACTGAATCAACAGGAAACCATCAAGTATCCGGATTCGCACAAGTTTTTTGGGGTGCTCGTCGAGCTGATGGAAGATCCGTCCGCCGCGAAACTCGAAGGCATCCTAGTGGTTCTTTCCGGGGCCGTGGGACTGGTGCTGCTGATTGCCTGCGCGAACATCGTGAATCTGCTGCTGGTGCGCAATGCCGGCAGGGAGCGGGAAGTGGCGTTGCGCACGGCGTTGGGCGCCAGCTCCTGGCGGTTATCACGTCAGTTGCTCTCCGAAAGCATGCTGCTGTCGCTGGCGGGCGGTGTGTTCGGATTGCTGCTGGCGATCGCCGGTTTGCGCGCCTTGATGGCATTTGTTCCCGCGGATCTGGGCGTGTTGCGGGAGAGCGGTCTGAACAGCAAGGTCCTGGGATTCACGGGCGCGGTTTGCGTGGCCACCGGAATGATTTGCGGGCTGCTCCCGGCGCTGCGCACGCTGCGGTCGGATCTCGCGGCGGTTCTGAAGCAAGGAAGCAAAGGGACAAGCGGGCCGGGACGTCACCGGACCCACAACGCCCTGGTGATCTCGGAGATTGCCATGGCGCTGGTACCGCTGATGGGGGCGGGGCTGCTGCTGCGGAGTTTTCAACATTTATTGGAAGTGGATCCCGGTTTCCGCGTGGACCATATCCTGACGATGGACGTGGAACAGGCGTCGCTGCCTTTCACGCAGGCCAAGCAGCTTTCCCAGGAAGACTGGATCCACCTTCAACAGAAGCAGTCCCTGGAATTCGAGCAAATCGCGGAGCACATCCGCGCGCTTCCGGGCGTGAAGGAAGCCGCGGGCATCGACGATCTGCCCTTGAGCAACGAGTTTCGCCAGGCGTCGCGATTCGTGATCGAGGGCCAGCCCGTCCCGAATGCGGGAGCGCGGCCGATTGTGCAATTCCGGACCGTGAGCCTCAGCTATTTTTCCACGGTGGGGATTCCCCTGCGCAAGGGCCGATTCTTTACCGAGGAAGACTGGAAAGTGCCGAGGGCGGTGATCAACGAGACGATGGAACAGCGTTTCTGGCCCAAGGGCGACGCACTTGGGAAGCGCATCAATCTCTGCTCGCTCGATCCCAAGCCGTGCTGGAGCACGCTCATTGGCATCGTCGGAAACGTGCATCAGTTTGGGCTGGATGCCGAGCCAACCTTTGACGTTTACTTCGTGGGCGGATGGACACCGTATGTGGTGGTGCGCACGGCGTCCGACCCGGCAACACTGGCGGCCGCGGTTACGGACGCGATTCACAAAGAGGATCCGAATCTGCCGGTAACCCACGTGATGACCATGGATGGGCTGCTCACGGACTCCATCTCTCCCCGGCGATTCTCGGCGGTGCTGGTTGGGATTTTCGCCATGCTTGCAGTGGTGCTCGCAGCGGTGGGCATTTATGGGGTAATGAGTTACACAGTGAGCCAGAGGACACAGGAAATTGGCGTGCGCATGGCGCTGGGAGCGCAGACCGCCAATGTCCGGAGCATGATTCTGGCGCAAACTATCAAGTTGACGGTCCTTGGCGTAGCGATTGGGCTGGCCGGAGCGTTCGTGGTGGCACGATTCTTGAGCAGCTTGCTTTTTGGCGTAGGGACGCACGATCCGGTTACGTTTTTGGCCGTGGCGCTGCTGCTGATTCTGGTGGCCGTGGTGGCTGCGTACCTGCCCGCGCGCAGAGCCATGCGCGTGGACCCAATCGTGGCGTTGCGGTACGAATAAAGCGCCGCGAGCCGGACCGGTTTCCCCAACCTGAAGGTGAAACTCGACAAACTGTTTGTGCGTCCAATCAGGGGTTTCGCGGAGTGGGCGGAACCTTTTTGGTGCACTTGCCGAATTCCTGGTGGCCCGAGAATTTCTCTGATTGCCAAGGGAGAGGTGTGAAGTGAGAAGAGACCCGTGCGTGCTGATTGGAATTTGTGTACTGTTCGCTGCGCCTGCGGCGATGAGCCAGAGCGATCCGCAACGCCCTGCGGAATCGCCATCGCAGCAAATGACTGTCCCACCGGCACAGCAACCGCCGCAGCAACGCCAGCACACGCAGCGCCCGCCGGAACAAGCGGCTTCGCAACCTGAAGCCGCGCAAGGAAAAGCCGCGCAGCACCCACCCGTGGCGGAAGAAAAATCTTCGGTGACGCATCACTCCGCACGCATCGGCGGGCAGGAGATCAAGTACATAGCGACCGCCGCGACCTACAACATCAAAGCGGATGACGGCACGCCGAAGGCCACGATGTTTTACGTGGCGTACGCAAAAGACGGCGTGTCCGACATGGCCAAGCGGCCCATCAGCTTTGTTTACAACGGCGGGCCGGGCTCGGCGTCGTTGTTCACGCACATGGGCATGGGACCAAAGCGGGTAGTTCTGACGCCGGATGGCCATGGCATGCCCGCACCCTATACGTTGGTGGACAATGAAGATTCGTTCCTGGACACAACGGATCTGGTTTTCATTGACGCCATCTCGACGGGCTTCAGCCGCCCCGCGCCGGGGGAAGCTCCGAGTCAATTTCACGGCATCATCGCGGACGCCAACTGGTTCGCGGATTTCATCTACCAGTACATCACACGGAACGAGCGCTGGGCCTCGCCCAAATTTCTGATTGGCGAAAGCTACGGCACGACGCGGTCGGCGGAGCTGGCCGGCGTTCTTCAGGAGCGCCATCAAATCTACCTGAGCGGCATCGCGCTGCTCTCCTCGGTGGCATTCTCCAATTGGGGCGCCGACAACCGCTCGGAATTTTTCCTGCCAACCTATACGACGACGGCCTGGTATCACCATCTGTTGCCGTCCGACTTGCAGAACCTCGCTGTCGAGCAGGTAGCGCAGCAAGCACGCGAATTCGCCCACGGTGAATATGCCGCGGCGCTTGAAAAGGGCGATGCTCTTTCCGCGGCAGAGCACCAAAAAGTCGTTGCGGACGTGGCGCACTTCACCGCGCTTACTCCGAAATACATCGAAGAAACCAACCTGCGGATCAACCCTTTCCGCTGGTTCAAGGAACTGGAGCGCGACAAACGACGCACCATCGGGCGCCTGGATTCGCGGTTCGAGGGCATGGACGCGGACGCCGCCGGCGAGCGCGTGGAGTACGACCCGAGCGAAGCGTCTTATGAGGGTGCCTTTGTGGCGACATTTCACGACTACGTGCGGCGTGAACTCAAGTGGGACAGCGACGCGTACTACACGGTGACGGCGAATGTGCGGCCGTGGGACCGGACCGGCAATACGGAAGTGGCGGAAGTTTTACGCGCGGCGATGACCCAGCAGAGTTACCTGAAAGTGCTGGTGCTGTGCGGCTACTATGACGTGGCCACACCGTTCAACGGCATCGAGAACACGTTTGCGCACATGAACATCGAGCCGCCGGTCGCCGGTGCGGAAAAACGTCAGCTTCGCTTATTACGAGGCCGGGCACATGATGTACATTGACGAGAAAGAGCATCACAAACTGCACAAAGACGTGGATGAGTTCATCAATACGGGGTATACGCGCTGAGTCCAGGCAAGCTTTGCGGGCTACGATGGTGAACTAAAGGAAGGATTCAGAAGGACGCGTGGCGATCGCTCGCATTCAACACTCATTGTTAACAGCCGAATGCGTCAGTTCTTGTGACAGTTGTAACAAGTCGTCGCGCCGTAGACGTACCGGCCGCCCACACTTGGATGCGACATGCCCGGCTGGTGCGCCGTCCTCGTGTGGCAGTTGATGCAGGAGAATGTCGAGTAGTCCGTCGAGACCAAGTGGCAGTCCGAACAGACCGAGCCATTATGCGGAATGCGGAACCAGGTGTGATTAGCCGCAGATAAGGTCGCCCCTAGCCAGCCCGTGGTGACCCACGTGGTGTGGCAGGTCACACAACTGGTTGAGAACTGCGCGGCAATGTGATTTGGCACTTGACCGCCCAGCGTTTGCGTACTCAACCAGGCCGCCTGATGGCATCCATAGCAATCCGTGTTCGCCGAAGTAAGGGTGAAGGCGTTGGCGCCGATGTGGCACGAAGCGCAGGGCGTGGTGACGTGCGCTCCCTGCAGCGGCCAGCCCGTGGCGCTGTGATCGAACTTGCCATCCGCCCACAGCAGCGTGTCGTGGCAGGTCGCGCATTGTGCGCTTGGGAAGCCCGCCGTGACGTGATTCGGAACGTTCCCGCCGAGCGTTGCGGTGCTCTGCCAGGCGGCCAGGTGGCAGCCGTAGCAATCCGTGTTCGCTGCCGTGAAAGTATAGTTGTTCCCCACGTGGCAATCGGTGCAGGCCACCACCTTTCCCGCAGGTGCCATCTGGTGCGATCCCGTCAGCGCCCAGCCCGTCGCGTTGTGGTCGAAGGTCGCCGTATTCCAACTGATCGTGTTGTGGCAGGTCGAACAGTTCGCCGCCGCGAACGGTGCGCCAGCCTTTGGGTGCACCGGGTTATTTGTTGTCTGCCACGTCGTCAGGTGGCATCCCGCATTGCCGCAGTCAGTCGGCGCGATATTCAGGCTGTAGTTGTTGCCGATGTGGCAGGAAGCGCAAGACGCTACCTTGCCGCCGTTGGCCACCAGCGCGTGAGAGTTCGTCAGCGGGAACCCAAACGCGTTGTGGTCGAACTTCCCGTCGGCCCACTTCGTGATGGGATGGCAGGTCCCGCAAGCAGACGCCGTCGACGGGAAACCCGCTTTGATGTGATCCGGTATGTTCCCGCCAAAGGTCGGCGTGCTCTGCCACGCCGCCAGGTGGCAGCCCATGCAATCCGTCGAGTTCAGCGTGTAGTTGTTGCTGACGTGGCAGGAAGCGCAGGGCGTGGGCGTGGGTGAAGCATGCGTTCCGGTTAGCGTGAAGCCCGTCACGCTGTGATCGAAGGACGCCGAGTCCCAACCCTTGGTGGTATGGCAACCAGCGCAATTCGCCACCGCAAAACCCGGCCCGGCCGTGGAGTGCACCGGATTATTTGTTTGCCGCCAGGTCGTCAGGTGACACCCTGAGTTCCCGCAGTCGGTCAGCGCGATCTGAAGGCTATAGTTGCCGTTGACGTGGCAAGACGCACAGGGCACGTTGGCATGGCCCAGGGTCAAGGGGAAGTTGATCGGAGGTGCACCATGATTGAAGGTTGCTCCCAACCAACTATCGAACGACGAGTGGCACGATTCGCAGGTAGTCGCGAATTGCTCGCTGACGTGATTGGGATTCGTAGTCTTTTGATAGTCCTTCAAGTGGCAGGAGACGCACGCCGTAGACAAGCCTTGGAACTGTCCCACCGCGGCGCTCTTGTGGCAATCCTCGCATTGCACTGCCGCGTGAGCGCCTAAGAGCGGAAAACGATTCTGGTGATCTCTTACTTTCTGGACAGCAATATTCCAACCCTGGACCGAGTGACATTGCGCGCAGTCCGTACCCATCTTTCGCTGGTGAATGTCGGCATGACAATCCTGACAAAGCTTGCCGACCTCGGTGAATACCGGCTTGGCGTGGCACTGCGTGCACTGCACCTTTTCGTGCATGCCGCGAAGCGGATACGCCGTCTTGTTGTGATCGAACTCCGGAACGGCGCGAATCGGACGCCACCCTGCCGCGGTATGGCAGTTCTCACAGGGAATCGCGAGCGG
>WNGC01011654.1_pt1 | contig 13566 bp, 15 predicted proteins | sample 5400051 | NCBI WGS metagenome assembly WNGC01 (sample SAMN13153368, study PRJNA577476) | soil metagenome | isolation source: 20 cm soil or saprolite under grassland replicate 2 | place: USA:California | collected 2016-06-15 | reverse complement strand
GCCACCTGCCCGAGCTGCTGCTCGATCATGCGAACTGCGAGAAGAAGGCCGCCTCCACCGCGCTCGCCCTGATGTTCTCTTACGCCGAGGACCGGCCGCTGGCACTGGCGATGTCGCGCCTGGCGCGCGAGGAACTGCGGCACTTCGAGCAGGTGGCGAGCGCCATGAGCGCGCTCGGCGTGCGGTTCGCGCGCCAGCGCCCCGGACGGTACGCGCAGCAGCTGCGCCGCGCGCTGCGCAGCACCGATCCCGGGCGCAAGCTCGATCTGCTGCTCGCCGCCGCCCTGATCGAGGCGCGCTCGGCCGAGCGTTTCCAGTTGCTCGCGCCGCGCCTGCCGGCGCCGCTCGCGCGGCTGTACCAGGAGCTGGGAGCCTCCGAGGCGCGACACTTCGAGGTGTACACCGGCTGCGCGCGCGGCGTCGCCCCCGCACAATGGCAGGCGCGTCTCATCGAGCTCGCGGCGCGCGAGGCGGAGTTGGTGACAACCGCCGACCGCATGCTGCGTTTCCACTCCGGGCCCTTGCATCGCGGGTACCGCAGCTGACCCAACAGTTGGTTACAATGAACGACCGTCCGCACCTGTTGATCGTCGACGACGACCGCGAGATTCGCGGCCTGCTCGCCCAGTATCTGGAGAAGCACGACTTTCGCACCACGGCGGTGGCCGACGGCCGGGAGATGCGGCGCGTCATGGAACGCTCGCACGTCGACCTGCTGGTGCTCGATCTGATGCTGCCCGGGGAGGACGGCCTCACCCTGTGTCGCGACCTGCGCGCCCGCTCGCAGGTGCCGATCATCATGCTGACCGCGCGCGGCGAGGACGTCGATCGCATCGTCGGGCTCGAGCTCGGCGCGGACGACTACCTGGCGAAGCCGTTCAACCCGCGCGAGCTTCTCGGCCGCATCAAGGCGATCCTGCGCCGCGCGGCGCACGCCCCGCGCGACCCGCGCCCCGAGAGCGTGCGGGGCTTTTCTTTCGGCGGCTGGCGGCTGGATACCGTCACCCGCACTCTCACCGCAGACGCCTCCGGCAGGGACGTCGCCCTGAGCGGCGCGGAGTACCGGCTGCTCGCGGTGCTGCTCGGCTCGGCCAACCGCGTGCTCAGCCGCACGCAGCTGACCGAGTTGCTGCGCGGCCGCGACGCCGATCCCTTCGACCGCAGCATCGACGTGCGCGTCAGCCGCCTGCGGCAGATCCTGGGCGATGACGCGCGCGCGCCGCACATCATCAAGACCGTCTACGGCGAGGGTTATGTGGTCGGCGTCAACGTCGTGAGCGACTGAGGCGGCGCAGTAGCGCGATGCGCCTGTCCCCGTGGCCACAATCGCTGTTCGGCAGGCTGCTCGCGGCATCGGTGGCGGCGGTGCTGCTGGCGCACACGGCGGGCCTGTTTCTCATCGCCCGGGAGCGTGAGCGTTTCGTGCTGCAGGGGAGCGTGCGCGAGTGGGCGCGCCGCATCGCCGAAACCACCCTCGTGCTGCAGCCGCTCGGCGCCGGTGAGCGTGCCGCGGCCGTCGCTCGCCTCTCGGCAGCGCCCGAGCCGTCGCACATGCCGCACATGCCCGCGGGCGCTCCCGGGCAGCCGGGCGGTGCGGGGGAGCGCGGCTTCGTGCGCCTGCCGCTACTGTCGGATTTCGAGCAGACCCTGAAGGATCAGGTGCGCAGCGCGCTCGGGCCGGCGTACGCCGTGGAGGTGAGCGCGACGCCCGAGCCCGCGCCGCCGGCGATCGCGGTGCCGGTGCCGTTCTTCGAAGCGCACGAGCTCGCGGCCCACCAGGGGAGCGCCCGCCGCTACGACGTGAGCGTGCGTCCTGCGGGCGGTGAGGCGCTGCTGTTCCGGGTGACGCGCATGCCGGAGGGGGCACCGCTGCCGCGGCACCTGTTCGGCAACCTGGCGCTGCTGGTGCTGATCCTGGTGATCGTCCTGTACGTCGCGGCGCGCAACATCACCCGGCCGCTGTCGGAGCTGGCGCGCGCCGCACACAGCGTCGGCCGCGATGCGCGCCCGGCACAGCTCGAGGAGCGCGGCGCGCGCGAGCTGCGCGAGGCGGCGCGCGCCTTCAACACCATGCAGGATCGTCTGCGGCGCTACCTCGACAGCCGCAGCCGGGTGCTGGCCGCCATGTCGCATGACCTGAAGACCCCGCTCACGCGGCTGCGGCTGCAGGTGGAGACACTCGATAATCCGCCCATGCAGGAGCGTATCGGCCGCGAACTCGACGAGATGGAGGCCATGGTCCGCGAGGCGCTGGCGCTGTTCCGCGGCATCGAGGACGGCGAGCCGCCCGCCCCCGTCGACCTGAACGCGCTGCTCGGCAAGCTGCGCGAGGAGTTCACCGACATGGGGCAGCAGGTGACGGTCGCCGGCCGCACCGTGCAGCCGTTGACGGCCAAGCCGCAGGCACTCAAGCGCTGTCTGACGAATCTCGTGGCCAACGCCGCCAAGTTCGGCGCGCGCGCCGACATCGTGGTCGAGGACGGGCCGGTGATCGCGATTCGGGTGCGCGACAGCGGTCCCGGCATTCCCGCGCAGGAGTTGGAACGCGTGTTCGAGCCGTTTTACCGGCTCGAGTCCTCCCGCAACCGCGACAGCGGCGGCACGGGCCTGGGGCTGTCCATCGCCCGCGACATCGCGCAGGCGCACGGCGGATCGCTTAGCCTGTCCAACCTGCCCGGCGGTGGGCTGGAAGCCGCGCTGCTGCTGCCGCGGGAGCGATGAGGGGCAATGGCTTGCACCGCATTTGACGCACGGCTCATCGTAAGCGCGGGCTCCCCTTCACACTCCCTAACGATTGCTCACGGCTACCGCGGCCGCCGGCCCGTTACCGTAGCCACCGCCGTGCGATGTTCGCACCGCCGCCCGCCGCAACACGCCGCTCACCTGGAGAAGCTCGCCACGCTGCTCGATCTGACGGATGCGCAGAAGACCCAGGTGCAGGCGATCCTGCAGGAGGAGCACGCCAAAATCCGGGCCGCCCACGAGCAGGCCATGATGTCCGGCACCGAGCCCGATGCACAGCAGATGCACGCCCTGCACCAGCAGATCAAGCAGGAGACCCTGCAGAGGCTCACACCGGTGCTCTCGCCCGCGCAGCTGAAGAAGTTCCAGACGCTGCAGGAGATGCACGGCGAGATGAGGCACCACTTCGGGCACGGCGCACCCCCGGGCAGCCCCAGCACGCCGCCCCCCGCACAGAACTGAGCGCGCCGCGCGCGGAATGCGCGGGCGCAAGCCGCTCACCGCCGGCGCAAGCCGCTCACCGCGGGCGCGGCAGCTCGCGCAGCTGGTACCTGCCGCGCTCGCAGCTCAGGTAGCTCCCCTGCTCGTACCAGGCGCCGAGCACGATGCGCTGTGCCGGACCGCCCTCGGTCTGGATGTCATGCACGCCCGGGCGGTGCGTGTGGCCGTGGATCATGCGCCGCACCCGGGCGGCCCGAAACGCCGCGGCCACCGCGGCGGCATTCACGTCCATGATGTAGGGTACCGTGCGCGCGGTGTGCCGCCGGCTGCCGGCGCGCGCCTCATCCGCCAGCAGCTCGCGGTGCGCGCGCGGCAGGGCGAGGAAGCGCTGCTGCCAGTCGCCGCTGCGCACCAGGCTGCGCAACTCCTGATAGGGACGATCGTCGGTGCACAGCGCATCGCCGTGCGTGAGCAACACCTGCTCGCCATCGAACTGCGCCACCACCGGATCGGTGAGCAGGCGGCAGCCACTGCGCTCGCAGAAACCCTCACCGAGCAGGAAGTCGCGGTTGCCGTGCAGCGCGAAGCAGGCGACACCGCGCCGGGTCAGGGCGCGCAGTGCGCGGCACACGCGGTCTTTCTGCGGGTCCGGGTCGTCATCGCCCACCCACGCCTCGAACAGGTCGCCGAGGATGTAGAGCGCCTCGGCGGCGGCGGCCTCGGTGGCGAGAAAGGCGAGGAACTGCTCGGTGGCCTCGGGCGCGCCGGCATCCAGATGCACGTCCGAGACGAACAGGCGCGCCATGTGCGCTACTTCGGCGAGAGGATCGTGTCCTGCCGCGGCGGGAGCACCGGGGTGAGCTCGGGCGCTGCGCGGGTGGCGCCGGCGGCGACGATCTCCATCTTCTCGATGATGACCGGCTTCAGCGGCGCATCCGACTTGAAGGGCCCGGCTGCGCCGGTGGGCGTCTCGCCGATGTGATCGATGACGTCCAGCCCCTGCAGGATGCGGCCGAAGACCGTGTAGCCCCAGCGGGTCGGCACCGGGTCCAGATCCGGATTGTCGACCAGGTCGACGTAGAACTGTGCGTTGCCGGAGTGCGGCGCCTCCCCGCGCGCCAGACCGACGGCGCCGCGCTTGTTCTGCAGGCCGTTGCCGGACTCGTTGACGACGTTTTCGTGCGTCGCCTTGAGAGCGTAGCTCGCGGCATCGTGCCCGCCGCCCTGGATGACGAAGTTCGCCACCACGCGGTGGATCAGGGTGCCGGAGTAGAAGCCCTCGCGCACGTAACGCAGGAAGTTCGCCGCGGTGAGGGGGGAGCGGTCCTGGCGCACTTCGATGACGAACTCGCCCATATTGGTCGTGACCTTCACCTGCGGATTCGGCTCCTCGGCGCGCGCCTCGCCGTGCGGCAGCACGACGGTGAGCAGCAGCGTTGCGAGGACGCCGCTGCGGGTGCGGGGCTGAATGGACATCGAATCCTCCGTGGTTGGACACGCGCCGGCCGCGGATTCTATAGCAGGCGCCAGGGGCGCGGCGCTTTGTTGAGATTCGTGCGTTTCCCGTACCATGGGCCAATGAGCGCGAGTGGGCCCATGAGCGCGAGCGCGATGTCACCCCCGGGCGGGGAGCCGCAGCCGGTCACCCGCTTCGCCCCGAGCCCCACCGGCGAGCTGCACCTGGGAAACGCGCGCACCGCGCTGTTCAACCTGCTGCTGGCGCGCCGCGCCGGAGGGCGTTTCCTGCTGCGCATCGAGGACACCGACAGCGAGCGCAGCCTCGAGGCGCACACCACCGCGCTCATGGCGGACCTGCGCTGGCTCGGCATCGACTGGGACGCGGGCCCGGACCGGGAGGATGAGCGCGGGCCCTACCGCCAGTCGCAGCGCGGCGCCCTCTACGCGCGGCAGTTCGCGGTGCTGGAAGCCCGCCAGATGGTCTACCCGTGCTTCTGCACGGCGCTGGACCTGGAGCTGTCGCGCCGCGCGCAGCTCGCCGCGGGCAAGCCGCCGCGCTACGCCGGCGCCTGCCGCGACCTCACCCCCGAGGAGCGCGCGCGCCGTCAGGCACAGGGGCTCGCGGCCACGCTGCGCTTTCGCGTGCCGCGCGGGGAGCGCGTGACGTTCGAGGACTTCGTGCACGGTCCGCAGAGCTTCCCGACCGATGACATCGGCGATTTCGTGGTGCGGCGCGCCGACGGCTCGGCGGCTTTTTTCTTCTCCAACGCGGTGGACGATGCCAGCATGGGAGTGACGCAGGCGTTGCGTGGCGAGGATCACCTCACCAACACTCCGCGGCAGCTGCTGATTCTCGCGGCCCTGGGGCTCGCGGCGCCGGCCTACGGCCACGTGGCGCTCATCGTGGGCGCCGACGGCGCGCCGCTGTCCAAGCGCCACGCGGCGGTGAGCGTGCGCGAATATCGCGAGCGGGGCTACCAGCCGCTCGCCCTCGCCAATCACCTGTTCCGGCTCGGGCACTCGAGCCCGCTCCATGGGCTGCTCGGTCCCGAGGAGATGGCGCGCGCATTCGATGCGGCACACCTGGGGCGCGCGCCGGCGCGCTTCGACGAGCAGCAGCTGCTGGTGTGGCAGAAGGATGCCGTGCATGCGCTCTCGCCGCAGGCCGCGCGCGCCTGGCTCGCCCCGCTCCTGCCCGCGGGGCTCGACGCGCACGCCACCGAGGCCTTCATCGCCGCGCTGCTGCCCAACGTGGTGTTGCCCGAGGACGCGCGGCCGTGGGTGGATATCGTGTTCGGCGGGCCGCCGCCCCTGGGTGCAGCCGGCGAGCAGGTGGTGCGCGAGGCCGGCGCGGGCTACTTCGCCGCCGCCGCCGCCGCCGCGGCTGCGAGCGGCAACGATCTGCCGGCCATCGCCGGCGCGGTGCGCGCGGCGACCGGGCGCAAGGGCGCGGCGCTGTACATGCCGCTGCGCGTGGCGCTCACCGGGCGCGAGCACGGACCGGAGCTCGCGCCGCTTCTCAAGGCGATGCCCGCCGGCAAGGCGCGCGAGCGGCTGGCGCGTTTCGCATGATCCGCATCCACAACTCCCTCAGCGGCGAGAAGCAGGAGCTCAGGCCCATCACGCCCGGGAGCTTACGCATGTACGTGTGCGGCCTCACGGTGTACGACTACGTGCACATCGGCCACGCGCGCATGCTGCTCGTGTTCGACGTCGTGAGCCGCTATCTGCGCCATCGCGGCTACCGCCTCACCTACGTGCGCAACATCACCGACATAGACGACAAGATCATCCGGCGCGCCGCCGAGAATGGCGAGCCGACGGGCAAGCTCACCGAACGCTTCATCGCGGCCATGAACGAGGATTGCGGGCGGCTCGGCATCGAGCGCCCGGATCATGAGCCGCGCGCCACGCAATACGTGCCGCAGATCATCGCCATGGTGGCGCAGCTGCTGGCAAAGGATTACGCCTACCTGGCCGCCAACGGGGATGTCATGTACGCGGTGGCGCGCTTCGCCGGCTACGGCCGGCTCTCCGGCAAGCGCCTCGCCGACCTGCGGGCCGGTGCGCGGGTCGAGGTCGACGAAGCCAAGCGCGATCCGCTCGATTTCGTCCTGTGGAAGCACGCCAAGCCCGGCGAGCCGGCGTGGGACTCGCCCTGGGGCGCGGGCCGGCCCGGCTGGCACATCGAGTGCTCCGCCATGTCGACCGCGCTCCTCGGCACGCACTTCGACATTCACGGCGGCGGCATGGACCTCAAGTTCCCGCATCACGAGAACGAGATCGCGCAGTCCTGCGCCGCGAGCGGAGATGCGTTCGTCAACCTGTGGATACACAACGGCTTCGTCAACGTGGACGAGGAGAAGATGTCGAAGTCGCTCGGCAACTTCTTCACCCTGCGCGAGGTGCTGCCGGCGCTGCGTCACCCGGAGGTGCTGCGCTTCTTCGTTCTCTCGAGCCACTACCGCGGCCCGATCAACTACTCCCTCGAGCAGCTCGAGCAGGCGGATGCGGCCTTGGGGCGGCTCTACACCGCGCTGCGCGACCTGCCGGCGGTGGCGCCCGCGGCCGCCGCGCACACGACGCGCTTCCTCGAGAGCATGGACGATGATTTCAACACTCCCGAGGCGCTGGCGGTGCTGCAGACCCTCACCCGCGAGGTGAACTCGGCGCGCGACGCGGGCGATGTGGCGCGGGCGGCGCAGCTGGCCGCGGAGCTGCGCTCGCTCGGTGGCGTACTGGGACTACTCGGCGTGGAGCCTGCGCAATGGTTCCGGCTCGCCAAGCCGGGCGTCGGCGGGCGCGCGACCCAGACGGGTGCCGCCGCGGGTGAGGGCGCGGGCCTGTCCGATGAGGAGATCGAGGCGCGCATCGCCGCGCGCTCGGCGGCGCGCCGGGCGAAGCACTGGGCCGAATCGGATCGCATCCGCGAGGAGCTGGCCGCGGCCGGGGTACTGCTCGAGGACAAGCCCGGGGGCAAGACCGCCTGGCGGCGCGCCTAGGACGCGCCAACCTTCTTAATAGTCAACAGGCGTGATGTCCGTGTGAGTGAAGTCATCCCCTTTGAAAAGCAGCGGCTCACCCGTAACCCTGGCGAGCGCGTAGCTGAGCTCGCGGCCGCCTGCCGAGCCGTAGCGCGCTTCGATCACGAGCCCGGCCTCCACGACCGTCGCCGCCGATACGAGGCGATTGGCGTCCGCTTCCATCGCAGCAGCCAAGCGTGCCGATTCCGGTTCCATGCTGAGGACTGCGATCAAGGCGGAAGTGTCGACAACCACGGTCTCTCTGCTAGCGAGGCAGCCCGTGTTCGTCATAGCCGATGATCTCATCGGCGGATCGCTTGTCTTTCACGGCTAGCCGAGCGCAGCGCCGGCCTATCTTCAACAGCTCCTCGCTAAGGCGAGGTCCGCGCATGCGTCGCACGCGCGCCAGGCGCTCGCGCAAAGACTGAACCACGGCGGTGGTCAGGGATTCGCCCGTAGCCTTCGCCACTTCGCGCGCCAGACGATCCGCCTCAGGATCCTTGATGCTCAGTGCCATACAATAGTATATAAAGGTAGAATATTGTCTATACGTCAATATTAACCCCTGTAATACGCCATGTAAACACGACGAGGTCTCATCGCGCGGGCTGCGATGAGCCCATCCATCGCATGAACCGGCCGCCCCAACGACTCGTGCCGCGCCACCATGCGGCCCCATTCATCGGCTACCGCACCGTCCAGCGGCAAGGTTCGCTGCTCGAGGGCGGGGTGATTTTTGGCCGAAACAGATCCGCGCGGGCTATTTCGAATTCTTGAGCTCCGCCAACGCGCGACTCAAGAGCGCAGCGTCCATCTGGTCCTTCGGTCGCGCGCCTTGTTTGGTGAGCAACAGGCCCTCGAGACTCAGTAGCGGCAAGGGTACGCCGTCCAGATCGATCGTCTCGATATGGCCTTGCAGCTGTTTCCACGTGTAGCCGGCAATTGAGGGCATGATGTCGATCGTAAATTCGTCATTGATACGCACCGCATATCGAGCGTCGTTGGCAAACACGTCAGGGTCAGCCGCGAGTTCGCGAGTCGCATGATCGGGCAATTCACTCAATGCGCGCACCCAGCGTCGCGAGTTGTCAGCGTCTGGGTTGACCAGGATGTCGATGTCTTCCGAAAAACGGTTGAAGCCATGCGCAGCGATGGCATAGCCGCCGACGAGCGCGTATTGAACGCCGGCTTCGTTGAGCAGACGAGCCAACTTTTTGACGTCCCCCCATGTGGCCGGACGCGTGTATTCAGGCACGTTTGGAATGCCGGGCCACCACAGCTTCGATGGTCCAGCGCTCGCGGTCGCGGATCATTTCGTCGTGGCTCTTGTAAAAGAAGATGCCCTTGGGTGCTCGGCTGACATAGCGTGCATTGGCGGTCATCGCCGCGCGAGCTTCCGGGCTCGGCAATATCCCCGGGGTGGGTGTAACCCGTCTGCCGACGACTCGTTGGATGGGTTGCTGATCCGGCGGCATGTACGCCGTGGGTGCTTTGGGTGATGAATCGGACATTGCCTCGAAGAGTCGCTCAAGAACAGGCAGCGGATCAAGCGCGGCGTACCTGACGGAAAAAAGCCTTGGAGATCAATGGTCGGGGTGACAGGATTTGAACCTGCGACTCCTACGTCCCGAAAGGTTCTAGGAATCAACGGGTTGCGAGCCCTGGGTAGTTTTGGCTAAAATAGCCAATATGAGCAAGCAAGTATCCGCGAGTGATGCGAAAAACAACTTTGGCGGGCTTTTGGATGACGTCGCGGCATTGGGGCGCGTCGATATCATGAAGCACGGCCGGCTCGTAGCCGTCGTGCTTTCTCCACGTGTGCTCAGCGCCGCCCTTGGCGAGGCGGGTCAGCCTGCGCGTGTCATGCGGTGGGGTGAGAAGCACATGATCCCGCCTGAGCGAGCTCGTGCCGCGCGGATGATCCGTCCGCCGCTCGGCTTCGATGAAGAATAGGCGCGATATCGAGGAACCACTGACACCCCAGGAGGTGCAGGCGATCCTCAGCATTTGCTCGCCCCGCGGTGTTCTCGTCGGCGGTCAAGCGTTGGCTTTCTGGGCCGACCACCTGCAGGTCAAGCGTCCGGCAAATCTCGTTTCGGGAGTCACGGCCGATGCCGACTTTATCGGCGACGCTGCTCTTGCAAAGAACCTGGGAAAGCGTCTCGGCTGGAACACGTGGATCCCCAGCCTCGACGACGCGACACCGCAGACGGGCAAAGTAACTCACCGTCTGAAAAACGGCAGCGTGAAACAGGTCGATTTTCTGTCGGGAGTCGTCGGTCTGACGACGAAAGATCTCGTCCGCCGCGCCGTCGACATGGAAGTCCCGGGCATTGGGCACCTGCGGGTCATGCATCCAGTCGATGTCCTGGATAGCCGCATTCAAAACTTACACCTACTGCCAGAGAAGCGAACTGAGGCTGGGGTCGCGCAGGCAGTGCTCTCGGTAGATGTTGTGCGCGCATTCATTCGCCTCGAAATCGCAACCCGTACGGAGCGAGCGGGGCTCAAACTGCTGGAGCGGGTTGCTGATATCGCCGGCGACATCGCGGCGGTGCGAGTATTCTTACTCTACGACGTCGAGCCGCTCGCTGCTGTGCCGCTAGAGGAGTTTCGTACGACGTCGGCTCTCCATAACGTCCGGTGGCCTCAGATCCGCGCGGAGGTCGGCGCGAAACGAGAATCACTGCGCAGAGTACTTCAGAAACCAGTCAAGGCGAAGCCCAGGGCGCGGAGCTGAACTTGCGCCACCACCGCGGATGCGACGGAGAGTACCTCTTCAGCGGGACACAGGGACGCAGGCCCCTTGCCGGATGGTCTAAGGCGCAAGCGCGCATGATGAGGGCCATCTGTGCCGAGAGTGGCCAGCGAGTGGCGGTGCCGTGGACCCCGCACGACCTGCGCCGAACGGTGGCGACCCGGATCGCAGAAACCCTGGCTACGATGCGGCTGGTAACGCCCAAGCCTACGGCAGCTACGCGTTCGGCTACAACAACCGTGGGCGGATGATGGCGACAAACGCCGGTTCGACCAATTACCTCTACAACGCCCTCGGGCAGATGATTGAGAAGTCGGGCACAGCCGGGACCACGATCTTCATGCAGGATGAATCGGGTCACCTGATCGGCGAATACGATGGCACCGGCAACCTGATCGAGGAGACGGTCTGGTTGGGCGACACTCCGGTGGCGACCTTGCAGTTCGGAACGAGTGCGCTTAAGACCTACTACGTGCATACCGATCATCTCAATACGCCGCGGCGCATCACCAACCGCAACACCAACATCATTGTGTGGCGCTGGGACTCCGATCCCTTCGGCAACGGGGCGCCGGTTCAAAACCCACAGGGTTCCGTCAGCGTGAGCTACAACTTACGTCTCCCCGGTCAGTACTACATGGCCGAGACGGGCCTGAACCAGAACTACTTCAGAGACTATGACCCGGCCGTAGGGAGGTATCTCGAGAGCGACCCCATCGGCTTGAAAGGGGGGATCAATTCGTACGCGTATGTCTACAACTCACCTACCTCCAAAATAGACTCGCTGGGACTTTACGGGTGGGGAAACGTTCTTCAATTCTACAACCACTACTGCTTTGGGGGTGGATCGGGTACAGCTACGGGGATAACTTCGATTGACTGGGGTGACACCGACATCCGCGCGATTGCGCAGGTACAAGCACTAGTCGGGTCCACCTGTGCCGAGCGTTCGATACCAGTGAACTTTAAGATGAGCGCTCAGACTGTCGGCGCAGATAGCGCAATACTAGGTCGACACATTCTCAGGTTCCAAGGCTCGATCCAAGTTCATTGCGATTGCACCTGGGGCTTTGCGGGAAGCATGTCGTCAGCCCTTGGCTATGATCCCTATGATTTCGATGCATCGAACAGAGCATTCGTCGGTGAGGTATCGGTTTGGTTGGGCGGCCACATCTGTTTCTTCGGAACTCCGTTCAACACCCATATAACTGGCAGTTCCGCCCTTTCCACCGGTGGCACAATTAATGGAACGTCGACATGCTGCCAGCACTGAAGACGTACTACCGTTGGATTGTTTTGACTTTGGTTGTTGGCCTGCTCGCCCTGGCAATTGAATACGCACGTAAGTGCTACGGGCCTCCCCTCTCTAGGCAGGAGGCAGTGTCTCGCGGGCAGGCGAGACTAGAACGCTTCATCAGGACGCATCGTGTTACTGGCGACCTGCCCGTGCTAGCCGAAGAGCAGTATGAACAAGACACGAAGACGTGGCTTCTCACGTATGTAGGCAAGACATGCAAAGTGATCGTGATGGTTGATCGCTGTCACGGGGACGACGTTGGAAGTTCTACGGCCTGTCAGTAGCATCAGCTACAACTTGCGCTTCCCTGGCCAGTACTTCGATGCAGAGACCGGGCTCAACTACAACTACTTCAGAGACTATGACCCGATCGTCGGTAGATACCTCGAGTCAGATCCCGTGGGTCTCATCGCAGGCGTCAATACCTACGCCTACACGTTCGATAGCCCGCTGTTGTGGTTTGATCCATCTGGGCTCACCTCGATCAGCGTAAACACATCCAGCGGGTTCATGCTTGCCCTACCCCGTGCCGATCACTTCCGGACGCGGGCAATGTATGAACCATCTCAAATGCGCGGCGAACCCGAATCAAGGCCCCATTCCCCCTGGCAAGTATCGGCTGAGCGTTGGAGAGATTTCCCAACCTGGAACCTTTGGCACTCTGCTGAGACAGCTTCGTGGCGACTGGGGCAGTTGGCGTGTTCCGCTTCACCCCCTCCCTGCCACGCAGACATATGGCCGATCGGGCTTCTTCCTGCACGGCGGCGCGATCCCTGGATCTGCTGGGTGCATCGATTTTGGGGGTGGCATTTTCGGAAATTCTCTGACCGACGAGTTGTTGCAGGACATCCGCAACGATCCAGACGGAATAGTCCCGGTCACCGTGCAGTAGCGGCGGAAGGGAGTCAGCGAATGAAGCTCAATCAGAACCTCTTAGGTGCGGTACACGCGCTTCTATGGATTGCCGCAGGCGTTGCCGCAAATCTCACCTTCAGCGGAAGTCCATCCCGAGCGGGTTACGGAATTTTATGCGCCTGGTGGGTGACTCTGTACGTGGCGCTGCTTGTCGGCACAACTTGGCGCGCTCTTCCGGCGTTCCTTGTGCTGATGGTAGTGGCCCTGGTCTTTGACGCCGTGCAGGGAACAGGCTTCCTGTATCACGACGCCCCATCTGTCGGTAGTGCGAGTTTTTGGATATTGGCGGTTGTCTTGCTGCTGTTGTGGGCAAGTCCGATAGCCGTGAATCAGGTTGCGATGCGAATACATCATCGGCTCATCGAGGCGCGCAACACCAAATAGCTGAGGGCGAAGCAAGATCGCCAGGTCCGTTCTGCGGGTCTCTTCAACCGCCGCCGCGCTCGCCGTATAACAACTGCGCTGATTTTTGATCTATGCAGGATAGGCACGCGGCCGCTCTTGTGCCACGATGACGTAACGTTTCTTTCGCTTTTTTGAGCGGTGGCCTCGGTCTGGTTGAATGGGAGTTACCAGACAACCAAGCAGCCAGACCAGAAGTGAGGCCACCATGGACGAGGATAACGCAGCGCCCCTGGAGGGTGCGATACGGGTTGACGAGAAGCAGCTGCGGGGTCATATCGACGAGGCGGTGCGCTCGAGTGTCGAGGAGACGCTCAACGCGCTACTGGATGCGGAAGCGGAGCAGATTTGCCGCGCGCAGCGGTATGAGCGATCGGCGGATCGGGTCGATAGCCGCGCTGGGCATTACGAGCGGAAGCTGCAGACCAAGGCTGGGGAGGTGCAGCTGCGGGTTCCGAAGCTGCGCAACCTGCCGTTCGAGACGGCGATTATCGAGCGCTATCGGCGCCGTGAGGCATCGGTCGAGGAAG
>WNGC01002903.1_pt1 | contig 13567 bp, 17 predicted proteins | sample 5400051 | NCBI WGS metagenome assembly WNGC01 (sample SAMN13153368, study PRJNA577476) | soil metagenome | isolation source: 20 cm soil or saprolite under grassland replicate 2 | place: USA:California | collected 2016-06-15 | reverse complement strand
GCTTCGGCAAAGTAAAGGTCATGGCATTGCCTCGACGCTGAGAGCATTCTCGATTTGCCAATCTCGATCTTGCGCGCCTACACTAGCGCCTCGCGATGTTTGCGCTTCAGCCAGAATTAAAAGTCTTCTCCGGCTCCGCCAACCGCGATTTGGCCGAGCGAATTTGCAAATACATCGGCGTCCCTCTCGGGCAGGCAACGATCAGTTCGTTCCCGGATGGCGAAACCTACGTGAAGATCGAGGAAAATATTCGCGGCCACGACGTCTTCATCATTCAACCGACCTGTCCGCCGACCAACCAGCACTTGATGGAGTTGCTCATCATGGTGGACGCGGCACGGCGAGCAAGCGCGGATCGCATCACGGCGGTCATTCCATTTTTCGGATATGCCCGCCAGGATCGCAAAGATCAGCCGCGCGTACCGATCACGGCCAAGCTCGTAGCCAACTTGTTGTACGCCGCGGGGGTGAGCCGGGTGCTTACGATGGATCTGCACGCACAGCAGGTGCAGGGCTTCTTCGACATCCCGGTGGACCATCTCTATTCGGCGCCCGTGTTGATCAAATATCTGCGACAGCAGCTTACGGGGAAAACGACGGTCGTTTCGCCAGACCTCGGTGGGCTCAAAATGGCTTCGGCCTACGCGGAAGCGTTGCGCGCAAATCTGGCTATCGTAGCAAAGGAGCGGCGCAGCGCGACAGAGACCGAGGCGGCGTATCTGATCGGCGAAGTGGAAGGCAGCGACGTGCTTCTCGTTGACGACCTCACCGAAACGGCCGGCACGTTGACTTCTGCGGCTGAGCTTTTGAAAAAGCGCGGGGCACAGAAAATCTACGCGGGCGTTTCGCATGCTGTTCTGGTGGACATGGCGATCCAGCGTTTGCAAAAATCGAAAATTACGGAATTAGTAACCACCAACAGCACGCCGATCCACCCGGTGGATGGCTTTAAGATTACGGTGCTGTGCGTCTCCGAGCTTCTCGGGGAAGGCATCAAACGGATACATAACGACGAGTCTGTGTCGTCGCTGTTCAACATCGAGAACGAAAAAAATGGCAAAACAAGTTAAGCTGAAAGCAGAACCACGGACGAACGTGGGACGCTCCGCCGTGCGCAAACTCAGAGCGCGTGGATTGATTCCTGCCGTCATCTACGGCGGCAACAATAAACCGCAGCCGTTGCAAGTAGCTACGCGCGAGATCAACGCCATGATGAGCCACGCTTCCGGAGAAAACGTTCTGGTTGAACTGGAAATTGCCGGCGAGGGATCAAGTCGCACTGCGCTCGTGCACGAGGTGCAACACTCGCCGGTCGGTGGCGAAATTCGTCATGTGGACTTTCACGCCGTCTCCATGGACCAGATGATTCAAGCCGAAGTTCCCCTGGAACCGGTCGGCACGGCAGTGGGCGTCAAAACCTTTGGCGGATTGCTAGAGCAAAGCTTGCGCGCGCTGGCGATTGAATGTCTGCCGGGTGATTTGCCGGATCGGATCACTGTCGATGTTTCACAGCTGAACATTGGTGATTCCATTCACGTCCGCGACATCCAATTCCCCTCCGGAGTAACGCCGAAGGTGCCGCCCGATCTCACTGCGTTCTCCGTGCTCGCGCCAGTGGTTGAAGAAGAGGCGCCCGTGGCCGAAGCGGAAGCGGCGGCTGCCGGACCGGAAGTCATCACCGAGAAGAAGGAAGAAGGCGAAGCTGCTGCGCCCGCTCCGGCTGCAAAGGAAAAGGCTCCAAAAGAAAAGGAGCAAAAGAAATAGCTTGGTTATTGCGAATCGCGGATTGAGCAGACGTGGAAGAATCGACTCCGCAGATTCGCTTGATTGCCGGTCTCGGAAATCCCGGCCCCGAATACGCAGCTACGCGTCACAACATCGGGTTCATGGTTGCCGATCAGTTCGCCGCGCAATTTGGATCGATATGGGAAAAGTCGTCAAAGTGGGACGCGCTTTCAGCAAAATGCGGTTCCGTTCTTCTCCTCAAACCGATGAGCTTCATGAATCGGAGTGGCCATCCGCTTTTTGCGCTGGCGCAGTTTTACAAAATCGAGCCACAGCAAATTCTGGTCGTGCTTGACGATCTTGCGTTACCGGTGGGTCGCTTGCGCCTGCGAGCGCACGGCGGGTCGGGTGGACACAACGGCCTCGAATCGATTATCATGCAATTCGGAACCGAAGAGATCCCGCGCTTGCGCATCGGAATCGGCGAGGCGCCGCATGAAGGATCGGTCGATTACGTATTGAACCGATTTTTCGATGAGGAGAAGCCGCTGGTTAGATCGACAATTAATCGCGCAGTGGAAGCTGTGAAATGCGCGATTGACAAAGGGCTCGTTTCCGCGATGAACACTTTCAACAAAACCGAAACCGAAGAAGTATGAACCGCCGTTACGAAGCCCTGCTGGTACTGAATGCTCAGGGCAAAGAAGACACCGTCAGGGAAATTATCGAGCGACTGGAATCGGAGTTTCAAAAAGAAGGAGCTCAGATCGAACAGGTGCAAAAAATGGATAAGCGCCACTTTTCCTACGTGGCCGGTCCGTTGGACTCCGGATATTATGTGAACTTTGTTTTCAATGCCGATCCGACACTTATCACGAAGCTCCGGGCGAAATTTAAGCTCGATCCGGAAGTGTATCGCCAAAGTTACGAACGTTTGCCCGAGAAGAAGGAGAAGCCGGCAAAAAAGGTGGCTAAGCGAAAGTGATTTCGCTATAAGGCGAATATGGCCAGTTTCAACAAAGTCATTCTGCTTGGAAATCTCACCCGCGATCCCGAAGTGCGTTACACGCCCAAGGGCAGCGCAGTCTGCGATCTCGGCATTGCCGTCAATCGCGTTTATACCACTGACAGCGGAGAAAGACGCGAGGAAGTTACTTATGTCGATGTGGTGCTCTGGGCGCGCCTCGCTGAGATCGCTGGCGAATACCTGAAAAAGGGACGGCCAGTTTTCATCGAAGGCCGTTTGCAAATGGACACTTGGGACGACAAACAGACCGGGCAAAAGCGGACAAAGCTACGCGTGGTGGGCGAGAGCATGCAGTTGCTAGGGGGTCGTCCCGGTGGAGCTGGTGCTGGAGGAGAAACGACTGGAGATAATCGACAAACGAGCGCACCTCCCAAACCATCAGCAGAGCGCGATTGCAGAGGCCAAAAAATTTGCAAAACAGAATCACACTTCGCTATCGCAGATTGTAGAGGACCAATTTAAAAGGCTTGCCTCCGGTTCATTCACTGAACGCTGGTATGGCAAGTTTAAGGTCCCTCGACCCGACCCAAAGGATCCACGGCTGACGTATCTGTTGCGCAAGTACGTTCACAACCGTTGAAGATTCTGGTCGATACCGACATTCTCATGGATGTCGCCTTGGGCCGACGTGATTTTGGTCCGGACAGCCGCGCTATGGTGGACTGGTGTGAACAAACGCCGCAGACCGCCGTGGTCGCCTGGCATACCGTATCGAACCTATCTTATTTAATCCGAGCTGCGCGCTCTGATTCCTTTGCGCGTTCTTTCATCAAAGAGTTACTCAATTTCGCTGCGGTGGCGAGTGGTGGCACTGAAGGAGTGCGACAGGCGCTCGCCCTGCGTATGAACGATTTTGAGGATGCGCTACAAGTAGCAACCGCAATTTCCGGTCACGCCGATTATATTATCACGCGCAACATCGCAGATTATCGGGGCTCCGTAATTCCTGCGCTCACACCCCGTGAATTTCTCACACGATTTGCCACCGAAAAATGAACGCCACTGAAGCGTGTATCGCGCTCAACATGCTCCCGACTGTCGGACCGGTGCGGCTGCGCAAATTGTTGGAAGTTTTCAACGAACCGCAACAAATCCTCGGCGCAAAACGTAGTGAGCTTCATAAGGTCGAAGGAATTGGCAACGAAGTCGCGGATCAAATTGCAAACTGGGAATCGACGATCGATCTCGCCGGCGAGCTGAAACGGGTGTGCGATTTTGGGGCCAGCGTCATTACGCAGGATTTGCCATCGTATCCCCGGCCATTGCGCGAAATATATGCGCCGCCGATTGTGCTCTACGTTTGGGGAGACTTGCAGGAGCGCGATCATCACGCCATCGGGGTTATCGGTGCGCGACGCACGACGCACTACGGCACAGAGTCAGCAAAGAAGCTGGCTTACCAGTTGGCTTACTCGGGCTTAAGCGTAATCAGCGGACTCGCGCGCGGGATCGATACCGCAGCGCATCAAGGAGCGCTCGCAGCAAAAGGCCGAACGATCGCAGTAATCGGCGCCGGCCTGGCGAAGCTCTATCCGCCCGAGAATGCTGCTCTTGCCGAAAAGATTCGAGCAGGAAATGGCGCGATCGTGTCCGAGTTTTCGATGGAAATTGAACCAGACCGGCAAACTTTCCCGATGCGCAACCGGATCATCTCCGGCTGGAGCCACGGCGTTCTCGTCGTGGAAGCGGGTCTGAACAGTGGAGCACTCATCACAGCGGCGCAGGCGCTGGAACAGGGCCGGTCCGTTTACGCGGTGCCCGGCCACATCAACGCGCCGAGTGCAATGGGATCGAATCGTCTCATCCAGCAGGGTGCGAAGCTCGTCATGGACGCCAGCGACATTCTGGAGGATTTGCAGATTCTCCTTCCCGAAACGAAGCCATCAACCGAGGCCGCTGCGCGCCCGTTGCCGCCGCTATCTGATGAAGAGCGTCGCGTTTATGACGCGATTGACGCAACCGAGACCTCTATTGATGACGTTGCCAGTAAAAGCGAATTGCCAAGCTCCGTCGTTTCATCGACTTTATTGCAGTTGGAATTAAAACGCTTGGTCAAGCAGTTGCCCGGAAAATATTTCGTTAAGCTGGGTTGATGCTGAGATCGGCTTGACGAATGCATACTGAATGCGCATCATTGTATGCATGAGGACGACAGTCAACATCGATGACGAACTTTTGGCCAAGGCCCGTGATTACACGGGCGAACAAGAGAAAACGAAGCTGCTTCACCTTGGTTTGGAAGCGCTCATTCAGCGAGAAATCGCGAACCGACTGGTTGCCCTTGGAGGCACGATGCCTGATTTGAAAGTGCCGCCGCGGAGGCGATCGGCCAGAAAACGAACATGATTCTCGCCGATACCTCGCTGTGGGTCGACTTGTTTCGAAGAGGAGGACCAACATCTTTCGTTGAGTCGGTTAGAAGCAGGAGGATTCTCATCCATCCAGCAGTTCTCGGGGAGTTGGCGACCGGGAACCTGCGTGATCGAGCCCATACGCTGGCAATGTTGCGCTCACTGCCACACGCGAAGGCTGGAACCAGCGATGAATGCCTCGCCGCGATCGAAGCACATGGCCTCTACGGCAGAGGCGTAGGATGGATTGACGTTCAATTGCTCGTTGCGGCGCGACTGTCGCATGCCAAGTTATGGTCGTTGGACGAACCATTGATCAAAGCCGCGCAGCAACTAAAGGTCGCATATAGCGAGAGCTAGACACGGTTCCGGCAAAGGCAGTGGGGGGACGTCACCCACTTGCAAAAGCAGTATAACTGAGTTCGATTCCTGCCCCATGTCCAAATCCCTCATAATCACCGAGAAGCCTTCGGTCGCCAGCGACATCGCCAAGGCGCTCGGCGGCTTTAAGAAAGGCAAGAACTTCTACGACAACGAGAAATACGTGATCTCGTGGGCGGTCGGCCACCTCTTTGAGCTCGCGGTGCCGGCTTCCATGAAAGAGCAGGACAAATGGGACATGAAGAAACTGCCCATCATGCCCACGGAATTCGAGCTCGATATCGCGGACAAAATGAGCGGTCGCGTCAACGTTCTTCGCAAGCTCATCAGAGACAAAGACGTTTCCGATATTATCAATGCCTGCGACGCGGGTCGCGAAGGCGAATTGATCTTCCGCTACATCATCCAATACGCCAGAACGAAAAAGCCGATCAAACGTCTCTGGCTTCAATCGATGACGCCTGAGGCCATTCGCGATGGGTTCGCGCGGTTGCGCAGCGACACCGACTTGCAGCCGTTGGCCAGTGCTGCCCGCAGCCGAAACGAGGCGGACTGGCTCGTCGGCATCAACGCTACGCGCGCATTTACGTTGCGGCTGAGCGGTGGCCGAGGAAGCACCGTCACGTCACTTGGCCGCGTTCAAACACCTACGCTGGCAATCATCGTAGATCGGGAGAACAAGATTAAGGAATTTAAGCCGCGCGAGTTGCACGAGATCATCGGCACATTCCGAGCCGCAGGAGGCGAATACGCGGGACGCTGGTTCGATGAAGCATTCCAAAAAGACGAAGATGAAATCGAGCGAGCAAAAAGACTGCTTGCTCGGCTCCAATTGAATTTGCCCGACGCTGAGCAGCGGTTTGACTCTGAATACGGATCGCTTTGGGAGGAGCATCGCGCTGCGCCGCGACTGTGGCATCGCGAAATCGCCGAGGCAATCCAGCGCAAGTGCAGTGGCAGGCAGGGCGTGATCGAACTCGAAGAGAAAAAACCGAGCACTCAGGTCGCACCGCAGCTCTACGATCTCACTGCTCTGCAGCGCGAAGCGAACAGCCGCTTCGGTTTCTCCGCGAAGCGCACCCTGCAAATCGCGCAGGCGCTTTATGAGAGGCACAAAGCCATCACATATCCGCGCACGGATTCGCGCGCTCTGCCGGAAGATTATTTGGCTACAGTAAGATCGACCTTGGGAAAGATCGATCCCGCCGTTGCGGGATTCGCGCGCAAAGTGCTCGATAATAATTGGGTCAAGCCCAATAAACGGATCTTTAACGACGCCAAAGTGGGTGATCACTTTGCAATCATTCCGACCGGCACCGTTCCCCGCTCCCTGGACAATTCCGAGCGCGCAGTGTTCGACATGGTGACCAAGCGTTTCGTCGCAGTGTTCTTTCCACCTGCACAATACGAGAACACCACACGCATTACACGCGTGGAAGGCGAACCGTTCAAGACTGAAGGAAAGATTCTCGTCGCGGCCGGTTGGCTCGAGGTTTATGGACGCGAGGGTGCCAGTGAAAAGCCGGATGAAAATCTGCCGAGAGTCACGCAAGGCGAACGCGTCCAGACATTGCGCATCGAAACCAAAACGGATGAGACGAAGCCGCCAGCTCGCTACAACGAAGGGACGATACTGAGCGCGATGGAGGGGGCGGGCAAACTCGTTGAAGACGAAGAATTACGGGACGCGATGAAAGAGAAAGGGCTTGGCACGCCGGCTACGCGCGCGTCGATAATTGAGACACTGATTACAGCGCATTACCTGGTGCGACAGGGCAAAGAACTGCAGCCGACACCGAAGGCTATCCAGACGATCACGCTCTTGAAGAATGCGGTGCCTGAATTGACCAGCCCGGAACTAACGGGCGAATGGGAGTTCCGCCTGCACGAAATCGAGCATCGCAAGCTTACACGCGACGCTTTCATGCGCGACATTCGCGAGCTTACGAACGACATCGTCGGCAAAGCCAAGCATTTTCATCCCGACGAACACATGCCCGACACCGAGCCGTTCGGGCAGTGTCCAAAATGTGGTTCACCGATCGTCGAGCGGTTCAAGAGTTTCACGTGCACCAATAACGAATGCGATTTCACGATCTGGAAAACGATCGCCGGCCGTTTGCTGAGCCGCGATGAATTCGAAACTCTCGTGCGCGATAAACATATCGGGCCGTTGAGCGGTTTTCGCAGTAGGAAAGGCAAACGGTTTCACGCCGTGCTCAAGCTAAGCGACGGGTTCAAGGCAGAATTCGATTTTGGTCCGAACGGCCAGGAAAATGGCGCGACCCAACCGGTGGATTTTTCAAGCCAGGAGCCGCTTGGCAAATGTCCCAAGTGCGGCGGGCGCATATTCGAATTCGGAATGAGCTATGTCTGCGAAAATTCAGTTGGTCCGAACAAAACGTGCGACTTTCGATCGGGCAAAGTCATCTTGCAACGTTCGATCGATCGCGAACAGGTGAACAAACTGCTCACAACCGGCAAGACCGATTTGCTTGAGCGGTTCATTTCGCGCAAGGGCCGACCTTTCAAAGCGTATCTCGTGTTAACCGACAAAAAAGACGTCGGGTTCGAATTCGAAAAACGCGATCCAAAGGCGAAAAGCGAACGGAAACCGAAAGAGCCGGTCGCTAAAATTGATTTCACAGGCAAGGAGTCAGTCGGCAAATGTCCGGAGTGCGGTGGAAAAGTTTTTGAAACTGAAAACAGCTACATTTGCGAACGTTCGCAGGCCGACCGAAAGCCCTGCAAATTCAAGCTAGGCAAAACAATTCTTGGCCGGGACATCCCAAAAGAGCAGGCGCAGAAACTCATGGAAAGCGGAAGGACTGATCTCCTCGAAGGCTTCATCTCAAAACGCGGGCGCCCATTCTCCGCGTATTTGAAACTAGAGGACGGCAAAGTCGGTTTCGAATTTCCGGAGAGAACGACAGCAGCCAGCGAATCCAAGCAGACGAGTTAGCCTGGCATAGGAGGAAGAGCTCGTGAGTGCAGCGACGCAGGTTTACTACTCACCTTGGGGTAAGCAATGTCCGCCGCCGAGCAAATTGCCGAGGCGCAATCGATCGCTCCGGTGGTGTGCGTCCAAAACTTCTACAACATCGCCAACCGTCGGGATGACGCGCTCATCGATTCCCTTGCCGAACAGGGAATTGGTTATGTGCCGTTCTTCCCGCTCGGTGGTTTTACGCCGCTGCAATCCGAAACGTTGTCGAACGTCGCTGCTCGTTTAAATACCAAGCCAATGAGCGTCGCATTGGCGTAGGTGCTTCAACGTTCGCCGAACATCCTGCTCATTCCCGGAACATCATCAGTGGAACACCTGAGAGAGAACGTTGCTGGCGCTGCCCTTCAATTGCCTCATGAGGCAATTAAGGAGTTGAACGCCATCGCCCGCTAAAACCTCAGATCGCGTGGGCTGAACACCTGTAGTGGCAGGCGTGTCGCCTGCGATCTGACTGTACCCGCTGTCGCTGACTGCGGCCTTCTGCTCGCCCGCGCATCAACGGAGCCACGGGGAGTCGAGCGGGCATAGATGGCAAACCGGCAGGTCGAAATGAGCGAGAGCGAATAAGTCAATGCTTTCGGAGTTTAGATGCTTCGGCAACGATGCAGGAATCCGATCTGCAAGTGATTGAGCGTCTCTGGCCAGTTTTCTTTTTTTTCTGCATCAACTGTTCCCTGGCGCGCCGTAGCTCAGGAGGGATTCGAAATGATAGTGACTGCTCCCGGGCGCAACGATTCAATCTGCTCCAGCACTTCTTTCATCAGTGGCAGCGTTTCCGACAGCCGTGTGCTTCCGGCTCGCAGGACTACAACCGCCACACCCGCCGCCGGAAGGTGTTGCTGGAATTGCAAATTTCGATCGCCTGTGATTAAAACGTCGAACCGCTCCTGCCGCATCTTGTCCAACAACTCACCATTCTTAATACCGCTCCAGCCCATCCGCTGCACCGACGTGCAGACCTGAATTCGCTGGGAGCGAAGAACGAGACGGGAAGGCCAAAGGCTGAGCGAGCGGGAACGAACGAATCAAATCACCGCGTAGTGCCCGGCCGAGCCGCCAGTTGAGGCACTCATCGATGAGCACTCTCACACCGTTTCGAGCATTCGCAGCTTGGCGGCCTCAATCACTGCGATCACCTGTTCGCGTTTCACGGAAGGAAATCCGTCGAGGAAATCTTCGATCGATTCGCCACCTTCCAGGGAATCGATCAAGTTCTGCAACGGAACGCGCGTTCCGACAAACACGGGTGTGCCGCCCATGATTTCAGGATCGGAATGAACGACGCCTTTGAGATCGTCAGCGCTCATAGTCGAAACGTAACGCAATCAGCGATCATCGGCGAGCACCAATCGCCGGAATGGTTAATGTTCTTCAACTGTTCCCTGGCGGACCGTATCGCGCCCACCGCGGCGAAGGAGGCAAGTGTTCACGTCGCCGAAGGTTGAATGCTAATTGCTGTGCTCGCGAATGGAGCCGGCGGGGGTCGAGCGACCCACCTACGCCAAGGCTACGGCGAGGCGGGCATAGATGGGCAAACAGACACGTCGCCGCGGCGACCCGAGCGAATGGAGGTTTTGGAGAAAGCGACATAGAAGGTAAAGCCTCGATGGGTAGCGGCGAGTGAGCTGGGAAGCCAACGAGTTTCAAATAAGCGGGAGCGAATAAGTCAATGCGTTGGGAGTTTACAGGCGACCTCCTTACGTGCCAGCGAACCTGACAGGGACCGTAATATCTCGCGCGACGAAGCTGTTGCCATTTAGATTTGATTGCATTGAAGCTCTGTAGAGGCTTCATTTAGCGCCGGTGCACAAGCGTGAACCTCATCTACTAAATGCTGGACTTTATACCGTACCCGAAGCTGCGCGGCTTACCCGAATTTCTGTCGGAAAGGTTCGCCGGTGGCTGAAAGGGTATGATTTTCGCAGTGGTACGTCGCTTCGTCATTCGGATGCGGTTTGGCAGGGCGAAATTGAGCCGATCGAGAACAAACTCGCGCTCAGCTTTCGCGATCTCCTCGAATTGCGTTTTGCAGATGCGTTCATTCGCGCGGGCGTGAGTTGGCGCACGATGCGCCGCGCGCACACGAAGGCGCGGCAGAAATTGCGCACTACCCATCCGTTTTGCTCGAACCGGATCTTCACCGATGGCCGAAGGATTCTTCTACGGCAGGGCGAAGAGGATTCCGATCAGGCGTTGATCGACTTGGCCAATGATCAGGCTGAGTTTGCTCGCATTGTCGAACCGTTTCGGAAGGAACTTGAGTTCTCTGGCAATGACATCGTCTGGTGGCCGCTCGGCAGGGAGCGCCAGATCATAGTTGATCCGAAACGTAACTTCGGCCAGCCAAGCGCCGCGCGTTCGGGGGTACCGGCACGTGTGCTCGCACGTAGCGTGAAAACCAACCGGTCGATTAAAACCGTAAGTCATTGGTTTGAGGTGTCCGAAGCTGAAGTCCGCGATGCTGTGGAGTTCGAGACACGCTTGGCTGCTTGAGATTCTTTCTCGACAACAATCTCGCGCCCAAGTTGGCTCGCGGTTTCCATCAGTTCGTTCTCGGCGAACATGAGGTCGTCCATTTGCGCGACCGCTTCAGCCAGGAGACGCCTGACGTCGAGTGGATGCAGCAGTTAGCTGATGAGAGCGGCTGGGTTATCCTATCCGGAGACGTCGCGATCGGGCGCAATCCTCACGAAGTGGAAGCTTGGAAAGCTGCCGGCCACACAATTTTCTTTTTGAAAGCCGGCTGGACGAACATCGAGTTTTGGCAACAGGTCCAAAAGCTCGCCCGCTGCTTTTCGAACATTATCGACTGCGCCCGCCGATCAAAGCCCGGCGAATCCTTCATCGTTACCGTAAACGGAAAGATCAGTTAGTCTTCAGATCATTCGCGATTGGAAATCGTGCTGACGACATTGGGAGTGACAAGCTAGGCACCCGTTTCGCGTTAGAGTTTGCTTAGGTGCTTCGAAGCGATAGGGCCTAAGGAAATTTAATGTTAAACGTTGAGACGCAAAAAAACGAACGCAATCACGCTGACTGCAGTTCTCGGACGTGGCTCACGTCCCGTTCGCCAACAGGGCGCACATCGGATGCTTCCACGGTTGCGACGGCGATGGTTTTGCCGGCGAACGTCATGAACTCCACTTCATACGCGGCACCGCCCCCGTGGATGTGAACTATGGTGCCAACATCGCCCGCCTCCAGGCCTTTTTTCGGCAAGTCGGCCGTCAGCACAACACAATCGTGTTCCTTGATGGTCATGAATTCTCCAGAGGCTAGGCTGTGATCAATCGAGGTGCAATTGTCCCTTCATCGAATTGCCAAACCGTCCGCACACCAGGACGACGACCGAGAGGCGTATTCAATTCTCCTTCCACGATATAGCGCATACCCAACCCGGTCTCGTGCGCTCGGACGATATCATGAGTTCGGCCACGCTCGCGTAGCGCCTCGGCTAAAATTTGCCAGCTATCCGCTTCGAAAGCCAAATGTCGTGAAGAACCGTTCCTTTGCTGCTCCGTAACGATGTAGGGGATTGAGCAAATACTCCGAAATCTTGTCGCGCTCCACGATCAACTGGCTCGCACTCGGCAACTTCATTTGTGCCCATAGCTTGCCAAAGCACTTTGCGATTGTCCCGCCGATTTGCATCTGCGATCGAGTCTCAATTTCCTTACGACGTGACAAGCCAGCACTAAGTAGAGCGATCCCGCAGACCGCATGCAATCATTGTCTTGAGTCAGCCCCGCGAGTCTCAAATCTTCAATTGAAGTCGTTCAGCAAAAGCACGAACGGAAACGATTTCCACGCCTGAAAAAGATTTCAGTTCCAACAAGTCATCATCGCCTGTAACAAGAAAACTTGCAGTGGTACGCAACTGCGGCTGACAGAATGGGATTATCATCGGGATCACGCAAGGGCGACGATATTTCGGCGACATCGTCTCTAAGCAGCGAAACTAAAATGAGTGTTGAAACCAGTTCGTCGGCCTGCTCCTGTGTTCGGTGGAATCTGGTGACGAGTTTTTCGCGCACCTCGGCGCAGACGAATGGAGTAACAACAGGCGTGCAAAACGCCGCGGATGACTCCAGCACTCAACGACAAACGCAGTCGCGCGCCAGCGCCGCAAGCCAGACGTTAGAATCCAGAAGGACGAACACGCCGCAGCCTCAGAATTTTGTCTTCGCTCACCTTCGGAGCATCCTTCATCAGGGCGTCGGCGCGAGCCCACAAATCTTTGAGGCCTTGCTGTTGCAGCCAGCGCAGAACTTTTTCTCGCTCTCGTGCAGGGAGTTCTTTCAATTCCCTGATGACATCAGTTGCGCTCACGATGAAAACAATACTTACGAAGCTACTCGTCGCAAAATCGGTCTTCTGATACGCAGGAGGATCATGTATCATAAGCCGCTCCTGACGCGCCGTAGTCCCGCGAGTGCGGGACGGAGGAGGTTACAATGCATGAGTGGTTGCTGCTTGCCACGCCGTAGTCCCAACTCTGTGACGAAGGCGGGTAGTGGCGGCTGCCTGCTCAGTTTCTTTAGAATACGGACGATGATTTCCCAATATTTTCACGCGGGCGGATTGTGTTCTTTTGGCCTCTACACGGCAATGACAAAGTCATTGAGCCATACGAGCAAGCGGGCGAATTGGACGCTGTCGATACGACAACCTATTTTCGACGATATGATGGCAAACGAACAAACGTCCCTTAGTCGAGTCGCAGATCGTGAAGAGCTTCCATTGTTGCTCGACAAGGCGCGGCAGTTTGCCGGGCACTACATCGAGAGTCTTGAAGAACGTCCGGTTTTTCCCGGCGAAAAATCGCTGCAAGCGATGCATGCCCTGGTTGAACCGCTCCCCGAAAATCCGAGCGACCCATTCCTGGTTCTCGATCAGCTCCAGGAAATCGGCGCGCCTGCTGTCGTCACTGAAACAGGCGGCCGCTACTTCGGTTTCGTGAACGGCGGAATTCTTCCGGTCGGGCTCGCCGCCAGGTGGATGGCCGATGTCTGGGACCAAAACACTGCGCATTACGTCATGTCGCCGATCAATTCGCGTCTCGAAGAAATCTGCGAA
>WNGC01001658.1_pt1 | contig 13572 bp, 15 predicted proteins | sample 5400051 | NCBI WGS metagenome assembly WNGC01 (sample SAMN13153368, study PRJNA577476) | soil metagenome | isolation source: 20 cm soil or saprolite under grassland replicate 2 | place: USA:California | collected 2016-06-15 | reverse complement strand
TCCAGGCCGCGGCGCTGCTCCTGGCGGTGTCTCACTTCCGCGGCAAACGCCGCGAGCGCGCGGCGGAAACGCTAGCCTGATCGGGCTGAAGGCGCTCGGTGACAGTGCAATAGAAGAGGAAAGGGAACCCGCCGTGCTCAACAGCCTGCTCGAAAGCAGCGACGCGCCGATTCTCCTGGCGCGCGTGCTTCTCATGACCTTATTCCTGATCACCGGATGGCAAAAGCTCACGAACTTCCCGGGAACCGTTGCATACATGAAGACGACCGGCGCGCCGGCACCGGAGCTATCGGCCGTCATCGCCATCGTGGTGGAATTCTTCTTCGGTATCGCACTCGTCCTCGGAGCGTTCACCCGTCCGCTCGCACTGCTCTTCTGCTTGTTCACGCTGGGGACCGCCTTCCTGGGGCATCGCTATTGGAAGCTGGAAGGCGCGGAGCGCCACGCGAACATGCTCAACTTCTACAAGAACCTCAGCATCACGGGCGGGCTGCTGTTGCTCGCGGTGACGGGCCCCGGCAAGTACGCGCTGACCGGCCTCTCGGGGTCCGCTTGAAGAGCCGGGCGTAAGGCCCCGGAGTGGAAATCCCGCGATTCGCCCCCACTTGGTCTGTTCCGATAAACTGGAACGCCATGACCAAGACCGCTGCCACCAAGCTCGACAAGCTGCGGCACGCGCTGCTGCAGCTCCACAAGGCGCTGCTGGATGCCCAGCGAATCCGCTACGAGCGCGAGAACGGGCGCGTCGAATCCAGGGGCGAGCTGCTCGCGCTCGTGCTCGAGGATGCGTCTTTCGAATGGCTGCGCGTGCTCTCCGCGCTGATCGCGCGGCTCGACGAGCTCGCCGAGGCGGACAAAGTGGACGATAAAAGCGGGGACGCGCGCGCGGAGATGCGCGGGGTGATCGAGAGGCTGCGCACGCTGGTGCGCTTCGAGGGAAACGAGGGCTTCACCGGTCCCTACCGGGAGATCGTCGAGGCCGTGCCCGACGCGCTGGTCGCACACGTGCAGCTCTCGCGCCTGCTTAACGATCCGGGGAGCCGGGTGTAGGATGTGCGTGACGCTCAGCCGCGAGCGATCGGAGTACCCACAAAGCGGCGCTAGCTTCAGGGAGGCGTCATGAACTCATCCCGTCGCATTGCCGCGGTCGCGGGCCTGTCGTGTGCGATCGCCGGATTCGCCGCCGCATCCGCGGCGGCCGAAGCGGATCCCTCGTACCCGGGGGGCCACTGGTACATCGGCAGCGGCATCGGGCCGGGATTCGGCGCGAAATACAAGCTGAACGGACGATCATTCAGTTTCGACGACGGCCTCCAGGGCGCGACCGACAAGTCGCCGCTCCTCGCGCTGAACGTTGTCAACGCGGGAATCGCCCTCAGCCCGAACCTCCTGTTCGGGTTCAGCGGGTCGCTGGTCGCGAAAACCGGCAAGATCGCGGGCAACGACGCGCAGCTGCAGATCAACAACTACTTTGCAGCGCTAACCTGGTTCCCCGCAGAAAAGGGCTTCTTCCTGCGCGGCGGCGCTGGGCTCTCGAACATCTTCATCGACACGGGCGTCAGCAGCGACCGCGTCAACGGATTCGGAATCCTCGTCGGAGCGGGGTTCGCCATCCCGGTCGCACGCCGCCATAACATCACCTTCACCGTCGACTACAGCCGCCAGTCCTACAGCGGATCGAACACCAAGCCCGATAGTTCGGAGTTCGGCGCCGCATACCTGGGGTACATGTACCGGCGCTGATCGCGCCCTCGTCAGGTGGAAAGCGCCCCGGCGCTGCGGAGGTTCCCGGGTGTCGGCTGCGCCTCGGCGGAGCTCCGCTCCGCGCGGCGCGAGGCGATGAACGCCGCGCGCTCGCCCACCGCCTTCAAGAGCGCGGTGCCGAATTTCGGGCTCCTCTTCACCAGGTGCAGGAACATGTGGCGGCTCATCGCGAGCAGCGCGCAGTCGGTTTCCGCGACAGCCGTGGCGAGCCGTGGCGTGCGATCGACGAGCGACATTTCGCCGAAGATGCCGCCAGTGCCCACTTTTTCGACCACCGAATCGCCGATGCGGATCGCGACGCGGCCTTCGAGCACCGCGAACAGCGCCACGCCCAAGTGCCCTTCCCGCATGATGATCCTTCCGGCTTCGTAGCGGAAGCGCGCCGCCGGGCCGACCATCTGCGCGAGATCGGCGAGCAGCTGCGGCTCGAGCGCGGCGGCTTCCCGCCACCCGGCGTCCGCCGGAGCGGGGGCGCTCGCGATCGTATCGCGCAGGCGGCCGATCATGATGCTCATCAGCATGAGCGCGAACCCCGGGGTCCTGCCGAGCGCGGCGCGAAACTGCGCGTCGTCGAGGCCGATCACCCGGCAGTCGCGCTTCGCCACCGCGGAGGCGCTGCGCGGCATCTGGCCCATCGAGGCCATCTCGCCGAAAATCTCGCCGGCCCGGATGGTGGCGATGGGCTCGCCTTTCACGACGACACCGACTTCCCCTTGCAAGAGCAGGTAGATCCGGTTGGGCATGAGCAGCAGCGGCATGCTCTTCCGGTTCTCGGAGAAGATGGTCGTGCCCTTCGTGATGCTCTGCGGCTTGCCCGCGAACTGGAAGAAATCCAGCGCGACGGCGGGATCGTAGAGCGAAGGACTCTCGGAAATGCGCGGACTCGTCGTATCCAAAATTCTCTCCTCCCGGAGATCGGATCAGGCCGGGATTATGCCTACGGCCCGAGGGCGGGAGGAAGAAATGAAGCCGCGGAGCGGGCATATTGCATACTTCGCTCCGCGTTGCCGGCGGAGACGGCTGCTTTCAGCTAAGGGCGGTGCGCCTCGTGCCGCACCACGACGATGCGCGGCGGGCCGAACACGAGGGCGCTCGCCGCCCAGGAGACGAGCGCGTAGACGATCGCGCCGAAGAACGCCGACCAGAACCCCTGGACCGAGAATCCCTTCACGAAGGACGCGACGAACCAGAAGAGCAGGCCGTTGATCACGAAGATGAACAATCCCAGCGTGAGCACGGTGGCGGGCAGGGTGAGCAGCACGAGGAGCGGCCGGATCAGCGTGTTGACGAACCCGAGCAGCAGTGCCGCGACGAGCGCCGTGTAGATGCTGTCCACCTGCACCGAGGGCACGAGGTAGGGAAGGGCGAGCAGCGCGAGCGCGTTGATCAGCCAGACGATGAGGAGGTTGCGCGCCATCGGAACGCCAAGCATAGCGCAAGGGAGCGGCGCGCAGGCGCTCAAGCGGAAGTTTTTCATGTTTTCCCCCATCCGCAAGCCGCCATGACATTGTCATTGATTATACGTTGACACGTCGGCTCCCTCCGGCGAAGAATGCGCAAAGGGGAATCCGATTTTTGGCGAAGAAGGAGTCACCATGAAAAAAGTCATCGCCGTGCTCTTGATCCTCGCGGTCGCCGGTTGCATCCTTTTCCGGGATGAGATTCCGTCCCAGGACGATTCGCTTTCGGCGGCCCGCGATCCGGGGGTGCGCGGCGGAGCCGCGGGCGCGGGTGCGCCCATCGCGGGCCTCTCCGCGACCGAGCTCGCGCTCTTCAACGCGGGCAAGGACGATTTCGAGGAGCAGGAGAAAGCCGCCGACGGCCTCGGGCCCACGATGAACCTCGACGGCTGCGCCGGCTGCCACCTGCACCCGGCGGTCGGCGGAACGAGCCCGGCGGTGAATCCCCAGGTCGCGTTCGCCAGGGCGAACGGCGCGACCAACGCGGTGCCGTCGTTCATCGCGCCCAAGGGGCCGGTGCGCGAGGCGAGGTTCGTGAACAACGCGGACGGCACGCCCGACGGGGGCGTGCACGACCTCTTCACGATCGCCGGCCGCGCCGACGCGCCGGGATGCTCGCTCGCGCAGCCGGACTTCGAGCGTGAGCTCGCGCGCCGCAACGTGATCTTCCGGATTCCCACGCCGGTGTTCGGCGCGGGCCTGATCGAGCAGATCCCCGATAAGGCGATCCTCGCGAACCAGGCCAACGACGCGCCCCGGAAGAAGGATCTCAGGATCCAGGGCCGGCCCAACATCGTTCTCGCCGGCCACGCGATCTCCGGCCAGGCGAACAACAACGGCAACGACGGCACGGTCGCGCGGTTCGGATGGAAGGCTCAGAACAAGTCGCTGCTCCTGTTCTCCGGCGAGGCGTACAACGTCGAGATGGGGATCACCAACGAGCTCTTTCAGACCGAGCGCGACGAGACCGCGGGCTGCCAGTTCGCGGCGGTCCCCAACGACACCACCAAGAGCGTCGCCAAGACGCTGGTCGAGGGCTTGAGCGCGATCGAGAAGTTCGCCCTCTTCGCGCGCTTCCTCGCGCCGCCGGCGCCTTCGCTCGATGCGCCGGGGGGTATCGAATCGATCGCGAGGGGCCGGAAGCTGTTCGCCGCCATCGGCTGCGCGCTCTGCCATACGCCCACGCTCAACACGGGAAACGCGGCCGTCGCCGCGCTGCGCAATCAGCCGGTGAATCTCTTCTCCGACCTGCTGGTCCACGACATGGGCCCGGGGCTGGCCGACGGGATCACCCAGGGACAGGCGGGCGGGAGGGAGTTTCGCACCGCTCCCCTGTGGGGACTGGGACAGCGGCTGTTCTTCCTGCACGACGGGCGCACCTCGGACCTGCGCGAGGCGATCCGGGCGCATCGCAGCGGCGGCTTCTTCACCCGCAACGCCTCGGAGGCGAACGCGGTCGTCAAGAACTTCATCGGGCTCTCGGACGCCCAGAAGCAGGACGTTCTCAACTTCCTGCGTTCGCTGTAGCGCACCGCCCGCCACGGGCCGCGCCGGCCCGAGAGTCGTTGCGGTCCACGCGGGTGGTGTGTTACACTGGACGTCCAACGTATTACAGATTTGCCGCTCATGCCTGATACATTGAACGCCCGCATTCCTCCTCGCGTGGAGCAGAAGCTCGCGGAGTATTGCGCCAAGCACGGACTGACCCGAACCGATGCGACCGTGCGCGCGCTGGACGCGTATCTCGACCGCGAAGGGAGCGGAGGAGACGCCTATGCGCTGGCCGCGGATCTGATTCCGAAGCGGGGCGCCCCAAAGCTGCAGTCGAAAGCGGTACGGAAATTGGCACGCAGCGTCTTCCGTGGCTCGCGCGCTCGTTGATACGGGCGCGGTCGTTGCGCTGATCAACCGCGCCGATCGTCATCACGCGCGCGCGGTGGCCTGGTTTCGCGGATTCCGCGGGCAGCTTCTGACGACTGAGGCCGTGATAACCGAAACCGCCTACGTGCTGGCGGCGAGCCCCGAGCACCAGCACGCTGCGCTGACATGGGTGCAGCGCGCGCGGGCGGCGGGAATCCTGCAGGTTGCAGCCGTGGAAGACCATTCGCTGCTCGCGCGGATCATCTCGAAGTACTCCGACCTTCCGTGCGATTACGCGGACGCCTCGTTGATCTGGCTCGCAGACAAGACCGGCGTGCGTCAGATCGCGACGATCGATCAAAGCGACTTTTCCGTTTATCGGGTGCGCGGACGTCGCGCGTTCCGGATACTGATGCGCTGACCGCGCCGCTCGCACGGTCGCGAATCGCGCCGATCGCCCCTCAATCGAAGGCGACGATCTCCACCCAGTTCGCGCCTTTCCCCGCCGGAACCTTCTGCAGGAGCCTGAGCGCGCCGCTCGCCGGGTCGATCGCGTAGACCGAGATCGTCTCGGATTTTTCCCCGGAGGCGACGAGGAACTTTCCCGCGGGATCGATCGCGAATCCGCGCGGCTGGCGCTCCGTGGGCGTGCTCGAGAGATAGCCGAGCTTCCCGCTCGCCGCATCGACACGGAACGCGGCGAGCGTGCTCGTGGTGCGCTCCGAGGCGTACAGGAATTTCCCGTTCGGCGTGAGGTGCAGGTCCGCGGCCCAGATGTCGTTGTCGGTGTTGCGCGGCGGCGGGCCGCCGGGGGCGCCGACCGCGCCGCGCGGCGCGCCGGGCTGGAGCTTCGAGTCCGGCGGCAGGGCCGAGGCCGAGCTCGATTCGGCGAGCAATCCGGTCTTCGGATCGAGCGACAGCGTGGTCACCGTCGCGACGAGCTCCGAGAGGAGATACACGAAGCGGTTGTCGGGGGAGAAGACGAAATGGCGCGGGCCCGTCCCTTGTTTCATCTGTGCGACCGCGGGCGTGTTCGAGGCGAGGCGCCCTGACTTCTCGTCGAAGACGAACTGGAAGATCTGGTCGGTGCCGAGGTTCGGGACGTAGACGAAGCGGTTAGTCGCGTCGACGAGGATCGAATGCGCGTTGCGGCCCACGGGGATCACCTGCAGGGGCTCAGGCAGCACGCGCCCGTCGCCGCCGATCGCGTTGACGCTCACCAGGTGAGCGCCGTAGGAGGCGCCGAAGAGGAAGCGCCCGTTGCGGTCGAGCGAGATGTACGGGAAGCTCTCGGCCAGAGGCGCGCTGGACAGGGCCTTCAGCGCGCCCGTCCCCGGGTCGATGGCATAGACGTGCACCGTATAGGGCTTGGAGCGCGAGGCCGCGTAGAGCAGGCGCCGGTTCGGGCTCACCGCCATCGGCATCACCACCTTCGCCACCGGCGTGCGCGCGAGGGCTTTCAGCATCCCGTCCGGCTGCATCGCGTAGGCGCCGATCTCGCCGTCCTCGGCGTTGGAAACGTAGACGAAGGTCGCGGCGGGAGCCGAGGTGCTTGCCAGTGCCGACATGAAGAGGATCCCTCTGGTGAAGTTCGAGAACGGGTTTCATGCTGCTTCTCCTTTCATTTCATCTCCCCCCGTTTTCGGCCAGCCACTTGAGGATCACTTCGGCGACCTGGAGGTTGTTCCTGTCCATCATCATCATGTGGCTGTTGCCCTTGATGCCGATGTCGGGTAGGACGGCGAGGGCCGCGTGCCCGCCCGCGGCCTTGATCGCGTTGACCGCTTCGCGGCAGCCGTTGCGCCGCGCATCGCCGTTGACGGTCTGCTTGGCGCCGACGCTGTTGTCTCCCCACAGCGAGAGCACCGGCACCCTGGCGAAATACGAGGCGGCGTCCTTGTCGGTGAAGCCGTCGCATCCGCCTTCTACGCTGACGAGCGCGCGCACCAGCTTCGGGCGCTGGCGGACGAGGTCCAGGCCGTACACGCCCGATTGCGAATGGACGATGACGGCCGATGCGCCGATGCGGTCGAGCAGCGCGGCGAGGGCGTTCACGGTGTTGGCGCCGATTCCCGCGAGCGAAGTCTCCGCGTTCGGCACGAGTTGCATCGTGTACTGCTCCATCGCCTCGACCGGAAACTGCAATCCCGGAAAGGGCACGGAGTACGAAGGGCCGAGCCGGAAGTTGAGCCACGCGCGCTCGTGCGTGGCGAGGAGCAGGGTGGGGAGCGAGGCGGGATTTGCGCCCGACTGATCGCGCGCCTGGTTGAACGGCGTCGGGTCGAAGCCCGAGCGGCCGCGTCCCGCGTGATCGACGACGTAGACGGGCGCGCCCCTGCGCACGAAGTACGTCGCCCAGCCTTCGCGCCCGTCGGGCGTGGTCTCGTAGGTCATGCCGGTGTGATTCGATCCGTGCACCATCACGACGGGCGCGCCATGCTTGCCCGAAGGGATGCGGTAGTGCACATACATCTGGTTCACGGTGATGCGCCCCGGCGCCGAGGGCCCGGTGAGGAGCGACGCGCCCGGAAAATTCGACGTCACGGTCCTGCCGCCGACGAAGAAGGCGCCTTCGTCCTCGAGGGTCAGCGGTCCGCCCAGGCTCGCGGAGCGCGCCGGCGCGACGCCCGAGGCGAGCATCGCGATAGCGAGGGTCAAGCTCGAGCATGTTTTCATCGTTGCCTCCCTTCGGGCGTTCATGCGAATGAAGCGGTCCGCGGCCTGATCCGCTCGCGCGTCATCTCCGAGAGCTTGGTGATGCCGAGCAGCGCCATGTCGCGCTCGATCTCCTCCGAGAGGAGCCTGATGCCGTGGCGCACGCCGGCCTCCCCGCCGATCGCCGCGGCGTAGAGGAACGGCCGGCCGACGAACACGAACTGCGCGCCGAGCGCGAGCGCTTTCAAGACATCGGTGCCGCGGCGGATTCCGCCGTCCATCATGACCGTCATCCCGCCCGCCTGCGCCACCACCGCCGGGAGCGCGCGCAAAGGCGCGAGAGCGCCGTCGAGCTGCCGCCCGCCGTGGTTCGACACGATGACGCCGTCCACGCCGCTTTCGCGGGCGATGCGAGCGTCCTCCGGGGAGAGCACGCCTTTCAAGACCAAGCGCCCTTTCCACAGCCTGCGCATGAGCTCCAGGTGGGTCCACGCGAGCCGGTCGCGCTCCCCGTCGCCGCGGGAGGCGCGGGTGATGAGCGGGATGCGCGCGCCCATGTTCTCGAAGTGCGGCATGCCGTCCACGAGCAGCGTCCGCAGGAACATTGCGAAGAGCCAGCGGGGCTTGAGCGCGCTCTCCCAGGCGAGGCGCAGCGTCGGCCGCAGCGGCCGGCTGAAGCCGCTCCTCGCGTTGTTCTCGCGATTCGCGCTCACCGGCACATCCACCGTGAGGACCAGCGCATCGAAGCCTGAGCGCGCGACGCGCTCGAGGAGGCGCGTGATCGGCCCGGTCTCGCCCGGCAGGTAGGCCTGGAACCAGGCGGTGGCGCCGGCCGCGCGCACGTCCTCCAGGCGGGTGAGCGACGCGCCGCTCATGATCATCGGGATGCCGGCGGCCGCCGCCGCGCGCGCGAGCACCACGTCGCCGCGGAACGCCGCCATCGAGGTGCCGCCCATGGGGGCGATGCCGAAGGGCGCGGCGTAGCCGCGGCCGAAGAGCGCCGTCTTCGCGGTGCGCGCGGACACGTCCACCAGCACGCGGGGGCTCAACTCGATCTCGTCGAACTGGGCGCGGTTCGCGCGGAGCGACGCGTTCGTCTCCGCGCCGCCCGAGACGTAGCCGAACATGGGCCTTGGCAGATAGCGGCGCGCCGGCTCTTCGAAATCGTCGAGCGCGAGGACGCGCGCGAGCGCCCGCGGCAGCGACTTGTCGACGCGCCACTCGGCATCGGTGCGCGCTGATCCTGGGCTCGTCGCGGAGGCGGGTTGGCTTGTTTCGCTAGTGTCGGGCATGGGTTCGCCGGCGAGGAAAACCCGGAGATTGTAGAGGGGTTCGCCCTCGATTGCTTCGCCGGTTAGAATCCCGTCCAGCTCTCGACTGGAACATCCCATGCGCGTCGTCGTGATCGGCGGCTACGGCAATTTCGGCGCCCGCGTCTGCCGCGCGCTCTCCGTGTCGCCCGCGATGGAAGTCGTCGCCGCAGGCCGCCATCCGGAGAGAGGGCAGGGCGCCTTCGACGGCCTGAAGCTTCAGCACGTGCGGCTGGATCACTCCGAGCACGACTTCCCGCGCGCGCTCGCCCGCCTCGCCCCCGGCCTCGTGATCCATTGCGCCGGGCCGTTCCAGTCACAGGACTACCGCGTCGCGCTCGCCGCGTTGGCGGCCGGCGCGCACTACCTCGATCTCGCCGACGGCCGGCGGTTCGTGACGCGCTTTCCGTACTACGTCCATCCGGCCGCGCGCGAGGCGCAGCGCTTGGCCATCTCGGGCGCGAGCAGCGTGCCCGCCCTTTCCTCGGCCGTGATCGACAGCCTGAGCGCGCGCCTTTCGCAGATCGAGGAGATCCAGATCGCGATCGCGCCGGGACAGCGCGCGCCGCGGGGAGAAGCGACGGTCGCGGCCGTGCTCGGCTACGCCGGGCGGCGGTTCAAGTGGCGCAGCGGTGGCGCGTGGCGCGACGCGTGGGGCTGGCAGGAGCTGAAGCGCCTGCGCTTCTACGGCTTGGGCGGGCGCTGGGCCGCCGCCTGCGACGTTCCGGACCTCGAGCTCTTTCCGAAGCGCTATCCCGGCGTACTGACGATGGAGTTCCGCGCCTCCCTTGAAGTCGGCGCGCAGCAGTTCGCCCTATGGCTCGCCGCGCTGCTGCGCCGGCGGGGCATGGCACTGCCGATCGAGCGCTGGGCGAAGCCGCTCGCCCGGATCGCCTCGTGGATGGACGCCTTCGGCGGCGATCTCGCCGGTATGCTCGTGAACGTTACGGGCAGGCGGCCCGACGGAAGCCGCGCGCGCATCGAATGGCACCTGACGGCCGACGCGCAGCACGGCCCCGAGATCCCCTGCATGGCCGCCATCTTGCTCGCGCGCAAGCTCGCGCAAGGCGGCGTCGCGCAGCCGGGCGCGTACTCCTGCATGGGATTCCTCGCGCTGCCGGAATTCGAGACGGAGTTCGCGCGCTGGCGCATCACCACGGTGGTGAGGGAGAGCGCCGCGTGAGGCGAAACTCTCGAACATGAACCTCAAGCGGCAGGACCTGGACGACATCGCGGCCCGTACCCTGGACCACTACGACCAGCGTGCGGAGGACTTCTGGAAGGGCACGCGCGATCACGACGTCAGCCAAAACATCGCGGCGCTGCTCGGATACATCGAGGGCGAGCCGCCGTTCGCGATTCTCGACCTGGGCTGCGGGCCGGGGCGGGACTTGAAGGCCTTCGCCGGGCTCGGCCACGTCGCAATCGGGCTGGAGGGGTCGGAGCGCTTCGCGGCCATGGCGCGCGAGCACAGCGGCTGCGAGGTATGGCGGCAGGATCTGTTCGCTTTGAAACTCCCCGATGCGCGCTTTGACGGCGTGTTCGCCAACGCGGTGCTCTTCCACGTGCCGAGCCAGGAGCTGCCGCGGATCCTGCGCGAGCTGCATGCGACGCTCAAGCCGCGCGGCGTGCTGTTCAGCTCGAACCCGCACGGCGGCAACGAGGAGGGCTGGAACCGAGGGCGCTACGGCGCGTATCACGATCTGGAAACCTGGCGGCGTTTCATGACCGCTGCAGGATTCACCGAGCTCACGCACTACTACCGGCCCGAAGGCCTGCCCCGCGAGCAGCAGCCCTGGCTCGCGAGCGCGTGGCGCGCTCTGCGTTGAGCTACGCTCCCCGCTGTCCGATCAGGCCGAGAAACTCCTCCCGCGTCGCCGCGGAATCGCGGAAGGTGCCCACGACCGATGAGGTGATCATGACGGAGTTCTGCTTCTCCACGCCGCGCATCATCATGCACAGGTGGCGCGCCTCGATCATCACGCCGACGCCCGCCGCGTCGATCGAATCCATGATGGCTTGGGAAATCTGCTCGGTCAGCCGCTCTTGCAGCTGCAGGCGCCGCGCGTACATGTCGACCAGGCGCGCGAGCTTGCTCACGCCGAACACCCGGCCGTTCGGGATGTACCCGATGTGGCAGCGTCCGAAGAACGGCAGCATGTGGTGCTCACACAGGCTGTAGACCTCGATGTTCTTCACGATGACCATGCTGTTGGTTTCTTGCGTGAAGATCGCGCCGTTGATCAGCTTGGTCGCGTCGGCGCGGCTGCCGGAAGTCAGGAAGGCGAGGGCGGCGGCGACCCGCTGCGGAGTCTTCACCAATCCCTCGCGCTGCGGATCCTCGCCGATTTCGGCCAGCAGCTCGCGCACCAGGCCTTCGATTTTTGCGGCGTTCAGAGGCATTGCGGGATTATAGGCGCGCTGCGGCGCGATAGAATGCCCTCATGTGCGGACGTTTCGTCTCTCCCGATGAAGCCGCGGTCGAGCGCGCCTGGCACATCGGCCGCCGCAACTGGAAGACGCCCTTCGGCGAGCCGCGCTACAACGTCGCGCCGACGATGCGCGTCATCATGCTCAGACGCGACGCCGCGGACCCCGGCATCGAGCTTGCGCACGCGCGCTGGGGATTCGTGCCGTACTGGTGGAAGCAAGCGAAGCCCCCGCGCGGCAGCTTCAACGCGAAGTTCGAGACCGCCGCCGCGAACGGCATGTGGCGCGAGGCGTTTTCGCGCGCGCGGTGCCTGCTGCCGGCGCTCGGCTGGTACGAATGGCGCGAGGAAATGCGCATCGACAAGGCGACGGGCGAGCTCGTGAAGGTCAATCAGCCCTACTACATCGTCCGCAAGGACCGCCGGCCGTTGTGCTTCGCCGGGCTCATGTCCCGATGGAAGGACCCGGGCGACCCCGAGCCGACTTTGACCTGCGCCGTCCTGACGCGTCCGGGCGCGGGGCGCGCAGGCGAGATCCACGAGCGCATGCCGGTCGTGCTGCCCGATGAAGTGCACGCGCGATGGCTCGATCCGGCGCGCACCGATCCGGCCGAGGCCGCCGCGCTGATCGAAGAGAACGCGCAAACGGATTTCGAGCTCGTGCGCGTGGGGCGCGGCATCAACCGCACCGAGGAAGACAGCGAGAAGCTGATCGAGCCGCTGGAGGCGGGGTAGGGGAGCGCAATCAGAACGGCAGCGAGCCGGGAACGGGCAGGCTCTCGCCCTCTTCGAGCAGCCCGTGCGCGCCCACGCCTAGCAGGCGCACCGGCCGGCGCGCGGCCTCGGTGCGCTCGAGCAGCGCCAGAGCGCGCGCGGCGATCTGGGCCGCATCGCACGTAGGCGCGATCCCGGTGTGGCTCCGCGTGACGGTGGTGAAGTCCGCGTAGCGCACCTTGATGGTCACGGTGCGCGCGCGCAGTTTCCTCTTCGCTAGCCCTTCCGCGGTGCGGCGCGCGATGCGCTCGATCTCGCCGCGGATCTGCTCCAAGTCCGTGAGGTCTTTCTCGTAGGTGTTCTCGTCGGAGAGCGATTTCCTCTGCCGGTCGGGCTCGACCGGCCGCGGGTCTTCGCCGCGCGACAGGGATTTCAACCAGCCGGCCAGGCTCCCCACCGCGCGATGCAGCCGCTCGTCCTCCGCCGCGCGCACGTCGAGGAGCCGCTCGATGCCGATTGCGCGCAGCTTTTTCGCGGTGACGGGGCCCACGCCCGAGAGCGCCTCGACCGGAAGCTCGCGAAGGAACTCCTCGACTCGCTCGGGGGCGATCACGGTGAGCCCGTCGGGTTTCTTCCAGCCCGAGGCGATCTTCGCGAGGAACTTGTTGGGCGCGACGCCTGCGGAGGCGCTCAGATTCAGTTGCCCGCGAATGAGCGCTTTCAGCTTCTTCGCGACATTGCTCGCGAGCGGCTCGCCCCAGAGATTGTCGGTGACATCGAGGTAGGCTTCGTCGAGCGACAGCGGCTCGACGAGCGCAGTGCAGGAGCGCAGGATCGCCATCACCTGCTGCGACACCGCGCGGTAGCGCGCGAAGTCGGGCCGCACGATGACGAGCTCGGGGCACAGGCGCAGCGCGCGGGCCATCGGGATGGCCGAGCGCACGCCGAAAGCGCGCGCCTCGTAGCTCGCCGCGGCCACCACGCCGCGCGACTCCGCCGGGCCGCCGACCGCGACCGGCCGGCCGCGCAGCTCAGGGTCGTCGCGCTGCTCCACCGACGCATAGAACGCGTCCATGTCCACGTGGATGATGCGGCGCGGCGATTCGGGCATGGCGAAAGTGTAGCGCGCCGCGGGGACCCGGGGGCGCGCGATCCCGATTCACCTCTTTCCTTGCTATTACGCGCCGCAGCCACCATACTGACGGCATCGAATTCCACTTGGGTCAGTCCTCGGCATCCCCTCCGGGGTGCGTCGTTCTCCCACCGACAATTTGATGCCCCGCGCACTCCCGCGCGAGGCGACTTCATACATCGAGAGTATCCATGCCTATCGGCACCGTGAAATGGTTCAATCCCAGCAAGGGTTTCGGCTTCATTCAA
>WNGC01002134.1_pt1 | contig 13575 bp, 12 predicted proteins | sample 5400051 | NCBI WGS metagenome assembly WNGC01 (sample SAMN13153368, study PRJNA577476) | soil metagenome | isolation source: 20 cm soil or saprolite under grassland replicate 2 | place: USA:California | collected 2016-06-15 | reverse complement strand
CCGCCGGTCAGGGTCGCGATGTCCTCGAGCATGGCCTTGCGGCGATCGCCGAAGCCCGGCGCCTTGACGGCGCAGCAGGCGAGCGTCCCGCGCAGCTTGTTCACCACCAGGGTCGCCAAGGCCTCGCCCTCCAGGTCCTCGGCGATGATGAGCAACGGCTTGCCCGCCCGGGCAACCTGCTCGAGCAGCGGCAGCATGTCCTTCATCACGCTGAGCTTCTTCTCGTAGATGAGGACGAGGGCGTCCTCGAGCACCACTTCCATCCGCTCCGCGTTCGTCACGAAGTAGGGCGAGAGGTATCCCCGGTCGAACTGCATCCCCTCGACCACGTCGAGGGTGGTCTCCATCGCCTTGGCCTCTTCGACGGTGATGACGCCGTCCTTGCCGACCTTCTCCATGGCCTCGGCGATCAGGTTGCCGATCGTCTTGTCGTTGTTGGCGGCGATCCTGGCGACCTGGGCGATCTCCTTCTTGTCCTTGGTGGACTTGGACATGTGCTTCAGCTCCTCCACCACCGCGTCGACCGCGCGCTCGATCCCGCGCTTCAGGGCCATCGGGTTCGCGCCCGCGGTCACGTTCTTGAGACCCCCGCGGAAGATGGCCTGGGCGAGGACCGTCGCGGTCGTCGTGCCGTCACCCGCGGCGTCGGAGGTCTTGGAGGCGACTTCCTTCAGCATCTGCGCGCCGATGTTCTCGCACGGGTCCTTGAGCTCGATCTCCTTCGCGACGGTGACGCCGTCCTTGGTCAGGGTGGGGCTGCCGAACTTCTTGGCGATGACGACGTTCCGCCCCTTCGGCCCGAGCGTCACCTTGACGGCGTGCGACATGATGTTGACCCCGCGCAAGAGCGCCGCGCGGGCTTCCTCGTTGAACAGAAGCTGCTTGGGCATGAGTACCTTCCTCCCGAGTGTGCTCGATATGGTCGACCGCGGCCGGGCCGCTCGCTTTACGCGCCGAGGATGCCGAGGACGTCCTCCTCCTTCATGATGAGGAACTCCTCGCCGTCCAGCTTGACCTCGCTGCCGGAGTACTTCCCGAAGAGGATCCGGTCGCCTTCCTTGAGCGCCAGGGGGATCTTCTTGCCGTCGTCGCTCACCCTGCCGGTGCCCACGGCGATCACCTTGCCCTCTTGCGGCTTCTCCTTGGCGCTGTCGGGGATGATGATGCGGCCGTGCTTGTCGTCCTGCTGCTCGAGCCGCTTGACGAACACGCGGTCGTGGAGCGGGCGTAGCTTCATCTGCTTGGATGCCTGAGCCATAGCGAATGCCTCCCTCTTCCAGATGTGGCGAACGCGGCTGATGGAGTTGTTCCAGCGGACGTAGTGTACCACTAAAATAGTACACTATGACAAAATTGATCTAGTGTACTATTGCGGAGATACAGTGATGATCGCCATGAACCTCAAGATCGATGGGCACAGCCCGATCCCGATCCGGCGGCAACTGACGGAGCAGCTCAAGCACGTCATCGAGAGCGGCGGCGTCCCCGCGGACCAAACCCTGCCCAGCATCCGGGAGCTGGCCGGCTTCCTCGGCATCAATCCGAATACGGTCGCGCGCGTCATCGAGGATCTGAAGCAGAGCGGATACGTGGAGGCGCGTCGGGGGAGGGGCGTGTTCGTGGCCCCGGCCGTGCCCGCCCGCCCCTCCCCTCACCTCCGCGAGGCGTTCTTGCAGGATACGGTGATCCGGGCCGCGGCCCTCGGGATGACCGCCGACGACCTGTCGGTGGGCGTTCTGAGCCTGGCCGGCATCAGGCCCGCCGCCATTCGCGGGGCCGTCGAGGTCCTCCTGGTGGAGTGCAGCCCGCCGGAGCTCGAGTTCTTTGCCCGGCAACTCGAGGCCCACCTGCCGGTCCGCGTCGACAAGGTGCTCCTCGGCGAGCTCGCGGCGGTCACGCGGCGCCAGAAGCACGCCGGTCGCTGGCGGGCGGCGGTCACGAGCTTCTGTCATCTCCCCCAGGTGGAGCAGCTCCTGAAGGGCAAGGGGGTTCCGGTGATCGCGCTCCTCGCCGAAGCGCATCTCGAGACCCTCCACCGCCTGGCCCAGTTTCCGTCGGGGACGCGGGTAGGCGTGGCCTCCACCACGGTCGAGACGGCCCACAACCTGGAGCACTCGATCGCGAACGCCGGCCTGCCGAACATCGCGCTCGTCGGGGCCTGCCCCGCCGAGGGGGCAGCGCTGGGTCGCCTGCTGCGGCGCGTGGACGTCGTCGTCTGCTCGAGCGCGGCCGCCGAGCGGGTCCGCGGGCTCGCGGGTTCCTCCGTGCAAGTGATGATCGACGACCGGGCCCTCGACCAGCGGGCGATCGAAATGCTCGCGGCCCTCCTGGTGCGAGAAAACGGCGACAGGCCGGCGGGCGCTGCGCGCCCCGCCCGGAGGGGCCTGAGCCCTCGTCCGTCCAACGGGCGCGAGCGGCGACGAGGTGCGGCGCGTGCAACGACGCAGAGAATGTGATGCGGGTGGGCGGTAACCGGGCGAAGGGGGAAGAGTCATGAGTTTCGTCATATTCGCGACGTGGGTTCTCGTGGGACTACTGGCAGGCTTGCTGGCCGGGTTGGTCATGAAACCCGGAGGCTACGGGCTCAAGCGGGACATCATCCTCGGTCTCGTGGGCGGCATCGCGGGGGGCTGGATCTTCCGGGCCTTCGGGGTGTTCCCGGGAGCAGGGATCGTCGCGGTGGCCGTTGTCGCGCTCGTCGGGGCGGCCATCCCGATCGTCGCTCAGCGCAAGTTTTGGCCGACCGAGAGTGTTGGCGAGGAGAAAGCTGATCGGTGGTGGCGGTGGGGGCTGGGCGCAGCGCTCGTGGCCGTGGTGGGCTGGATGGTCCTCGGCCCCGCGCCGCAGCCGGCAGCGACGGCAGCGGTCATCGATGACAAGACGTACACGGTGACGCCCGCCGCGATGAAGGTGAAGGCCGGGATTGTCACGGGCGAAATCACGGAGATGAAGGTCACGGAGCGGGTCGAGCAAGGCTCCGGCCGCGTCGTCTCCGCGGCGAAGCTCACCGCGAGGCTCGTGCTGAAGAATAGCTCGGCGAATCAGACCGTGCGCCTCGTCGCAGGGACGATCCAGTACATCGACGTCCAGGGGCGGCCGATCAAGCTCGAGGACGCCCGGACCGAGCCGACCCTCAAGTTCTCCACCTATGGTAGTGACCGGCTCGACCCCGGGCAGGAGGCCAGCCAGTCGCTCGATGTCGACTTCCCCGCCGAGGCGCTGAAGGCGAAGAAGCTGAAGGAGATCCGGCTGGAGCTCGCCTACATCCCGTCGCCGTACCACGAGGAAACGATCAACTTCATCGTGTCCGTTGGCGGTCAGTGAAGAGGGGGGCAGGCGTGCTGGCTCGGATCGCGAGCTGTGAAACGTGTGGGGCAGAGCTTCAAGACGCCTCCCAGCGGTTTTGCGGCGGCGACAGATGTCAGCGCGTCTTCGCGAAACACGGGAGACGAGGCACGCCGGGGTCGCGGCCCGTGTCACAGCGTGCCTTGACGAGAGCGCCGAGGCGGATATTTCATCGTGGCGGCTAGAGGCGTACGCGGCTTTCGGGCGGCAGAGTCCCGCGAGGAGGTGGGGGGATGAGATGGCTCATGGAGTTCTACAACGAGAGGCGGCGGATCTTGGCGCGTTACGGTATTGAGGCGCCGCTACCAGCGGCGGCCCTCCTCCTGGGTCGGAAAGCGGCGCTCGCGGAGTATCCATCGACTCCGCGAGGACGCCGGCCGAGTCTGTTCGAGCGGGCCGAGCGCGTCGGGGGTCAAGACGCAAGCGGGTGGGTCCTCTATCGGATCGTGAAGGACAACGGCCAAGGATCGGCCAGGTACAAAGTCGTGAGTGGGCTCGCCCTGATCCTTCTCCTCTCGTTCGGCGTCACGCGGACGGTCGACGGCCAGGTCCCCACCGGCGCCGACTTTGCCGCGTGCAATGAAGAAGGGCCCCGAGCGGTCAAAGCGGGAAGTGCGTCACCGACGACGCGCGACCACGTCCGGGCCGACAGCGCTCGCGGCGGCGCCATCACGACGAGCTACACGGACGTCACCGGCCAAGTCATCGTGTCGTCCGATCCGCAAATCCACGGTATGAAGGCGGAAGGAGCAAAGAACGCCAGGTACCAAGCCGCATATCGTAGTTGCATGAGACGGAAGGGCTTCTAAAAGCGAGGTCTCGCTACAGATCGCGATATTTGTCGGCGTCACGAAGCTGTTGCGCCTGCTCTTCCGCCTTCTTGCTGACACCGCGCTGGTCCGCCCACCGCTTCTCCTCCGCCTGAGCGGTGGCGCCGTTGGCGGCCGTGATCCACTTGTCGATGTGCCGGACCCACGCCGTGACGTGAGTCTCGGCGCTCTCGAAGCCAAGTTCCGCCTCCCGGAACGCGACACGCTGCGGATTGACGATGCCGACCTGCTCACCGGAATTCCGAAAGAACTGTATCCATTCGGCCGTCGGTTTCTCGTTGAGCGGGATGCTCCAGAGGAACTCGCCCCGCTTTTGCTTGGCTGGCACGGGACCGGAAAGACGCTTAATCGGCTGCATCATCAAACCTTAGCAGGGATTTCGAAAGCAGGCATTTCGAATCATACCTGGGGGCGCACTGGCCGGGCCTTCCAGAAGTAATTGTGCACCCCGTGGGCCGTGAAGAGGCGCCGGAACGTCATCTCGACCCGGTCGCCGATCCTCACGGCCGCCGGGTCCACGTCGGTCAGCTCGCACTGGAACCGGCCCCCGCCCTCGAAGTCGATGACGGCCGCGACCACCGGCGGTGACAGGGAGTACGCGAGCCGGTCGACGGTGAAGGTCGCGATCGTCGCTGGCACGTCGGCGAGCCGCTCGGGCGCCATCCGGTCCATCGCGTGGCACTTCACGCAGACGCGCTGCGGCGGCAGGTGGCGCGCGCCGCACGCCTCGCAGCGGCTCCCCGTGAACGCGAACTTCCAGTCCTCCGCGCGGCGCGACGGCGGCGCCGCGGGCGGCTCCGGGTCGGGCCGCCGCGGGGGCTCGCGCTGAAGGAACCCCCTCCACGTCAGGAAGGTCTGGTAGCTCACCTGGCCGCCCCCCGTGATCGCTCCTGCCCTCGCCTTCGGCCGGCGCCCCGGCAGGGCCGCGGTCGTCCGCCAGATCGTGACGTCGCAGCCGTCGGCGAGCGACACGACCGCGATCAGCTGGTCGGCCGCGGCGGCGTCGAGGGCCTGGGCCAGGAGGAGCGCCGCGTGGGCCGTGCCCGTGTTGCCGACGACGGCGGCGAGGTCGTCCGCCACGGTCCCCTTCGTCGCCCCCACCGACGCGGCGAGCCGCTTGGCCGCACGCGCGTGCGGCCCCGCGATGATCCAGTGGTGGATGGCCGGCGCGGTGACGCCCGCGTCCTTGAGCGCCTCGGTCACCGCGGCCTCGCCGAGCGGCACATAGGCGTGCTCGCCGAAACGCTCCTCCCACTGGTGCGACGCGGGCTCGCCGGGGACGCGCCAGCGCTCGAGGAACTCGGCGGTGGCCGAGGCGTGGGCGACGGGCTCGGCGAGCACGGGCAGCTCACTCGAGTCGTCGGCGCAGAGCAGCGCGGCGGCGCCGTCGCCGCCGTCGCGCTCGTCGCCGCCGCCGGGGAGCCCCGTCCGGATGTCGGCGTGCACGACCAGCGTGAGACCGCCGCCCTGGAGCGCCGCGCGCAGGGCGCCCGCGCCCGAGCGCACGGAGCCGAGCATGTCGCAGGCGAGCGCCCCCGCGTCGAGGCCGAGCGCCGCGTGGATCGCCGTCGCGTTCGTCTTGTCGAGGTAGGCCGGGAGCGACGTGGCGAAGAAGAGCGCGTCGGGCCGCGCCTTGGGTGCCGCGCGCAGCGCGGCACGCGCCGCCTCGACGCCGAGCGAGGTCGTGTCCTCGTCGTAGGACGCGACCGAGCGCGTTCCGGCGCCGCCGGGCGCGCCGAGCGCGGCCGCGATCGCCTTCCGGTCGAGGCGGAAGTAGGGGACGTAGACGCCGTAGCCGACGAGGCCCCGCATGGCGCGCCGATTCTACCAGCCCCACCGGAGGCGCATGTATGCTTTCGATATGTCGGGTAGCGACTGGAGCCGCGCGGTCGCGGTCGCCGCCTTCGTCGGCTCCTACGCCGCCCTCGGCCTCGGCAGGGTCCCCGGCTTCCGCGTGGACCGCACGGGCGTCGCGATCATCGGCGCCACCGCCATGGTCGTCTCGGGCGTGATCGGCTGGGACGAGGCCGTCGCCTCCGTGGACGCCCACACCCTCGTGCTCCTCTTCGGCATGATGATCGTCACGGCGTATCTGCGCCTCTCCGGCTTCTTCGGCCTCGTCATGGCCTGGGCGATCCGGAACGCGCGCACCCCGCTCGCCCTGCTCGGCGTGATCACCGCGGCCTCCGGCGTGCTCTCGGCCTTCTTCGTGAACGACGTCGTCTGCCTCGTCCTGACGCCCGTGGTGCTCGCGGTCACGCGCCGGCTCCTCCTGCCGCCCGTCCCGTACCTCATCGCGCTCGCGACGGCGGCGAACGTCGGCAGCGTCGCGACGCTGACCGGCAATCCGCAGAACATGCTCGTGGGAAGCTTCTCCGGCATCGGCTACCGGACGTTCCTCGCGCGCGAGGCGCCCGTCGCGGGCGCCGGCCTCCTGTGCGTGTTCCTGACGGTCTGGGCGGTCTATCGCCGACAGCTCCCGCACGCTCCCCTCGAGGCGCCGCCGGACGCACGGCTCGCGGTCCACTACCCACTGATGTGGAAGACGGTCGCGGCCGTCTCGGTGATGCTCGCGGCGTTCCTCGCCGGCGTGCCGATCGCGATCGTCGCCATCGCGGGCGCCGCCGTCACGCTCGTCACGCGTCGCGTGAAGCCGCAGAAGGTCTACCGCGAGATCAGCTGGGAGCTGCTCGTCCTCTTCGCGGGGCTCTTCGTGGTCACGGCCGGCGTCGAGCGCACCGGGTTCGTGGACCTGCTGCTCGACTGGGCGCGGACGGCGAACCTCCAGCGTCCCTGGGTCCTCACGTCGGTGACAGCGGTGCTCTCGAACCTCGTCTCGAACGTGCCCGCGCTCCTGCTCCTGAAGCCGCTCGTGCCGTCGCTCGGCGATTCCGAGCGGACGTGGCTGCTCCTCGCGATGGCCTCGACCCTCGCCGGCAACCTGACGATCCTCGGGAGCGTCGCGAACCTCATCGTCGTGGAGGCCGCCCGGGCCGCGCGCGTCGAGATCGGCTTCGTCGAGTACGCGAGGGTGGGCGTGCCGCTCACGCTCGTGACGCTGCTCCTCGGCTGGCTGCTGCTCTCCGTCCTCCGCGGCTAGGAGCCTCAGAACATGGGGGCCACGAAATGGTCCCCAAGCCCCCGGTGGCTCGTGACGGCGGAGCCGTGGCGGCCCTCGATAACCCGACAACCTATCCAGGCTGGCGGAGCGTGATGCGTCGCGGCTCGTCGCCGACGCCCTCGATCGTCACCTCGATGGCGCCCGGCGGCAGGAGCGGCCGGAGCTTGTCGGCCCACTCGACGACGGTCACGCCGTCGCCCGCGAAGAGCTCGGGGAGCCCGAGGTCCTGGAGCTCGGCGAGGCTCCCGGTCCGATAGGCGTCCACGTGGTGGACGGGCACCCGCCCCCGGTACTCGTTGATCAGGACGAAGGTGGGGCTGGTCGCGTGCACGGCGACGCCGAGCCCGCGTGCGAGTCCCTGGATGAAGCAGGTCTTCCCCGCCCCGAGCTCGCCGACCAGCGCGACGACGTCGCCCGCGCCGAGCGTCCGGCCGAGCCGCTCCCCGGCGGCCGCGGTCTCCTCGGGGCTCCGGCTCAGGATCTCAGCCGGAGGCGTCGGCGAGCCTCCCGAACGCGGCGGGCAGCGTGTCGATGACGTCGCGGGCGACGAGCGACTCCTCGCCGACGCGCTCGGCCGCCAGGTCGCCCGCGAGCCCGTGAAGGAAGACCGCGGCCTCGAGCGCGTCGCCCGGCGCCAGGCCGCGCGCGAGCAGCGCCCCGAGGACGCCGGTGAGGACGTCGCCCGTCCCGCCGCTCGCCATACCCGGGTTCCCCGTCGGGTTCACGACGACGCGGCCGTCGGGGTCGCCGATCACGCTGAAAGCGCCCTTCAGCACGAGGTGGACTTGGTGACGCGTCGCGAACTCGCGCACGACCTCGATCCGGTCGCGCCGGACCTCGTCGACCGGGACGCCGAGCATCCGCGCCAGCTCGCCCTGGTGCGGCGTGAGGCAGCGCGCGGCGGGCGCGCCGCGGAGCAGGTCGAGGTGTCCGGCGAGGGCGCTGAGGGCATCGGCGTCCACGGCCATCGGCTTCGGAAGCTCCTGGACGAGGGCCCGTGCCGCGGCCTGCGTCTCCTCGTCGAGCCCGATCCCGGGCCCGAGCGCGACCGCGTCGCGCCGCGCGGCCAGCTCGCCCACGACCTCGCGCGCCTTCAGCGCGAGCGTGCGCGCGGCGGTCTCCGGGAGCGCCTCGGTCATCGCCTCGAGCGTCAGACCGGCGACGATGGGCTGCTGGCTCGCGGGCGTCGCGACGCTCACGAGTCCGACGCCGCTCCGCATCGCGGCCATCGCCGCCAGGGCCGCCGCCCCGGTCTTGCCGAGCGAGCCCGCGACGATCAGGAGGTGGCCGTAGCTGCCCTTGTGAGCGTTCCGCGGCCGCGGCGGGAAGTGCCGCGCGACGTCCTGGAGCTCCAGCACGAAGGTCGTCACGCCGCGAGCGAGCTCGGCCTCGGGCACTCCGATCGGGACGACCTCGACCTCGCCCGCCAGCTCGGGTCCGACGCCGGTCACGAGCCCGCGCTTCCAGCCGGCGAAGGTCAGCGTGAGGGTGGCGTGCACCGCAGGACCCGCGGGCGCTCCTCCGTCCGCCGGCACCCCCGACGGAACGTCGAGTGCGACGCAAGGCCGGCCGCTCGCGTTGATCAGCTCGATCAGGCGCGCGACGAGCCCCTCGGGCGCGCCACGCGCGCCCGTGCCGAGGAGCGCGTCGACGACGACGTGCGCGCTCGCCAGCGCCTCCGCGGCCGCGCCCTCGTCCTCGACGCGCCACGGGCGCACGCCGGTACGCTTGAGCGCGCGCAGCATCTCGGCGGCGTCGCCGCCGATCTCGCCCTCCGGACACGCCAGCAGGACCTCCGGCCGCGCCCCCCATTTCTTCAGCCATCGCGCGACGACGAAGCCGTCGCCGCCGTTGCCGCCCTTGCCGCAGACCACCGCCACCCGCGCATTACGCCCCGCCTTGAGATCCTCGAGGAGCGTACGGATCCCCTCGGCGGCGCCGCGTCCGGCGTTCTCCATCAGTGTGGCGCCGGGGATGCCGAGCTCGTCGATCGCGCGGCGATCGAGCCGCCGCACCTCCGCGGCGGTGAAGAGGGGCTGCACCGGCGCTACCGGCCGGCGGCGAGCGCCGCGGCCTGGACGAGGAAGTCGGCGAGGATCGCCGTGTACGCCTCCCGCCACTCGGCGCGTGCCGCGCGCGGCAGCTCGATGTGGAGCGCGCGCTCGGGAAGCCGGAGGATCCCGCTCTTCTTCGCGCCCGAGGCGGCGTAGCGGAGCGTGTCGACGGGCTCGACGAGGATCTCCAGGCGCGGCGCCGCGCGGTTCGCGCGGAGGTGCGCGTCGCGGATGATCTCGAGGAGCGCGCGCAGGCGGAGGGCCTCGTCGCGGTCCACGCCGACGGTGGCGATCTCGATCCGGCCCGCCGCGTCGCGGTGGTTGTTGCCGTGGACCTCCGCGAGGAAGCGCAGCGGGCCCTGCGCGACCTCGCGCACCCGGCGCTCGTACGCCTCGTAGACCTGGCGCGCGCCGTCCGTGGCGACCTCTTCCGCCAGCGGCCGGCCGGGGACGCCCTCGAACGGCCGGTTGACCTCGTAGCGGCGCCCGGCGCGCTCGCGCGCGTCGGGCTCGAGCCCGAACCCCGTGGCGATGACGACGCCGAAGCCGGTGCGCCGCGCGAGGGCCGCGGCCATGTCGCCGGTCCGCGGGTCCGAGGTCCCGTGGGGCGCCGCGATGACCAGGCCGCGCCAGCCCGGCTGGCCCGTGATCGAGCCCGTGGCGGTCGTGGTGTCGAAGGTGACCGGATGCGGCGCGCAGCCGTAGAGGATGACGGGCGCGAGCGCCACGCTAGTCGCCCACGAGCATAGCCTGCGCCAGCGCATACTCCCCTTCGTGGGTGAGCGTGAGCAGCATGCGACTCCCGCCCCGCGAGCGCCCGAGCTCCCTCGACCGTCCGGAGAGCACGAGCTCCGGCGCCTGGCCGCGCTCGCGGCGCACCTCGAGCTCGCGCCAGTTCACGCCCAGCCTGAGCCCGGTGCCGAGCGCCTTCAACGCCGCCTCCTTCGCCGCGAAGCGCGCCGCGAAGTGCGGCACGGGGTCGCGCCGCGCGCGGCAGTAGGCGATCTCCTGCGCGGTGAAGACGCGCTCCAGGAAGCGGTCCTGCCAGCGGTCGATCACGTCGCGCATCCGCGGGATGTTCACCAGGTCGACGCCGATCCCCGTGATGGTCACGCCGCCGCTATCGCCCGAGCTGGCGCCGGATGATCCCCGCGAGCTCGTCGGCCATCGCGCCGATGCGCGAGACGTCGGGGCCCTCGAGCATGACACGCGCGAGCGGCTCGGTGCCCGAGTAGCGGAGGAGGATCCGCCCGTTGGCGCCGAGCTCCTGCTCGAAGGCGGCGACGCGCTCGCCGAGCCCCTGGATCGTCTCGAGCGGCGGCTTCGACGCCACCTTGACGTTCAGGAGCACCTGCGGAAACTTCTGCATGCAGGCGGCGAGCGAGGCGAGCGTCTCTCCCGTCTCCGCGGCCACGCTCAGGAGTACCAGCGCCGACAGGATGCCGTCGCCCGCGGGCGCCCGGTCGAGGAACAGGAGGTGCCCCGACTGCTCGCCGCCCAGGTTGGCGCCGAGCTTCTGCATCTCCTCGTACACGTAGCGGTCCCCGACCTGCGTCTTGACGACGCGGATACCCGCGGCGCGCAGGGCCTGGTCGAGGCCGAGGTTCGCCATCACGGTGGTGACGACGACCTGGCCCTTGAGCCGGCCGCGCGTGGCGAAGTGACGCCCCGTGATCGCGAGCGCGTGGTCACCGTCGCGGATCGCCCCGGTCGCGTCCACGGAGATGAGCCGGTCGCCGTCGCCGTCGAAGGCGAAGCCGACCGACGCGCCGCTGCCGCGGACCTTTTTCTGGAGGGCTTCGGGGTGGAGCGCGCCGACGCCCTTGTTGATATTGGTCCCCGTCGGCCGCGCGCCGAGCGCCAGGACCCGCGCGCCGAGCCGCCGGAAGGCGCGCGGCGCCACGCGATACGTCGCCCCGTGGGCGCAGTCGAGGACGATCGTGAGCCCGCCGAGGTCGAGCGGGAACGCGGCGCAGAGAAAGTCGACGTAGTCGGTCTCCGCGCGGTCGTACACGACCAGCTCGCCGATGCCCGCGCCGCGCGCCCGCGGCGCATGGTCGGGCCCGCCGAGCCGCCGCTCGATCTCGTCCTCCCACGCGTCGGGGAACTTCGTGCCCTCCGAGGAGAAGAGCTTGATGCCGTTGTCCTCGAACTGGTTGTGCGAGGCGCTCAGCACGATGCCGCCGTGCGCCTCGAGCCTCCGCGTGAGGAGCGCGATGGCCGGCGTCGGCAGGACGCCGACCACGTAGCAGTCGGCGCCGGCGGAGAGGAGCCCGGCGACCAGCGCCGACTCGAGCAGCGGGCCGGAGCGGCGGGTGTCGCGCCCGATGACGAGCCGGGCGCGCGCCGTGCGGTGCTCGGCCTGCAGCGTGGCGACGAGCTGCCGGCCCACACGAAAGGCGAGGTCGGGTGTGAGGGGCTCCTCGTTGGCGACGCCGCGGATGCCGTCGGTCCCGAACAGGCGCGTCATTGGCCGTTATTATAGGGCCCGCGCCGCGTTCCGCAGGCGCTCCGCGACGCGCACGGCGTCGAGCGTGTCGGGCACGTCGTGGGTCCTCAGCAGGGCCGCGCCGTTCCACACGGCGACGGCGGTCGCGGCGAGCGAGCCCGTCCCAGGGCACGCCCTCGTCTCTGAAGAACCCGATCCCGGGGTCGACGACGATCCGCTCGTCCGGGATCCCCGCCGTGCGCGCCCTCTCGAGCGCCTCGCCGAGCAGGGTCTTGATGCTCGCGACCGGATCGGCGCGGGGGTCGGGGGGGTGCCCGAGACCCGTAGCTTCCGGGGGTTGCCTCCCGCTCACGCGTGTACGAGGTCCGCTCGGCGTCGCGGTCGCGGAGGCCGGAGACGTCGTTGATCACCCGGGCGCCGGCCTCCAGCGCCGCGCGGGCCGGCGCGGGACGCGCGGTGTCCGCCGACACGGGCACGGGCAGCTTGCCGACGAGCAGCTCCACCGCGCGGACCAGACGCAGGCACTTCTCGGCTTCGGAGATCTCCGTCGCCAGGTAGGGGGCCGTCGAGCGTGCGCCGACGTCGATCAGCGCGGCCCCGGCCCCGACCATCGCGAATGCCGCGCGGAGGAGGTCGTCGTCGCGTCTCACGACGGACCCCGCGTGGAACGACTCGGGGCTCACGTTGAGGATGCCCATGACAGCGACGGAGAGCCCGTCGCCGAGGGACAGGCCGGCGAGGGTGGCTCGGCTCGGGATCACGGCGAGCCGCGCGCCGCTACGCCGGGGCGGCGGCTTCCTGGAACGGACGGGTGCGCAGGATGCGCGCGATCTCCTCGCCGTCGAGGGACTCGCGCTCGAGCAGCGCCCGGGCGAGCGCGTGGAGCTTCTCGATGTTCTCCTCGAGGATCTGCCGCGCGCGGCTCGCGCACTCGAGCACGATACGCTTGATCTCCGAGTCGATCATCAGCGCCGTGTCCTCGCTGTAGTCCTTCTGGCGCGCCACCTCGCGCCCCAGGAAGATGTGCTCCTCGTTCTTGCCGAACGTCAGCGGGCCGAGCCTGTCGGACATGCCCCACTCGCAGACCATCTTGCGCGCCATCTCGGTCGCCTTCTCGAGGTCGTCGCCGGCGCCCGTCGTCTGCTGGTGCAGGACGATCTCCTCCGCGGCGCGCCCGCCCAGGAGGATCGTGATCCGGTTGACCAGGTACTCCTTCGAGTAGTTGTACTTGTCGTCGAGCGGCAGCTGCTGCGTGAGGCCGAGCGCGCGTCCGCGCGGGATGATCGTGACCTTGTGCACCGGGTCGGTGCCTGGCAGGAAGTCGGCCACGAGCGTGTGGCCCGCCTCGTGGTACGCGATCGTCCGCTTCTCGGCGTCCGAGATGATCATGGAGCGCCGCTCGACGCCCATGAGGACCTTGTCCTTGGCGTTCTCGAAATCCACCATCTCGACGAGCTTCTTGTTCTGGCGCGCCGCGAGCAGCGCCGCCTCGTTGACGAGGTTCGCCAGGTCGGCTCCGGAGAAACCGGGCGTCCCGCGCGCGAGGACCTTGAGGTCCACGTTCGGCGCGAGCGGGATGCGGCGGGCGTGGACTCTCAGGATCTCCTCTCGACCCTTGACGTCCGGGCGCGGCACGACCACCTGACGGTCGAAGCGCCCCGGGCGGAGCAGCGCCGGGTCCAGCACGTCGGGCCGGTTCGTCGCGGCGATCAGGATGACGCCCTCGTTCGTCTCGAAGCCGTCCATCTCGACGAGGAGCTGGTTGAGCGTCTGCTC
>WNGC01002083.1_pt1 | contig 13577 bp, 8 predicted proteins | sample 5400051 | NCBI WGS metagenome assembly WNGC01 (sample SAMN13153368, study PRJNA577476) | soil metagenome | isolation source: 20 cm soil or saprolite under grassland replicate 2 | place: USA:California | collected 2016-06-15 | reverse complement strand
CCAAATACGGGATCCGAAACTGGCAGGGCGGCGGCCGCGCCAGCGCGCGGGAAACGATCGGTCGCGTCGCCGCCGCCGCCATTGCCCACAAGGTGTTGACGACGCTCTTCCCAAAAATCGAAATCGTCGCTTTCGTCACGCAAATTCACCAAATCGTTGCAAAAATTAATCGGTCGAAAGTCAAAACTGCAGAGGTGGACGCAACGATCGTCCGTTGTCCCGACAAAACAGCCGCGAAGAACATGATCGATCTCATTGAGCAAACGCGGGCCGCTGGCGATTCGCTGGGTGGCGTGATTGAATGCATTGCGCGAAATGTTCCAGCCGGGCTGGGCGAACCCGTTTTCGACAAACTCGAAGCCGATCTCGCCAAAGCGATGCTGAGTCTGCCCGCCACCAAAGGTTTCGAAGTCGGTTCGGGATTTTCTGCGACGCGCATGTGCGGTTCGGAACACAATGACGCCTTCGAGAAACGCGGTCGTCATATCGGCACACGCACAAATTTCTCCGGCGGAATCCAGGGGGGGATCTCCAACGGTGAGGATATTTATTTTCGCGTCGCCTTTAAGCCGACGGCGACGATCGCGCGCGAGCAAGACACCATCACTTCATCCGGCAAAAAAACAAAACTGGCCGCGCGTGGGCGGCATGATCCATGTGTGCTCCCGCGCGCTGTCCCGATGGTAGAAGCAATGACCGCGTTGGTGCTTTGCGATCACGCGCTGCGGCAGAAGGCGATCGCGAAGAGTTAGCGGTCCGAGATTCCTCATGCTTTCAGCAATCGCGAATCCCCAACCTGCGACCATGGCCGCGCCAGGCTGGCAATTCGCCTTCGTGTCGCTAGCTATCGTCGTCCTTTTGCTCGAAATCATTCACGGTTGGCGACTCGGCTTGATCCGCCAGTTGGTACGGGTGATTGCCATCGTCGTGGCCTATTCGTGCGCGTTTTTCGCAGCCCGCGCCACGGTCCCGCTCATGCATTCGTTCTTTAAGTTGCCTGATCCGATTCTCGCGGTCCTGGGCGGCGCAATTCTGGCTGCTATCCTCTTCGCCGCTATTAATCTGATCGGTGCGTTTTTGTTCAAAAAAACAGCGCAACAGGAATCACGATTCGTTCGATTGATTTGGGGGAGCACTGGCGCGTTTCTCGGAATTTTACTTGGCCTGTTCACCATTTGGCTCGGGGTCGCTGGAATTCGGATGGTCGGATCGGTGGCAGAAGCGCGAGTGCGAACGCAGAATCTGCCCGCGAGCCCTACGGCACAACCGAATGGGCCTGCACAAATTCAAGGCGAATCGGCGGTCTCGCCGTCGCCCAATCCACTCATGGCGATGCTCGCGGAGATGAAGAAAAGTGCTGAGCGATTCCTTTCGTTTCCGGGGGCGCGCGAAATCAGCGAACATCCCAAGGTGGTGGCGCTGCGCAATGATCCGCGAGTGCTGGAGTTAATCGCGACCGGCCACCTTTTCGAGCTTATGAAAAACCAGCGTATGATCGAGGCAATGAATGATCCGGCCCTGCAAGCACGAGTTAAAAAATTCGAGCTGGAACGGGCGCTGGATTACGCGCTGAAGAAGGAGAAGCGTTAAAAAGGTTAAAAAGTTAAAAAGTTAAAACGGTGCCTTTTTAACAATGTAACGTTTTAACAATTTAACCCGAATCGCGTAAGCGATGAAATATCTCACCACCATTGGCCTCGAGGTGCATGCCCAGTTAAAGACGCGGTCAAAGATGTTTTGCGCCTGCCCGGTGGAATTTGGGGCAGAACCAAATTCCCATACCTGCCCAATCTGCCTCGGGCTCCCCGGCGCCTTGCCGGTGATGAATGAGGAAGCATTGCGTCTCACGGTCCTAACGGGACTTATGCTCGATTGCGATATTGCCGATGTCTCCAAATTCGATCGCAAAAATTATTTCTATCCCGACATGCCGAAGAACTACCAGATTTCGCAATACGACATGCCGCTGTGCACGAACGGGAAGGTGCCGCTGCATGATCTGGCCTATCCGAAAGACGCACAGAAAAACATCGCCATTCCGGACAAGGAAGTGCACCTGGTTCGCATTCATCTTGAGGAGGACGTGGCCAAAAGTTTCCATTTCGAAACGACCACTGGAATCGATTTCAATCGGGCTGGCACGCCGTTAATGGAAATCGTCACCCAACCGGAGGTCTCGTCGCCCGAAGAAGCGTTCGCCTTTCTTACCGCGCTCAAGCAAATCCTCATTTACGGCGGGGTCAGCGATGCGGACATGGAAAAGGGGCAATTACGCTGTGATTGCAACGTGTCGCTACGGCCGGAAACGCAGGGGGAACTCGGGGCGAAGATCGAAATTAAAAACATGAACTCGATCAGTGGAGTGCGGCGCGCGCTAACTTATGAAGTATCGCGACAGATCGAAGCGCTGGGACGCGGCGAGAAGCTGGAGCAGGAAACGCGCGGTTGGGATGATGCCAGGGGGGAGACCTTTCTCATGCGTACCAAGGAAAGTGCGCATGATTATCGTTATTTTCCCGATCCTGACTTGGTGCCGGTGAAAACTGAGGTGTTGCTTTCCAATGTGCGGGCCCGCTTGCCGGAGTTGCCGAAACACAAACGCGCGCGCTTTGTTCAGCAATACGAAATCACCGCCTATGATGCCGGCGTGCTGGCCGATGATCTCGAGTTGGCAGCTTACTTCGAAAAGGCGGCATGTGCCTCAAGAAGACCAAAAGCGATCGCGAATTGGATTCTGAACGATCTGCAAAGTGCGCTCTCGGCGTCGGGCAAAACGATCAAGCAATGCCCGATACTACCGGAGGAACTAAACGAACTGGTAGCGTTGATTGATTCCGGAAAAATTAGCAGCAGACAGGGCAAGGAAGTTTTCGCGGAGATGTTCGCCAGTGGCAAAAGCCCGAGTGCAATCGTGCAAGAAAGAGGAATCGAGCAATTAACTGATACGACCGCGGTCGAGAAGATTTGCGATGAAGTAATCGCAGCCAATCCGAAGCCGGCGGCGGATTTCAAAGCAGGTAACGCTGCTTCGCTGAACTTTCTTAAGGGACAGGTGATGAAATTATCGAAAGGAAAAGCGAATCCGCAGATGGTAGGGGAGATTTTGGAGCGAAAGTTGCGGGCGTGAATCCCCATTGCCCGTCATTCCGAGCGACAGTCGAGGGATCCCGACATGAAATCTTTAAGGTAACGCATCCGGATCCCTCGCTCTCGCTCGGGCTAACAACTTGAATGTTTGGAATGCGCATCCTCATCGCGCCGGATAAATTCAAAGGCTCGCTCAGCGCCCGGCAAGTTGCGGAAAATATCGCGCTCGGAATTGGCGATATAATTCCGGATGCGCAAATCGAGATCGCTCCGGTGGCGGATGGCGGCGAAGGGACTGCGGAAGTGATTTGCAACGCCCGCGGTGGCGAGTGGGTGATGTGCCGCACGCATGGGCCGCTCGGAAACCCGATTGAGGCGCGTTACGTATGGTTGGGCGAAAACGCTTCCGCCGTGATCGAGATGAGCGAAGCGGCGGGATTGCGTGCGCTGGAGAATGGGGTGCGCTATGTTCTGCGCGCAAACACATTCGGCGTTGGCGAAATGTTGCTCGACGTAGCGAAACGGGGCGCGCACGAAATCATCGTCGGCCTCGGCGGAAGCGTGACGAATGACGGCGGGTTCGGGATGGCACGGGCATTGGGTTTTCGGTTCTTCGACGAACGGCAAAAGGAGATCGAAAAAGCCCTCGACCTTATTTCAGTGGCGGGAATTGAGGCCCCCGTAGCGGCGGACGTGTCGTCTGTAACGAGCCTGAAATCGCAGCCGGCATCCACCTCAGGCGGACCACTACAGATGAGAATTATCGCGGCTTGCGACGTAAAGAATCCATTGCTGGGCGAAACCGGCGCGACGCGTACATTTGGTCCGCAAAAAGGAGCAACCTCGGAGCAACTCGAAATCTTGGAACGCGCGCTCACGAGATTGGCCGATACCGTGACACGCGAACTAGGTTGCGATTTTCGAAACAAACCCGGCGCGGGCGCGGCCGGCGGTCTCGGTTTTGGCTTGATGAGTTTTTGTGGTGCGGAGCTGCGACCAGGCTTCGATGTCGTTGCCGCCGCAGTGGAACTCGAGGAAAAGATCAAAAGCGCTGACGTTGTGATCACCGGCGAAGGCAAACTCGATAGTCAAACTCTCGAAGGAAAGGCGCCCGCCGGCGTGGCGCGATTAGCGCGCAAATTTGGCAAACGAGTGTTCGCGGTTGTCGGGCGCGCGGCGGCGGATCAACAAGTGCGAGAGATATTTGAGGGCGTTTACGAGCTGAGAGGGAGTATACCGCAAGCGCGAGATTTGTTGCGGGAACGAGCGCGAGAATTGGGGTCAGCGCTTAAATATTGATGCTGTTCCGAATTCGGGGAGCGCAGGCAGCTTTGCCTAGCACTTTCTGGATTGCATTCGATGATTTGATCGTCTCGTCGGCAAGCTGCCGACCGCCGGCAGGCTGGCAGCCTGCGCTCCCCATCATCGGGAATAGAACTCGCGGAAATGCTTTGAGGTTTCGAGGTAGCTCCAGGCCCAGCGCGCGATATCCTTTTGTTCGTCAAGGGTGAGCGCGCGTCTCACTTTGGCTGGGGACCCGAGCACCAGGGAACCGGGCGGAATCTTTGTGCCCAATGTCACCAGCGCGTTGGCGCCGATAATGGAACGAGAGCCGATCTCAGCTCCATCTAGAATAATTGCGCCCATCCCGATGAGCACCTCGTCGTCGATGGTACAGGCGTGGACGATGGCGCTGTGGCCGACGGTGACAAGCTCGCCGAGCCGCGTCTCGTTAGGCGTGTCGATGTGCACGACGGCATTGTCCTGAACGTTGGAGCGCGGGCCGATGGTGATGCGATTGATATCGCCGCGCAGAACCGCGCCATACCAAACGCTCGATTCTTCCATGAGCGTGACATCGCCGATGACAGTGGCACTGGGCACGACGTAGGCGGTGGGATGGATGCGAGGGCCTAGTTTCAGCCGAGCGTCGATGCCGGCGTGACCAACGGGAATCGAGTCAGCGGGAATAGATGACTTCATCATGACACTCCGGATACGAGCCGGACGAGTGTTTGAAATGACAAGTCGAGGCCGGAAATTCGATCTTTAAAAATCGGAAGCTTCATATAGTGCAACGGGATCCCTCGGTCCGAGCCGGACTAGCGTTTTCGCTCGGGATGACGAGTTTGTTCCTTGTTCGCACTTCTTCATAACCGAGGCAAATTAACGAGTAATGCCGGAAGATGTTCCGCCCGGACTAACGCCGTTCGTTTTTTCCGATCCGCTCGGGAAACGTTGGCCCCGGCTCCGTACCTTTTTGCTGATCACCGGTGTGCTGGTGTTCTTTGCCACCGTCTTGTTTGTGGAAACGCTGTTTATCGCACCGCGAATGACCGCGCCCTTTTCCTTGCGGCAATTAAAGGGTCAGTTGAAGTCGCTCCAAAAACAAAATCCGGCCGGACAAAGCTCCACGCCGAACTCGTTGCTCTGGCAAAAATTCGAGGCGACAAAGCAAGCGACAAAAAAAATAGCGAAGCAAACGATGGTGGGCTCCCCGAGTGCCACACCGGCGCGACCGCGTCGCAAAGCGCCAGACAACGAGGTGCGGCTGGTGTTCTATACCAACGGCGATCCCTATAGTTATTCCTCGCTCGAGCAACACGCCTCGCAAATTACCCACGTTTGCCCGGAATGGATGTCGATGGTGAATGGGGTGGGTGATCTGCAAATCGATGCTGACACGCGCGTTCCGAAACTGGCGCAAAGCAAAGGGATCGCGCTCATGCCGCTCCTGACCAATCTGGTCGGCGATACCTGGCAACCGGAAGCGGTCGAAAATGTGGCACACGGTCCGGCCGAGCGGCAGGAGAAATTCATCGCCAACGTGCTGGTGGTGCTGCGTGATGCCAAGGCTGCCGGTGTAGTCGTTGATTGGGAACAACTCGATCCGACCTACAAAAAAGACTTTACCGAGTTGCTCGAAAAGTTCGCCGATGCGCTCCATCGTGATGGCCGGCAGCTCTGGCTCAGTGTTTCGCCCGGACAGGAGATCGACTATATCGACTTCGAAGAGTTATCTGCACATATCGATCGTTTCGTCGCGTTACTATTCGACGAAACTTCCGATATCGACTCGCCTGGGCCACTCGCTTCCCGCATGTGGTTTGAAGGCTGGTTGCACGTATTGCTGGAAGATTCCGACCCTAGACAATGGATCATCGCACTCGGTAGCTACGGTTACGACTGGGTAATTGGTGGAAAGAAGGCTGAGCTAATTAGTTTCCCGGAAGCAATGAGTCGAGCGAGCAATGCCGAGATCGATTCAGCTGAAGTAAGTGCTCCCGGTTACAACGCCTATTTTTATTACGAAGACAACGACAAGGAGCATGCTGTTTGGTTTCTCGATGTCGTTACTTTTCTGAACGAACTACGCGAAGTTCGAAAGCAAAAAGCCGGCGGCTTCGCCCTCTATCGATTAGGGACCGAAGATACCGCGATTTGGGATGCGTTAGCAGTCGCGCCTGATTTCCGGCTCGACCTGCCCACGCGTTCGCTCCTGGAGGTTTTGCGCGGGACTGACACCATCACCGACGTTGGAGACGGCGAGATCGTGACGGTAGACGAATCGCGCGCCGATGGAATGCGCACTCTGGCAGTGGACAAGGATAATTATCTCACCGCCAACTATACCAAATTTCCGGAGTTCCCGACCTTGTATCATCAAGGTGCGGGCGACGCACACGAAGTGGCACTGACATTTGACGATGGACCTGATCCTGAGTGGACGCCAAAGGTCCTCGATGTGTTGAAGGCGGCGAAGATAAAGGCCGCGTTTTTTCTGGTAGGTGTCAATGCCGAACGTTACCCAAATCTCGTTAGGCGCATTGTCGATGAGGGTCACGAAATAGGTAATCACACCTATTATCACCCCAATCTTGCCCTCTGCTGGCCCGAGCATATTCGGTTGGAATTGAACGCAACTCAGTTGCTCATCCAGACTTTGACTGGACGGGCTACCACTTTGTTTCGGCCGCCCTACGCCGCTGATACTCAGCCGGCGCGCCTGGCTGAGTTGACTCCTTTGCAAATCGCGCAGGACCAGAATTATCTCGTCGTCTTGGAGAACATCGACCCGCAGGATTGGGCCAGACCGGGGGCGGATGTCATTTTGCAGCGGGTAAAGCAGCAACGCCACGACGGCAATATCATTCTGCTGCACGACGCCGGCGGCGATCGTTCGCAAACGCTGGAAGCGCTTCCACGCATCATCGAATACTTGCAAGCGCGCAACGATACCATCGTGCCACTGAGCAAACTTCTGAATACCACTCGCGACGCGCTGATGCCGCCCTTGCCGGGAGGACAGACGATGTCGCATTATATCAGCAGTATCGGTTTCCGGATCATGCACGCGCTCCAGGAATTTCTCTGGGCCTTTATGATTGTCGCCACTGCGCTGGTAGTCATTCGCACCCTTATTGTGATCTACCTGGCCTATCGTTTCCGTCGATCGTTGCCGGTGGATTTTGCCGAACCCGCCAGCATTGTCATCGCTGCGTACAATGAAGGCAAGGTCATCGCGGCAACATTGCAGTCGCTTTTGAAAACAGACTATCAGGGCGAGCTGGAAGTTATCCTGATCGATGATGGTTCGGGTGACGATACTGCCGCCGAAGTGGAGAAGATCGCAGCAACTGATGCGCGGGTGCGATTGATTCGCCAGGACAATCGCGGGAAAGCACGGGCCTTACAACGCGGAATCGCAACGGCGAAGCACGAGCTCATCGTCTTCATCGACGCCGATACGCATTGTCAGCGGCACACTCTTCGACATTTACTGGCACCGTTTGGTAACCCAGATATTGGCGGAGTGTCTGGTCATGCCAAAGTAGGTAATTTGCGGAGCTTCATTGCGCGTTGCCAGTCACTCGAGTACACCGTGGGATTTAATCTCGATCGACGTGCCTACACCCGATGGAATTGCATCACAGTTCTGCCGGGTGCGATTAGCGCGATTCGCAAGACAGCCATCGATCGCGCCGGCGGCTTAAGTTTAGATACACTGGCCGAAGATACCGACCTGACCCTAAGTCTGCACAAGCAGCGGCTACGCATCGTTTATGTTCCCGCGGCGGTAGCTTGGACGGAAGCGCCGGAAACAGTGCGAGCGCTTTCCCGGCAACGATTTCGCTGGGCCTATGGCACACTGCAATGTTTGTGGAAACACCGCGACATGGTCTTTAATTGGAGGTATCGCGCGCTGGGTTGGTTTAGTTTGCCAAGTATCTGGTTCTTTCAAATCATCCTGGTGGCGATTACCCCGGCGGTAGATTTGTTTCTTATTTTGTCACTGCCGTTTGGGGCGTGGCGCGATCTTCTGCCATTTGTCATTGTATTTCTCGCTACGGATGTGATCCTCGCGACGCTCGCCTGTGTCCTGGAACGTGAGAACGTGCTTCAAGCTTGGCGAATTATTCCGATGCGCCTGATTTACCGGCCGATGCTGAGTTACTGCATCTGGAAAGCAATTGTGCGTGGCGTAAAAGGCGCATGGGTAAGTTGGGGAAAGCTGGAACGCACCGCCTCCGTTCCGGTCCGTGCATAGTGTGCTATCCGTTCTTGTTGAACCGCTGGCTGGGGTTTGTAGCACAGGCATCTTGCCTGTGGGGCCAGCGGCATCTTGCCCGCTGAATGCAGCAGTGGAGGGCGGAGCTCTGCGACACTTCTGCCAATCGAGCTCGCAGGAGCTCGCCCCTCAATCGTCATGTCGAGCACAAACGAGACATCTCTAATCCTTCGCAAGAAGAGAATAGCTAGAGATTCCTCGACTGCGCTTCGCTACGCTCGGAATGACAGGATTCGCAGTTAATGGCCAATGTGCCCGCGTAAAACCGAAACCGAGTAAGGCGGTAGTTCGTAGTATTGAGATGCTGCGCGCTGAGCATGGGAGGGCGGGCTGCTCAGGGTCGGCCGTCCATTCGGTCCGTCATCTTGCCAGCGGTATTGCTCGCGCGAAAATTGGGCGATGTCTACTTTGCCAATAAATCTGTCTACAGATATGCCGCTAGAAGATGCAAATTGAACTCCTAGTTGTGCCGAGCGCTGCGGATCCTTGTTGATGGTAAGTAACGCCCATTCTTGGTCGGGTCGCCGCACGGCGTAAGCGGTAACACCGGCGTTCTCCGGCTCAATCGTTACCGGATATACTTCGTGCGTCTCAGCTACCCACTGCATCCAATCCTTTGTAATTAGGCGGGCACTGTAGTACATCGACAAACGATTAAGCTTCTTATCGGTGTTGAGCATCTGCAGCATCATTAAATTGCCCCACGAACATTTCAGCTCGTTCGTCAGGTAGTCGGGTTCGTATCCATAGAGGTAGGCTTTCCCCCCGCCGGAAGTTAGGAAAGTTCCGACCGTATCTGCATGGAAGAGCGCGCCTTCGATATCAACTTCATGACGGCCGGCAAAGACTGAATAACCAAACTCCGTCATCAGCCATGGAATATTCGAGGGAACACCATCGCCACGCAAGCTGGACAACATCGCGCGAAGTCGTTGCGGAATCTCCAGTAGTTGGGGGGCGGCATCGCCGCAGACATCATCAAAGGGATAGTATTCGAAGGAAAAAAAATCGAAGGAAGATTCGCTCGCGCGCAGCGCGCGCAGAAAGCGATTCATCCAAAACCGATTGCCTGATTTGTCCGGCCAAGTGAGGAGATGGCCATCAAAGTTCTGTAAGCTGGGCCCACCAAGTTTTAGCTGAGAGCTAAGCGAGCGCAACCGCTGGGCGGTGGCGGCATAGAGCGCTGCAAAATCCTCCGGCGAAGCCCATTGTCCATCGGGCTCTTCCCCGACTTCCACCCCCTCTAGTAGATACTTCCGGGCCAGGAGATATCGGATTTCCGCGACAGCATTATCCGGCGTGTCGTAGAGCACGCCGACCGGCACCAGCACCGGAAGGTGGTTGGTCAATTTACTTCGCAGAATAAAATCGAGTCCGGGCTGTTCCGTCTTGTAATCGATATCTTCGGCCCGATGCCATGGATCGGTCGATGAGACGTAGATGATTGTTTGATTTCTTTCCGGATTGTGGCGGATGTAGTCCTCGAACTCACCGGCGTCGTTCGTTTGGCCAAGGCTTATTTCGCGGACGGCAAACCCAAGACGATCCCGGACATCCGCGGAGGACTGTGTGGTTGGGGCCGAACTGCGGCTCATCAGGACACGCACAAATTGGACCGGAATAGAGTTACTGCTAAGGCGAATGGGTACATCGCCAACAGGGCTGTTGCCTATCACTCCTTGAGGAAACGCTTGCCAGTCATCATTCCTGTCGATAGGCAAATGCATCGGGTCGTTGCCGGTCCAATATTCAACCTGAAACTGTCTGGCATACGGCACTCCCCATTGAATACGGATTGAGTTCACCGGTTTCACTGCGCCTAAATCGATTACAATCCACTGCGGGTGAGAATCGTCGTTCTCGCCGGTGAAGTATGGATCTAGATAAGGATTACTTTTCCAAAAAGTGTTTTCATCGCCGTCGCAGATACGCGAATAACCGTCGTTGTTTGCTTGATCAATGGTATTGCCGCGACGTGGCAGTCGATAACCGTAGGAGAGATTAATCGGAGTGCCAATCGAACTACTCGATGTCCAATAGCCGCATTGTCGGGCTTCGTCGCTCCAGCCGCCGCGTGGGTTCCAATGCCACACTTCACCGGCAAGTTCGGTTCGCAGCCGATAAGTCAAAGGTCCCAGTCCGGCTGACAGCATTTCGGTGATGTTCTTGTCGGATAATATTCGCGCACATTCTCCACGTTCGTGACCATCGATGCCGCCGCCGAGACTTTTTGTAGGGATGCACTTGTTCACGCAGTGATCAGTCGTAACCGTCGCGGAGACTACAAACGAAGGCCCCTCTGTGGCCGGCGAAGTAGTTGCTGCGAGTAAGCCGATGAAGCAGACTGACGCTGTGCGGCATACGCAGTTTAGAAGCCAGCTAGCTCTGTTGAAAAGGCTCGCTGCGCCTGTAGCACAGCCATCTTGGCTGTGGGGCAGGCGGGCATCTTGCCCGTCTATCCGGAGGCTCGCCGTAGCGAGTTCGTCTGGCCGCGGGCTAGAAGCCTGTGCTACGGCTATTTCTGCGCCCAAGAGGTTTTCAACAGACCTAAAGCATCTCATAACTCTGAAGAGCAAGTCTTCACCTAAAGCATTGCGCACTCCTCACCCCCGCCCTCTCCCCTCGGAGCGGGGGGAGAGGATTAAGGTGAGGGGTGAATCGACCTTAAATAAACAATGGCGACGCATTTATGAGATTGTTTGTAGAACGAGAATGCAACGTTTTTGCGCAATTTTCCTGTTAACACTCGTATCTTCAGCATGTCATCAACGGACCAAAAGCGACAAGCTTGATAACAATGCCTCGGTAGAGGTAGTGGCACCGGCTCATGGTGCCTATACCGGAGCGTTCATTGATTTTGGCGAAGCAGAAGAGGATGTCACACTCGAGGGAATTGAAGACTTCGAGACTATGGTAGGCAAGCATCAAGCCATCATTGCCTCATCGAGCTACTGGGGCGAACTGGATTTTCCAAGCAAAAATCTGAATGTCATCTGGCAACACCGGTCTTTGCCGCTTGTTTTTTGGTCGCCCTGGGATCGGCCTTACGAGCAGAACACTGGGCCCGACCGTTTCAATCTCAATTCAATCATTGCCGGCGCCTGGGACAAGTACATCGATGACTGGGCAAATGCCGCGAAAGCATTTGGCAAGCCCATGATCGTCGTATTCGCGAATGAGATGAATGGCGATTGGTTCCCGTGGTCGGGGACGTACTATGGTGGCAACCGGCCGGCTAATGAGGAGAAGACTAAATGGCAGGGTCCGGAAACATTCAAAGCGGCATATCGGCATGTAGTTGACCGGGTCCGCGCTCGCGGGGCCAGTAACATTAAGTGGATGTTCCATACGAATAACTACTCCTCTCCACTCGATACTTGGAACTTCGCACCCGCCTATTATCCCGGCCCCGATTATGCGGATTGGTTGGGATTAAGTGTCTATGGTCAACAATATAAAGATGAGGCATGGGCTGACATACCTTCGCTGGTCGACTGGCCTTACAAGGAGATGAGCGGCGTCGACCCAAATAAGCCAATTATGATTGCAGAGTGGGGCACCGGAGAGTTCCCGCATTCGGGCAACAAAGCCGAATGGATTAAGCAGGGACTGGAACTGTTTCGCTCGAGGTATCCGCGAATCAAGGCTGCTGTCTACTGGCACGAGCGCTGGCAAAATGAAGAAGGATATTATAGCAACCTTCGAGTGAACTCTTCCGTCGAATCGCTGCAAGCTTATCGCGAAGGTGTGGCCAATCCAGACTGGCTCGCCGACTTATTACTGCGGCCGGTTACTGCGAAATAACGGTTAAACGAAGAGACATTTCTTGATAGAAGACCTGACTAGATGTGTCAAAAGTGAGGATTGACCCCGAAGAGACGAGGAAAATTATCCGTACAGAATTACTGAGCAACGCGCGCTGATGCCAGCCAGCGATTTTTCCGGCCGAGGAGCAGGCCCCCCCATAGACAAAGTGGAACCAGAACGGAAGACAACATTCCCCACGTGTCAGGAACGTTTTGGCTGTTGCCGACGGTGAAGGAGCCGGAGTTGTCACTGGTATTGATGTCGTTGACGCGGAACTCGAGCACCGTTCCGTTGGCGATCGTGGTGCCGAAAATATCACCGATCGTTCGCGTGACGAATATGTCCGTAGGCGGGGCTGAGCTACCCAGGCCGGCGGAAGCGTCGGCCGGGAAAAGCTGGTGGAAACCCAGGCTCAAATTGCCGATCAAGAGCGCGGCGTAAGGCAAGCCGGGCAGGGGAGCGCCGGGAAGTGCCGGGGCGGTTTGCCCGGGGTTGTTGCCGGTATTCGTGACGGGCGGCGCGGTGATCACTCCGGCGGCGTTGGCCGTGAAGTTGCCGAAATTCAGGTCCACCGTCCCGATGCCTTCGACGGAAATAAAATCACTCAGGCCGAAATTGCCCGACACGGTGAAACTCGGCCCTGAAAAAACGTCGATGCCGTTCACGACCGTGATAGGAATGTTCATCTGGAGCCCGTAAGCGGTCACTCCGACTGTCAGTGTTGCCGCCGCGTAGCCAAGCAGAATTATTTTTTTCAAAAGCTCCTTCTGATTTTGGATTGCTCCCCTCAATTAAATGAGTCAGGCGTCAAAGTCAATTCTTTGGCAAAATTTTCGAACCGTACTACTTCGGGCGAGCTGCCGGCAACTACAGGCTCGCCGCAGCGAGTCCGTCCGGTGGCGGACTGGCAGCCTGTGCTCGCCGGAGAGCTTCTAGCTTTTGGACGGGAGTTTCTTTTGCAGATTGAGCGCGAGCTTCCAATCGCCATTCATGTCAGCGCGCCAGATCATCAGGTAGATTCCGTGCTCGACTACATCGCCGTGTTCTTTCGAATAGTTACCGTAGCTATAAGACAGGTCGCCTGATCTACTCATCTTTGAGCCGCCAGATTCGA
>WNGC01006595.1_pt1 | contig 13595 bp, 19 predicted proteins | sample 5400051 | NCBI WGS metagenome assembly WNGC01 (sample SAMN13153368, study PRJNA577476) | soil metagenome | isolation source: 20 cm soil or saprolite under grassland replicate 2 | place: USA:California | collected 2016-06-15 | reverse complement strand
TCGACCAGTCACAACGTGACGTTCCACGTCGACCCGGGTGAGTCGCCCGCGCAGATCGGCAGCGACCTGTTTGACCTGCACCTCATCCGCAGCACGATCGCGTTCGACATGTACACGCGACTGACCGATGCCGGCCCGAAGTTCCAGGCCGGCTCGTTCATCCTCAACAGCAACATGTCACTCGTCCAGATCGTCTCCGCTCTACAGCACGGGCGTCCCGACGAGAAGACCATCACGTTTCCTGAAGGATTTCCGCTTCGCTTCCAGGCGGCGCTGGTCGACACCAAGAAGATCGGGACCCTGACCGGCGCCGACTACCTGAAGGCGGCAAGGGATACGACGCTGCCTCAGAAGTACGGGTTCCTACCGGCGCCACCACCGTCCGGTGAGTTTCCGTTCGAGGGATACCTCTTTCCCGACACGTACCTCGTCGACCCGACGCTCGGCGCGAAAGGCCTGGTTGCGGCGCAGCTCGATCAGTTCGACGCTGTCTTCTCGGCCGACTGGCGCGCACAGATCGCGCAGGCGACGTCAGGGCGGCCCAAAGAAAACTTGCGCACCATCGTGATCCTCGCCTCGATGGTGGATCGCGAGGCCAACACCAAGAACGCCACCGATCGCGGCAACGTTTGCAGCGTCTACTACAACCGGCTGCGCCAGAACATCCCGCTCGGCGTCGACGCAACGCTGCTCTATGCGTTGGGCCGCCTGACCCCGGAGCCGACCGCGCCTGAGCTCAACCTCGATTCGCCGTACAACACCCGCAAGCACACCGGTCTCCCGCCGACGCCGATCAGCAATCCTGGCAAGGAAGCCATCGCCGCGTGCATCTATCCTCCGGTGACCAGCTATCTCTTCTACTTCACGGACAAGCTGGGGACGACGCATTTCGAGACCAACCAGCAGGACTTCGACAACGACATCAAGAAGTACGGTGTGAGCGGCTCCTGACAGCCAGACGGAAGGTTTTTCTGCTGGGCGAGGGGATCTCCTACTCGCGCAGTCCCGCCATGCACAACGCTGCGTTCCAAAACCTCGGGATGGACTGGACGTACGAGGTGCTCGACATCTCGCGCCCCCAGCTTGCGGAGTCGGTGCGGCGGCTGAGGGCACCAGATGTCGGCGGCGCCAACGTCACCATCCCCTACAAACAGGCGGTGATGGAACATCTCGACGCGGTCGCACCCGAGGCGCTGCGTGCCCGCGCGGTGAACACGATCGTGAACGACAGCGGCAAGCTGGGCGGTTTCAACACGGACATCCCGGCGATCCGAACGGCGCTCGAGGAGCTCGGGGTCGAACCGGCGAGGGCGAACGCGGTGATCCTTGGCGGCGGAGGGGCCGCAAGAGCGGCGGCGGTGGCGATGGAGGGCGGCCACGTGACGTTTGTGCTGCGCCATCCGGCCGGCGCCGACGTCCCCGGCAAGGTCGTCGGCTGGAGCGATCCGTCGGTGCCGGCGATGACTCGGGCCGCGGACGTGCTCATCAACGCCACGCCGCTCGGCAGGCACGATGAGATGCCGCTGCGCCCGGCGGCCTTGCCGAAGGATGGGGCCGTGATCGACCTCGTCTACGTAAAAGGTGGAACGCCGATGGTGCGCAAGGCACGTTCGCTCGGACTGCCGGCGGTCGACGGCTGGGAGGTTCTCCTCGCGCAGGGCACGATCTCGTTTCTCCTGTGGACCGGCCGGGCCGCGCCGCGAGATGCGATGCGCGAAACTCTCGACCCGTGACGTTCATCGACGTCAGTCCTTACCTGGTCGCCGCTGCCTGGGCGATCGTCGGCGCGGGGGCGGGGTGGGTCGTGCGATGGGGTTCGGTTCGCCTCGCGCGCATGGAGGGCCTCGAGCCGGGTCACCGGCGCTGGCAGGAATTCGGGCCACCCATTCTCTGCCTAGTCGTGTTCGCGGTCTTTGCGCTCGTCATCACGCCGTTTCCGCTGCTCGTGGTCCGCAGCGTTTTCGGGTTGGTCCTCGTCCAGGTGGTTTTCTTCGACTTCGAGCATCGCCTGATCCTGGATCGCGTCATGTTCCCGGCGATGGCGCTAGCGCTGCTGGTCAGCCTCTCGCCCCTTTTCGCGTCGGGGTTGGTCCTGTGGCACCAACCGTGGTGGATGGGAATCCTGATGGGGCTGATCGCCGGAGTGTTGTTCCTTGCCCTGGCACTGGCCGGCTCGGCCATCTTCAAAGCCGAGGCGTTGGGCTTCGGCGATGTCAAGCTGGCGGCATTCATGGGCCTGCTGCTCGGCTGGCCCTACACGTTCACCGCGATGTTCTACGGAGTGGTGCTGGCGGGCCTCGTCGCGATCGGATACATCGCATGGCACCGGTCGCTGAAGGGCACGATCGCGTACGGCCCGTACCTCGCGGCGGGGGCCCTGATCATGCTGCTGGACCCGCTCAAGTAGGCGACAATACGCGGCCATGAGCAAGCTCCTGCCCGGCGAGAACCTCGTTTTAAGAGATCACCCGCACTGGATCACGGTCATCAAGAGCCTGGTCGTCCCCGTGGTCCTGCTCGTTGTCGCGATCGTCGCCGACTTCACGCTGCTCGGACCGGACGATGGCTTATACGTGCCGAGGCTGCGGACCTTCCTCACGATCGGGGTGGTCGCCCTCGCCTTGCTCTGGTTCATCGTGGTCTGGATCCGCTGGCAGTCGATCACGTACACGCTCACCGACCAGCGCGTCACGATCCAGGCCGGCGTCTTCAGCCGCCAGGAAAAGGTCATCCCGATCGACCGCGTCCAGGACTGCACCACCCGACAATCGCTGGTCGGCCGCATCCTCGGCTACGGACGTGTCGAGATCGACGCGGCGGGCGCGCAGGGCGCCGAGATCCTCGACCATCTTCCGAAGCCGGGCGATTTCCGCGACCAGGTCTTCGTCCAGTCGGAGAAGCGGCGCGGCGGGCCGGTCGCGGCCGCGCCGTCACCGACTCCCGTGTCAGCCAACCCAAGCGGCGTCTAACCACTCACGCAGGCCCCTCGCGCTGCTCGGCTTCATGGGGTCGGGCAAGACCCTCGTCGGGGCGCTCGTCGCGGAACGTTCGCATGCGAAATTCTTCGACCTCGACCACCTGGTCGAGCACGAAGCCGGCATGTCGATCGCCGAGATCTTTGCCACGAGCGGCGAGGCCACGTTTCGCGCCTTCGAAAAGATGGTGCTGCCTCGCGCGTTGCAGAGCGACTCCGTCGTGGCATTGGGTGGAGGGGCGGTCATGGACGACGATAACTGGGTGCTGATCTCCGAGCGCGCGCTCACCGTCTACCTCGAGATCCCCTTCGAGTCGGCATGGCGGCGAATCGGCAAGCTGGCGGGCCGTCCGCTGATCTCGGGCCGGACGGCCTCGGAGGTGGAGGCACTGTACGAACGGCGGCGCAGGCGCTACGAACAGGCGGCGCATCGTGTGGACGGAGATCGACCGGCGGGTGAGGTCGCCGACGACGTGATGAAGCTTTGGTCCGCCTGATCCTCGACTCGCCGTCGGGCGGGTACCCCGTCCTGATGGGCACCAACCTCCAGCGCGAGCTGCGCAACGTGATCACGCGGATGGATCCGACTGGGGCGGCCATCGTCACCGACACCAACGTTCGGCCGTGGGCGGTGAAGGTGGCGAAGGCGATCAAGCGGGCAGGCTTGAAGACAGCGATCCACGCGATACCTGCGGGCGAGCGCTCCAAGTCGATGCTGCAGCTGGAAACTGTGCTGTCCTTCCTGGAACGGCAGCAGATCGATCGCGGCGGATGTGTGATCGCGGTCGGCGGAGGCACTGTCGGCGACCTGGCCGGGCTCGCAGCCTCGATGTGGCAGCGCGGGGTCAGGCTCGTCGCGGTTCCGACCACGCTGCTGGCGATGGTCGACTCCAGCGTCGGCGGCAAGACCGGCGTCAACGGCCGGCGGTCGAAGAACGCCATCGGTTCCTTCTGGCAGCCGTCGGCGGTCATCTCGGACCTGGCCGCTATCGAGACGCTGCCCGCCCCCGGCTACCGGGATGCCTTCGCCGAGGTTGTAAAGTACGCCGTCGCCATGGACCGCGGACTGTTCGAGCTGCTGGAGCGGAACGCTCCGCGCCTCCTCGAGCGCGACCTGTCGATGCTCGGGCGGGTGGTCTTTCGCTGCGTCGCGGCGAAGGCGTTGATCGTGGCCAAGGATGAGCGTGATCGGGGGCCGCGGGCAATCCTGAATTACGGTCACACGGCCGGCCACGCCCTCGAGGCCGCGACCGGATTCCGGGTCACCCACGGCCGTGCGGTCGCATTCGGCCTGAGAGTCGCTGCCCGCATCGCGCTTGCCATGGACCTCTGCAGCAAGCGTGTCGTCGACTCACAGGATGCGCTGCTATCGTCTCTCGGCCTGCCTGACACCGCGCCGCGAGCCGATCCCAAGCGCGTCCTCGCCGCGATCGCCCGCGATAAGAAGGCACGGCGGGGCAAGGTCGCGTGGGTGATGCCTCGGCGCATCGGCCACGCAGAGATCGGCCATTCGGTGCCGGGCGCGATCATCCGGCGCGTCGTCACGAGGTCGCTCGAGTGAAGCGCGTGGTCGTGGTCAACGGACCCAACCTCAATCTGCTCGGCAAGCGCGAGCCGCACATCTACGGCACCCGATCGCTCGAGGATCTGAACCAGACGGTGCGCGATAGGGCGCGCGCGCTCGGCTTCGAGGTGAGCCTCTTGCAGAGCAACAGCGAGGGCGACATCATCGACTTCCTGCAAAAAGAAGGTCCGGGTTCGGCCGGCATCGTGATCAATCCCGGCGCGCTGTCCCACTACTCGCTCGCCCTCTACGATTGCTTGCAGGCGCTGGCGCTGCCGGTGGTGGAAGTTCACCTCTCCAACATCCACGCGCGCGAAGAGTTCAGATCGAAGAGCGTCACCGCGCGTGCGGCGCGGGGCGTGATTACCGGCCTCGGATTTGCAGGCTATGGACTGGCGCTGGAGTTCTTGGCGGAACAGTGATCTCAACCAACGATTTTCGGAACGGGACGATGTTCGAGATGGACGGCCAGCTGCTGTCCATCGTCAGCGTCGAGCACATCAAGCTGGCGCGCGCCGGCGCGGTGATCAAGGCCAAGCTGCGCAACGTGCTTACCGGCTCGATCTTCGAGCAGAGCTTCCGCAGCGGAGACAAATACCGAACCGTGCGCATCGAGAGCACGGAGGCCACGTATCTCTACTCCGACGGTTCGCATCATTACTTCATGGACAGCAAGACCTACGACCAGGTGGCGGTGGATGAGGAGATGCTCGAGTCCGTGCTGCCGCTGCTCAGGGACGGCAGCATCGTCTTCCTGCAGCGCTATCAGGACCGCCTGATCGGCGTGGAGCTCCCGATCAACGTCGATCTCAAAGTTGTTGCGACGGACCCTGGCTTCAAGGGAGACACGGTTTCAGGCGCAACCAAACCCGCCAAGCTCGAAACTGGCGCCACGATCCAGGTGCCGCTGTTCATCCAGTCGGGCGACGTGATCCGAGTCGACACCCGCGACCAGTCGTACATCGAGCGCGCGTGAGCGGCTGCAGGCGTAGCATCTGCCGGTTATGAGTGAGAACGGTTCGCTGGGGGCTGTCCGTGTGGCCAACGAGGTGATCGCGAGCATCGCTGCGTTGGCCGCCTGCGAGGTCGAAGGTGTGGAAAGCATGGACGAGGCGGCCGCGCGTCATTTCGGCGATTGGGTCCGGCGCCAGGGCGCTCATCGAGGCGTGCGCGTGCACATCGAGGGCGACCGCTCCATCCACCTCGAGGTGTTCATCACCGTCGACTCCGAGGCAAAGCTCGCCGACGTCGCAGCTTCCGTGCAGGCCAACGTCGTCGAGGCGACGGAACGCATGCTGGGTCTCGAGGTCGGTGAGGTGAACGTCTTCGTCTCGAGTGTTGCCTTCGCCTCATAGACACTCGTCCGGCAAACGCCACCAAGCGAGGGAGCTGGCGCTCAAAGTTCTCTTCCAGCTGGAAGGCAGCGACGACGATCCCGAGGAGGTGTTGGGCTACCACGCGTCCGAAGGCGCCGCCACCGAAGAGGTCGCGAACTTCGCACGCCAGCTGGTGCAGGGAGTGATCTTGAATCACGACAGGCTCGATGGCATCCTCGCCGAGGCTTCGGAGCATTGGAGACTCGACCAGATGGCGAAGGTGGACCGCGTCATCCTGCGGATCGCCGTCTACGAGATCGCCGTCGAACGCAAGGTGCCCACCAAGGCCGCGATCAACGAATCGATCGAGCTGGCGAAGACGTTTTCGGGCGACGAGGCCGGCCGCTTCGTGAACGGCGTCCTCGGTCGAGTGGCCGCCACCGCGACTTGAGCGGAACGCCCGGGCTGGACGATCTGCTGGCGGAGCTCGAGAAGACGATCGGCAAGCTCGCGGACGGCACCGCGCCGCTGGAAGAGCTTGTGGCGGCTCACGAGCGGGCGTTGCGGTTGCTGGCCGACGCTCAGGCGCGCTTCGCGGAGATGAAAGCGAGCGCGGACCAAACAGCTAAGTTACTGACGGATTGAGATTCCTGCTCGCGCCGCTGGTGGCCTGGACGATCGCCCAGGCGGCCAAGGTGATTCTCACGTCGGTCCGCCAGCGCCGGATCAACGTCCGGGTCCTGGCGGAGACCGGAGGCATGCCAAGCAGCCACAGCGCGATCGTGATGGGCCTCACGACTGCGGTCGGCAAATATTCCGGGCTCAATTCCGCTGCATTCGCGATCGCCCTTATCTTCACCTTCGTGGTCATGTACGACGCGGCGGGCAGGCTTCGCGAGCTTCTCGGACACACGCCTTTCGAGGTGCTGGTCGGTGCCGTGATAGGCCTCGCCGTCGGGCTCATCGTCTAAGCGGTGCGGCGCCTCGATGTGGTGGTGACGAACAGCGGGCTCGCTGAATCCCGCGAGCGGGCGCAGGCCTTGATCCTCGCGGGCAAGGTACGGGTGGCGGGTGAGACCGTGCGCCGGCCCGATCGCGCGGTCAGCGATGACGCCCTCATCGACGTCGACGCCGAACCTGGATACGCAAGCCGTGGCGCCCTCAAGCTCGCGCCCGCGCTCGATCGTTTCGGCGTCGACCCGACAGGACGTGTCTGCGCGGACATCGGCGCGTCAACCGGCGGTTTCACCGACGTCTTGTTGCGCCGCGGTGCGGAGAAGGTGTTCGCGCTCGACGTGGGTCGCGGTCTCCTGCACTGGCGGCTGCGCCAGGACCCCCGCGTCGTAGTCATCGAGCGCACCAACGCTCGCGACCTCGAGTCATTTCCCGGGCCCGTGAGCCTGGTCGTGGCCGATGTGTCGTTTATCAGCCTGGAGAAGGTGCTGCCTGCCGTCCGGCGCGCGGCGCCGCGTGCGGAGGTTGTCGTCCTGTTCAAGCCGCAGTTCGAGGTCGGTCGCTCGCAGGTCGGGAAAGGTGGGATCGTGCGCGACGAGGCAGCGGTCGAGTCCGCGCTCATGCATTTCAGGGAGTGGTGCGCGGCCAACGGATACGACGTCACCGGTGAGGCGCCCTCAGACCTGGCGGGCGCGGGCGGCAATCGCGAGATCTTCGTCCACCTGCAACCGGTGAGCGTATGAAGATCTGCCTGATTCGAGGTTCCGGCGTGGAGCACGACGAGGTCGACGATGTCTTTCGCGCGCTGAAGGCACGGCACGTCGAAGCCGTCGAACTCAAGCGCGACGCCGCGGTGGACACGGCAAACGACCTCCTGCACGGCACCGACCTCATCCTCACGCTGGGCGGCGACGGAACCTTTCTGGCCGGAGCCCGCCTGGCGGCTCCGCGTGAGATCCCGATCCTGGGAGTCAACCACGGGCACCTCGGCTTCCTGACCGAGATCGAAGCGGAAGACATGGAGGTGGGCCTGAGCCGATTCCTCGATCGCTCCTACCGAATCGAGGAACGGACCATGCTGCAGGTCACGCTCGAGCGGCAGGGCCAGACCCTGGTGCAGGAGATCGGCCTCAACGAGGTTGTGGTGGACCACACAGGTGAGTCGCGGATCCTGCGGCTCGAGATCGACGTGGGCGGACAGCGAGTGGGCGTCATCGACGCGGACGGCGCCATCGTGGCGACCGCCAGCGGCTCGACCGCGTACGCCCTTGCCAGCGGCGGCCCGATCCTGGAGCCGACGCTGGAAGACCTCTTGCTGGTGCCCATGAGCCCGTTCGCGCTAACCGTGCGGCCGATCGTGTTCGCTCCAGGTCAGGACATCAGCCTGAGCGTGGTGCGTGGGCCCGGGGAGATGCGCGTCGACGGCCAGGGCCGCGGACATCAGGTGGCGATCGGCGATGTGATCCGATGCGGATCCCATGCGAAGCGGCTAAAAGTCACCCGGTTCAGCCCGCCCGAAACCTTCTACCAACGGCTGGGCGACAAGCTAGGTTGGGGCCGGCCGCTGGTGCCCAAGAAATAGGGCGCGAGGCGCGTGAGGTAGCCTTACGCCTCGTGGAATCGCCCGTCGGGCAGGGCGCGCAGCTCAGCGTGAACACCCCGGTGTTCGAAGGCCCCCTGGAATTGCTGCTCGCGCTGGTCGAGCGCGAGGAAGTCGACATCTTCAAGGTGTCGCTCGCGACAGTGACGGACGCCTACCTCGCGGAGCTGGCATCACGTGAGATCGCCGATCCACAGGAGATGGCCGACTTCTTGTGGATGGCCGCACGCCTGCTGCTCCTGAAGTCGATTCGCCTGCTGCCCGGTGAAGCCCCGACGGACGAAGAGACGGAGCTGCTCGGTTGGGAGGACGAAGTGCGCCAGCGCCTCGAGGAGTACCGCGCGTACAAGGAGGTCGCAGGTGAGCTGCTCGAGCGGGCGCAGCAAGAGACGTTCGCGTTTCCGCCACCCGCAAGGCCGGTCGAGGCCGGCGGGCAGGAACAGCCGCTCGATGTCGACTTCCTGGTCGCCGCCTTCAACAGCGTGCTCGCGCGAATTCCGCCGCGGCCGCTCGTCGTCCACGGCAGGACGTGGACCTTGCAGGAAAAGCTGGACCTGATCACCGACCGGCTGCGGCAGGGCCCCATCGAGCTGATCGAGCTGATCCTGGAATCAGAGGACCGCCTCGAGGCGGTCGTGACGTTCGTGGCGCTCCTGGAGCTGATTCGCCGGTCGGTCGTGCGCGTCAGGCAGAAGGAGCGATTCGGACCCATCCATGTGGAGAGCCGGGAGCCGGGGGCGTGACAAGGGTTTCCGCCGCGCTCGAGGCGATTCTCTTCAGCTCCAACCGCCCCCTGAAGGTTCGCGAGCTACAGCAGGCGACCGACAGCGACCGCAACAGCGTGGAGGGAGCGCTCGAGCAGCTTCGCGAGTCTCTGGAGGGTCGCGGCGTGATGCTCATGCGCCACCACGACGAGATCCATCTGGCGACGCGACCTGAGTACGCGCCCGCGGTGCGGCGCGCGCTGCGACCCGAGGTTTCGGGCCGGCTCTCGCAGGCGGCTTACGAAACCCTCGCCATCGTCGCCTATCAGCAGCCGGTATCCCGAGCGCGCATCGAGGAGGTGCGCGGGGTCAACTGCGAGAGCGTGCTGGGTAACCTCGAGCTGCGCGACCTGATCACGGAGGTGGGGAGGGGATCCGGCCCAGGCCAGCCCAAGCTCTACGGGACGACGATGCGCTTCCTGCAGGTGACGGGCATCGAGTCGCTCGATCACCTCCCGACGCCAAGCGACGGCGCGGAGCTCCTCGAACGCGGAGGCGCGGACGGGGACGCTCGGCGAGAGATTCGGTGATCCAGGTGGTCCACATCCGGGCGAAGCGACGAGCAGCGCAGCGAGCGCATCAAATCGATTCGTGAGCGAGCAGCGCAGGAGCTGAGCCCGGAAATGGGCCGCATGGGCGCCGAAGATCCGCCGAGCGATCCCCGCTCCGCTCCTCGGGAAAGGTTAAATCGCTTCCTGGCTCGTTCCGGCGTGGCCAGCCGCCGCGCGGCCGACGAGCTCATCTCCTCCGGCTCGGTGCGGGTGAACGGCGAGCGGCCGCCGGCGACCGGCCTCGAGATCGATCCCGACCATGACCGGATCACGGTTGACGGCCGCCCGGTCAAGCCGCCAAGCACGCACCGCTACCTGATGCTGAACAAGCCGCTTGGCGTGATCACCACGGCAAGCGACGAGTCATCGCGCGCGACCGTGCTCGACGTGGTCGGGGAGGAGGGAAAGCATGGTCGCCGCCTGTTTCCGGTGGGCAGGCTGGATGGGGACAGCACAGGCCTGCTGCTCCTGACAGATGACGGCGGCATGGCCTACCGCCTGACCCATCCGCGCTACAAGGTCGCCAAGGAATACGAGGTTGTCGTGGCGGGAGTTCCTGCTTCGAGACAGCTCAAGACGCTCCGCGAAGGAGTCAAGCTCGACGACGGCATGACGGCGCCCGCGGAGGTGGAGATGCTTCGCGCGACCAGGGGTGCTCGCGACTCTGGACGCGCCGAGATTCGCATCGTGATTCGAGAGGGAAGAAACCGCCAGGTCCGGCGCATGCTCCAGGCCATCGGCCACAAGGTGGTTTCCCTGCGACGCACCGCGTTTGGGCCGCTGAGGCTGGGGCGGCTCAAAACAGGTGGCTGGCGGGTCCTATCGGAGGGCGAAGTCGCCGCGCTGCGGCGCGCGACCGGCCTCGATGAGCCGTGATCGTCACGACTTCCTTTTATAGATAGCGGGTTGATGTACAGGGCGATCACCCGGATGACATCCGAGCGCGGCATCGACCCGCGTGACTCTGAGGCCGTGACGCGGCTCGCCGACGCTTATCCGATCCGCGTCGATGGCGAGCGAGTGTGGGCGGATGGCGTGGAGCTGACCGAAGGCATCTACGACGTGGATCACGCCGACGCCTTGCCCATCGTCTCGGCGATCCCCGGGGTGCGCAAGGCACTGGTGGCGCAACAACGGCGCATGGGCGAGAAGGGCGTCGTCATGGCGGGCCGCGATATCGGGACGGTTGTCTTTCCCGAGGCCGACCGCAAGTTCTTCCTGGTCGCGAGCCTCGACGAGAAGGTCAGGCGTCGCGCCGCGCAGTTCGAACGTCGCGGCGAGGCTGTCGACGAAGCGGCGATGCGCAGAGAGGTCCAGCTCCGGGATCGGGTCGACTCGGAGCGGCCCGTCGCGCCGCTCAAACCGGCCGACGACGCCGTGATCATCGATACCGACAACCTGGACCTCGAGGAGGTCGTCGACCGCATCGTGGAGGCGGTCCGGTCGCCCAGATGAAATACGCATTTCTGCGCGGGTTCATGCGCTTCATGACCCGCACATACCTCGTCGGCCTGTTCACGGTCGAGGGGCGAGAGAACGTTCCGCGCGCCGGGGGCCTCATCGTGTGTCCGAACCACTTCGCCACCCTCGATCCCCCGATGGTCCCGGCGTTTCTGCCGCGCTCCGATACCTGGAGCATGGCGAAGTTCGAGTACTTTCGAAAGGGATGGATGCGCTGGCTGTTCACGGCCTACCACGCATTCCCCGTTGTGCGTCACACGGCGGACAGGCTCGCTTTGCGCCGCTCGTTCGACCTGCTCAAAGCCGGCCAGGTGCTCGTCATGTATCCAGAGGGGACGCGCGTGGAGGCCGGCGTGCTTTCCAGGCCTGAGCCTGGAGCGGGATTCATCGCTCAGAAGTCCGGTTGCCCCGTGCTGCCCGTGGCCCTCACCGGCACTCGCGAATGCTTGCCGAAGGGTGCCTTCTGGCCGAGGCGCGTCCCGGTGACCGTTCGCTTCGGGAAGCCGTTTCTGGTCCTGCAGCGGCGCGAGAGCGGCGAGAGGATCTCGCACGAGGAGGCAGCGGACGCGATCATGCTGGCGATCGCCGAGCTGTTACCGCCGGAAAAACGTGGCGCCTACACCGACCTGGAAACGCTGCACCATCGGCTGGACGGAGTCTCTAAGACCCTCTAGCCGATCGCGGGTCGGGCCCAGTCGTCCTCGACCAGGCTGCCGAGAGCGGGGTTGAAGCACGCGTCGAATGCTTCCTTGAGCGACTGGGGCGTCAGCCGGGGCGGCTGCTGGCGGTAGTTGGCGAGGTCGACCAGCCGGGCCACCAGCGCGCGGGGGTGTGATCCGCGCAGCGGCTTCTTCCCGTAGAGGTTGTTCAGCAGGTAGCCGATCGACTTCTCGTCCCAGGGCACGCCCTGGCGGTCGCACTCGAAGCGCAGGATGCGCCCGAAGGCCTCCGGCGTCGGGTTGCCGATGCCGATCTTGTAAGCCATGCGGCGGAGGAATGCTTCGTCGACCAGCTCGGTGGGCGAGAGGTTCGTCGAGAACACGACCTGGCAGAGGAAGGGCAGCTCGATCTTGCGGCCCGACGCGGACAGGTCGAGGTAGTCGATCTTCTTCTCCATCGGCACGATGAATCGGTTGAGGAGCCGCATGGGCGGAACTTCCTGGCGCCCGAAGTCGTCGATCACGAACACGCCGGCGTTGGCCTTCCACTGGAGCGGCGCCTCGTAGTAGCGGTTCTGCGAGTCATAGGTCAGGTCGAGCTGCTGGAGCTTGAGCTCGCCCCCGGCTGTCACGACCGGGCGCTCCACCCTGACCAGCCTGCGATCGATGGGCTGCTCGCCCTCCGCCACCTTGTGGTAGACGGGGTCGATCACGCGGATGATCTCGTCGCCTAGGGCGACCGCGTGTGGGATCTCGATCGGCGCCCCCATGAGCAGCGCCATCCGCTCTGTGATCGTGCTCTTTCCGTTGCCGGGGGCGCCGAAGATGAACAGGGACGCGCGCGACACCATTGCGCCCCCGATCTGGTCGATGATGTGCTGCTCCAGCTCGAGCTCGCCAAGCGCCTTCTTCAGCTGGGCGTCGGTCACTGGCGACTTACCGCTCACCTGCGAGCGGATCAGGGCGAGATAGTCCTCGAAGTTGACCGGGCACGGGCCGAGGTACCGGGTCTGGACCGCAGACATCTCAGCGGCCCGCTGGCGGCCGGCGCCGGAGATCGCGTAGTTCATCTTGACCGGGTACGGGCGGCCCTCCAGCCCAGCGTCGTTGGACACGCCGCGGGTGTCCATCAGCTGGTTCTTCTCGAACTCGTCGATCAGTGGGGAGAAGGTCTCGAACGGCAGGCCCAGGCGCTGCTCGAGCGCGGCGCCGGTCAGCTGGTCGGCAAAGGCAAGCGTCCGCAGCAGCAGGCTCGCGACCAGGTCACGACGGACGTGCAGGTCTTCAAGACGCTTGGGAGCCTCGATCGCCCCGGTTACCATCGGGCGCACATATTACATTCCAGGACTCACGTTCCAACCGCGATTGGGCGCGGTTCGTAGAATCGCGGGAAAGTTGCCGGAATACGCTGCCCTGGACCTCGAAACGACGGGTCTCGACCCGGCCCGAGACCGAGTTATCGAGATCGGGGCGGTCGCCTTCACCTCCGACCGGGTCACATCCACGCTGGAGCAGCTGGTCGACCCGGGCCGATCGGTGCCCGACATCGTGCTCCGCCTGACGGGAATCAAGCAGGAGGAGCTGCGCGGCGCGTCAACCCCGGAGTCGGCGCTCCGCCGCCTGGCCGACTTCCTTCGAGGAAGGCAACCGGTCGGGCATGGGGCGCGGTTGGACGTCGAGTTTCTCGAGGCGGCCGGCCTGTGGGACGAATCGCAGGAGATCCTCGACACGCTGGACATCGCCCGCATCCTG
>WNGC01001652.1_pt1 | contig 13602 bp, 10 predicted proteins | sample 5400051 | NCBI WGS metagenome assembly WNGC01 (sample SAMN13153368, study PRJNA577476) | soil metagenome | isolation source: 20 cm soil or saprolite under grassland replicate 2 | place: USA:California | collected 2016-06-15 | reverse complement strand
CAGATCGTGTTGCCGAAGGCCATCCGGCAATCCCGCCGCTGGCCACCGGGCACGGAATTTCTCGTCGAAAATACCCCGCGCGGGATCCTGCTGCGCCCGAGGAAGCCCTTTGGAAGCACCGAGCCGGCGGAGGTCTTCGGCCGCCTGAAAGCCGGCGGTGGAGCGCGCACCGTCAAGCAGATGGATGAGGGCCTGCGGCAGGCGTTCAGGTCTCGGCGTCGCTGACGCGTTCGCGGGTCTGGACATGTTCGCCATTGATACGAACGTCGTCATCCGTTACCTCGTCAACGACGACGCGGCCCAGGGGGCGCGGGCGCGCGCGCTGGTAGATCGGGAAAATGTGTGGGTCTCGAGGACCGTGGTGCTCGAGTCCGCCTGGGTACTCGAGGCTGTGTACGACTTTTCGCGCAAGGACGTCATCGCCGCTCTCGAAGCCTTCTTCGGGCTTGCGACCGTACAGGTGGAGGACGAGGCCGTGGTGGCTCGAGCGCTGGCAAGCGCACGTGCCGGTATGGACGTCGCAGACGCACTGCATGTCGCCGGCACGCCAGCCGAGGCCGAGGCGTTCCTGACATTTGATCGCTCGCTCATTCGGACGCGGCCCAAAGTACCGCGTGTGCAGTTCGTCCCCTAGCCGGTCATCATAGGCGCGCCCGTGAGCAGCCTTAAGCGGAGGGTGTTACGCCCATGAACCCTGAAGACATCGCGCGGCTGATCCGCGCAGGCCTCCCCGGAAGCTCGGTGCGCGTGCAATCGGATGACAACACCCATTTTGCCGCGCGCGTGGTGGCACAAGAGTTCGAGGGCAAGAAGAGTCTCGCGCGCCACCAGCTCGTGTACCGCACGCTGGGGGAGCTCATGGGTCGCGAGATACACGCCCTGTCGATCGAGGCGCTGACGCCCGAAGAATCCGCGCAGGGCTGACATGGACAAGCTGCAGATCCAGGGTGGCGTACCCCTCGAGGGCGAAGTGCGCATCTCCGGCGCCAAGAATGCGACGCTGCCGATCCTCGCCGCCGCGCTGCTCGCAGAGGACCCGGTGGTGGTCGCGAACGTGCCGCATCTGAAGGACGTGACCACCACGGTGGAGCTGCTCGGCAGGATGGGCGCCACCGTCACCATCGATGAGCGCATGCGCATCGAGGTGGACGGCTCCACCGTGCGCGAGTGCTTCGCGCCCTACGACCTGGTGAAGACCATGCGCGCCTCCATCCTGGTGCTCGGACCCCTGGTGGCGCGCCACGGGCACGCCGACGTGTCCTTGCCCGGGGGCTGCGCGATCGGCGCACGCCCGGTGAACATCCACGTCGCGGGGCTGCAGGCGATGGGCGCCGACATCACCATCGAGGGCGGCTACATCCGCGCCCGCGCCGCACGCCTCAAAGGGGCGCGGCTGGTGCTCGACACCGTGACGGTCACCGGCACCGAGAATCTGATGATGGCGGCGACCCTCGCCGAGGGCGAGACGATCATCGAGAACGCCGCGCGCGAGCCCGAGGTGGTGGACCTCGCCAACTTCCTCATCGCGATGGGCGCCAACATCCACGGCGCGGGCAGCGACAAGATCGTCGTGCAGGGCGTGAAGCGGCTGCGCGGCACGACTTACGAAGTGCTGCCGGATCGCATCGAGAGCGGCACCTATCTGGTCGCGGGCGCGATCACCCGCGGTCACGTGCGCATCAAGAGCACGCGGCCCGAGCACCTGGATGCGGTGCTGGCCAAGCTCGAGGAGGCGGGCGCCAGGGTGGGCGTGGGCGAGAACTGGGTCGAGGTGGACATGCGCGGGCGGCGGCTTAAGGCGGTCGACGTGCGCACCGCCCCGTACCCCGCGTTCCCGACCGACATGCAGGCGCAGTTCGCCGCGCTCAACACGGTGGCCTCCGGTGTCGGCACCATCACCGAGACGATCTTCGAGAACCGCTTCATGCACATGCTGGAGATGCGACGCCTGGGAGCGGAGATTCGCCTGGAAGGCAACACCGCCATCATTCGCGGTGTGGAGAAGCTCACCGCGGCTCCGGTGATGGCGACCGATCTGCGCGCCTCGGCGAGCCTGGTGCTCGCCGGGCTCATCGCCGAAGGGCGTACCGACGTCGAGCGCATCTACCACATCGATCGCGGCTACGAGGCGATCGAGGAGAAGCTGGCGCAGCTGGGCGCCCAGATCCGGCGGGTGCCGAACTGACACGGCCCGTTGCCGCAAGGATGCGCGCCGCGCCGTTCGCTCAAGGAGTCGACAATGCGCATAGGAATGATCGGGCTCGGGCGCATGGGCGCCAGCATGGTGCGGCGCCTGCTGCAGGGTGGCCACGAGTGCGTGGCCTACGATCCGAAGGCCGAGGCGGTGCGCGCGGCTGCGGCATCGGGCGCGCGCTCGGCGCGCTCGCTCGAGGAGCTGGTGCGGCTGCTGCCGCCGCCGCGGGCGGTGTGGATCATGGTGCCGGCCGCGATCGTGGATGCGGTGATCGGCGAGCTGCGGCCGCTCCTTAGCGCGGGCGATGTCCTCGTCGACGGGGGCAATTCCAACTATCACGACGACATCCGCCGCGCCGGGGAGCTCGAGGCCGCGGGCATCCGCTACCTGGACGTCGGCACCAGCGGCGGGGTGCTCGGGTTCGAGCACGGCTACTGCCTGATGATCGGGGGTGAGCCGGAGGCGGTCGCGCTGCTCGAGCCGGCGCTGGCGACGCTCGCGCCGGGTGGCAGGCTCCCGTCCCCACCGGCAGGCAACGCCGCCACCGGCCGCGCCGGTGGCCGGGCCGCGAGTGCCGCGGCGGCCGCGCTCGGCTACCTGCACTGCGGAGCGCATGGCGCCGGCCACTTCGTGAAAATGGTTCACAACGGCATCGAGTACGGGCTGATGGCCGCGTACGCGGAGGGCCTGAACATTCTGGCCCATGCGGATGCCGGCCTGCGCACCGCGGGGGCCGATGCGGAGACCGCGCCGCTTAGCGATCCGCGCTTCTTCCAGTACCGGCTCGACCTGGCCGCCATCGCGGAACTGTGGCGCCACGGCAGCATCATCGCCTCGCGGCTGCTCGATCTCACCGCGGCCGCCCTGGCGCAGGACGGTGAGCTCGCCGGGTTCGGCGGGCACGTGGCGGACTCGGGGGAGGGGCGCTGGACCGTGGAGGCGGCGGTCGAAACGGGCGTGCCCGCCCCGGTGCTGAGCGCGGCACTGTATGCGCGCTTCGAGTCACGCGGGCAGGCCGAGTTCGCCAACAAGGTCCTGTCGGCGATGCGCCTCGGGTTCGGAGGTCACGTCGAGGGAAACCATGGAACGCCGTGACTGTGATGCCGTGGTGCTGTTCGGGGCCACCGGCGATCTGTGCTATCGCAAGATCTACCCGGCGCTCTATCAGCTCGTGCGCCGCAGTCTCCTGAGCGTGCCGGTGATCGGGGTCGCGCGCCAGGGCTGGAACGCCGCGCAGCTCGCGGCGCGCGTGCGCGAGAGCCTGAAGGCCTTCGTGCCGGCAGCGGAGGAGGCGGTGGTGGCACGCTTTACGGGCCTGCTGCGCTACGTGGACGGCGAGTACCACGAGCGCGCCACGTTCGATGCGCTGCGCCAGGCCCTCGGCGAGGCGCAGCGGCCGCTGCACTATCTCGCCATACCGGCGAGCATGTTCCCGGTGGTCATCGAGCACCTGAGCGGCTCGGGCAGCGCGCAGGGAGCACGCGTGGTGGTCGAGAAGCCCTTCGGGCGCGACCTGCCTTCCGCGCGCGCGCTCAACCGGACGCTGCACGCGCATTTCCCCGAAGCCAGCATCTTTCGCATCGACCATTACCTCGGCAAGGAGGCGGTGCAGAACATCCTGTATTTCCGCTTCGCCAATTCCTTTCTCGAGCCGGTGTGGAACCGCAACTTCGTCGCCAGCGTGCAGATCACCATGGCCGAGAGGCTCGGGATCGCCGGGCGCGGCCGCTTCTACGAGGAAACCGGCGCGGTCCGCGACGTCATCCAGAACCATCTGCTGCAGATCATGGCGCTGCTCACCATGGAACCGCCGGTCAACACCGAGGGGGAGGCGCTGCGCGATGAGAAGGTGAAGGTGCTGAAAGCGGTGCGCCCGGTGATGCCCGCGCAACTGGTGCGCGGACAGTTCACCGGCTACCGCAGCGAGCCGGGCGTGGCCGCCGACTCGCACGTCGAGACCTACGCCGCGCTGGCCCTGCAGATCGACTCCTGGCGCTGGAGCGGCGTGCCCTTCTACCTGCGCGCCGGCAAATGCCTGCCGGTGACGGCCACCGAGGTGGTCGTGGACCTGGGGCCCCCGCCCGTCAACGTGTTCGGCGACTTGGGCCCCGACCGGCCCAATCACCTGCGCTTTCGCGTCGGCCCCGACGTCGCGATCGCGCTCGGCGCCCACACCAAGAGACCCGGGCCGGCCATGACGGGGCGGCCGGTGGAGCTGTTCGTCGCGCAGCAGCAGGGGGACGACATGGATGCCTATGAGGTGCTCATCAGCGCCGCGCTCATCGGCGACACCTCGCACTTTGCGCGCGAGGACGAGGTGGAAGCCGCCTGGGCGATCGTCGATCAGGTGCTGAGTGCCGGCGCGCCGCCCGTGGAATACATCCCGGGCAGCTGGGGACCGCAGCAGGCGGAGGCGCTGCTCAGGGGTCCGTGCGGCTGGCACAACCCGGGCGCAAAGCCACAGGACTGGACGCGCTCGTGCTCGCCACCGTCGGCGCAGTAACGCCCTCGGCACACGCGTGTGAGTGCGTGGCTGCGGGCGCTGCAGCGGCGGGTGGCACGGCGCGCTCGGCCGTCCGCGCCGGCCTCATCGCGGCATGGCCGCTGGCGCTGCTGCTGGCCGCGCCGCTCACCGCACGCGCCGCAACCGGCACCGAACGGGTCGAGCGGGTTCTCGCGCAGACGCCGCTCATCGACGGGCACAACGATCTGCCGTGGGAGATCCGCGCGCGCTTTGGGGGTGATCTGGCAAAGATCGATCTCGCCGCCTCCACCGCCGCGCTGCCGGCCCCGCCCGATGGCGCGCCACTCATGACCGACATTCCCCGCTTGCGCGCCGGCCGCGTCGGGGCGCAATTCTGGTCGGTGTGGATCCCGGCAGCGACCCGGGGACCGGAGGCGGTGCAGATGACGCTCGAACAGATCGACCTGGTCAAGGCGCTGTGCGCGCGCTATCCGGCGGACCTGGCCATGGCGTACACCGCGGCGGACATCGTCCGTCTGCACAAGGCGCACCGCATCGGCGCGCTGATCGGCGTCGAGGGCGGTCACCAGATCAACAACTCGCTCGCGGTGCTGCGCGCCTATTACGAGGGCGGCGCGCGCTACATGACGCTCACGCATTCCTCCAATACCGACTGGGCGGATTCCGCCACCGACACACCCGCGCACCACGGGCTTACGCCCTTCGGGCGCGAGGTGGTGCGGGAAATGAACCGTCTCGGCATGCTCGTGGATCTCGCCCACGTCTCGGCCGACACCATGCGTGCGGCGCTCACCGTGACCGAGGCGCCGGTGATCTTCTCGCACTCCTCCGCCCGCGCCCTGGTCGATCACCCGCGCGACGTGCCCGATGACGTGTTGGAGCTGGTGGCGAAGAACGGCGGCGTGGTGATGGTCAATTTCTTTCCCGGCTACGTCTCCGAGGCGCGCCGGCGCTGGGATGCGGATCGCGCCGCGGAACAGGCGCGTTACAGCAGCCCGCCGTTCGGCGGTCTGTACATCGGGCAGCCCGAACGCATCGCGGCCGCGCTGAGAGCCTGGGAGCAGGCTCACCCGAAGCCACCGGTCGCGCTCGCAGACGTCGCCGATCACATCGAGCACATCCGCAAAGTCGCGGGGGTTGATCATGTGGGTATAGGCTCAGACTTCGACGGTATCCCCGAAGCGCCTGTCGGGCTCGAGGGCGTCGACAGGTTTCCGGCGCTGCTCGCGGAGCTGGGCCGTCGCGGCTGGAGCGATGCGGAGCTGGCGAAGGTCGCGGGCGCAAACCTGCTGCGGGTGATGGGACAGGCGGAAGCAGTCAGTGCGCGGTTGCGTGCGGCGCGAGCGCCGTCGGGCGCCACGTTTGCGACGCTCGACCAGACGCCTGCGCTCCCGGGGCCCGGGGCGCGCTAGAGTCGAGGTCGCTCACGGTCGACTGTCGTATCCGAACTTGCGGACCCACGGCTCCAGGATCGGGAGCACGGACGCCAGCTGCGGCGCGTAGTGGCGCCACTGGCCGACGGTTGCCGAGTCGACACCGCGCACCAGCTGCGCCGTGCTGGGCGTCACAACCGCCCGCTTGCTCGATCGTTGATCGACAGCGCGTATGGCGTCGGTCCAGTCCAGCCCGATCCAGGTGCAAATCGCGGTCAGTTCGGAGCGAAAGTCGCCGACGATCATTTCATGTTGCGCCACGCGCAACTCCAGCTTGAGCCTCTCCTGGAACACCTCCGCCGCCCTCATGGTCGCGTCATAAAAGCGCGCCGCGCCGTCGAGGCTCAACAGCTGGAACATGGGAGCATTCATGCGAAATCTGCGACGAAAGCAGCTCAGCACGACATCGCGCGGGTCGCGACGTGCCAGCAGGATCTTCGCATCCGGAAACAGACGGGCGATCAGCGGGAGTTTCAAGGTGTTCAGCGGGTACTTGTCCACGAAGACTCTGTTCGCCAGGTCGATTCCTGCGTCACGAACGCGCCGCCAGTAGGCGTCGCGAAAACCTTGCAGCTCGGAATTACTGGCGGCCGCCAGGCGGTGAACGTACTCCGGTCGCCCGAGGTAAGCGCCAACCGAGTCAATCATCAGCTCCTGCTCTTCCAGGCTTTGAATCGCCGGATGACCCTCGAGAGCCGCCTCGAGCAGAGTCGTGCCGCTACGCGGGAAGCCGATCAGGAAAACATGGCGGACGGCACCCGTTGCCCCCTTCCCGGGCGCGCATGGCGCCCACCGGTGTGGCGGGACGTTCTGAAACTGCTCGGTCAGGAGCCGGGTGAATTCCAGTGCCGTCTCGCCCCCGGCGTACTGAGATGAGTAGATCGTGGTCAGTTGTTCATTTGATTCGGTGTAGGCCGCGAATGCCTCGGCATAGCGGTGCTGCGCGTCCAGCACATCACCCAACATCGACAGTGCGTGGGCGCGGTCGACCGGAGCCACACGGCGGTCCGCCAGAAGCTCGCGCAGGCCGCGCGCTGCCTCTTGCGGTTGCTCCGCTGCCAGATCCGCGGCGGCGATGCTCATCACGGCATCGGGATAGTTGGGCTCGACCTTGAGGACCTTTTCAGCAAGTTGGCGCGCCTGGGAATGATCGCCGCGAAACGTGGCGATTGCGGCGAGTCCGGCGAGCGCAGCGACGTTCGATTCGTGTTCCAGGGCTTTGTGGAAACTGCCGTGCGCCTCTTCAATTCGCCCCAGCGCCAGTAGCGCCCGACCGCGGTTTGCATGGCCAAACGCCGCCTGCGGAGCGAGGGCGATGACGGCGTCAAAGTGCGCCAGGCCTTCAGCGTCCCGATTCAGGCTCTGCAGGCAGAGCCCCAGGGCATTGCGCGCACCAATATCCTGCGGCGCAAGCTCGATCGCGCGCCGCAGGTAGCGGCATGCGTCCTCGAACCTGCCTTCGCGCTCCAGCTGCAGCGCGGCCACATTGAGCAGCAGCGGATGCTCCAACCCCGCACCCAATGCGGCAAGCGCCGCGGCGGCCGCGCCGGTTAAATCGCCCGCGGAAGCCAGCCGATGCACCTCGCGGACCGTTTCGCGATCGGCGGACGGGTCGCGCGCTGCGCTGTTCATGGCTTGGGCCAGCTGCGCCGGTGGACGAAAGCGAGTCTGGCCAGCCCGAGGCTGGGCGCCGTCGGAGCGCGGGCGCGGTGCTCGCCCGGTGACATGACTTTTTTATTTGCGCACGTCAAAATCATGCTGTGATGAGGCAGGGGCCATTGCCAAACGGAGCGGCGCACACGCCTGCCGGGCTCGAGCATGCAGTCGAATAGACAGGAGGGCAAGCATGACGAGCAGTTGCGTGAGCTCGTGGTAGAAGCCGAACGCGCGCTGGCCAGGAGGGAGTTCGCGCTGGCCACGCAGCTGCTGGCAAAAGCCGAGACGATCACACCCGAGCACCCGCTGATTTTGAACGCTCGCGGCATGCAGAAGCTGCACGAGGGTCAGCTGCAGGCGGCCAAGGAGCTCGCGGAACGAGCCGTCGCGCGCGATGCGACCAACCCCGCGTTCTGGATCAATCTCGCGACGATCCAGCGCGCCCTCAAGGCGCCCGAGGCCGAGATGCAGGCGCTCGAGCGCGCGCTCACGCTCGAGCCGCGTCACCTGCTGGCGCTGTTGCAGAAGGCCTCCTTGCTCGAGCTGCTCGAGCGGCCGCGGGCGGCCGCCAAGGTCTACCGGGCCGCGCTGCAGACCATCGCGCCGGGGACTGCGGTGCCGCCGCTGCTGCAGAAGCCCGTTCAGCGGGCACTGGCAGCCGTGAAGGCGAATGATGCGGCGCTCGAAGAGTACCTGGGGCAGAAGCTGCAAGGCCTGCGGTCAGCGCGCGGGTCCTCGACGCAGCGACGCTTCGATCATTGTCTCGATACCTTTCTCGGCAAGCGCGCGATCTACCGGCCACAGCCGACCTTCATGTACTTCCCCAGCCTGCCCGATTGGGAGTTTCACGATCGGGATGCCTTCCCCTGGCTTGAGGAGTTTGAAGCCTCCAGCCAGGAGGTGCGGCGAGAAGTGGAAGGTGTGCTGCGCGATGAGCAAAGTGAGCTGGTGCCTTACATTGCTCATGCGGATGGGCTGCCCCTGGATCAATGGGCGCAGCTCAATCGCTCGCGGCGTTGGAGCGCGTATTTCCTGTGGAAGGAGGGGAGCAGAATTGAAGCGCACATCGCGCGCTGCCCCGTCACGAGCGCCCTGCTTTCAAGGACGCCACAAGTCGACATAGCGGGGCATGGGCCCAATGCCTTCTTCTCGATACTCGATGCCAGGACCCGTATCCCGCCTCATACCGGCGAGACCAATACGCGACTCATCGTGCATGTCCCGCTCGTCGTGCCTGAGGGCTGTGGCTTTCGCGTGGGCTCCGAAACGCGCCAGTGGCGAGTTGGCGAAGCATGGGTCTTCGACGACACGTTCGAACACGAGGCCTGGAACGAGAGCGACCGGGCGCGCGCGATCCTGATCTTCGATGTCTGGAATCCGCACCTGACCGAGACGGAGCGCGCGCTGGTGCGCAGCGCGACGCAGGGTATCCGGGAGTTCTACGACGGCGAGTCCGGCAGGGCGCCCCCCGCGTGAAGGCCGTGGGCGCTCGCGGCGGCAAGTCCAGGTGGCGGCGGGCGGTTGCGATTCATCTGCTGTTCGCGCCGGAGTGTCTCGTAGTGCCGGGACTCGTGCCGGCGGGCGAGCCGGAGGGCAACACGCTGGCCGATGAGGTGCGTGTGTGCGCGACGCTCGGCAGCGATTCCGAGCGACTCCTGTGCTACGACCGCCTCGCGGCCACCCTCGCACCGGGTCCTGATGCCGGACCCGCGCGGGAAGCTGCCCCGGTTTCTGCGCAACGAATGTTCGGCTTGCGCCGATCCGCGCCCGAGCAGCCGCCGGCAGGCAGCGCCCATGCGGTCAGGCTGGATTCCATCACGGCGCGGGTGAGCGCGCTGAGCGTAAGCGGAGGCTCACCGGTCCTCGAGCTCGACAATGGACAGGTCTGGCGCGTTCTCGAGGGCGAGCAATGGCTGGTGCGCGCGGGCGATGCGGTCGTTATTTCGCGCGCGGCCTTCGGATCCTTCCGGATCCGTGCTCCCGGCGGCCGCGTGGCCAAAGTCGAGCGGCTGCGCTGAAAGGATCGCCTTGTGCTGGAAAGGATCTTACGGGCCGAAAGGGTTTGCGGCTAAGACGAGGCCGGCGGGTCCGCCGCTAAGCGGAACCAGGCATTGAAGGAAACCGTGATGCGCTCGCCGTCCCCGGTGAACGGGGTGACTTCGTGCAGAATCCATGACGGAAACAGCACCAACTGCCCCGGCTCGAGCCGCAGGCTCCGGACGCCGTGCGCATACGGTCCCTGTAGCTGGCTATTGGCGGCATCCAGGAACATGCTGGAGGTGAGCATGGGACTCACGAAGCTCAGCAGGCCGCTGTCGGGGTGCTGTACGTCCTGGCCCCCTGGGTCCACACAGTAGACTCCGGACCAGGAGGCCATGGGGTGGTTGTGTAACGCAAAAAAACCGCCACGCCGGGTGATGTGAAACCACGAGTCCGCGTACAGCAGAAGTTGCGCGCGAACCTTGTCGTCATAACGGTTCAGCTCGCAGACCCAGCGGATGAGCTCCCTCCAGCAGAACTCCTTCAGGTGCTGGACCGGCGCCTCGGGCCAGCGAAAGAGGTCGAAGCGGCTCTCATAAACCTGCTGATTGCGGCGCGTGATGGGTCGCGGATTGGCATAGGCCGCCCCAAGGGCGGCGCGTTGCAGGAAGGTTTCGCGCAGCTGCTCATTCAACGGCGCACAGTCATCCAGCCGTGCGAACCCGAACGGGACCGCAAAGAACGGCGCGATCTCAGCCATCGTCTGGATGATACGCGCCTTCGGCTGGCGAAAAAAAATACGGCGGGCTCGCGCCCGCCGTATCCGAGTCGTGCTTGCCTTCTACCTTCTAGAACTCGGCGGAGACATTGAAGAAGATGAACCGCCCGGTCGCGTCATAGAACGTCGGCCACGTATTGCCGTTGCAGGGACCCGTCGGACAGGCGTTGCCGCCGTTGATCGGTGGATCCTTGTCGAGCAGGTTGTTGACGCCGAACCGCGCCCTGAGCTTCTCCGTCACGTTCATGCTCGCCGACAGGTCCAGGTAACTCCGGCTGCCGAGGCGCAGGTCCGTCGCCGGGAGACCGACGATTGCTCCGATCTGTGACAGGAACGGGTTGGACCCGGACGTTTCCAGCTTCACCGAGCTCATGTAGCGCATCGCGAGACCCACGTCCAGGCCGCGGTACGGGGTCTGCCAGTGCGCTCCGAGGGTGAAGCGATCCTCCGGTGTCGGCACACCGGTTCCGCTGCCGGTGCTGGAACATACCGGTCCATAAAGTCCCACGCAGTCGTAGGTAATGCCGACCTGAGGCGTGACTTCGTATTTATTCAGGTGCGTGGCGATCAGCGAAAACGCGAGATTGCCGAAGCGGCCGATGCCGAACCGATAGCCGGCGTCGAAATCGATTCCGCGCGTCCGGAGCTGGCCGATGTTGGTGAACAGGTCCTGAATGTACCCGGTCTGAGTCAGGATGCTGCCGTTGGCATCGCGATGGACACGGCCGCAGGCGGTCGGATCGCCCGTGACGCCGCACTCGATAAGGGTGAAGTCGGCCTGAGGCTGCTGAACGGCATTGTCGACCTTGATGTCGAACCAGTCGACCAGGAAGCGCAGCCCCGGGACCGCGCGCGGCTGCAGGGCGACGCCGAACGAGATGGTGTCGGCCTTTTCCGGCTGCAGATTCGGATTGCCGCCGATGAAGCCGTTGTACTGATTCGCCGGATTGTTATCGACGAGGCCGTACTGCGCGGCCGTCACGTGGGTTCGGGCGCATTGCGCCGGCGAGAAGGCGGGTGTCGGTCCCGAGCAGGGGTCGATGGTTCCGTCTAACGCCACCTCCTGCGGCGAATAGAGCTCATTCACGTTCGGCACGCGCGTGGCCCGCTGGAAGCTGCCGCGCAACCTCAGATCATGGATCGGTATCCATTCGAGCCCGAACTTATAGGTACTGGCGTTGAAGGTCTGCTTGGCCGAGCCGTTGTCCGACTGCGCCTGGCTGTAGTCGGAGTAGCGGTAGCCGAATTCAGCGCCGAACACCTCAGCCCCCGGATGGTCTTCGACGATGGGGAGTTTCCCCTCGAGGAAGAGCTCACGAGCCGTGACGCTGCCACCCGCCGGCAAAGTCGCAGACCCCTGCCCGGCTCCCTGAGCCGTCTGGAATGCGAAGTCCGGCTGAAAATGCAGTGTGGTCTGATTCCAGTCGACGCCGATATTCACGTTCAACCCGTTCCGCGCCGTCGGCAGCTGCACGTTGTATTTGCCGAGGTCCCCGGTCACGCTCGCTTCGCCCACGCGCAACAGCGTGCTGCCGCGCTCGAGCAGCGGTATGGCCAGATAGTTGGCGGCAGCCGGCGTCACACCGCCGACGTGGAAGATATTCCACGGCACGCAGGCCGGATCGGTCCCGTTGATGACCGACGTGCAGGTTGGCACACCGCCGACATTTTGCACCAGCAGGGAGTTCTGGATCTTGGTCCAGGAGAGATCGTTCAGATAGATGCTGCTGAGGGTGGTGTTGCCCTGCAGGCCGTATACGTCGTAACTCCAGGCCTCGTTGATATCCCCCCTGACACCGATCACGGCCCGGTAGTCGCTGAAGGTAAAGTCCTGCTGACGGCCTCCGCCTTCCACATTGCGGCGGCCGATGACGAGCAGCGCCTCCGTCAGCCCGTTCTGCGTGATCGTGCTGCCCGGCGCGCACCAGGTGCTCACCATCGCCGCGCTGAGGAGCGGATTATCGCAATTGACGAAGAGTCCGCCGCCGGGATTGATCGGGTTTCCAAGTGAGAACGCGCCGCTCGGTGCGATCTGCGAGACGTTCCGATCGTTCATGTACATGAGCTCGGAATAGACCTTGGCGTGCTCGGCCACGTCGTAGTGAACGAACGCGCCGAGCGTGTAGCGCTCGTCGGGGCGGGCGTAGTAGTTGAGCGGACCGAAATTGTAGGCTTGTGCTGCCGCGAACGCCGTGGTGCTCGGGAATGTCTGCAGCGACCCATCGGCACGGAACGTGGCATTCGGCCCGATCGGTGCTCCGCTCGTCGGATCGAGCGGTCGGAATCGCCCGTTCGAAAACGGCGGTGCAGTGGTCGTCGAGCCACCGCAGCTGAAGGTATCGCCGGAGTTCAGGGTGCAGGCGCTGTAATCGAACGATGCCTGGAGAATCGGGTCGGCGGTCCGGTAGGTCGCGTAAAAGGTCGCATTGCCCTTATCGTTCGGGGTGTTCATGCCCATCAAAAAAGAGAAATCCCTGTTGTAGCCGACGTTCACGCTGCTGGGCGGTAAGGTGTAGTTCGGCAGCGCAGTGACCGTCGAGTCGATGCCATTGCTGTTGTGATGGTTGTAAAACCCATATTCCGCGGTGAACTTCACGCCCTGGTATTTGTCGTTCAGGATGAAGTTGACGACACCGCCCACCGCGTCGGCGCCGTAGGTCGAAGAGGCGCCGCCGGTGAGAATCTCCACGCGTTGGATCAATTCTGCCGGGATGAAGTCCAGGTCGACGGCCGGCGTTCCGCCCGAGGGGCTGCCCGGCTGCACGCGCCGCCCGTTGACCAGCACGACCGTGCGCTGCGAACCGAGTCCGCGCAGGTTGACCGTCGCAATGCCGTTCGAGCCATTGGAGACCTGGGCCCCCTGGGCGGCGAAGATCTGCGGCATGGAGTTGAGGATGTCCTCCACGCGCGTCTTGCCGGTCTGCTCGATGTCGGCGCTGGAGATCGTCGACACCGGGCTTATGCTCTGCAGGTTGGGTACCACGATGCGCGAACCGGTGATGACGATTTCCTCCACCGGCTTCTCTGGAGCAGCCGGCGGCGGGGCTGCCTGACCGTGAGCCAGCGGGATTGCCCC
>WNGC01004596.1_pt1 | contig 13609 bp, 8 predicted proteins | sample 5400051 | NCBI WGS metagenome assembly WNGC01 (sample SAMN13153368, study PRJNA577476) | soil metagenome | isolation source: 20 cm soil or saprolite under grassland replicate 2 | place: USA:California | collected 2016-06-15 | reverse complement strand
AATAACGATGGATGGAAAGATCTGTTTACCGCTAATTCCGATGTCAATGACTTGATCGACCTGTTTCAATCCACGCACTACAAGCAACCCAACAGCCTGTTCGCAAATCTTGGGAACGGCATGTTTGAGGACGTTTCGGCGGAAGCTGGGTTTACTCTCTCTCGCGCTCACCGCGGCAGCGTCTTCGCTGACCTAGATAATGATGGGAAAATGGACGTTGCTGTTAGCGCACTCGGAGAATCCGCAGAGCTTTGGCAGAACGTCAGCCCCGACGTGAATCACTGGCTCATCCTGAAGCTGATAGGTAGCAGAAGCAATCGCGACGGGATCGGCGCAAGAATCCAGTTGGGCAATCAGTTCAACCACATGACCACGGCAGTGGGCTATGCTTCCTCCAGTTCGGGAGGCGTCCACTTCGGAACTGGCAAGCTCGACAAGATCGATCGCATTGAGATTCGCTGGCCAAGTGGCGTACTCCAGGTGTTGCGCACCGTTCGGACCAACCAAGTCCTCGAAGTCCACGAGCCATCCAAATAGCTGGGGCATTGATTTTTGTTTAGGGAGGTGTGATCTCCGCCTCTCGTATTGCAGCCTCGCGTGCGGCCGCGGCAGACCGCTGGATCTTCTGGTACCTCAAGAGTGCTTGTCGGGAGAGGCCAGGCTGGCCGCTCGCCTGATATGCGCTTGCTAGTTGGTAGTACAAGCTGCCGTCTTCATCCGTGGCCAGGGCTGCCTGGAGATGCGGTATAGCCTCGGCCGCTCTTCCTGCGGCCAGAAGGGCGCGCGCCAAGGCCTTATGCGCCGCCAGCAATTTGGGATTATGGGTCAACGCACGCTTGAGCAGGGGAATCGCTTCTTCCACTCGTTGCAGGTCGACGAGCGTTTCACCGACGAGATAGTTCAATTCCGCCGAGGCCGGCTGCCCTTGGAGGAGGCTTTGGAGTATTTCTAAGGCCCCGGTATAGTCTTGGCTGAATTTCAGGCTGATGGCCAGTTGCTTCTGAACTTGCTTGTCTGTGGGCGAAAGATTAAGAGCTTCACTCCATTCTGCGGCGGCTTCGTCGTACTTTTTTTGACCGCTGTCGATATTGGCTTTTAGTTCGTGTTGCTCCAAAGATGGCGACAATTGACCGAGACGAGTGAAGGCCTGGAGCGCCAACTCATTGAGTGCTCGCGCACCCCAATACAGCGACTCGGGAGTATTCACTCCTTTCGTGGCGTTGACCAGTGTATTGAATTGTCCTTCCCTGAACTGACACTCGAAGGACTGGGTACGGCAATCCGGTTGTGGAAGGCCGAGTTCCTTCTCCTCCTCAGTTCTTGCCCAGTCTGGATGTTCGGTTTTACGATAGATTTCTGCCACCGCCGCGTGCAGTCCTCGCATCTCAGGTGCTTTCTCCAATGCATGACGGTACAGAAAAAAAGCGCTTGAAAACTGCCGATCGCGAAGTCGAGCGTCTGCCACCAGGGCCAGCCAGTACGCAGATTCCGGTGCGGTCTTTTGCAATTTGTCGAAAGCGCGAACGGCGAGCGATTCGTAGCTCCGCCCCAGGCCATACCAGGCCGCTGAGCTTTCGGGAGCCAACTCAGCAAGCTTCTGGTACTGATTGGTTGCCTCTGCGGCGCGGTCGAGCGATAGCAAAGCGCCGCCGAGCATCTCAAGCGCGCCGCGGTGATCCGGCTGCAGGCCTAAGACCATCTTGAGTGCCTCGACGGCTGCGGGCACCTTGCCCAGTTGCAGACGAGCTGCGCCAAGAAAAAGCCAAGCAGGTGCAAGGTTCGGATCAAGCTTCACCGCAGCTTCCAGTTGCGGTATCGATTTGCGCTCGTCCCCGGCCATATGCAGCGCCATGCCGAGATTTAGCAGCAGGCATATGCAGCGCCATGCCGAGATTTAGCAGCAGGCCAGGGTTGTTGGGCACCGCCTGGTTTAGTTCGCGGTAGAGAGGTACGGCCTGCACAAACCTGCCCTCCGCCATCAGCTCCTTAGCACGCCGCGATTTAACCGCGATGTCATCCGACTGGGCCAGGCAGCTCGACTGCGCCAAAATTGACACCAGAGAAAAAAGAAGTAAGTTCGCAGCTTTCATTGGTCTCACCACTAGCCAAACCCAACCGAATTATAGGCAGGCGCTGCCTCCCTCGCTCGTCACCACGGAATTCCACGCCCAGTCGTTTCCATCTCCGTCTGATCTTTTGAATTGTGGGGGGCGAGTACGTTGCAGTGGAGGGAAGTACGCTCCCTGAAGCGTGGAAACCAAGAAGGGCGCAGGTCGTTAAGCCTGCGCCCAAAAAAAGTGAGAGGCACACCTCAATTCGCCCGATTGGAGTGCAATCAGAAGGCCAACCGTAAGCCGAAGCGGAACTGCCGCTCGTCGTTCTTGGCGCCGGTGATTACTAGGAAGTTCCCGCTGCTGCGGGAACCAGTTGGATTATTAAAGTGCGGCGAGTTGAAGAAATTGGCAGCATCCGCGCGGAACTGTAGGTCGAACCGCTCGGTGAATTTGAAAGTGCGGAACAGGCTGAAGTCCATGTTCACCGAACCCGGTCCATATAGCGTGTTGCGGCCCACATTGCCATAAACGGCAGGGGCGGACACCGCAGCAAACACGGTGGGGTCATAAAACGGGTTGCCTGTGCCGATTCCGCCAAGCTTTTTGACAGGGCCGACTTGATTCGGAGTCTGGCGCTGACCGATGGCGTTCAGCGAAGCACCGGACGCCGTCAAGGAAAAAGGCTGGCCGTGGATCGCGCTAAAGATTCCGCTTACTTGCCAGTCACTGAGTATCTTGGTAGCCGCACCGCCACCGCTTGCCCATGATTTGCCCTTGCCGACTGGCAGTTCGTAAATGTATGCCAACTGGAAGATGTGCGGAGTATTGAAGCCGGCCGGGGCGCGGTTACGCCGAAAGACAGCTGGGTCGTTCCATGTAAGGGAAGCCCACCCATCGTCATCCGTGAAGTCAATGGCCCTGGAATACGTGTAGGCTCCCTTAACCATCAAACCGTGCGAGAACTGGCGGTTAATGGAGGCCTGTAGGGCGTGATAGTTAGCGCTCAGGTAGCCCTGCCAGAGGTCGGTTTCGGCGATGCGTCCAAACTTTAGTGTGGTGCAGGTCTGGGTTGTAAAGTTCGGTACCGCGCAGTTTAAGGGCTGGCCTAACTGGCCAGTGCCTGGAAGGGAAGAGTTGACATTGCGGTCAGCGAACTGGTGAACCGTCTGGGTGCCGACGTATCCCACGGAAACAAGAAAGTTGGCAGGGAGCTTGCGCTCAACCACCAGATTCCAAGATTCGATGTAGCCACGCTTCAGCAAGCCGGTGCCGGTGCTGCGTTCCAGGGCCGCGCCGGGAAGAGTGATGCTCCCGCTGCTGATGTCAATGTTGCTGCAGCAAATGACGGGTATACCGCTTGAAAGGGACCCGAACGGACTAAAGCTGTTTATTCCCTGGAAGTTCGAACCCACGGTAAGTGGGTAGAAGCCGCGAAGCGGTCTGGCCAGCGGCAACGGATCGACCGTTATTCCAAAGCCGGTCCGCACCACGGTGTCGTTGTTAATCTGGTAGGCCAATCCGATTCGTGGGGCGAAGAGCTTCTTGCTCGTAGTGACCCCGAGGTTATCGGGATTGCCACCAATGCCGCCGAGCAGCACCTCGTTTGTCGTGAAGTCATAACGGTCAAACCTGAAGGCGCCATTCCGCGTCATTAGCGGATAGTATTCGTACCGGAGGCCGAGCGTGACAGTCAACTTGGGAGTAACTCGATAGCGGTCTCCAATAAACCACCCAAATTGCCATTCCCGTGCTGTGGCTTTGACGAACTGATCGCTCCTTCCCACGCCGACATTCACTCCTTGGTTGTTCACCACGCCCAACTCGGCAGGAAGACCAAGTAAGAACTGCGCGAAGGCGTTGAACCGGTTGGGAGCGGGGCCACCGTTCAAGGCTGTACCGCCACCCCCGAAATCAAACTCCCCGCGAGGTCCAGCGCCCAATTCAGGCTGCCAGTGGTTGAGATGGTGATGGACGATGTCCGTTCCGGCGCTGATCTGGTGTTTGCCATGGGACCAGCGGACGTTGTGGTTGCTGGTGAAGCTCCAGTCGTTGCGAAAGGCTGGATTCCATCCCTCGGGGTTACCGATGTCCGCATAACCCGTAATGGAGAAGTACGGCATGCCGCTGCTGCGCAGGTCCGAGCCGTTGTTGGTACCGGGAATCCCCAACACGTCGGACCCAATGTTCGTGCCAAAGTCCGGAGTCTGACCGTACTCACTCATCCGAGTAAAGCCGACGTTCCCATCGACGACAAGGGTCGGCGATAGGGTCAGCGTGTGACCCACGGTGACCAGTTGTACGAGCGAATGGAAGTTACCGAGTCCGCCATCACATGCACAGTCTCCAATGGCGTCACCCAGGCTTGGTTCACCGTGAAACACTGACTTCATGGCGCTGTACTTGGCAAAGATGCTGTGTTTGGAGGTTCGGTTCCAATCCACTTTGGTGTCAAAGTTATGCCGAGTGAGACGCTGCGTAGCCGACGAAAAATAGTTGGCGGTGTCACCCGGTAGATTCGGCAGCGGAATTAGGGCCAATATCTTCGCCGCGATCGGGCTAATTGGAATGGCGGCTTGGTTTGGAAAGGGTGCCCGTCCCGTTCCGCCGGCGTTTCCCGTGGAAGGATCGTAGATAATCGTTCCAGTGCCACTGAAGTCTCCGGCGCGAAGGGCTGCCGTCGGCACGGTTTGAATACCGGCTTGAGGCCCAGTAGATACTTGGCGATTATCGCGTTCAAAGGTCCCGTCGTAACTTCCGAAGAAGAACAGCTTGTCCTTCTTAACGGGGCCGCCCAACGTGCCGCCGAGATCATTGAGGATGCTTTTGCCCTTTCTCGGACTGTTGGCAGCGGTCTCAAAGAATTGCCTTGCCCGGAGCGCCTGATCCTCATGGTATTCAAACAAGACACCGTGGAACTGATTCGTGCCTGACTTGGTGATCACCGTGATGGCCGCGCCGCCAGTCATTCCTTGCTCGGGGTCGAAATTGTTTGTGGAAATGTTCACTTCCTGGATGGTCTCCGCCGGCGGCACATACACAGTGTGGTGGGGCAGCCATACAAAGACGTCTGTAGCGCCATCGACGCGGGTGTTGTTGTTGTTGCGATTGGTGCCGTTGATATTCGTGCTCAAGGCGCGTTCCGGAGTATCCGCAATGGCGTTTTGAAATACCCCGGGGGTTGCACCCGGCACGAGATTGATTAGCGTCTGGTAATTGCGGTACTGATTGAGTGGCATGTCCAAGATGGCTTTTTCGGTGAGCTCTGTGTGCAGGTCGGTCTTTTCGGTCTGCAGCGTCACGGCAGATGCCTCGACGGTGACCTGTTCGGACACCGCGCCCACTTCCAACTTGGCGTCGCCGTTACTGACGGTGTTGGCCGCTACGGCCAGATTTGTTTGCGTGAGGGGCTTGAAGCCGCTAGCTGTGACCTTGAGGTCGTACTCGCCTGGCGGTACGTCTGTGATTGTGTAATGACCGGTGTCGTCCGCGTCCGCTTCGCGCTTAAGGCCAGTGCCATGGTTGGTGACAACTACATGTGCCTTCGGCACACCCGCGCCGCTCTGGTCCGTCACCGTACCCGTTACTGACCCATATAAAACTTGAGCGTCAGCGCAGCGAATATATCCGAACGCCAAGAAGCTGAGAGCAAACAAACAAGCCGGGCAAATACGCAGTTTACTTGTAAACATCGCCTTCACCCCTTTTCTTCGACCCTCACGTTTTTCCTCGTCAGTGACAGCCTGACCCTAGACGTTGGACAGTTCTTCAGCTCAATTCACTGCACACGGCCAGATGAGATATCGCCTGAAACCCTTTTGGAAACAGCTCGTGATTGATTATCTGCAGCTGGTCGCGCAGGTGAGCTTGCCCAGGCGGATGGTGCCGGGCAGAATTCCACTCGTTAGGATCACATTCGACGCAAAAAAGCTCCCTACTCCCCGGCATTGTTGCGCAAATTATCAATTCCTTAAAGACTTTGTCAAGCTCTTTTGTTTCTTTGAACTAAGCAGCGAAAGCTGGGATGCACCGATGGCAGATTTCGGTGTGCCATGTCTCCTGTGAGTCTTAGCCCTGGCCTTGGCTGCTGCGGCCCGTCCCTTGGCGGATCGTGACAATTCGGTCCGTTTCAACCCGATTCCATTCTTCACGCCGGCCGTCCGGCCAGTACACCATCAGTCTTTCTATCTTGGCATTCTCTCCCAGTCCAAAATGAACCCGGACGTCGTTCGCGCTTAGGTAGCTTCCGTCCGTGTGGGCGCGCCGCAAGAGTTTTCGCCCGGGCAGGCGAACTTCGACCTTGGCGCCGATGGCCAAGCGGTTACCATTGGCCGCTTCCAGTCGAACCACTAGCCAGTGATTATGGTTCAAGGAGCGAGCTTGGTTCAGCAACAGGCGAGCCGGGCCATTGTTGTTGGCAACGACGATGTCAATTGCGCCGTCGTTGTTAATGTCGCCGAAGGCCGCGCCGCGGCTCACTTCGGAAAGGGCAAAAGCTGGCCCTGCGACTGCAGTCATCTCTCGAAATTTCTTTCCGTCGCCTTCGTTATGCAATAACTGATTATTCTGGTTAAACGGACACGGGCTTCCGCGCAACGACTCAATGCGATTCACGGCGCCGTTGGCGATGAAGAGATCCAGGTGTCCGTCGTTATCGTAGTCAAACCATTCGGTTCCAAACCCTGTATACGGAAAGGTGGACTGAAGCAGGCCAAATTCTGCCGACGCGTCGTAAAAGCTCCCATGACCATCATTGACGTAGAGGTTCGAGCCCTCATGGGTCAAATTGGTTTTGAAGATGTCTTCGTCCCCATCATTGTCGAAATCACCAGCAGCGACGCCCATGCCCGCTTGTGGAGCCCCCTCACCGTTGTAAGCCGTTCCTGACGGCAAGCCCCGCTCTTTGAACGTGCCGTTTCGCTGGTTGATCCACAAATGAGCGGCCGCGCCGTCATTGGCGACGTAAATATCGGGCCAGCCATCACCGTCGAAATCGGCGCAGACGACGCCGAGGCCGGGTCCGATGGCTGCTCCAATTCCTGCTTCTTCAGTGACGTCTTCGAATGTACCGTCGCCGCGATTATGGAAGAGACGCGCCGGTACAGGCTGGTACATTTTCGGCGTGCAATAGTCCCGCTCACCAGTCGAGGCATAACACTGCTTGTTTCCTTTTACTGTGAAGTCTAGATAGTTCGCCACAAAAAGGTCGAGGCGCCCGTCGTGGTCATAATCGACCCACGCGGCGCTGGTGCTCCAACGCGGGTCGTCCACCCCGGCCTGGATCGTAACATCGGTGAACGTACCGTCACCGTTATTGTGATAGAGAACGTTATGCCCAAAGTTTGTGACGTAGAGATCTTGGAAGCCGTCGTTATCGTAGTCACCGACAGCGACTCCCATTCCGTAGCCCACGTGCCCAATTCCAGCTCTTTCCGTGACGTCGACGAATGTGAGCTTTCCCGTCTCACTGAGCAAATTTCGGAAGAGCCGGTTCCCAGGCTTCCACCCGGGCGGAGGAGGAAACCTCGCGCTCCGGGCATCCTGAGTAGGGTCGAGCATCGTCCCCTGTATGAGATAAACATCTAAATCGCCGTCATTGTCGTAATCGAATAACGCGACTCCAGCACCCATGATTTCAGGCATATAGTATTGACCCGAGGTGCCAGCGAAATGATGGAAGGTCAGCCCGACCTCCTCGGCCGCTTCACGAAAGAATGGAATGGGCGAGGGTTTCCCAAATGCAGATGCTCTCGAGATTCCTATACGTCGGGCAAAAGTTGCGGAAAGCAGCTGCAGAAAGTGACGCCGCCCCAAAATGCCGCTGAGGTCTTCTTTTGATGAGTGTCTGGCAGGGTTGCGCTTCTTCCTATTCACTTTGGGACTTTCGTTGGTTCGAGAGCGCGAAGATCGCGCTCAATGCTGGCAACCAATCCAGACTGACCAAGCGCTACAGCACCTTCGCGCGCCTGCCGGATATAACGTAAAGCACTGTCTCGGTCACCCGAGCGCGCGAACGCCGCGCCGAGCGCGTATCTATATCGGGGGGTGTTTTCATCCTCCGGTTCGATCGTTTTTTTCAGTTCCCGAATTCCTTCCTCGAACTTCTCCTGGTTCACTAGGAGGCGCCCAAGATTGAAGTGTGTTTGCCGATTGTTCGGTTTGTTTTCGATGGCTTTTCGGTACTCGGCCTCGGCCTCCAACAACCTGCCTTGTCGCTCAAGGAGGAACCCAAGGTTGTTGTGGGCGCCGGGGTGAAAGGGATTGATCTCCATGGTTTTTCTGAACGCGCTCTCGGCCTGTTGAAATCTTTCAGCGCCCAGGAGAAGCACTCCGTAATTGTAGTAGTTTTCCGAGGAGCTTGGATCGAGACGGGCCGCAGCTCGATAGTGCTCTTCGGCCTTCTCGAATTGACCCAGCCGCCCGTAAAGCTCGACCAAATTCACGTGCGCCTGAACTAATTGCGGATCGATTTCAAGGGCCTTTTCGTGTGCCGTGGCGGATTCCTCAAGCCTGCCTTGTCGCTCCAGCTGGATGCCAATCTGCACCTGTTGCGTTGCGCTTTGGTTGAGTGAGCGAACTTCCTCCAACAGCGGGTCACTGGACGGGGGAACACCGTCCTTATTCCTCTCGTAGAGGCGAAGATGTTCTTCGGCTTGGCTAACCTGGCCGAGCGAGCGATGCACTAAAGCGAGCGCATAGTGGGCAGGTCCGAAGTCTGGAAAAAGCGCGCACGCCTTGCTGAAAGCTTCGGCTGCGCCCGTCAAGTCGTGGCGGGCCGCACGCACGCGGCCCAGTCCGTAGTAGGCGTCAGCATTATCGGGGCGCTGCTCCACGATCTCAGCATAGAGCTTTCCGCTCGCCTCCCAGGCGGCGGATGCATGCAGGCAGTTCGCTAGTCGTAGCTTTGTGGGGAGATAGCCGGCATTGATTTGCAATGCCAGACGAAGAGTAGAAGTGGCCGCGTCGCACCGTCCCTGGTCCGCTTCGACGGCTCCCAGATAATAGGCCCACTGAAAAACGTTGGGTTCGAGTTGTCCGGCACGCCGGTAACAAACGGCTGCTTCTTGCAACAACCCGTAAGTGTGGAGAACCATGCCCAGCCGGCCGCTTGCGGCAGCGTCCCCCGGGTGGCTGCGAGCGTACGAGTAAACCTCCCCAATCTGCTCTCGGATGCCGGGAGAGAAATTGTCAAGGGTGAGGTGAGGCAACTCTGGGACCTCAGGATCCCGCTGGGCACCCAAACTGGAGAAAGCGAATGCAAACGCCTGAAAGAAGATCAAGTACAACGCCTTCCGTGTCACCTGTTCTCCATATGAACCGGCGACAAACCTTGTCCAGCGGAATCAGGCGAGTAGGGCAGGCTCAAGGGCGTGTCACCGGTCGGGGAAAAATGGGAAAAGCTTGCGAATCTCTTCCTCGCTGGGCTGACGTCCGTATTCCGTGATTTCGAACGCCTCTGCGTGCAGCATGCGGGCAGCTTGTGCCCCGTAGCGCTTATCCAATGATTCCCGCCACTCCGGTTGCAGTTTTCTCCCCGCCAGCGGCCCCGCCGCCAGCCATTTCTTCCGCTCCACAGGGTCCTTTGGCACCTGCTCGAACTGTCCGGCAGTCCACGGCAGCCACTCGTAGAACTGCGACACGTGCGCGTCCAGCATATTGATCTTCTTCTCGAACACGTCGTCAATGGACACCACAATATCCGCACGAAAGGCCTGCGGCCGAGTGAACCTGTCGCTGTAGTAGAGGAAAACCGGATTTCGCGCGAGCGGCGGCGTATCCGTAACCAAATCTGGCACGATCACCATGTATGACGCGTCCTGCACCAAGACCCCGGTGTAGCGATGATCCGGATGATAGTCATTCGGGCGGGGTGCAATGACAATGTCAGCTTTCCACTGGCGGATCTCGCGGATAACCTGCTCGCGGACTTCCAGGGTAGGCAAGAGCTTGCCGTCGTGGTTATCGAGGACTTCGTATTGCCGCATACTTGGCGGCGATGCCTCCGGCGCCCAGGTCGCAGTCGTCGGGATGCGCACCGAAAGCAATGACGCGCACAGGCTGATCCTGTGCCGGCCCAGGCCCAGGAAACGTTAGGAACAACAATGTTGCCACAACGCACGCGAGCCACGGTCCGCAACGAACGGAGTTTCCCGAAAACACTTGTTCAAACGAATTCAGCACGCTTATCTCCATCGGGAGGAATTATATATCTAACGATATCTAACATATTCGGATAGCCCGCAGTTACAGGTCCCCTGGACATGCCCGAGACTTCTACACGTCAGTACCAATCCGCTCGCTGATTTTCGCATTCGGAACATTTCCGCGACGCGCACTTTGTTTCCTTGTCCTTGCCCAAGACGCATCGATTCATGTCTACGTCACAACTTCCCGCGTATAGGAGCTCGGATCAACCGTGTCGTGTCGCTTCTGGTAGGCAGTTTGAGTGCCCTCTTGTTTTCTTAGTTGCAGGTCACTCCGTTCGAACTGAGAGGCGCCCGTCGCGGCAATGACTCGGGCCCTGCCGCTATTCTGTATCGCGTTAGAGAGAGAAATTGCGGCCTGCTCGGCTGCGGCGAGCCCCAGCAACCTGGCCAGTGTTCCGCCCATGATCATTTTGCGCGTGTGCGCCGGAAGAGCGCACGCATCGAACAAGGCGCGGTATTGATTCACGACCGACTCTATTTCCCGCAGATCAGTGTCCGATCCAAAGACAATCTTGATAAACGCGCTCAGGTCGCCGTCCGGTGTCTTTACCTTCCACTCTGGGCTATGCCATTCCGTGCCCGACCACCAGAAGAATTTTTGGAAATCCGCGAGACGCCCCTGCATTTTCGTGAGCGTGGAGCCACTTAGATCAAAAAACACGTTTGGATTCCATCGCGCGATTTCCGCTGCCCATTCGTACTCCGGATTGCCGCAGTGCGCGCCCAGCACCGTGATTTTCGGAAAACGACGCGCAATTTCTTCCAGGTAAATCGGCCGCATGCGGCCAGAAGCCACGTCTTCCGGCTCATCAAATTTGCTCCGCAGCACGATGCCGGTGTGGAAAAGAACGATCCAGCCGTAGCGGTTCGCCACTTCGTACACGGGAAGATACGATGGATCGTTGTACGGCTTCTTCACGAACTCCAACTCACCGAGGCCACGGTAGCCCATCCCGTGCAGTTCCTCTACCTGCTTGACCACGTCCGGAGCGTCCAAATCCACGGAGCCGAACGGAACTATTTGCGAAGGATGTTGCTTCGCCGCTTCGGCTACGACCTTCCTGTCAGAAAAAGGAGTTAGCAAACACGCAGTGAGATTCAGCCGCTCCGATAGCTTCAGGAGGTCGCTGATGAAATCGCGATTCTTCTCATCAAAATGCACATGCATGTCGACGATGCGATCTGCCGTTCCGGGAGAAGCCGCCGCCCCACCGCCCAATGAAACCGCGTTGTGCGCCATGCCCCGAAGCAAGCTCCACCAGCCCGGAATGGCGGTCACTGCTCCCGCATTACCTAGAAACTTCCGGCGCGATAGTTGATTGCTCACTGGTTCCCTCCATTTCCGAGGCTCGGCGCGTTTGCCGTGGTCGACAAGTGCGCGCTATCGGTTCTCTGCATATTTTATGATATGCAGTACGATCGTACGGCCACGAGGAGTCACGGCTCCAGTCAGGAGATCCTCATGTCTCTGTTTCGCCGCCTTTGCCTATTCTGTCTTGCACTCCTCACCCTTATGTTTGCCTACGGCCGCGCCTTTGGCCAAAGTGATCCTGACGAAATCGGCCAAGTCCTTGGCGAAGAGATTCTAGCACCCGGTGTCGCTCTGCATCAGATCAAATCCTACATCCTCAGCCGCGCCGCTCCGCCACCCGCAGCTAGGAATGCTCAGCAATGGACGGAGGAGGCCAAGCGTCTCCGCCAACACTTGCTCCATGACGTGGTGTTTCACGGCTGGCCCGATGAATGGGTCAACTCCCAGCCCAAGTTTGAAGACCTGGGCGTGATCGAGACAGGTCAGGGTTACCGTTTGCGTAAGCTTCGCTATGAAATCGTCCCCGGCTTTCAATCCGTTGCGATTCTTTACGAGCCAGAAAAGCCACAGGGGAAACTCCCGGCGATCCTGAACGTTAACGGCCACGTCGGCCCACTGGGAAAGGCCATTGAGTACAAGCAAAAGCGATGCATCAATTTCGCGAAGCACGGAATTCTGGCCCTCAACTTGGAATGGTTTTTCTTCGGGGAACTTCGCCAAGAGGGAAACCAACATTGGTACGGGGCGCATCTCGACCTGGTGGGCGCGAACGCGCTGGGAATCTTTCTGCTTGAAATGCGTCGTGGGCTGGATTATCTCTACAACCATCCCAGCGTGGATCGCAACCGCGTGGGTGTGACGGGCCTCTCAGGCGGAGGATGGCAAACAATTCTGCTGAGTTCGCTGGACGAGCGTGTGAAAGTAGCTGTTCCGGTTGCAGGTTATTCTTCGATGGCCACAAAAGTTGAAGCGCGGAAATACGGAGACTTGGGGGATATTGAACAAAACGGCACCGATCTTCTTGCGGGTCTCGATTATACCCACCTCACGGCGATGATGGCCCCGCGGCCCACTCTGCTGATCTATGATGCCGAAGACGATTGCTGTTTTCGCGCTCCGCTGGTAAAGCCGCTCGTCTACGATAGCGTGAAACCCTTCTTCAAGCTTTATGGCAGAGAGGATGTTTTTCAATGGTACGAAAACCGCGACCCGGGCACGCACAACTATCAGCTGAACAATCGGGAGCACGCCTATCGGTTTTTCAGCGCGCAGTTTGGCTTGCCTCCTATCGAAAAAGAAGTTCCAGTGGGCCAGGAGATCAAGAGGTACGATGAGCTCGTCGTCGGACTCCCAAAAGACAATCTCACTATTTTGGGACTGGCGCGGAAACTCGGCAACGAAATTACACGTAGGCCGGTTCCGCTCGATTCCACCTCCAAATCCGGTTGGGCAAATGAGGAAAGAGAGAAATTGCGTTCCGTGGTCCGCTACAAACCCCTGCAACTTACGCGCGTGTGGACCGTGGCCAACACGAAACACCGGGGGATCGAAACTTTATCCTATATGTTTGAAATGGACAACGGACTATGCGTCAGTGGGTCCTGGCTCAAGGGAATCGTTACACCGGAGAAGGCACCAGTCACTCTCGTGCTCAATGATCAGGGCCGGAAGGCCGCGGCCTCAGACGTTTCGGACCGCGTAAACCGGGACGAGCAGGTTTTGGCTCTCGACCTAACCTTTTTCGGCGACGCCTGGAAAGAAAACGAGCCATTCTCCTACGCCCAGATTCTGGACGGCGAAGGTGATCGATCGCTTGGATTGCAAGCCGCCCAACTCCTCGCCATTGCTAATTGGATTCGCGCGCGCGCGGGTGCACAGAAAGTACGCTTGGAATCGAGAGGCATCCGCACGCAAACAATCGGGCTTGTGGCGGCGGCTCTTCAACCGGATCTGTTGTCAGAGGTGATCGTGCACGAAGGCATGTCCAGCTTGGACTTCCTGCTGCAGAAGCCGGTGACGTTTGACGAGGCGCCAGAGCT
>WNGC01005230.1_pt1 | contig 13614 bp, 9 predicted proteins | sample 5400051 | NCBI WGS metagenome assembly WNGC01 (sample SAMN13153368, study PRJNA577476) | soil metagenome | isolation source: 20 cm soil or saprolite under grassland replicate 2 | place: USA:California | collected 2016-06-15 | reverse complement strand
GCCGTCAAGACCGTGGAAGTATCCACCGATGGCGGGAAGAAGTGGAACCGCGCCGAGTTCAAGAACACGCCACAGCGCATGGCGCACGTCCGATTCGCTTACCAGTGGAAGTGGGATGGAACCGAGACCGCGATTCTGTCGCGCTGCACCGACGAGATCGGGCAGAGGCAGGCGATGCGAGAGGAGATCGCCAATTGGTGGAAAGTGCCGTTCGAGCGGGACTTCCGGGTGCCCGGGCTGGACAACAGCGTTATGCCCTGGAAAATCGCCAGGGACGGGAGTGTGACCAATGGCCTCGCTTAAGGTAGTGACGATTTCGCTGCTGCTGGGGAGCCTCTTGGGGAGCCCCGCGTTCGCGCAGTCGCCCACCTATGGCGTGGGACGCACCCCAACCGCGGAAGAACTCCGCCGCATGGATATCTCAATCGGTCCGACGGGAGAGGAGCTCCCGCCCGGCCGCGGCAGCGCCAAAGAGGGCGCACAGGTCTACGTGCAGAAGGGGTGCGTCGGCTGCCATGGCGCAGCGGGCGTAGGGGGGTTGGCGCCTATTCTGCAATCGAAAAAAGGCGCGGATGTTCCCCTCTGGAATAAGGAGCGCATCCTGCCGCTACGCGCGCCGCATGCGACGATAGTGTGGGATTTCATCAATCGCGGCATGCCACTCGGGCTGGAGGGGACTCTGACTCACGATGAGGTGTCCGGAAGACCTGGTGCTCGACAAACAGAGTCTGCCGAAGGTCAGGATGCCGATTGGCGATGAGTTCGGCAAGCCGCATCAGTTTAAGCTCAACGCGCCAAGGCTTGAGGGTTATCCCTACTAGCGGGTTGGGGTTACGTCGGCTTCGGCCCTTCACGTCGCAAATCGGGGAGGGCTCGGTATGGGGATACGCGGGGGAACAGCCGTGATGGTGCTTGCATTGGCATTAACTGCGTGCGAATCGGGTTTCAGCGAAGCGGATATCGAGCAGACAAAGCAAAGCATTCGATCAGAGTACGAGAAACGGCCCGGACTGACTGTTGTTGATGTTCAGATGATCAAAGAGTCCCCGACTAAGCTAACCGGTTTCGTGAAAATGAAACCAAAAGGTTTGCCTAAATCGTTGGGCACGTTGGGCGAGATTTGGAAGAGTTGCTCCGCAACATTGGGCGAAAACAGGCAATACATCTGGCGGTGCGAATAAGCCTGACTGCCGAGCTGTTTTTCCTAGGCCGAACGTCCGCTCTTGGCCGGTAAGCGACCTACCGTCGATGGACGATTTCCGACCCTGAGCCGCCGGTCGCTTTTCTCCATACCGGACATTCACGGATAGGATGATCAATTCTCCGGCGCGCCGCGCAAACTCCGTCAAACGGGCGATCGGAGCGAAGTCTAGTGGTAAATTACGACATAGCGCTCACCCGTCGGTTCAGCGCCCCGCCATCCAGCGTTCGATCTCATCAATTTCGCGAGGAAGCTTCCCGCTCAGGTTGTGGTGACCTTGCTTTGTCACAACAATAGTGTCCTCGATTCGAATCCCGATGTTGCGCTCGGGGATGTAGATGCCGGGCTCGACGGTAATCACCGCATTTTCTGGAATCGGGTCATCGAAGTTTCCCGCATCGTGAACTTGCAGCCCGACAAAGTGCCCGAGGTTGTGAATGTAATAGTCGTAGTAGCCCGCATCTATGATCACCTTATTCGCCGCCTCACGGAGCTCTTCCCATTTCACTCCAGCGCGCACTTTCGCCAAGGCGGCCTTTTGCGCGCGGAGGACGACGTCATAAAGCTTTCGCTGTTCTGGAGAGAACTTCCCGTTCGCCGGAAACGTCCGCGTCACGTCGCTGACGTAGTAATCAAATTCGGCGCCGGCATCGATCAGCACTAGGTCGTTCGAGTCAATAACGCGGTCGTCTCGGAAATAATGTAGCACGCAACCGTCAGGACCCGCGCCGACGATTGATCCATACCCCGTCCGCTTGGCCCCCGCTTTATAGAACGCGTCCTCGAGGATGTGCTTTAGCTCGCCCTCCCGCATTCCCGGGCGGACTCGACGCATTGCTTCCAAGTGACCTGCCACGGTTATGTCGGCCGCCCGAGTCAATTTCTCCAGCTCACGGGGTTCCTTGACCATGCGCATGCGCGGCAAGAGATCGATGTCGTCCTTAATTTGACTGCCGGGAATTCGCTCGGCGGTCTTCTTGTAGATGTCCAGCACGCGAGGGACTTCACTTTGGTACCCGACGAGCGGACCCAAAAAATGGAGTTCATGCCAGTGGTGCAAATAGGTGGATAGCGTTATCCCCAGCGTTTCCATCCGGCGAAGTCGCCTAAAGCCCAGCTTACCCTCTAGCTCTCGATTGGGGAGGAACGCCCGATAGCCGAACCAACGGTCGTTTTCTGGGACTGATGGCGCCAAATAGAGAATCTCCTTATCCGCCGCCTGCGGCGCTAGCAGCAATGCCGCTCCTGCTTCTTGAGGTAGCCCGGTTAGGTACAGGAAGTCTGCTTCTTGGCGGACCGATCCATCCAACGGGTTGTCCGTCGTCGGCGCTGACAAAACGACTGCCGCGCCTGTTTTCATCTGCGAGAGCAGCTTAGCTCTGCGGTCGCGAAAAACCTCAGGTCCCCAAGGTTCCGTTCCAAACGGAACCACGCGCTCTGCCGGCCACGCGCGTCCGAACGGGAATGCGACACACGCAATCAAGACGAAACTTGCAATCTTTTTCATGGGTTCTTCGTTAAACGAATAGGATAATCAATTCTCCGGCGCGCCGCAGTTCGGTGCTCCTGAACGGCGCACATCGGTCTTACGTTAGCTTGGCTCCGCCTGCGCACCCCTCAGCGGGCGAATCGGAGCGAGTCTAGTGGTAAAAACTGCTTGCGGCCGCGCGCGTCGCGCTCATGGGCGCCTCCCGAGGCTATCCGTCCACGACCGACCGCAGGATCCCGGCCGCGGTCGCGCATTGTGCTGCCGATACGTCGAGGTGCGTGACGAGGCGCACCGTCCGCGGGCCGAAGGCGTAGACCAGGACGCTGCGTTCCTTCGCCCGCGCCACAACGGCGGGCCCGTCGGGCGCCTCGGCCGTGAGGTGGAAGACGACGATGTTCGTCTGCACGGTCGCCAGGTCGAGGATCACGCGCTTGCTCGCGGCGAGCGTGGTGGCGATCGCGCGCGCGTTGGCATGATCGTCGCGCAGCCGCTCGAGGTTGTGGTCGAGCGCGTAGAGGCCCGCGGCGGAGAGGATCCCGGACTGCCGCATCGCTCCACCCAGCATGCGTCGGTGCCGAACGCAGCGCGCGACGAGCTCCTTCGATCCCGCGAGGAGCGATCCGCCCGGCGCGCCCAGGCCCTTGGAAAGCGACACGCCGACGAGGTCGAAGGGCGCGGCGAGGTCCGCGAGCTTCGTGCCGGTCGCAGCCGCGACGTTCCAGAGGCGGGCGCCGTCGAGGTAGGTCGCGATGCCGCGCTCGCGCGCCGCGGCGCACACCTTCACCGCGTCGGCCTGCGGGAAGATCACGCCGCCCGAGCGGTTGTGGGTGTTCTCGATTTCGACCAGCGTCGTCGGCGGATAGATCACGTGGCCGCGCGGCTTCACCGCCGCCGCGAATTCCTCAGCGGTGAAGACGCCGCGAGCGCCCACGGTCGTGAACTGCACGCCGGCGTTCGCCGCCGAGCCGCCGGTCTCGTGCCACACTGCGTGCGACTCGGGGCTCACGATCACGTCGTCGCCCGGCTGCGTCAGGACGCGCAGCGCCACCTGGTTCGCCATCGTGCCGCTCGGCAGGAAGAGCGACGCCGCCTTGCCGAGGAGCGAAGCGACGCGCTCCTGGAGGCGATTCGTCGTGGGGTCCTCGCCGTACTGGTCGTCGCCCACGGGTGCCGCGGCGATCGCCTCGCGCATCGCGGGCGTCGGCCGCGTGACAGTGTCGGAGCGCAGGTCGATCGTCTCGCTCATCCGAGCGCCTCCTCGATGTCGCCGATCAGGTCGTCGATGTGCTCGATGCCGATGGAAAGCCGCACGAGATCAGCGGGGCACGGCGTTCCCGGCCCCTCGACGCTCGCGCGGTGCTCGGCCAGGCTCTCGACCGAGCCAAGCGAAGTCGCCCGCTTGAAGACGCGCAGCTTCGCGGTGAACGCCTTCGGGCGAGGCCGGGATAGAGGACGTGGGAGAGCTTCGGGTGGCGCTCGAAGCGCTGCGCGATCGCCATCGCGTTGGAGCAGGCGCAAGCGACCCGCAGGTGCAGCGTGCGTATCCCGCGCAGCAGCAGCCACGACTCGAAGCGCCCGAGGACGCTGCCGCCGCCACCGCGGATGTAGCGGATCGACTGCCACAGCACATCGTCCCTGGCGGCGGCGAGCGCGCCGGCGATCACGTCCGCGTGACGCGCTATCGCGCGACCTTCATCCTGTCCCGCCGACGGTCAGTCCGTCGATCCTGAGCGTCGGCTGCCCGACTCCGACCGGCACGCTCTGGCCTTCTTTTCCGCAGGTGCCGACGCCCGTGTCCAGCGCGAGGTCGTTGCCGATCATCGAGACTCGCGTGAGCGCGTCCGGCCCGTTGCCGATGAGGGTCGCGCCTTTCACCGGGTAGCTGACTTTCCCGTCCTCGATCATGTACGCCTCGGAGGCGGAGAACACGAACTTCCCGTTGGTGATGTCGACCTGCCCGCCGCCGAAATTGACCGCGTACAGCCCCTTCTTCACCGAGGCGAGGATCTCCTTCGGGTCCTTGTCGCCGTTCAACATGTAGGTGTTGGTCATGCGCGGCATCACCACGTGCGCGAACGATTCGCGCCGGCCGTTGCCGGTGACGGGCACGCCCATCAGGCGCGCGTTCAAGCTGTCCTGCATGTATCCGCGCAGCACGCCGTCCTCGATCAGTGTGTTGCGCTGCGTGGGATTGCCTTCGTCGTCGATGGAAAGCGAGCCGCGCCGGCCGGGCATGGTGCCGTCGTCCACGACGGTGACTCCGCGCGCTGCAACTTTCCTTCCGATCTTCCCGGTGAATGCCGAAGAGCCCTTGCGGTTGAAATCGCCCTCCAGACCGTGGCCGATCGCCTCGTGCAGGAGAATACCCGGCCAGCCGGGCCCGAGCACCACGGTCATGGTGCCCGCTGGCGCAGGACGCGATTCGAGGTTCACGAGCGCCTGGTCGACCGCGTGTCTCGCGTACTCCTGCAGACGCTCCTCGGTGAAGTGGCTGTAGTCGCTGCGCCCGCCGCCGCCGCCGGTCCCCTGCTCGCGCCTGCCGTTTTGCTCGACGATCACCTGCACCGAGAGGCGCACGAGCGGGCGAACGTCCGCCGCCTGCACTCCGTCGGAGCGGGCGACGAACACGACTTCGTATTCGGCGGCGAGGCCGGCCATGACCTGGGTGACGCGCGGGTCGCGCGCGCGGCAGAGCTGCTCCAGCCGCTCCAGCAGCTTCACTTTCTGCGTGTCCTCGAGCGAGGCGAGCGGGTCGATCGGCTGATAGAGCCGGAGGCCGGCGCCTTTGCGAACCTTCGCGGGATGTGTCCTGCCGCCGCCCGCCGCAATGGCCCGGGTCGCCTTGGCCGCATCCTCCAAAGCCGGCAGGCTGATCTCGTCGGAGTAAGCGAACGCTGTCTTCTCCCCCGCGATCGCGCGCACGCCCACGCCCTGGTCGATGCTGAAGCTCCCGGACTTGACGATTCCTTCCTCGAGGCTCCAGCCCTCGCTGCGCGAGTACTGGAAATAGAGGTCGGCATAGTCGAGCCGGTGCGAAAGCAGCGAACCGAAAACGCCCGCGAGCTTGCCGGTCTCGAGGTCGTGCGGGGCGAGCAGGAAGGACTGCGCGGTGGAAAAAAGCTGCTCGGGTGCGTTCATGAAAGGGATATGAGGGTGGTCGAGCCGGTATTCTAGCTCCGCACGCGTCACAACACCCGATGAGTGAGCGCGGGAAGGCTCCGGCGCATCTTCGCCTGGAACATCGGGTCGATGCCGGCCATGACCACGCCGGGCCCGGCGGCCCGCTCCGCGACGACCTTGCCCCAGGGATCGACCACCATGCTGTGGCCGTGGGTCTGCCGGCCGTTCGGGTGCTTTCCGCCCTGCGCGGGCGCGAGCACCCACGCGAGGTTCTCGATCGCGCGGGCGCGCAGCAGCGTCTCCCAGTGCGCTCGCCCCGTGGTCGCGGTGAATGCCGAAGGAACGAGGATGATGTCCATGGGCGCGAGCGCGCGATAGAGCTCGGGAAAGCGCACGTCGTAGCACACCGAAAGCGCGATTCGCCCGAAGGGCGATTCAATTGCGCAGGGTTGGGTGCCCGCTTCGATCGTCCTCGCCTCGTCGAAGCGTTCCGCTCCGAGCTCCAGGCCGAACAGGTGGATCTTGTCGTAACGCGCGACGCGCCGCCCGTCCGAGTCGTAGACGAGGCAGCTGTTCCTCACCTTGCCCGGATCGTCGCACGCGAGCGGCACCGAGCCTCCCACGAGCCACACGCCGTGGCGCTTCGCGGTCCCGGCGAGAAACTCCTGGATCGGCCCGGCGCCGTCCTTCTCCTTCGCGGCCACCTTGTCCGTGTCGCGCATGCCGAGAATGCAGAAATACTCGGGGAGCACGACGAGCTTCGCCCCTTGTCGGGCGGCCTCGCCGACGAGCTTCGCCGCGGCGGCGAGATTCTCCTCGACTCCCGGCGTCGACACCATCTGCACCACGGCGGCCTTGAATGCGGCGGGCGCGGTCATGGCAGCGATTGTTCCTGCGCCGTACCCGCGCTGCGCACTTGCGCCTTGAGGCGATCGGGAACAGGCTTCTCCCAGGTTCCGGTAACGCGGTATTCGAATGTCAGGGCCTGGCCGACTGGATTCTTCAGGATCTTGTCCAGGATGAACGCCCCCAGACCCCAGATCGGATTCACGATCACGGCCAGGATCGAGGAAATGCTGTTGCCGACCGAGGGCTCGACGCGCGCGTGCAGGTCCTGCGTCTCGTTCACCAGATCCACCTGCCCGTCCATCTGCACTTTCGCAGAAGGTCCGCGCATCTTGAAATCCTTCGTGGTCATCGTGCCATTGGCGATGTCCACGCCGCACTCGACGAGATCGAAGGCGAACCCGCGGCCGAAAAGCTCGCGGAAATCCAGCGTGATCCAGGACTGCATGCTGAGAATCCCGATGAGCCGCGCCGCGCCCGGCTCCGCTTTCAGAAACTGCCCGTTGTATGCCTTGAAGTCGAGATGCCCCGCCAGGGTCGGATAATCGATGGATTGCGGATTTCCCGCCCAGCTCAGGCTTCCCTTCAGCTCCGCCGTTCCCCGCCGCACGGTCCTGGGATAGCCCATGCGATCGAGGTACTTGCCGATATCCATGATCTCGAGAGTGATCTCCTTCAGATTGACGCTGGGCCGCACAGCCCGTCCCTGCCACACGCCATCTTTCACCGTGAGCGTGCTCTCGGGCCCGGTCAACACCAGCGTCTTGATGTTCCAGTCGAGCGCCTGGTTGACCGCGACCAGCTCCAGTCTGCCGAGGCTCTTGTCGTTTACGATCAGATTGTCTGCGATGATGTCGAGCGCGGGCAGATCGCGCGCCGGAGCCTCCTCCGTCTTTCCCGGGGTCGCTTCGGGCAGGCTGAAGTGCTTCAGCCGCGCGACGAGGCGCCCGCGGCCTTCGGGACGCCAGGCGATCTCGCCGGCGAGCTCCTTTGCCGAGACGTTCGCGATCCACACGCTGCCGCTCGTCCCGGCGCGCAGCGCGACGTCGTTCAAGCGCCGCCCGCCGACATCGAGGACTGCAATCTTGAGGTCGAGCGCCGACGACAAGGGCAAGCCGGTCCCGTCCCCGCCGCCGAGCGCCTCGCGCCATCGCTCCACGTCCACGTAGGGAAGGCTGCCGGTCACGGAAAATCCTTCGCGGTCGGGCAGCACTGCGGGCTGGTTCAGGCTGATCACGCCGCGGCTCACGACGTATGCCGGCCCCTCGCGCCTGCGCTGGATGGTGGCGTCGACGGAGCGGGCCAGCGATACCTTGATCGTGTCCGTTCGCGGCGGCCCCGGGCTGACGACGCGCTCGACCTTGAGCGGCATGGGCTCGAGCGCCGTTTTTGCGAGCGGCGGCGGCAGGTCGGCGGCGACGCCGGTGAGCTGCGACTGCACGATCAGGGTCAGCGGACGCCCGCGCGCCCCGGTCAGCGTTCCCTGCCAGGCGGCGGCGCCCGAAAGCCGGCGCAGCAGCGCCTCGCTTCCCCAGAATCGCGGAATCTGCGCCGGGCTCGCCGTTCCGTGAGCGTTGACCGCGATCGTCCCGTCGGCGCGGGTCGCCACCGAAATCGTCGCGGGGCCGCCGAGAAACTTGGCGGCTAGCGTGCGAGCGGTGATCCCGGACTCGGTGAATTCGAGCCGCCCGTTCAGGTGCGAGAAAGGCGGGGCGTCGGAGTCCGTCCTGATTTCGTTGTCGACGAGCTGGTATTCGCCGGCCAGCTTGAACGTCTCCGGATTGCGGATCGGGATGTCGAGCTGGAGCGCGAGGCGGCCCGCGCCCGCCGCGCTCATGCTTTCGGTCATGCCGTCCAGAGCCTTGGTCACGGGGCTTTCGGCGATGAACCCGAGGAAATCGCTCGTCTTGTCCTCGGCGTCGACCTCGACTCCGACGCGCACATTCCCGTGGAACAGATCGGGAATGATCGCGCGCACGCTGTTTGCCCGGACGCCGAGGACCGCCCCTTTCGAGGCGACGATGCGCATTCCCTTGCCCTCGAAGATGAGATCGCCCGAGAGGCCGCTCGCCTGAGGCCAGCCCTCGGCGTAACGGAAGTCGGCGTCGGTCACTTTCGCAACGATCTGGAAAATCCCGGAACCGGGCTCGTCGAACGGGAACTTCGCGAGCTCCCCCTTCAGCCTCAACCTGACGTCGTTCGAGTGCCCCCCTCGGATCGAGGCCTTGAGATACTCGACGACCGGTCCGGGCAGCAGGGGAACGTAGCGGTAGACGGTCCGGCCGTCGGCGCGGAAGAAATTCCCGGTGAGATCGATGGCGCCCGCGCCGCCCTGGCCGCGCGCGAACCTGCCGAAAAGCGTTCCCGCGATGTCGCTGTTGGCGAACGAGAGGGTGTCGAAGGAGAGATCGAATCGATCCGGGGCGGATTTCCAGCTGATGAGCGCCGCGAGCGAATCGAATTGCAGCGGACTTTCGGCGACGACCCCGGGCAGCTCGATCGCGACCCGCTCCGAACCGAGCGCGACATTGCCGCCTTTCTCGCTCGCCTCAAACCGCCCGGTGAGCCCCGCGAATCCTGGAATCCTTTGGTGGGCACGCGCGGCGAGACGCGCGAAGCTTCCCCGCACGCTGTAGTGCTGCGGATCCTCCGCATCGCCCGTCCAGGCGGCTTTCAAGTCGCGGACGCTGCCGCGCGGATCGGTTGCGGCCAGGCGCGCGCGGGTGGCCTGCGGAAACGGTAGGTACTCGGCGAGTCGTGCGAGCGGCGCGAGCTCGATCGCATCGGCGTCCATGTCGCCCCCGGAAGGCGCCCAATGCACGCGAAAATCGGCGGGCGGGACGACGATCCCGGTCCCGGTTCCGAGCGTAAGCTTGCGGCCGAAGACTTCGAACTCCTTCCCGTCGCGCTGACTCGCGCCGATCCGCCCACGCAGGTAATCGAGCTCCAAGAGCGGCGTGTCCTTGGCCACGCGCCCCGCGACCTTGGAAAGCGCGACGTCGGCCGTGAGCTCGCTGGAAGTCTTGCCGCGAAGATTCAGCCACAGGCGCACCCCGCCCTGGCCCGAGCGTATGTCGAACGGATAGTCGACCCAGCGCCGCCAGGCGACGAGGTCCGTGTACTCGAGCTCGGCGTAAACCTGGCCGACACACGCGCTTGGATCGGCGGCGTCGAATCCGTCCAGATCGCCGCGCACGTCGAGCGCCGAAGCGAGCTCGGCGGACGGCTTCGCCTTGAAAGCGAAGCGATGCCCCAGGAAGCCGTTGCGCAGGACGAAATTGAACCCCGGCAACTCGAGCAGCGGCGCCCCGCGCTGCCTGTCGTCCCAGCTGACGCTCGCGTCGCGGATGACGATCTCGCGCTGCGACAGGATCCATCGCGCGAATCCCGCGTCTCCCGCCTGGTCGGGTCGCAGCTCGATACCCGCGACGTACAGCTTGCCCCCTTTCTCGCGGCGGATCTCCAGCCGGGGCCGCTCGAAGGCGAGCGAATGGAAGCGCGGCGACCCGATCACGGCCGAAATCCAGCCGAGCGTCGCCTCGACCGCGGGCAAGCTGAGCGCCGCGCGACCGTCGCGATCGAAGACGGTCACGTTGGCGAGAAGGAGCTCGGGCCGCAGGCCCTGCCAGTCCGCGTCCATGGCGCCGATCGTAATGCGTGTGCCCAGGACTTTCGACGCGTATTGCTCGACGTCGCTCCTGTACTCCGCGACTTTCGGCAGGACCCAGTAGCGAAGCGCTAGGAGGATCGCGGCGAACAGTAGGTAGGCGATAAGGAGCGTCCAGCCGAGGATGCGCGCGGCGACGCGCCACCGGCTTTTCGGCGGAATCGCCTCGGCTACCGTTTCCTCGATCGCCTGCTCGAGCTGCTCTAGTTTCTGTAGCGGTCGGTCCAAGTCAGTGCGCCCTTCGGCGTGGAAAGTTCGCCCCCACAGCAAGGCCGTGATCGGCAACTCAAGGATGAACGCGAGAGCATCGCCTCGCGACGACAATCACCTGCGACGAGCGACATTTTACCTGCAAGCCCTTGTCGCCGGGCGAAAAATGCGCTGACAACTCGCTGAAGCTCCTCGATTTTTGCGCGTTTCCGCTAGAATAAGCTCCTTTCGGAAACTTCCCGGAGATTCCCATGTCGATGGCCGATCGCGACGGATTCATCTGGTACGACGGCAAGCTCGTGCCCTGGCGTTCAGCGACCACTCACGTGCTCACCCATTCGCTCCACTACGGCCTCGCGGTATTCGAGGGCGTGCGCGCCTACAAGACAGTCGACGGGACGGCGGTCTTCAGGCTGGAAGACCACACCGAGCGCCTGTTCAACTCGGCGCACATCTACATGATGAAAATTCCCTACGGCCGGGAGACGCTCATCGAAGCGCAGAAGGAAGTGGTGCGCGCCAACCAGCACGAGTCCTGCTACATCCGGCCGATCGCGTTTTACGGCTCGGAAAAAATGGGGGTGTCGCCGATCGGCGCGACCGTGCACGTCGCCATCGCCGCGTGGCCCTGGGGCGCCTACCTCGGAGCGGAAGCGCTCGAGAAAGGGATACGCGTCAAGACCTCGTCCTATGCCCGCCACCACATCAACGTGACCATGGCGCGCGCCAAGATGGCCGGGACCTATCCGAACTCGATTCTGGCGAACCTGGAGGCGACCCAGCACGGCTACGACGAGGGCCTGCTCCTCGACGTGGACGGTTTCGTCGCTGAGGGATCGGGCGAGAATCTCTTCATCGTCAAGGGCGGCAAGATCCACGAGCCGGAGCTGACTTCCGCCTTGAGCGGGATCACGCGCGCCTCGGTCATCACCCTCGCGAACGAGCTGGGCTATGAAGTCATTTCCCGGCGCCTCACTCGCGACGACATCTATATCGCCGACGAAGCCTTCTTCACCGGCACCGCGGCCGAGGTCACGCCCATCCGCGAGCTCGACGGGCGCACCATAGGCGAGGGCGCGCGCGGACCGGTCACGACCAAGATCCAGAAACTCTTCTTCGACGTGGTCGCCGGCAAGGTCGCCAAGCACAAGGACTGGCTCTCGCCGGTCCACGAGAGGGCTTCGTCGAGGGTGTCCCGAGAAAAAGCCTGATGGGCGCTGGGCCAGGCGCTCTGCCCCTACTGCGGCACGCGCTACGTCTACAAGGGCGGCAAGCCCCAGGGCCACTAGCGCCCGGTGCCGAAGATCCTCATCGTCGCGCCGAACTGGATCGGCGACGCGCTCCTCGCCCAGCCGCTCTTCGCGCGGCTGCGGAAAAAACTCCCCGGCGTCGTCATCGATGCGCTCGCCCCCGGCTGGACCGCGCCGGTCCTGCGCCGGATGCCGGAAATCGACGAAGTGGTGGCCGCACCCTTCGATCACGGCGAGCTGAAGCTCGCCGCGCGCTGGCGCCTGGGCCGGAGCCTGCGCTCGCGCGGGTACGACGAGGCGATCGTGCTGCCCAACTCCTTCAAGTCCGCGCTCGTCCCGTTTTTCGCCGGAATTCCCCTTCGCGCCGGGTTCGCCGGCGAATCGCGCTACGGCCTGCTAAATCTCGTCCACAAGCTGGACGAAAAAAAACTGCCGCTCATGGCCGAGCGCTACGCGCAGCTTGCGGAAAAACCCGGGACGATGCCGGCGCTGCCGTTGCCGCAGACGAGGCTCGCGGTCGACGAGGCGAATCTCGCCCTCGATCTGCGCCGGCTCGGTCTCTCGCGCGCGAAGCCCATCGCCGCCTTCTGCCCGGGCGCGGAGTACGGTCCGTCCAAGCGCTGGCCGGCCCGGCATTTCGCCGCGCTCGCGCGCAAGCTCTCCGCGCAGGGCTACGCCGTCTGGCTGTTCGGCTCCGAGAAGGACCGCGCCATCGGCGAGGAGATCTCCGCCGCGAGCGCAGGAGCCGCTACCAATCTGTGCGGCAGGACCGATCTCGCGAGCGCGATCGACCTGCTTTCGCTCGCCGAAGTCGTGGTGAGCAACGATTCGGGTCTCATGCACGTCGCCGCCGGCGTCGGGCGTCCGGTGGTGGCGCTGTACGGCTCTTCCAGCCCCGAGCACACGCCGCCGCTCGCGCGCAGCCACCGCATCGTCAGGACCGGGATCGAATGCAGCCCGTGCTTCGCGCGCGAATGCCCGCTCGGACACTTCAAGTGCATGAACGATCTCGCGCCCGAGCGCGTGATGGAAGAGATCGCGGCGGTGCGCCGCGCGGGCTGAACGCGCGAGCGTCCGCCCCGCTACTCCCTGGAGCTGTCGGTCGGCAGCGGCGGCGTGCTCTCCGGCGGCCGGCGGTGCCGCGTGGCCTGCTCGAAGGCGTAGGCGAAGCCGATCAATTTCGGTTCGCTGAACGCGGGCCCGGAGAAGGTCACGCCGTAAGGCGCCGGCTTGGCGTCGAAGCCGCCCGGGAAAGGCGTCGGGGGGAGAAACGGCGGCGGGGCGACCGCCGGATTGTCCACGAACCCGGCCGGCACGACGATGCTGGGATACCCCGCGCGAGCAGGCGCATTGGCGCCGCGATTGGCCGGGAAGAGCACCGCGTCGAATTCCTTGTACACGACATCGAGCCCGCGGGTTTTCGCGATGTCGAGGTCCTTCGCGCGGTCGCTCAGGTAGCGCGCGGTGTCGCTGCTGCCGGGGCGGGTGTCGAGCGAGTCGGCGGCAATGGCCAGCCCCTGGCCGTACTTGAGCCCCACCTGGAGGCCGTTGATCATGAAATTATTGTTGAATGCGATGACGTCTCCCAGCGTGCGTACCGGGGCGCCGGTCGGGAGCTTGGCCAGGTACGCGTTCAGATCGCGCTTGAACCCGAAGAGCAGGACCGTGGAGCAGTTCGCCGGAATCGGCAGACCGCCGCAGCCGCCGAAGTCGAACAGCTCCTGCTGCGTGGGAATTTCGTGGAAGTCCTCCACGATCGCGCCCTCGGCCCGCAGGACCGCAATGGCGTCGTTCATGACCCGCTGCTGCTCGACGCTGAGAACGACGCGGT
>WNGC01004753.1_pt1 | contig 13615 bp, 12 predicted proteins | sample 5400051 | NCBI WGS metagenome assembly WNGC01 (sample SAMN13153368, study PRJNA577476) | soil metagenome | isolation source: 20 cm soil or saprolite under grassland replicate 2 | place: USA:California | collected 2016-06-15 | reverse complement strand
CGAAGATAGACTGGGAGGTCCATCAAGTTCGGTACAAAGTGCGACAAGGAAAGACTAACGCGGTGCGATGATATGCGATCGGAGTTGAGGTTGAATGCAAAAAGTCAACTTCGCGTTCAACCCTTGGCCTCAGCTTAACCTCGCCCTAATGGCTCCTGGACTGGTCCCACCCGGTCCTCTTCGTGGCCGACTCTCTGCCCTCCTGTGGGGCGTTTGCCAAGAATGATATCTCTTCAGCTAGCAGAGCAGAGTCGGATAACACAAGTAAATTTCTTAAAACGGACTTTCTCTGGATGGCGCGAAATCAATGTGGACTTGGATGACCTAACCATTACAGTACTCCAATTTGTTTGTTTTCGGGGCTTGGAAATTCACGCGCCTTTTCGACATCGTGTATCAGGCGCGCAACGACCAACCGCATCATGTGGTAGCCGAGCTTGGGGTTCTGGTAGTACAGCTGCGCCATGCCCTCGGTCGTGAGGCTGTACAGCGTGCAATCGGTTGCGCAGACTACCGTCAGCGTGCGTCGGTTGTCGGGTGCGAACAGGCCGATCTCGCCGACCAGCGAGCCAGGAGCCAGTTGTTCCTGGTGCTCGACCAGGCTCAGCGTCCCAGACTCGAGATAGACCATCTCGGTGGCCACATCGCCCTTCTTCCACAGCGTGTGCCCAGCCCTGGCTTGGCGGCGCGTCATGTGCGGCAGCAGCCGTTCAGCTATCGGCGCGTCGGACCTTGCGTTTTCAATCGCGCGCACCAGCTTGCGTATGTCCCAGGCCTTCTTGCTGTTGATTACGATCATGGCGCTGTAAAGCACTAGCGAGGGCAGTGCTGCCTCCAGCCATCCGTAGGCGACGAAAAAGAAGTTCGCTGCCAGCGCCACCATACGCAGCGGCACCATGCTCTTCATCGTATAGCTCGCCAGTGTGAGCCCGGCGCCGAGGAAGCCGCAAACATAGCCTGTTGTCGTCATCCCTTACCTTCCTTGCCATGATGCGCACCGCGTGCGTGCGGAAACTCTCAGTCGGATCGCTAAGCCGGTTCTTCTCAATCTCCAGGTCATATAAAGCCTGCATGTTGAGCCAGAGGCGGTCAGTGGTCCCGATGTACCTGGATAATCGCAGAGGCGTAACAGCGGTGACGGACCAAGTGCCGTGGACGATCCCGTTGATCTTCGAGGCGGTACAAGGAGATTTTTTGCAAGGCGATATTGGCTGATGCCTAGTGGCTTCAAAAAGCTCTGCTGACAACCTATTGGACGATTCGCGGCTACAGATCCGCTCGGTATCCTTGTCACGGAAGCTCTTGATCACACGAGCGCTCTAAGAAAACTTGTTCGTACTGGGTCGTTCCAGGGAGCCTGTCGTTCATATGCAAGGCGTCATGCCGTCGGCACCCATGTTAACCCGCAGTATTGATGCGCGCTTCTGCTGCATACGCGAATACGCGGCGGCGATGGGCAGTCTCGCCGTTTAACCCGTCGATATACTGCAAGTGTCTGCCTCAGGACTTCACGTCTCCGAGTGCCCGTCTCCCTTTCGCGTCTACACAATTTCGCGTCGAACCGTCATGAATAATGCGGGGTAGTCTTCCCAGATGCGGGTCACGACAATGGAGTTGAAGCCGGGCGCGAGGGGGTTGCTCACGATGAGAACTAAGGCGACCTCTACCATCTACGTCTTGAGTGCCGGACGCTTCAGGGGATCGCATTGAGCGGTTTCAGCGTCGAGACGGCCAGTAATGGCTCAATCCCTTCCGTTACGGACAGGAGTCCAGGCATGGCTCCTTGCGGTGTCGGGAAGATCATGCGGGCCAAGAGGCCTGTGCGGGTCGTGGTTTTCGTTTTATGCATAATCCTCTTGAGATGTTCCTTGACGGTGTATTCGCTCAGATTCATTCGGTTGGCGATCTCCTTATTGGTGAAGCCGAGCATGAGATAAATGATAACCATTTGCTCGCGTTCGGTCAGGCGATAACGTTGCTGAATGTTGGCGTCTGGGCATTCGAGCTTTTGCTGATTCAGCTTTTCTATGATGACGAGAAATCTGCTGTTCTGCGCGAGGGGTTCATCGGGAATACAAAAACCGCGAAGGAGGAGCCGCTGATCAGAGGCAAAACAGAGCCGTTCCACTTGGATGGACTCGCAATCTTTGGGATGATCGCAGCGTATCAGACGACTGATGAGGTCGCGGACTACGGCATGGATTTCTTGGGGAATGAGACAGGTGCCATTCTCTCTGGTGAATAGGGGTTGCAAGTGTCGGATCAATGCCTGGGCTTCCTTGTTCATGAACAACAGTTGCCCCCTGCTATTGAAGAGAATGACGCCGGTAGTGGCTTGTTGCTGCAGGCTCTGTGACGGCTTTCGACCATTGACCGGCCTAACCATGTCTTCTGTTGCAACGACGGACATTATCCTCTCCAATCTTTGCTATTCGCGGCTGCAATGCACGCATGTATTTTAGGACTAATCTGTTCGCTTCGCCTCCCGCTGTTGCGGTTCTGGTCTAAACGTAAGCAAACAGTAGGCCAGCCTGGTGTCGTGCTGACAAGCGATTGGAGCAAAATTCAGCACGATAGGATGGGAGCGGTGTTTGGCGGTGCTCATCACAACTCTTCCGCCCAGTGGGTGGTCCCACACAACATTCTGGCTGAATCTAAAACGGTTCTAGTTGAATCTGATTTGATTCTCAGAACAAGAATGTTTCTCTAAATCTTGGCCGTATCTTCCAACAGGAAACTCCCAGTCGTGTTGAACCCAGCGAACAGCTGCCCACATTATGATGCCCACGTCTCAATTTTTCCCCCGTTCGATACATCTCCACATCGTGCATTCAGCCTGCTCTTAATGAGAGCAATAAAAAACGTCCTCTAGCCCGCTGGGCCGGAGGACGCCATTGTCCATGCCGTAAATTCTTGAGGCGAGAAGGGAACGCCGTTGTTCCCCTAATCTTATCCCCCCTGGGGGATGTCCTTATAGCATCGCCCAGGAAAATCTGTCAATGCCCTCGTGCTCTCCCGAATCCGGAAATAGAAATTCCGGCATGTCCGTCGGGCAGATTACCCCTCCGCGGGTCATCTGCGAATGGGGAGTGCCGATCGGGCAATTCCGCAGGGGTTTTGTGTCTGTGCTGTGCGTGTGCCTGGAGCAGGCACACGCTCGAGCATGAGAGGAGTCTGTCGACGAGTATGAGAAGAGAACGAATGTACGCTCAGCTCTCGCCCAATTCACACCCCGACCTAACTCGCACAGGATTCCTTTTTCGTACGTTCCATCCTTTCAAGCGCGCCATTGGGACGGCGCTCTGGCAATCTACCTAGCCATCGTTCGCCCCATTTCAGACAAATCTAGGGCCGAGCCTGGTACATCCCCGACGGCTCGACGACGAAGTTCCTCGCCAGGAATCTTGGCGTAGTCCTTCCCTGAGGATCAAGTCCGGAAGTTAGAGGGGTCACAAATAACTGATTTTTGGTTTGCTATGAACCCAATTTCTGTCACGTGAGATCTCGTATAATTTCAAGGTAGCGATTATCGGACATCTTCACTGCACTGATTTCGACCGGAATGACAGTCCCATCTCTTCGCTGTAACAATCGGTTAAAACGCACGGGCTTGTGAGAGCGGATTTGTTCGAGGCAATGCTGAGCTAGGGCTTGTTCTGCAGGAATATAGGTGTCCTTCACATGAAGTTGGAGCAACTCCTCTCTCGTGCACCCAAACGTTTCACAGACCTTCGAATTCGCCATCCTAAAATATCCGTCTAGATCTAAAACAGCAATGCCGTCCGAAGCCTCCTCCATCAAGAGTCGATACTGACGTTCACTTTCCTGTAGAGCCGCTTCCGCTTGCTTGCGCTCAGTGATATCTTGAGCAAAAACCAGGACCCCGATCACATTCCCCAGGGGATCACAATAGGGCACCTTGTCCGTCTTCACCCAGCGTTTCTCACCGGAGGCCGTTTGGTACAGTTCTACGATGCCGAGTTTTCGCATGCCCGAGGCGATGACCTGGAGGTCATCCTGGTAGTATTGTTCCGCTTCCTCCGGGTAGAGGGCAGAGGTGGACTGGCCTTCCACCTCTGCCACAGTCTTGTTGATGGATTCAGCTGCGTGCCGGTTCGCTCGCACGATGCGATTGTGGGTGTCCTTGTACCAGACCATGGCCGGAATGAGGTCCAACAGGACCTGCTGCTCGATCTGCTGCTGCTGAAGCTTCGCTTCAGCCTTCTTCCGCAGGGTGATGTCGCGGACAATGCCACAGATATACATCTGACCGCCGAATCTCCATGTGCCGAGCGATACCTCAATGGGAAATTCGCTCCCGTCTTTTCGTAAGCCATGAAGTTCGATCGTTTTACCAGTCAAGGGTGATACGTCAGTGACCTTGGCACGTTCAAACCCGCGCTGATGGTCCTCGCGGTACCGAGTTGGCATGATGGTGGTGAGCGGCTGCCCCAGAATCTCTCCCGCGGTATGGCCAAAGAGCCGTTCTGCGGCGGTATTCCATGAGACAATCTTGCCGTCGCCATCAGCCAGCACGATCCCGTCCGGTGCAGCGTGGACAACATGTCGAAACTGCTCTTCACTCCCGTTCAGGGCGTGCTCGACATGATGCATCTTGAGCGCCAATTTCCGTGCATCAACGGCTTGACGGAGAATGATTTTGAGCGCATCCGGGTTATAGGGCTTGGTGATGTAGGCAGCGGCGCCCCGGCGGAGTGATTCCACCGTGTGGCTGTCTTGTACGGATGCGGTGAGGACAATGACTGGTAGCAGGGGGTCGAGTTCCTCCAAACCCCGAAGGACCGCGAACCCGCTCAGATCCGGCAACCCCAGATCCAAGATCACTGCCCCAAACGGGCTCTGTTCGGCTTCGTGCAATGCCTCCCTTCCCGTCATCACACTGCGTACCATATATCCCGCATGTCGAAGGAGATCTTCGAGAGCCAGACAGATATCTGGCTCATCGTCCACAATGAGTATGGAAGAAAGATGTGAAGGAAATTGTTCGGCGTTCATCATCTTACTGAAACAGGGTTACATCTGGAACCATTTTGATGAGTAGCCTTTTGGAAAGCAACGCCTGGTAGCCCTCGTCGAATCATTTCTTTTTGAACCGGGGAGAGGATACTAGATTTCTAGGCATAAATATTTCTGGATTAGCTCACGATCATCCTCGTCGCGGCCTCGAACTGATCCGCCGAGGCGAACAGCCGGAACCTTCCGTTGATTGATCCACTTATACCAGGTGTCCTTCTGAATACCTGAATCGCCCGCCAGTTCATTGATCAACCACAAACGCCCGTGCGCTTTCGCTGAGGCTCGCGACGCCCGCGAGAGTGGCCACCGCCGCGTCTTGGCTGCGCGATTTCACCCTGGTGGGACTCGACATGGGCCTGCGCCGGAGCAATCTGGTGGGACTCCAGTGGTCCTGGCTGCACGATCACGGTACCGTGCTCCGGGTACCACGCCAGCACGTGAAGGCCAAGAAGGCCATGGTGATGATTCCGCTGACTCGTCGCGAGGCAGCCATTCTTGCGCGCCAACAGCGACACAACGCCACGCCATCCGTGTTCACGCAACCGAACGGACAGCCGTATTCACCAGACCAGGTGGGCATGGCATTCATTCGCATAGCGAAAGAGGCGGGACTTTTAGGCGTGACTCTGCCTACCCTCCGGCATACCTTCATCAGCCGGCTGGCGTAGGCGGGACGGCCGTTGCCGGAAGTGGCAACTTTGGCGGGGCATCGAGACATGAAGATGACGATGCGCTATGCGCACCTGGCACCCAGCCATTTGCGCGCGGGGATCGATGCCTTGGAACAGCGGTATACCCGTCACCCGACAGGACCCGCGTTATCCATAGAACCGCCTGGCACGCCGGTGTCACAGGAATTTGGGGGAATCGCCTAAGTGGTGGTGGTCCCAACGGGATTTGAACCCGTGTTTAAGCCTTGAGAGGGCTCCGTCCTAGGCCAGGCTAGACGATGGGACCAGACACCGATGACGTGGGATCGATCGGGCACAGTAGCATAGGGACTTTTCACTTTTCAATTCCTAACGTTCTGAGCAGCATTCACGTCTCTGCAACGCTGGTTCGACCGCGACTTGACAGAGACGGTGGTATAGCCTACCTTTCGGAAAACACACGCGGCGGGCCTGTGGGAGAGGAGATTCTTCGGTCGTCGGCCTCAGTTGCCCATCAACACACTCATGGTGGAACATGAACAACCCGCTCCAAATCAAAACTATCGGCATCACAGACTCTCCGGAACTGATCGACATCGAGAAGCCCGAACAGGGCCTTGAGCTACACGTCGGCTCGAATGTGTTTCGAAACACGAACGGCGTCGTCAAGCTTCAAGGCAAGGAGCAGTTGGTATTGGAAACGCAACCCCAGCCATTGGCGTTGCTTCTAACGATGGACCTGTACGATGAGCAGGGAACTCGCGTCGGCCATATCCGACGGAACGCGCTCTCGGCACATAGCGCGGGCCGCTTCACGATCCACGTAAAGGTCAGCGGCGAGGAAACCCCGGACGACCCTCCTTCAGTCACCGTAGCAGACCGAACAACTGGACAGGCGGTGTTCGAGGCCTGCTTCATGCAGAAAAGAAAAATTCGCATCACTGTGGGGCAGTTTTATACTCATAAAGGCAATTTAGTCACCGTCAGCCCACACTATTGCCGCATCGGCACCGATATCACCCTGTTTGGCAATGTATCGGAAAGCTGCGGCGGCGCGGCGGCAATCGGATAATCGGCCCCCCCATAGCCCCCAGATTCAGTTTTTGCCTGTTCGCTACCTACAATCATGAGAGCTACAACCTACGCTATCCTGGCCTCTTGTTGAAAAACACATCCTTTTTGACAAGGCACAGGACTCCCGTACAATGACAGTATGTCGGATGTCGTGAAACCGAGCGTGCAAGCTTTCTTGGTCTGCGACCAGGTCATTGAGGACAGCGTCACCAAGAAGAAAAGCCTCATCGGCCTCTTCACCCACCTGCAGGCTGTGAGTTTTCCCTTCCAACACTCCCAAATGGGGCTGTATTTTTGCCTCACCGATGCCGAAGGGATCTATCACTTCGATATCGATTTGATCTACCTCAACAACGAACAGCTCGTCTGCCGGGCCACCCTTCCGAATATTGCCATAGCCGACCGACTTCAAATTTCAGATTTCGGGATCAATATCCCCTCACTGGTCTTTCCCGCTCCGGGACGCTACGAGTTTCGTCTTCGCATGGAAGGGCATCTGATCGCACAGAAAGACTTCAGCGTGATGCAGCTGCCGACCCACCAAACCGCGTAGCGCTCAGTTCGCTCCGACCTCCCCTCGCGGAGTAAGCCCTTCTCCCGCATACCACTCTTGTGATAGAACAGCCCGCGACGACTCGGTTTGCACATTTTTCATCCATAGAGGAGTCATTGTTCTATTGTGTCTGAACCGACTGGCGCTTCAAACTTTATTCGCGACATCGTGGCAGCCGATCACGCCGCCGGCAAACATGGCGGCCGAGTGGTCACGCGTTTTCCACCTGAGCCGAACGGCTATCTCCATATCGGGCACGCGAAGTCTATCTGCCTGAATTTCGGGATAGTGAATGACACACCAGGTGGCTATTGCCACCTGCGATTTGACGATACCAATCCAACTACAGAAGATCCTGAATATGTCCAGGCGATCCAGGCCGACATTCGATGGCTGGGGTTCGACTGGCAGGATAAGATGTTTTTTGCCTCGGATTACTTCGAACAGCTGTACGACTATGCCATCCGGCTGATCAAGAAGGGCAAAGCCTATGTCGATGACTTAACGGCCGAGGAGATACGTACCTATCGAGGCACACTGACTCAGCCGGGGGAAAACAGCCCCTTTCGCGACCGTTCCGTCGATGAAAATCTTGACCTCTTCCGAGGCATGCGAGCCGGGGAATTCGCCGACGGTACCCGCGTCCTTCGAGCCAAGATCGATATGGCGTCAGCCAATATCAACTTACGCGACCCAGTCCTCTATCGCATCAGGCACGCGACGCATTATCGGACAGGGAGCACCTGGTGCCTTTACCCGGCCTACGACTATGCGCACCCCCTTTCGGACGCGCTCGAGGGAATCACGCAGGCCGAAGCGCCGCACCGACCACAGCAGATCGAGTTTGCTCGCTTGAACCTGACCTATACCGTCATGAGCAAAAGAAAACTGCTCGAGCTGGTCGAAATGAAACTGGTGAGCGGATGGGATGACCCACGACTGCCGACGATTAAAGGACTTCGACGTCGCGGGTATACCCCTGAAGCGATTCGGGCATTCTGCGACCATATCGGAGTAGCCAAGCGAGAGGGCATCGTCGAGATGCAGTTGCTCGAACACTTTATTCGCGATGACCTGAACAAACGTTCGCCCCGAGTGATGGCTGTGTTGCGGCCGCTCAAAATCATCCTCGACAACTATCCCGAGGACCGGTCCGAAGAATTGGAAGCCGTCAACAATCCTGAGGATCCGTCTGCAGGGACGAGGAACGTCCCCTTCTCACGCGTCCTCTATATTGAGCAAGATGATTTCCGTGAAGATCCACCCAAGCAATTTTTCCGGCTCGCCCCAGGACGCGAAGTGCGGCTCCGATACGCCTACATCATCAGATGTGTCGGAGTGACGAGAGATCCGAAAACCGGCGAGGTCACCGAACTACATTGCACCTACGACCCCACGACAAAGAGTGGTGCTTCCCAGGAACAGCGCAAGGTCAAGGCTACCATCCATTGGGTCTCAGCGACCCATGCTGTGAAAGCCGAGGTCCGACTCTATAACCCCCTTTTGGTGACGGACCTGGCGAAGGTGCCGCCAGACCACGATTGGACGACCTATCTCAACCCCAACTCATTGGAACGAATCACGAGCTGTTTGGTTGAGCCCAGCTTGCGGCAGACAGTGCCCGGCGCACGGTACCAATTCGAGCGCCTGGGATATTTCTGTACCGACCCGGATTCGGCCTCTGGCACACTGATATTCAACCGCACCCTGGCACTCAAAGACGCCTGGGCGAAGATCGAAAATACTCAGTCGCCCCTGTAACGAATTGGTAATCTTCTCCCATTGCCGGACCCTCCCAGAACTTGCCTCTCTCTCCGACCTGTTGCAACCACTTTTCAGGATCAGCAGCCCTGCTACGCTTGAGGCAACTGGAGAAAACAAATGGCGGGAGCCATTTTACGAGACAACCGTCATCAACGTGATGAATATAAAGCTCGCACAGCTATTGCTTCTCTTGGGAATGGTAGCTGGACTGACTATGGTATCTCCTTCGATGGCAACCACCACACCACACGGGACTAAATCGAGCATGGCCGAAGCGGTGAAGGGTACAATCAACGAATTGATCCAATCTCTCGATGAGGAACCTTTGAATCAACGAGAACAGTCCTAAGAACGGCGGCATGAAATCGAAGACATCATCAAACATCGTGTGGATTACGAGGACATGGCGGGACATGCACTGGGACCTCCTGTCCACGCTTTCCCATCGGGGCCAGCAGGAGTTCGTTGACCTTTTGGTGCAACTTCTTCGAGACTAATTTGTGGGCCGCATCACCGAACATTCCGAAGAACAAGTGGTATTCCTGGGCGAGTTTCGGGAGGATGTCTTTGCTGTGGTCAAAGCTCAAATGAAGGGACGGAAGATCGACAAGCCGGTCGACCTTCGGCTGATTCACCTTGCGCACAAATCTCAGGTCTATGACGGGGTCATCGATGGAGCCAGCATTGCAAGCAATTACCGCGCACAATTCACCAGTATTATTCGTGACGTCTCGTATGTCGGACTGGTCAATATAACAGAAGGCGATCGCCGTGAAGGTCTTCGAAAGATCTCCAGCGCTGTAACCCTCTCTCACCATGCGTGATACAGTTTCCATGTTTTACTTTGACCTAGCTCTGGGTTTGTTAGACTAGCCGGAGTATGAGGTGCCCACATGACGAGGAACCTCGAACCGGATGGAGGACTGCATGATCGAGTGTCGAGAATATCCACGAATCCCCGTTGAGATGCAGGTCTTCTTCTCCAGCACCAACAAGGCAGAGATCTGCGAAGGCACAATGTTCGATCTGTCTGCCAGAGGATGCGCCGTCACCAGCATGTCGTCGGTTCAGCCAGGTTCAGCGGTGAGAATCCTCATCAGGGCGACTGATCTGGGTTCGCCCATTACGATCGAGTCCGCCGCAGTCCGTTGGAGTGAAGGTGGGGAGTTCGGAGTCGAATTTCTCGGTCTCTCGGAGCTCGATCAGCGGCGCCTGCATCGATTGCTGCGAGTCGCCACCAAGCCCTCGATCCACCCGAGTTGACCTCTGGCCGATCCTCGCGTTCACCTGGTATAATGCCGGGCATGACCTGTCCCCTCTGCCACCAACCCAGCACCTGGGAAGGCAACCCCTGGCGCCCCTTCTGCTCTGAACGATGCCAAGTAACCGACCTCGGCGCCTGGGCAGCGGAACGGTATCGCATACCAGGCCCCACCCTCACGATGGACACCTCGGTCGCCGACTCGTTGGAAGGGGACGGCGGCACAGAGGCACAGCAAAACAGTTAAGCAACAGTCTAAGAACAGATCGTCCACCTTCCCATAGGGCGCAACCGGCAATCCCCACCCAACAGTCCACTGGCGGCACGATACTGAAGTGATTCCGATCCAACAAGTGAACGGAGCCTACGAACGGGTCCTCAAGGGGGATGTCAGATTCAGATTCGTGATCGACTTGGCGTCGTTGAAATACATAGCGGGGTGGTCAAAAGAAAGTGGCTGGGGGACTAGGAATCGAACCTAGGTAGCCGGCTCCAAAGACCGGCGTCCTACCGCTAGACGATCCCCCAGCGCGATACGGAACCGAGGCGGAGCTCTGAAGATGACGGCGTGGGAAAATAATTGGCTGGGGGACTAGGAATCGAACCTAGGTAGTCAGATCCAGAGACTGACGTCCTACCGCTAGACGATCCCCCAACCGACGCCCACAGTAATATAGATGCATCAGTTTCGTCAAGATCGGTGCGACATAGAGACAAAACCTGCCTCAGGCCTGGGAGGCCCGTTCGTTCCCCTGGCGGAGCCGAAACAACGTCCGGTCTCGCCCCAACACCTCCATCACGTCGAAGAGGCCAGGGCTGGCCGCACGACCGGTCAGGGAAACGCGAACCGGCTGGGCCAACTGCCCCATCTTCACCACCTCTTCCTCGACCAGCTGTTTGAAGGCCCCTTCCCATTGCTGTTTTGAAAAGGTAGGGAAGGCCTCGAAACGAGTGAGCAGCTTGGCGAGGATTGGAGCGATGGCCGGCGTCAAAAACTTCTTCGCCGCCTCTTCGTCATATGTCACGGCTTGCCCAAAATACGGCCTCACCCAATCGACCATTTCCACGAGTGTCTTCACTCGTTCCTTCACGAGGACGACGAGTTGCGCGAGCCGGCCGGCCGAGACAGTCTGGACCTCTCCTCCTAATCCCGCAGCTTGCAAGAGAGGCACAAGCGCTTGAGCGACCTGGGCCGGCGGGCTGATCTTGATATATTCCGCGTTCACCCAGAGGAGTTTCTCGGGATTGAACACGGCTGCGGACGTTTGAACGTTCTTCCAGGAAAATTTCTCGGTCAGTTCCTGGCGAGTGAAGAGTTCTTGATCCCCGTGTGACCACCCAAGCCGAACAAGATAGTTCAACATAGCGTCCGGCAGGTACCCCATGTCTTTATAGGCCATAATCGAGGTGGCCCCATGCCGCTTCGAAAGGCGGGCTTTGTCTGAGCCCAGAATCATCGGCAGATGCCCGAACTGAGGGACTGGAAACCCAAGCGCCTGGAAGATCGGGACCTGTCGCGGCGTGTTGGTCAGATGATCGTCTCCCCGCACCACGTGGGTAATGTTCATCAGCGCATCATCAACAACCACTGAAAAGTTGTACGTCGGATAGCCGTTCGACCGGAGAATGATCAGATCGTCCTGCACGGTATTATCGAACACGATCCTGCCCTTGATGAGGTCGTCGACAACAGTCTCTCCCTCTTGCGGAGTCTTAAAGCGCAGGGCCGCGTCGCCGGTCGGATTCGTTAGGCCACGATCACGGCAACGACCGTCGTATTTCGGTGACAGCCCCTTGGCCTCCGCTTCTTTGCGCCGCGCGTCGAGTTCTTCCGCTTTGCAGATGCACCAATAGGCCTCGCCTTTTTCCAACAACTTCACCGCATGGCTGCGATAGAGGTCCATTCGCTCTGTCTGGCGATAGGGCCCTTCATCCCAATCGAGCCCAACCCACTTCATTCCCTCAATAATGGCTTGGATCGATTCATCGGTCGAGCGGCTCTGGTCCGTGTCTTCGATACGGAGAACAAACACGCCCTTCTGCTGGCGCGCAAAGAGCCAATTAAACAGAGCCGTGCGGACCCCTCCAATATGGAGAAAGCCGGTCGGACTGGGCGCGAATCGCACTCGTACCTGAGTCATCGCATTCCCACTGACGTGATACGAAAGGGTCGGTATCTATAACATGCAGGGAAAAGCCTTGTACAGGATACGCAGAGCTTTCATCTCGTCGTCGCTTCTGATATGAGGAAGACGGAGATCGTTATGGCTGAACTCACGCAAGCAGCGGCAGTGCTCTCGGTGAACGATCTCACTCCCCACGTTCGCCAGCTTGTACTCCTTCCTACCCTTCAGAACATTGCGTTTCAACCAGGCCAATGGGTTTCACTCAAACTGCCAGTCGGTGTCAAACCACCGCTCAATCGAGCGTATTCGATGGCAGCGCCGGGCACGCCGTCAGGCGAGTTGACCTTAATCTTCGATCGTGTACCGGGCGGCATGGGGTCTAACTATCTCTACACACTCAAGCCCGGCGATGATACAGAGCTTTCAGGCCCCTATGGGAATTTCACACTTCCGATGCCCCTCAATCGAGAATTGATCATGATCGCCCGTTATACCGGCCTCGTCCCGATCCGCTGTATGTTGAAGCATCTCTATGCGCAACGACAGACGGCAACCATTCTCCTCATTGCCGTTGCCCCTGCGGAGGAAGAACTACTTTTTCATCAGGAACTACTCACGCTTGCAGTGACCCATCCCGGGTTTCGCTATCTTCCATTGGTGGCCGCCGGAGGGGAGCAGCAGGGTGTCGATCTTACGCTCTCCATGCTCAGACCGTTGATTGATGGAATGCCAAAAGTGATTCCGATGCTGTGCGGCACGAAAGGCTTTGTGCGACCCCTGCGAACCTATTTTGTAAAGGCGGGATATGACCGAAAAGAAGTGAAAACAGAGACTTATGATTAGTGGCCTTCTTTGACGAGATTCTTGTTGACCGCCGGAATCTCGACAACAATATTTTTTGTCCCGTTTGGCACACATTGGCAACCGAGCCGTGACTGCAATGTGGTTATCGGTGCTTCTTCCAGTTGGTCAAACTCATCGTCTGTGCCTTCGTTACAGCTCTCAAGCCCTTGTTTCACGATGACGTGGCATGTCGAACAGGCACAGACTCCCCCGCAAACATGCTCCAGCGCAACCCCACTGCCCATCGCCACATCCAAAAGGCTCCCTGGAAGCCCCGTCGGGCCGTAGGGGATCTTTGCTGGATCAA
>WNGC01005577.1_pt1 | contig 13616 bp, 15 predicted proteins | sample 5400051 | NCBI WGS metagenome assembly WNGC01 (sample SAMN13153368, study PRJNA577476) | soil metagenome | isolation source: 20 cm soil or saprolite under grassland replicate 2 | place: USA:California | collected 2016-06-15 | reverse complement strand
GGATCGGGGCTTCGCCGAGCGGGCCGTTCAGATGCGGCTCGACGACCTGCAGGGTGAAGCCGGCGGCGACCGCCGCGTCAAAGGCATTGCCGCCCTTTTCGAGGACGCTCATCGCGACCGAGGAGGCCAGCCAATGGGTGGTCGCGACGACCCCGAAGGTGCCGCGGATCTCGGGGCGCGTCGTAAAACCGGGCATTTGCTGGCCTCTGAGCAGTTGCCGAATTGGGGGTAGGTTACAGCTATATCCGGGTGAATTCGACGTCCTGGGCGCCGTGCCAGAGGGTTAATTCGCCGAGCAGGCGGAGCCGGTCGAGCCCCTCGACAATCGTCAGGAAATGGTTGCCGGCGAGCTGGCCGACCTTGCTGGCGAAGCGGACCGCGCCATAAGGGAAGAGGATCTCAGTCTCGCTGATGCCGCCGGGATAGAGGAGGATCTGCCCCGGTGCCGGAAAGCTCGTCGCGTTTTCGTAGCCAAGGCCGAGATCGAGCGTGCCGAGCGGGATCCAGCAGGCCTCACCGCTCCACCGGACATGGATCAGTCGCTCGCGATAGGGCAGCAGGCTCTCGAAACGGGCGCAGGTCAGCGGCGCCGCCTGGCGCTCGAACCGCGCCGTGAAGGCGTACGGCCCGGCCCTGATCGCGATATCTGTCATCCCGGCGGCCACCGCTGAGCACCGTGGAGAAGACGAACAATCAGAATCTGATCGGTCGTCTCCTCGAATCGATACACAACGAGATACCGCGTCCTGGAGATCACCAATTCGCGGGTGCCCTCAACCCGGCCGCTCCGGCCCATTTGCGGCATCCTTGCCAAGAGCGCGAGACGATCGTCGATTTTGTCGGCAGTACGGGTAGCAGCCGTCGGGTTCCTGTCATTCAGCCATTCGAGGACGTTTCGATAATCTCGACGTGCCGAGTGCGTCCAGCGGACGGAGGTCACCGCTTCTTATGTAAAAGCTGGCGAATCTCTCGCATCACTTCGTCATGATCAACCAAACGGCCTGCACGCGCATCGGCCAAGCCCTCCTCGACTGCCGCCGCAAAGGCCTCCTCGCTCAGGACGAATTCTGCCAACGCCTCCCGCACCAGCGCCGATTTGCTTTTGCGCCGCGCTGAGGCAAGCCGGGAAAGCGCCTCGTCCAATTCCGCGGGAATCCGAGCATCAATGACTACATCGTCGGGCATAGTGATCTCGTAAGACGAGGCGTAATCAGGCGGCGCTGGCGTCCTTGAGGCGCATCTTGGCGTCGAAATCCTCGGCAACGCGGGCATCGTTGTCGAGAAGCGCGGCGGCATCAATCTTGGCGAACTCGATCGCTCCCATCGCGGCGAAGGCCTCCTGCACCTTCGGCCCCCAGAGACCGATATCCTTGACGGTCGGCACGATACGGGTGAACAGCCGGCTGCGGAACAATTGCATCGTCTCGGAATGATCGAGGATTTCGATGCATTCATCAACCGGCAGCCCCAGCCGCTCCCACACCTCTTTCTGGTTGAAGCGGTCGCGCATGTGCCAGCAGGCCTGGACCGTGAACTCCTCTCGCTCGGCGCGCTCGGCGTCGGTGAGCTGCGGGTAATAGTCGCGCAAAGCGAGGCGGCCGAAGGCGACGTGGCGCGCTTCGTCCTGCATGACATAGGCGTTGACCGCCGCGGCGAGCGGGTTTTTCGACTGATCGCGGATGCGCTGAAACGCCGCGAGCGCGAGCCCCTCGATCAGGATCTGCATCGTCAGATAGGTCATGTCCCAGCGGCTGTCGCTGAGGCCGCTTTCGAGCAGCGATTTGAGGCCGTGCGTGATCGGGTAGGCGAGCTCGAACTTGTCGTGCAGCAGACGCGAATAGGCTTCGACGTGGCGCGCCTCGTCCATGACCTGCGTCGCGGCGTAGAATTTCGAATCGAGATCAGGGACCGTCTGCACGATCTTAGCGGTCGCGATCAGCGCGCCCTGCTCTCCATGCATAAATTGCGATATCTGCGAGGCCTGCTGGTGGTGACGCAGCTGGCGGCGCTCCTTCTCGGTCATGCGCTCCCAGATATGCGAGCCAAAGATCGGCACGACGCGGTCGTCGAGCTCCATCGGGTTCTCGGGGTCGAGATCCAGCGACCAGTCGATGCGGTCGGCGGCGTCCCATTGCTGCTGCTTGCCCTTGGAGTAGAGCTGCAACAGGCCGGCGCGGTTCTCGTCATATTCCCAGGTGAAGGTGACATCGGTGTGGCCGTCGAACTTCCACTCGGTCTGCTCGACCGGCAAGGCGTAGCGGTAACTCGTCGACATCAGGGCCTCCGTCCGGCGCTCGAAGCGTCATTGACAATCATGTTAGCACATTCCGGCGATCAACGCCCGGTCAGCTAACGCCCGGTCAACGCGCCGCCGGCTTCATTCGGCGGCCAAACCCCGGGGAAATATTGGGCGAGGGCGGACACGGCGCGCTCGGAGCGGGCGCCGTCTGCGCCGAACCTCAGCGGTTCAGGATTTCGACGACGCCCGCCGCGGGATCGATGCGCAGCTCGTCGCCGGTCTGGATCAGATCGGTCACATCGCTCTCGAAGCGATCGACGATTGTCACGCTTCCGAACGCGGCGCCCTGCGCTAGGATCGGGTTGACCCGGTTGAACACGAGCGCCAGCGGTACGAGGCCGCGCGATTTCATCTCGTGCAGCATCCAGGCCGTCGCGACGCCGCCTTTCGCCTGATCGAGCACGAGGACCTTCCCGGCATAGCTCTGGCCGGCCAGCGCGTGGGTCGGGCGAGAGAAGACGCCGGTTTTGCGGTCGAGGTCGTAGCGTGCGCTGAAATTGTCCTTAGCAACGAGCGCCGTGCCGGTGACACTCGGCCCGATGCCCTTGTGACACTTGAGGACGATGGGCATCAGACCACCCGCCCGGCAATTGCCGAGTCGACGCAGCGCTCAAGGCTCGCCAACGTCGGACGGTAGCCGTAGCCGCCGATGATGTTGACGAGCTTTGCCGAATTTGAGAGGAGCCGTTTCCAGCCATTCGCTTCCGCCATCTCGCCGGCATAGCTCTGGTAGAAGCAGATGCCGGCAGCGACGATTGCGCCGGTCTCCTCGATGCGGCGGGTCAAGCCCATGCGATCGGCGGCATGCTTGATCTCGGGCGAGGTCGCGACAAGCAGCGTCGTGTCGGGATGCACGGGGCGTCCGGCGAGCGCATCGGCGACAGCCGCCATCTCGACGAGCGACAAATGCGGCGCGGCGAAGACGACGACATCGACCTTGTCGCCGGTGGCGCCATAGGCGGTCACAAAGGCGTCGAGCTCGGCGCGGCCGATGCGAACCGTGTCGGGGACCGAACCGGCGAACTCGATGGGCTCCGGCGTGATCCCAGGCATATGGAACAGCGCGGTCGAACCATAGCTCGCCATCGCCGCGCCGAAATGCTTGAGCGCATCGGAGCCGGGGGCGTTCTCGATGCCCTCGATCAGCGGCACCTCCCAGTAGGAGCCGCAGTCGCGGCCGATCATGCCGCCCAGCGCGCCCCATTCCGACAGATCGTGCAGGCGAACATCGAGCTGAAAGCGGCGGGTTGCGCGGCGGTGCGCGTCTAGGTGATAGCCGTAGCGCGGCGTGCGGCCGGTCAGGGCAGCGGCGAGCGCCGAGGGCCCGCCCTCGAAATTGCTGCGCGCGCCGAACACGCTGTTCGAATAGATCACGACGCCGGTGTCGCCCATCGCGAGGTGCTCGCCGCGGGTCGGCGGCAGGATCGTCTGATAATTGATGCAGGTGTCTGTCATCAGGACGCCGAAAGATTTCAGCGCCGCGATCGTGCGCGCTTCGAGCGCCGCCATCGCGTCGGTCTGCCCGAGCCGCTTGTAGGTCTGGAAATCGAGGCCGCGCGGATCGGTCAGGGTCGGGATGCGCACGCGGCGCTCGGTCTCCGGCGCGGCGGCAAGGCTTTCGAGAAAGCGTATCCCCGCCTCTCCGAGCGACTCGGTATCGGCCATGATGTGCGCCTGCGACACCGGCACGAGGTCGGCCGCGTCAAAGAATTCGCCGACCGCGATCTGATGCTGGATCGCCCAACGCCGCGGCTCGCCCGCCGCGCCGGCCAGCATCGCGCGTTCATCCTCGGTGAGGCGCATCAGGCAGCCACCCGGCGGCGCAGCAGGAACCAGGTCTCCAGCGGGCCGAGGCCCTTGATATCGATTTCGCCGCGCGGCTCGCAATCGAATGAGGTCAGCGCGCCGCGCGCTTCCGGGGATAGCTGCACCCGCTCGGGTTCGCCGCTCGATTCGAGACGCGCCGCGAGGTTTACCGCGTCGCCCCAGACATCGTACGAAAATTTGCGGGTACCGATAACGCCCGCCATGATCGGCCCGGAAGCGACGCCGATGCGCATCCGCATCGTCACCCCGAAATGCTCGGCCACTGCCTCTTTCTCGGTGAGCATGTCGAGCGCCATATGCGCCAGCCGGTCGGCATGATCCGAGACCGGCTCGGGCACGCCGGCCACCACCATGTAAGCGTCGCCGATCGTCTTGATCTTCTCGACACCGTAACGGTCGGCCAGCGCATCGAACCGGCGCATCATCTCGTTCAGCAAGGCGACGGTGCGCTCGGCGCCAAGCCGCTTCGACAGCGGCACAAAGCCCTGAATATCGGAGAACAGGATCGAGGCCTCAGGGACGGCATCGGCGATCGGCTGATCCGGGTTTTCGCGCAGCCGGTCGACGATCGTCCCGGGCAGGATATTGCGCAGCAAGCGTTCGGTTTCTGCTTCCGCCCGTTCGGCCAGGCGGAAGGCGTAATAGGCGATGGCGGCGCTGAGGCCAAAGGTGGTGATGGCCGACGACACATAGAGCTGAGCGAGAAAGCCGGGCTCGACCGGCACGATGCCGACCGGGAACAGGAACCAGGCCGCGATGTGCAGCGCGAAACAGAGGACAACAATGCCGAGGCTCAGCACCAGATGATCGAGCCCCAGAATGAAAAAGCCCGCGGCGGCACCGACGATCAGGTTCAGCTGTATGCCGGAGTCGCGGCCGAGAAGCGCGACGAGCCCGAACAGGGCGGCGCCTTCGGCACCGGCGATGACCAGCCCGCCAAGGATCTCGCTGATGCGGTGCATCAGGGGTACGCAGAGAGCCATCGCGACCAGGCCGAGATTGATCGCGATGATCCAGCGGTAGGTCGGCGCATCGGTCATCGCGTAGGACAGCGCGTAGGCGCCCGACGAAATGACGATCAGGATCGCCAGCGCATTCAAGATCTTGAGCCGGCGGCGGATGCGCGGCGGATATCCGGCGGTGCCGAGCTCGAGAAGACGGGCGATCGGATGCTCCAAGCCGCGGCTCATGGATGACGGCCTCCCCTTAAGTGGCGGTGCTGCGGCCCGGCCATGCCCAGGACACGCCGGCATATTGATTTCGCCGAGGAGAGAGCTTACGGGGATCGGGCGATCAGCCAAGGGGAAAGACCATGCCGGTCCGGATCTACCACAACCCGCGCTGCAGCACCTCGCGCAAGACGCTGGCCCTGTTGCGCGACAAGGGCGTCGAGCCCGAGATCGTCGAATATCTGAACACGCCCTACACGGCGGCGCAGCTAAAGACGCTGCTCGGGCAATTAAAGATGCCGGCCCGCGCGCTCATCCGCAAAAAGGAGGCGGCCGAAGCCGGCATCGACCCGGCCAAGCTGTCGGAAGACCAGCTCATCGCGGCGATGGCGAAACACCCCATCATCGTCGAGCGGCCGATCGTCGTCTCGGGCAACAAAGCCGCGCTCGGCCGCCCGCCCGAAAAGGTGCTGGAGGTGCTGTAGGCCCCCCACCCCGACCCTCCCCCGCTCGCGGGGGAGGGAGTGTTTGCGGGGTGTTACTCGGCGGCTTGGGCCTGCGGCGCCTCGGCCGAGGCGCGCAATTTCTCCATGACCTCCCAGTTCGTGTAGCGGGTGAAACCGTTCTCGTCGAAGAACAGCACCGGCCCGTTCGAGATGAAGAGGTAGGTCGTGTCCTCGACCGCCTTGGTCTCGTCGTGCAGCACCCCGGAAGGCTCGTAAACATAATCGCCGGCATTCAGCGTGCCGTCGCGCACCTGCAGCTTGCCCGACAGGATGTAGACATGCGCGCCGGCGAGGTGCTTGTGCGGCGGCGCGGCGTAGCCCTTCTTCCAGTGGTGCAACGAGGCCCAGGTGCCGGTCTCGCGGCCGATCCACAAGATCTTGAGCTTGTCCTGCGGCGACCGCTCGATCCAGGGCGAGTCCGAGCGCATCAGCGTGTCCTGGATGTCCTGAAACACCGGGCGAATGTCTTGCGGCAACGGCATGTCGGTTCCTCCTCTGTGTATGCGGATTGCGGCTCAGGCGCGGCCGCGCGCCTCGATCAAGGCCAAGGTACGCAGCATCTCGTTCATTTGGATCATCAGCGCCTCGTCGCCGCCAAAGCCGGGCTTCGACAGCAGGAAGCTCGGGCGCGTCGCCAACCCGATCTGGGCGGTGATGCGGGCCGACTGGTCGGTCTCGTTGCCGCTGCCGCCAAGGCAACATCCCATGCCCTTGTCGCGGGCATAAAGCACCGCCTCGATCGCGTTGTTAATGCCACCGAGATCCGGGGTCTTGATCTGTGCGTAATCGGCCGCGCCGGCATCGGCGAAAGCCTTGATGTCGTCGAGCGTGTTGCACCATTCATCGACGATGATGCCGACGCGGTGTCCGCCCTCGCGCAACGCGGCGCGGAGCGTGCGAAAGCGCTCGATCTGCTCGGCCCGGCTCGGCGCGATGACAAAGCTCTCGACGAGGAGTTCGTGCGGCTCGACCGCGGTTTTCAGCTCGCCGAGGTAGGACGCGATCGCGGCGGTGTCGGTGCCGAACAATTCGCCGATCGTGCCGTACACATCGAGATGGATGACCGGCCGGTAGTCCGGGTCGCCGATCTCGCGGATGCGGCGGACGATCCCCTGCGCGTAAGCGATCAGCTTTTCGCCCCGGAGGCCGATGTCGCGCTCGACCTGCTGGAACGAGGCGTGCGGCAGAAGCTCGACGCGCTTCAGGATCATCCGGTCGATCATCTGCACATCCTCCTTGTGACAGGAGGCGAGGATCGGCAAGGGCGCGGTCGCGATGTCGCAGCCATATTCGCGGGCGACGATCTCGGCCATCGTGCAATGGCTGGCGAGCGCCGCCGCGTGCAACAGCGCTTGCGTCAACCCGTAGCGCAGGGCGGTGTGCAGTGGCTTGCCCTGATATTCGCTGCGGTCGATTTCTTCGGCGAGGGGACGGAACCGGTCGATCGCGCGGCCGCACAGCCGGTCGCGCAGCGTCGTTTGCATAAAGGCGAGATGGTCCTAGGTCGCGGTTGAAAAAGCCGGCCCGCCCGCTAACGGCGATCACATCGGCAATATTCATCCGGCGGTCTCCTGCGCCTTCAGCCCCCACCCGTCCTCGGCTTCACCTCGGACGACCTCCCCCGCAAGCGGGGGAGGATCATTCCGGCGACTGATCAGGGAAAGCGGGAGACGTCGGTCGCTTTCTCGGTGATGAATTCGAGCAGCGCCGGCGTGCCCTCCTTGGTCTTCTGGATGCCGCGCTTGATCGCGTCCTTGATCTGACCCGGCTCGGTGACCCGCTCGCCATAGCCGCCGAGCGCCTTGGCGAAATCGGCGTAATTGCCGCTGATATCGGTCGAGCGGTATTTCTCGGTCGAGACCGGCATGACCTTCAGCTCGATCGCCATCGAGAAATTGTTCGACAGGATCGAGAGGATCGGCAGGCGCTCGCGCACCGCCGTCTCGAAATCCATGCCGGTGAAGCCGATCGCCGCGTCGCCCCAGAAGTTGATGCACAGCTTGTCGGGCGCCGCGAGCTTCGCGCCCATCGCGATGCCGAGACCGTAGCCGAGCTGTGTCGTCTTGCCCCAGCCGAGATAGGAGAGCGGCGTCTCGCTGACCCAGAAGGGCGAGATCTGGTCGCGCGGACTACCGGCGTCGTGGGTGATGATCGTGTTCTTGACGTCGACCGTGTGCAGCAAATCCCAGACAATGCGGTAGGGGGAGATCGGCGCGCTGTCGGAGGTCAGCCGATGCTTCCACTTGCCGAGCCACTCTTCTCGGTGACCGGCGATCTCGCGCGCGACGGCGGCAGCGCGGTCGCGCGGCTTGCCCTTGAGCCGATCCTTGACCTCCTCGAGCAGCGCGTCGAGCGTCAGGCCGGCATCGCCGACCGCCGCCAGATCGACGGCGACATCCTTGTTGATCGCATAGGGATCCAAGGTCGCGTGCGCGATCTTCTTCCCCTTCGGCATCGCCGTGCCAAAGCTCGTGCGGGTGAAGCTGCAGCCAATGCCGAAGATGAAATCGGTGTTCTGCAGGAAATGCCAGAGATGTGCCCCGATGCCGATGCCACCCGAGCCGAGCGACAGCGGGTGGTTTTCGGGGAAGGCGCTCTTCCCGGGCAATGTCGTCATGACCGGCGCCTCGACGAGCTCGGCCAACGCCTTCAGCTGCGGCCAGGCCTTTGCGTAATGGATCCCCTGGCCGGCGACGATGACCGGGCGTTTCGCCGCGACCAGCGCCTCGGCGATCTGCGATACCGAGCGCGGATCGGGGCCGCTCTTCAGCTGCGGGGTCTTCTGGTATTCGGCGACGAGTGCGTCCGACACCTCCTCGCGCAGGATGTCGGTCGGGAACTCGACCAGCACCGGGCCGGGGCGGCCGTTCTTGACCGTCGTGAAGGCGCGCCGCAGCGTTTCGACCGTCGCGTCGGCGACCGTCACCTGCTCGCACAATTTCGTGACGTGGCGGAAATTAAGAGCGGCGCTGAAATTGGGGTGAACCTGATTGATGTTGCGCGCATAGCCGGCCGGGAGCACGACCACCGGACAAGAGTCGCCATAGGATTGCGCGACGCCGCCGAAGGCGTTCTCGGTGCCGGGGCCATGCTGCATGACAAAGACGCCGATCTTGTCACCCGAGGTCACCTTGGCGACGGCGTCGCACATATGCAGCCCGATGCGCTCCTGGCGGACCATGATCGTGCGGATATCCGCCTCGGCCGCGCCCTCGATGATCGGATTGACCGGGTAGCCGATCAGGAACTCGATCCCCTCCTTTTTGAGGATCTGGGCGATCGCATTGGTGACTTTCATTCGGGCGCTCCTCATTAAATCGGACGGGGTCTTCAGGGCTTGGCGGCAGCTTACGGCATGGGCGGGCCGGGCGTATACCGGGTCTTGGCGCGCTCAGCCCCTCGCCGGTCCTCGGCTGCGCCTAGATCTCCGCCTCGCCGCTCTGGCCGGGGAAGAGGGTCGCCTTGGTCCAGCCCGACCAGGCGCCGGCAACCGGGTTGTTCGGGTTGCGGTCGTGCCGCCAGCAGACATTGGCGCCGCTCGGCACGTCGACCGCCTCGGTCTTGTTCTTGCGCATCAGGATCTGCGCGGTCGAGATGTAGCCGTCGCGGTTCTCGCAATCTGAACTGCGGGTCAGCACGACCTCGACATTCACCTGCTCCCAATACGGGTTGTTGAGCGTCAGCGTCGAGGTGCCGCCCGACTTGGACGAGAACATCGAGCATCCCGCGAGCAGCAAAATCCCCACCATCGAGCAAAAACGCATTACCTCTGATCCCCTGATCAAGCCCAAAACCGGCATCCCGGCAGCACACGACCCGGCGCTTCCCGCTCTCCGCCCGCGCGGCAGCGGGTCTAAAATGCCGCGCCGCCGCCCGATAGGCAAACCGGCAGGAGATTGCATCGATGCGTCAAGCAACGGATCAGACGCTGCCCCTCGTCATGGTCACCGGCGCGAGTTCCGGGATCGGGAAGGCCCTGGCGATGGCGTTTGCGCGGGAAGGCCATCCGCTGCTCCTGATCTCGCGCCATATCGAGCCGATCGCCGGCCTGCCGGAGGACACGGTCTACCGGCAGGCCGATGTCGCCGATTACGGGGCGATCACGGCCGCCGTCGAGGCGGCCGCCGCCGTACACGGGCCGGTCGGTTGCCTCGTCAACAATGCCGGGATGGCCGATGCGCGCGCCTTCGACGAGGTGGATGAGCCGAGCTATGCGCGCGAACTCGACACCAACCTGAAGGGCGTCTTCAACTGCGCCAAGGCGGTGCTCTCCGGGATGCGGGCGCGGCAATCCGGGACGATCATCAACATCAGCTCGATCAGCGACCGCAAGACCTCGCCGGTCGCGCTCGCCTACACCGCCAGCAAGCACGCAGTCCGCGCCTTCGGCGAGTCATTGCGCGAGGCGGAGGCGAAGAACGGCATCCGGGTCATCAACATCGCCCCGGGCTATATCCGGACGAATATCCACAGCGGCATGCATATCAGCTTCGAGGAATACCGCGCCCGGCTCGGCAACCCGGATTTCATGACCGCCGAGGAGTTAGCCGAGATCGTGCTGTTCTGCTGGAAGCAGCCGGTCGCGATCTGCATCCGCGACCTCGTCGTCGCCCCCACTCGGACGACGTTCTAGGCGCCGCTGACCTGCAATTGCAGGTCATTTTCAGGCAGGACGTCTCTTTCGCATTCGTCCACCGACCGCTGTTCCGGCGCACCTGCCTCGATATAGTTCTTATTTTGTTCTCAATCCGGTTTGGTCAAGAGGCGTCGCGAAAAAAATCTCGCAGCGGCTGAAACCCCGGCCTTGCCGCTCCGATGCTGGCATTGATCCCGCGCGGTGGCCTCGCTACGGTGCCGCAAACCCCTGGAATCGCGCCTTGGAGGAGTTCGGCCATGCCCGACGATGTCCGCCGTCCCGTCATCGACAAATCGCGCCTGCCGAGCCGGCATGTGACGGTTGGGCCGGAACGCGCGCCACACCGCGCCTTCCTCTACTCGATGGGGCTGACGACTGAGCAGATAAACCAGCCGATCATCGGCGTCGCGACAACCTGGAACGAGGCGGCGCCGTGCAACATCGCGCTGTCGCGCCAGGCGCAAGCGGCGAAGAAGGGCGTCGCGGCGGCCGGCGGGACGCCGCGCGAATTCACGACAATCACGGTCACGGACGGCATCGCGATGGGACATGAGGGGATGAAATCCTCGCTCGTCAGCCGCGAGGTCATCGCCGACTCGGTCGAATTGACGATGCGCGGCCATTGCTACGACGCGATGGTCGGGCTTGCCGGCTGCGACAAATCACTACCCGGTCTGATGATGGCGATGGTGCGGCTCAACGTGCCGTCGGTCTTTATGTATGGCGGCTCGATCCTGCCGGGACGCTTCAAGGGAAAGGATGTCACGATCGGCGATGTGTTCGAGGGCGTGGGCGCGCACAATGTCGGCAATCTGACGGACGAGGAATTGCACGAGCTGGAATGCGCCGCGTGCCCCTCGGCCGGTTCGTGCGGCGGCCTCTTCACGGCGAACACGATGGCCTGCGTCTCCGAAGCGATCGGGCTGGCATTGCCCGGATCGGCCGGGGCACCGGCACCCTACGACTCGCGCGACGCCTACGCCGAGGCGTCGGGTGAAGCCGTCATGGAACTCGTCCGGCGCAACATCCGGCCCCGCGACATCGTCACGAGGAAGGCGATCGAGAACGCTGTGACGATCATCGCGGCGGCCGGCGGCTCGACCAATGGCGGGCTGCACATCCCGGCGATCGCGAACGAGGTCGGCATCGAGTTCGACCTGCACGATTTCGGCGAGATCGCGAAGCGCACGCCTTACATCGCCGATCTGAAGCCGGGCGGGCGCTATGTCATGAAGGATCTGCACGATATCGGCGGCGTCCCGGTCTTGATGAAGGCGCTCTTGGAGGGCGGCTATCTGCACGGCGACTGCTTGACGGTGACCGGCAAGACGATCGCCGAAAACCTGGCGAATGTGAAATTCCCGAGCGGACAGGATGTCGTCCGCACGACCTCGAAGCCGCTCGCGCCGACCGGTGGCTTGGTCGCGCTGAAGGGCAATCTGGCGCCCGGCGGCGCGATCGTGAAGGTCGCCGGCATGAAGACCGTGCGCTTCGAGGGCACCGCGCTGTGCTTCGATTGCGAGGAGGACGCGTTCGAGGCGGTCGATAAGCGCCGCTACAAGGAAGGCGATGTCATCGTCATCCGCTACGAGGGGCCGAAGGGCGGACCCGGAATGCGCGAGATGCTGTCGACGACGGCGGCGCTCTACGGTCAGGGGGTCGGCGAGAAGGTCGCGCTGATCACCGATGGCCGCTTCTCCGGCGCAACGCACGGTTTCTGCATCGGCCATGTCGGCCCCGAGGCGGCGGCCGGCGGCACGATCGCGCTGTTGCGCGATGGCGACAAAATCACGATCGACGCGGTCGCCGGCACGATCGACGTGGCGCTATCGGACAGCGAATTGGCGGAGCGCAAGCGCGCCTGGAAGCCGCGCGTCAACAACTACCAATCGGGCACGCTGTGGAAATACGCGCAGACCGTCGGCGACGCCGAGAAGGGTGCGGTGACGCATCCCGGCGCGCGCGCCGAGACGCACATCTACGCCGATCTGTGATCCTCGAGCGTTGTAGCGCCGGCTCCGCGAACCGGAGACAAAAGGGGCTGGCGCGTGGGGTGGTGGTCCTATTTCTGGGTTGCGATCGGCAGCGCGCTCGGCGGCGTCGCGCGGTATTGGCTGACCGGGTTTGTCGCGATCCTGCTCGGCCCGCAATTCCCGTGGGGGACGATCCTGATCAATATCACCGGGTCGTTCGTCATCGGGTTTTTCGGCACCGTTACGGCGCACCGATGGCCGGTTTCGTTTGAGCTTCGCGCGTTTGTCATGGTCGGGCTGTGCGGCGGGTTCACGACCTTCTCCGCCTTCAGTTTGCAGACATTGGAGCTGGCGCGGTTCGGGCGCTGGCTCGAAGCGAGCGGCAATGTCCTGCTGTCGGTCGTGCTGTGTCTGGTGGCCGTGTGGATCGGCCATGCACTCGCCGACTTGATGAGCGGCCCCGGCCCGGCGTCCGGCGCCGAGTAGCTGCTATTCACCGTCGGCGCGGCGCACCGGTGGGACAAGACGCAGAATGCACCCCATCGATGGGCGTATTCCGGGTAACCGGGATGTAGGTGGAGGTTATGCCCCAAGGCGCGCTAGTCTCGGTCTATGGGCGTGTCGCTGCTGGTCGATGATCTGCCGAGCCTGCCGGAAAGCCTGCCGGACGGCAGCCTGCTATTTCGCGTCGCATTGCCGGCGCAGGAAATCCGCATCATCTCCGGCTCCGCTCGGCCGGTCGATTTCGGCCACCCGGTGGATCAGCGGCGGTTGGGGGTCGCCTTGCTGGGCCTCTCCTGGGAGCAGGGCGGAGAGAGGATCGACGCCCCGATTGACTCGTCGGCGTTCATCGACGGGTTCCAACATGTCGAACACCCTGAAACCAGCGACAGGATGTTCCGGTGGACCAACGGTAACGCAGCCCTGCCGCCGAGCCTGTTTCCGCCGTGGCGGGGCAAAGGCGAGCGTTTCCGGCCGTATCCGGCTGTCTCAACGTCGGTTCCATAGTGCTGAAATAGCTTACAATTCTGTTTCTGTTCGTATATGGTTGTCTCCGCCCGTCTCCGGGACACTCGCCGGGACACTCAGGGCATGAAGGCGGAAACAGCATGGCACGCAGCACTCGGTCATCGACGCTAGAAACTCGCGCGGCTCGGCTGCGGCTGCCGATCGCCAAAAAGCCGGTTTTCGTAAAGATCGCGCCCG
>WNGC01003624.1_pt1 | contig 13628 bp, 11 predicted proteins | sample 5400051 | NCBI WGS metagenome assembly WNGC01 (sample SAMN13153368, study PRJNA577476) | soil metagenome | isolation source: 20 cm soil or saprolite under grassland replicate 2 | place: USA:California | collected 2016-06-15 | reverse complement strand
CGACCTCCAAGCCGTCGCGCCTGCCTTTGTTGATGGAGATGATTGAGTCGCGTCCGCCCACGCTGGTAGCAAAGGCATCGTAAAGTCCTATGATTCGGCCGCTTATGGCGGAACTCGGCGCATGAGGCACATACTGGTGGATGGTCGGCGGCGGCGCGGCAATGAGTCGATCTCCCGCGGAAATCTCCTTCTTCGAGTTCACGATCTGCACCGTGGCGGGTTCGCCGCTTCGCGTCACCTGGGCAGTGCCCAGGAACACGGCTTCGAACCCCAAGGTCCTCTGGTCGTCAGGGTCGACCAGCGGTCGCCCAGGGCGATAGACGTACCAAATGGATTCGTCGGCGCTACCGAAACCGCTGACATAGGCCACATTGCCGGCGCCTACGTTGACCCGATTTTCTTCAGTGGCGATAATTCGGGGGGCCTTATCGAGGCCGCCTTCCTCGATGATCAACGGGTGCGTCAGGAACGGCTCGATCGCCTTGGGCGAAATGGCGGGTATCGTCTCGGCCATCAAGGGTTGAGCGTAGATACGCGACCGAAGCTTTGTCGTTCCCGCGTCCCCCGCCCCGCGGCCGTCGCCGGCATCGGCCAGACGCAACTGCGGCGGCGACACGCTCCGATCGAGCACCAGGATATCGCCGGGGAAGATATTGTGCGGATTTTTGATCTGCTCCTGGTTCATGCGCCAGATTTCCGGCCAGCGCCACTGGTCGCTCAAGAATTTGCTGGCGATGCCCCAAAGCGTGTCGCCCCTTTGGACGACGTAGCGGTCCGGCGCCGTTTCCTTTATCTGCAGATCGCCTTGTGCAAGGGCCAACAACCCTGCGCCCGCTAGGGCGAGTGCCAGGAGAGCTGTGATAGACTTTTGCATGACCGCCTCGTCTGGAATTAGCCGCCGCAGTCCCTATATTAGCTTTTGCGGCCTGCTTTTTACAGTCCGCATTAAATTCTGCATGTAATCCTTTCAATTTGCAAGTATTTATGGCGTTGCTAAATATTCTCCGCTACCCTGATCCGAGGCTCTATAAAAGGGCCGTACCCGTAGCGGAGGTGAACGAATCCGTTCGCGTCCTGGTCCGGAACATGGCCGAAACTATGTACGCGGCGCCGGGCGTGGGACTCGCGGCGACGCAGGTCGACGTGCACCAACAGGTGATCGTCGTTGACGCTTCCGAGAGCCGAGATAAGCTTCTGGTCTTGATCAACCCGGAAATCGTCAGTCGAGAAGGGACCCAGTATTTCGAGGAAGGCTGCTTGTCTCTTCCCGGGATCTACGAACCGGTCGAGCGTGCCGAGCGCCTGACTGTGCGCGCGCTCGATCTGGACGGAAAGTCGTTCACCCTCACCGCGGAAAAGCTCCTCGCGGTCTGCATCCAGCACGAAATGGATCACCTCGAGGGGAAAATCTTCGTCGACTACCTGTCGCGCCTAAAGCAGCAGCGCATCAAGGGCAAGCTTCAAAAACAGATTCGCAAGACGGCTTGAGTGAATGTTCTCTTCGCCGGCACTCCTGAGTTTGCGGCACGCTGCCTTGAGTCGCTCCTCCAGTCCCGGCATCGTGTAGTCGCGGTGATAACTCAGCCGGACCGACCGACCGGGCGCGGTCTTGCGCTGACGCCATCACCGGTGAAAAAGCTGGCCGCAGAGCAGGGAATTCAGATAACCCAGCCCACAAGTCTTCGGGACGCGCGTGCGCAAGCGGAACTTAAACGCTTCCGAGCTGACGTCATCATAGTCGCCGCCTATGGTTTGATTCTCCCGCAGGCGGTGCTCGAGTTCCCCCGGCATGGGGCAGTCAATGTTCACGCGTCCCTGTTGCCGCGATGGCGAGGCGCAGCACCCATTCAGCGGGCACTGCTCGCTGGCGATCGGGACACCGGTGTATCGATCATGCAGATGGACGCAGGGCTCGACACGGGCCCCGTGCTGCTGCAGAAAAAGATTCCGATCCAGGACGACGATACGGCGGGCTCCTTGCACGATCGGCTCGCGGAACTTGGCGCAGGACTCATGGTGCAGGCCCTGGATGCGCTGGAAGCCGGCGGGCTCAAGGCGACACCGCAACCGGACGAGGGAGCGACGTACGCGGCCAAAGTCGACCGGCGCGAGGCGCGCGTGGACTGGCGTGAGACTGCACTGATGGTGAATCGCCGCGTTCGCGCATTCAATCCCTCACCGGGCGCGGAGACGCGCGTGCGCGGGGTGGAGCTCAAGATTTGGCGTTGTTCTACCGCTGCGGGGCGAGGGCCGCCGGGTGAGGTTTTGAGCGTAAGCCCGAGCGGCTTGTGCGTCGCCTGCGGACAAGACGTTGTGCTTGTAGCCGAGGTGCAGCGCTCGGGAGGAAAACGACTTTCCGCCGCCGAATTTCTCAGAGGATTTCCGCTTTCGGCTGGAGAGTGCTTCGAAGTCGAGTAGCAAGGGCCCGAAGGCACTGCGCCTATAATGCAGGCAACGCCCGTGACCTTGCGCAGCACATCCGTGTCCACCGTTGCCGCCGGCCCTTCCCTCGCACAGGCTTTTGTTGCCGCCGCCGAAGCGATCAGTCGCGTCTCCGGGGGAGAGAGCCTGAACGCTGCGCTCGCCGACCTGAAACATCGTGCGTCGGCACAAGCGCTTGCTGCCGCAGCACAGGACCTTTGCTACAACGCGCTACGGAGCTACGGTGTGGTCGACGTGGTGCTGGAGCGACTGCTGCAGAAACCCCTCACGGATTCCCCAGTGCGTGGGTTGCTGCTCGCCGCGCTCGCGGAGCTCGCTGCGCGGCCGCGGTCCGCGCACGCGGTTGTGCATCAGGCGGTGGAGGCGGCCGCTTTGCTCGGGTACTCGCGCGCCAAGGGGCTGGTCAATGCGGTGATGCGCAACTTTCAGCGCCGCATGCCCGAGCTGCTCTCGGAGATAGAGGCTACCGAGTCCGGCCGTTACCGTCATCCGCAATGGTGGATCGACGCGTTGCGCTTGGCCTATCCGCACGAGTGGGAGTCCGTCCTTTTGGTGTCGAACCGACATCCGCCGATGGTTTTGCGGATTAACCGGCGACGGCTCTCGGTGAAGGCGTATCTGGAGAAATTGGAGCGGGCTGGAATTCGCGCGCGGGCACTGGAACAGGATGCGGTGCTGCTCGAAAAACCCTGCCGAGTCGAGCAGCTCCCGGGATTCGCGGCAGGCGAGGTGTCGGTGCAGGATGCCGGCGCTCAGCGGGCAGCGCCGTTTCTGGATGTTCGCGACGGGATGCGGGTGCTGGATGCCTGCGCGGCGCCAGGTGGCAAGACTGGACACCTGCTTGAGCTTGCCGAGTGCGAGCTTCTCGCGGTGGACGCGGACGGCGGGCGGGCGCGGCGCATCGCCGAAAATCTCTCGAGACTGAAGCTCTCCGCGCAAGTCGTGGTCGGCGATTGCCGCAAGCCGGAGGACTTCTGGGGAAAGAGGCCTTTCGACCGCATTCTTCTGGATTCGCCCTGCTCGGCATCGGGCGTGGTGCGGCGCCACCCCGACATCAAATGGCTGCGCCGGAAGACCGATACGGCCGAGTTCGGCCGCACGCAGGCGGAACTGCTGGAGGCCTTATGGCGGGTACTCGCCCCCGATGGTAAATTGTTGTACGCCACATGCTCGGTGTTTCCTGAGGAGAACGGCGCTCAGGTGGACAATTTCCTTCTGCGGCACCCGGAAGCCGAAATGCTTCCCCTTCCCGGGCTCGCCGAGGGTGACGAGAGGGCTCGACGCCGTTTGGGGTACCAGATCCTGCCGAGCGCCGATAGCGACGGTTTCTTCTACGCCTTGCTGAAAAAAAAGCCACTAGGCTGAGGAATGAACATAAGCTTGCGTCGATTCGCGGCCGCGCTCGCGGTAAGCTTCGTGACGTCGGTGTCAGCTCAGCCGATCCAGGTGAACAACGCGGGGTTGGAAATCGCAGAGACGCGCTATTTCCTGAACGCCGATTTTCAGCTTGAGCTGACGGCGCCGCTCCTAGAGGCCCTGAACAACGGCGTATCGCTCGGCTTTCTCGTGGAATTCCAACTGACACGGCCGCGATGGTACTGGTTCAACGAGAAAACAGCCTCCGAAAAGCTGGAGCTACGCCTTTCTTATCTCCCGCTCGCCCAGCAGTACCGGCTGTCGAGCGGTACGCTGCATCAGACCTTCCCGACGCTCGCCGAGGCGCTGGAGGCGCTCGGGAGGGTTCACGGCTGGCCTGTGCTGGCACAGGATCAGGTCGACAACGGCCGAGCCTACGTTGCAGCGGTGCGCCTGCGCCTCGATCCGGCTCAGCTGCCAACGCCGTTCCGCGTGAGTGCCGTCACCAACCGGGAGTGGACGCTGACGTCTGACTGGAAGCGATTTCCCTTCACGCCGCTTGCGCCGGTGCAGGAGGCCCGATGACTTACGTGCTCATCGCCAGCGCCGCGCTCGGGGGCATCTTGCTGTTCCTGCTTGCGGCGGCGACCGCCAACTCGCCGCTCTTTGCCGAGCACTATCCGCTGCTGCTCGGGCTGAATGCGGCGATTGCTCTGGCGCTCCTCGGGCTCGTGGTGTATCAATTGGCGATCCTCGCTCGGCAGCGCCGTGCCAAGGTCTTCGGTTCGTTGCTGACCTTCCGGGTGCTCGTCATGTTTGGCCTGGTTGGGGTGGTTCCCGGGCTCCTCGTCTATACCGTGTCGCTGCAGTTCCTCGCGAAGAGCATTGAATCGTGGTTCGACGTGCACGTCGAACGCGCCCTTGAGGGAGGGCTCAATCTTGGCCGGGCGGCGCTCGATGTCATGTTGAACGAACTGCTCCTCAAAGCGCATGTAATGGCGCTCGATCTGTCCGAGACCCCGAGGCGCGAGCAAACCAATATGATGGCTCGTTTGCGCGAGCAGGCGTATGTCGAGGAAGCGTGGCTCATGACCGAAGGCGGACAAGTGCTGGGAAGCGCGAGCCGCGAGCCCGGAAAACCCGTGCCGCCCGCTCCGAGTGCTCAGGCGCTGCGCGATGCACGACAGGTGCGCGGCTACAGTGCAGTCGAACCGGTGGGAGACAGGGGATTCCTGCTTCGGGCGATCGTGTCGCTGGAGAACCCGAGCGGTGCCGAAGAGCCGCGCCTATTGCAGCTCACACACTGGGTGCCGCAAGCGCTCGCGGAGCAGGGCGAGTCGGTACAGAGCGCATATCGCGCCTACAAGGAGCTGTCGCTGTCGCGTCAGGGGCTGAAGGAAATCTACATTCTCACGCTGACCTTAACGCTGTTGCTTGTGCTGCTCTCGGCGATCGCGCTCGCGTTCCTCCTTTCTCGGCGTCTTTCGACGCCGCTCGCCGTGCTGGCCGAAGGCACTCAGGCTGTGGCGCGCGGTGATTTCTCGCGTCGGGCTCCGGTTACGAGCCGAGACGAGCTTGGCATACTCACCCAGTCGTTCAACAGCATGACCCAACAGTTGGGCGAAGCGCGGGGCGCCGCGCTGCTCAATCAGGAGCAGCTCGAGACCGCCAAGGCGTACCTGGAGAGCATTCTCGCCAATTTGTCGGCGGGTGTACTCGTTTTCGATCATGGCCTTGTCCTTCGAATTGCCAACAACGGGGCGGGTAGCATCCTGCACGAGAACGTCGCGGCCCTGATTGGACTGAAGCTCGAGAATTGGCACGCGCTCGCCGAGTTTGCTCGCATGCTGCGGGCGGAATTCGAACAACACGGAGAGGCCGAGTGGCAGCAGCAAATAGAGATGCGTGAGCGTGGTGCGGTGATTCTCGTACGGGGCTCGCCGCTGCCCGAAACGCGTGGCGGCGGTTACGTCGTGGTATTCGACGACGTCACGCAATTGATCGCGGCGCAGCGCGCAACGGCCTGGGGGGAGGTCGCGCGCAGGCTCGCTCACGAAATCAAGAATCCGCTCACACCCATCCAGCTCGCCGCGGAACGCCTGCAGGCGAAACTCGGCGACAAACTTTCGCCCGAAGCGGCGCGCGCGCTCGACCATGCTACGGAGACCATAGTCGCACAAGTGACCGCCATGAAGAACATGGTGGACGACTTCCGCAACTATGCTCGAACGCCCCCGCCACAACTCGAAGGCTTGGATCTGAACCGGCTGGTCGCAGAGGTGCTCGCGTTGTACGAGCAGTCCGGAACTCGGATTCAGGCCAACCTCCAGAAGACCATTCCGCTGGTGCGCGGCGACCCCGATCGTCTGCGACAGGTGATTCACAATCTGCTTCAGAACGCCCAAGATGCGCTCTCCGGGAGCAGCGATCCGAGGATCGAAGTGTCGACCGAGTTTTTCGGCGGGCAGGTGTGGCTGCGAATCAGCGACAATGGTTGCGGTTTTCCCGAAGCCATCATCAATGGAGCATTCGAGCCGTACGTCACCACCAAGACCAAAGGAACGGGACTCGGGCTTGCGATCGTAAAACGCATCATCGACGAGCACCACGGCACTATTTGGATAGAAAACCGCTTCGGGAAAGAGGGCAGCCGCGGCGCGGCCGTGCGTATTTCGCTCCCGCTCGCGGCTTGATCGGCCATGGCTCAGATACTGGTCGTTGACGACGAAGTCGGAATCCGGGAGCTGCTGTCGGAAATCCTTTCCGACGAGGGACACTCGGTGCAACTTGCCGAGAATGCCACCGCGGCGCGCTCATTGCGCGCGCGGGGACGGCCGGATCTCGTGCTGCTCGATATCTGGATGCCCGACGCGGATGGCATCACGCTTTTGAAGGAATGGGCCACCGGAGGCCAGCTCACCATGCCGGTGATCATGATGTCGGGCCACGGCACCATCGATACGGCGGTGGAGGCGACGCGCATCGGCGCAATGGATTTCCTGGAAAAGCCGATCGCGCTGCAAAAGCTGCTCGCAACGGTAAAGCGGGCGCTGCGTGCGGGCGAGGCACGCGCGGTGATGCCGCTCAGTATCGCGAATTTCGGCCGCTCGGTGATCATCATCGAGTTGAAGAAGCGCTTGGCAAGAATCTCCGCCGCAGGCGCGGCGGTGCTGATGCGGGGCGAGAAAGGGGTGATGCCGGAGCTTTACGCGCGTTACCTGCAGCAGCCCAACACGCCCTGGATCGACGCGGCGCACGCGCTCAACGAAGCGTCTCAGGATCTGCTGCAGCAGGCTTCCAGCGGTGTCCTGTTCGTTGGCGACCTGGCGCTGTTGTCCAGGAACCAGCAGAAGCATTTGGCGTTTTTCGCGGCCCGCGCGGAGAAGAGCAACGTGCGGCTCGTGTCCTTTACGGCGGAGGAGCCCAAGCGCTTGGTCGAAACGCAAGGGTTTGACGCGGCCCTGATGCAAGCGCTCGCCGGAATCGTCATCGCGCTTCCCGCTCTGCGCGAGCATCCTGAGGACATCCCTGAAATTGCCACCCTCATGCTGGCGCAGCTGGTGGAAACACGTTTTTGCCCGCCGCGAACCTTTTCTACCGGGGCCCTCAACGTGCTGCGCTACTTTCCCTGGCCGGGAAACCTCGAGGATCTCGCCGCGGCAGTGCGTAACCTGGCTCTCACCAGCCTGGAGGAGGAGATAGGTGTTGCCGACGCGGAACGGGTGCTGCCGCAGTTCGCACGCCGTGCTGCGGAGGCAGAGCTGTCTCTCGATCTCCCGCTGCGCGAGGCCCGCGAGGCCTTCGAGCGAACCTACTTCGAGCATCATCTCGCGCAGGTGAACGGTTCTATTGCGCGCGTCGCCGAACGAAGCGGTCTGGAACGCACACACTTGTACCGCAAGTTGAAAGCGCTCGGCATCCTCGCCGGGCGAAAAGAAGACTGACTCGGATACGAGTTCAGAATAAAATGCACGCTTTTTCGCGCGGACTCCTGCCTTGAAAATCGTCATTCTGGGTGCTGGCCAAGTTGGCTCGTCCGTCGCCGAAAGTTTAGTGTCCGAAGCCAACGACATTACGGTTGTAGATATAGACGGTACGAGGCTGCGCAACCTCCAGGACCGGCTGGATCTGCGTACGGTGATCGGCAGCGCCGCGCATCCGTCCGTGCTGGTCGAGGCGGGTATCCAAGATTGCGACATGATGATTGCGGTGACTCAAAGCGACGAGACTAATTTGGTCGCATGCAAACTGGCACAACAGCTGTTCAACGTCCCGACCCGAATCGTCCGCCTGCGCGCCACCGACTACCTGTCCAACGAGCGGGTGCTCGGCCCGGACTGTTTTGACGTGGATTTGGCAATCTGTCCGGAGCAGATCCTCACCGACTACATCGTCAAGCTGATCGAGTTTCCCGAAGCGCTGCAAGTGCTCGAGTTCGCGCACGGCAAAGCGAGCCTGGTCGCGGTGCGCGCGTTCCAGGGCGGTCCCCTGGTCGGTCACCCGCTGAAGGACCTCAGGAAACACATCCCCTCGGTGGATACGCGCATTGCGGCGATATTCCGCGGCGATAGCCCGATCTTGCCGGAGGGCGACACCGTGGTGCAGGCGGGAGACGAGGTATTTTGCCTAGCCGCTACGGAAGACATCCGCCAAGTCATGCATGAGCTTAGGCGCATGGACAAGGCGGTGGGGAGAGTCATGATCGCCGGAGGCGGCAACATCGGACTGCGATTGGCGCGGGCGATCGAGCGCGCCTACACGGTCAAAGTCATCGAGTACGACAAGAGGCGCTGCGAGATACTCTCGACCCGCCTCGATCGGGCGCTCGTGTTGCAGGGGGACGTCACGGACGAAGGACTCCTGGAGGCGGAAAACGTCTCCGACATGGATCTCTTCGTCGCGGTCACCAATGACGACGAGAACAACATCATGTCCTGCCTGCTTGCCAAGCGAATGGGCGCTCGCCGCGTCGTGGCGCTCATCAACCGTCGCTCCTATGTCGATCTGCTGCAGGCCGGCCAGATCGACATCGCGATCTCGCCGGCGCAGGCGACCATCGGCACGCTACTCGCCCATGTGCGGCGCGGCCACATTACGCAGGTCCATAGCCTACGCCGCGGGGTGGCCGAGGCGCTCGAAGCGGTGGTGCACGGGGATCGTGACTCCTGCCGTTGCGTCGGCCGGAAAATCGAGGAAATCGATTTGCCCAAGGGCGCTGCAATCGCCGCGATCGTGCGGGGGAACAAGGTCATCATGGCGCATCACAACACTGTCGTGCAGGCCGAGGACCACGTAATCGTTTTCGTCACCGACAAGAAACTCCTGCCTAAAGTGGAGAAGCTTTTCGAGGTCAGCGTCGGCTTCGTCTGAACGGGACCCCTCACGCCATGGTAAGGCCGTTTGCCGTTCTCAACGTGCTGAGCGTCTTGATCGTCATCTTTTCGCTCGCAATGTTTCTGCCTCTCGGCGTCTCTTTCCTGTATGGGGATGCGGCGCGAGACGCCTATTACGAGGCTGTGCTGATAAGCTTTGTGAGCGGAGCGACATTGTGGAGCGTCGTGGACTGTGCTACCTGCCTTCGCCACCCTGCCCCTACTGATTTACATTTCCGAGCTTGGGTTTACCGACGCTTACTTCGAGACAGTGGCAGCTCTCACCACTACGGGTTCGACCGTATTGTCGGGGCTGGACAAGCTGCCGCCTTCCATCAACTTTTGGCGCTGCGAATTGCAGTGGCTGGGGGGGATGGGAATCATCGTTCTGGCCGTTGCGGTCCTGCCGCTACTTGGAATCGGCGGAAGCCAGATCATGAGGACCGAGACTCCCGGACCTATGAAGCACACCAAGCTCACTCCGCGCATCACCGAGACAGCCAAAGGCCTGTGGCTGGTGTATGCGGTCATGACGCTCAGCTGCATTTTGGTGTTCAAAGCTGTGGGCATGGGTTGGTTCGATGCCGTCGTGCATTCGTTCTCGACCTTGAGTCTGGGCGGATTTTCCTCCCACGATTCGAGCTTCGGTTATTTCAACTCTCCTGCCATCGAAGCTGCAGCGATCTTTTTCATGGTCATAGGGGGAATCAACTTCGGCACCCACTTCCTCGCGTTCCGCAGGTTGAGCTTGGCACCGTACCGGAGCGATCCCGAGGCGGGTGCATACGTCGCCCTGCTCGCGATGTCGGTATTTGGAATCGCCTACTTCCTCCTCGCCAACCACGTCTACCCGTCTTTTTGGACGGCGCTTCGCCACAGTGCCTTCAACGTCGTCTCGATCGCGACAACCGCCGGTTTTGCCAGCACCGACTTCAACCAATGGCCGATCTTCGCCCCGGTGTGGATGTTGTTCCTGTGCTGCTTCGCCACCTGCTCCGGTTCCACCGGCGGCGGGATCAAGATGATTCGCGCCGAGCTGATGGTTCGCCAAGCGCTGCGAGAGCTCATGTCCCTTATTCATCCGCGCGCGTATCTGCCCGTCAAGCTCTCCGGCGAAAGAGTGGAGAACAACATCATCTTCGCGGTCCTCGCGTTCATGTTGATCTGGGGCGGATCGGTGGTCGCCATGACCATGCTGCTTGTGGCCTCGGGTCTCGATATCATCACCGCTTTTTCGGCAGTGATCGTCTGCATCTGCAACACCGGGCCGGGGTTGAACCAAGTCGGGCCTGCGACGACCTATGCTGCGCTCAGCGACTTTCAAACCTGGGTATGCACGGTCGCCATGCTGATCGGGCGCCTGGAGCTGTTTACCCTGTTCGTCGTCATGACCCCGGCGTTCTGGCGAAAATAACCGCGCACTGCGCCTACTTGGCGCAGGTCACCATGATCTCGACCAGCATGCGCGGCTCTGCGAGTTTCGCCTCGACCGTGGCGCGCGCGGGCAAATTGGCGGGATCGGCCCATGCCGTCCAGGCGGTGTTCATCTCGTCGCGGTTGCGGATGTCGGTGACCCATACGTTGGCGGAAAGAATCTTCGTCTTGCTGGTGCCTGCGGCAGCGAGGATTGCGTCGATTTTCTTGAGCACCTGCTCGGTCTGGCCCCTGACACCCTGGCTGAGATCGTCCGCAACCTGGCCTGCCACGTAGACGACGCCGCCGTGTTCGACGGCGGCGCTGAATAGTTTGCCGCCTTGATGGCGTTTGATGCTCATGTGGACCTCCCGTTATCGCGCCGGCAGGATTTTCACCCGCAACTCACCGAGGCCGTCTATTCCTGCAAGGAGTTCATCCCCGGGCTTGGCGGCCCCGACACCGGCCGGCGTACCCGTCATGATGAGATCGCCCGCTTCCAGCGTGTAGTACTGCGTGAGAAACGCGATCTGTTCGGGCACGCTCCAGATCATCTGGTCGATGTCCGAGTTCTGGCGTAGATCGCCGTTTACCTTGAGCCAAAGCTTGCCTTTTTTCGGGTGCCCGCTCTTGGAGGCGGGGGTGATCGGCCCGACGGGGGCGGACTGATCGAAATCCTTGCCGAAGGTCCAGGGCCTGCCTTTGTCCTTGCCGACTTGTTGTAGATCGCGCCGGGTCATGTCCAGCCCCACCGCGTAACCCCAGATGTGGTCGTTGGCCTCGGCCGCCGGGACCTTGTAGCCGCCCGTGCCGATTACCGCAACCATCTCGGTCTCCCAGTGGTAGTTGCTCGTCATCGGCGGATAGTGCACTGCGCCACCCTCGGGAATTAGATCGTGAGCCGATTTTGCGAAGAAGAACGGCTGCTCGCGGCCGTCGCCCCCCATCTCCTTTTGATGTTCAACGTAGTTGCGGCCGACACAGAAGATGCGGCGCACGGGAAAGCGGGCATTCGACCCCATGATGGGAAGTGAAGGGATGTCCCAGCTGCTGATAACGTATTCCATTTTCATGACCAGAAATCCTCACAAGATGAAAGGCCGCGTGCCGGCGAAAAGGGCCGTATTTTCGCACGAACGGGCGATCCTGACGCGCCGCACCGGTCCAAGAAAAAACGGGCACCCGAAGGTGCCCGTTTCGAAAGCAAGCCCGTTTCCAGGCCTCTCCCTGCCCTAGATGTGATAGGCCGTCTCGCCGTGCGAGTTGATGTCCAGGCCCTCCCGCTCTTCTTCTTCGGTCACGCGTAGTCCCACGAGGAGATCCGCAATCTTGAAGGAGATGAAAGCCACGACGGCGGTCCAGACAAATACCAGCCCTACCGCTTTCGCTTGGATCCAAAGCTGGGCCATGATGCCCGGATAACCACTCTTCATCGTGACCCAGTCCTGCACGGAGCCCGGTCCACCCAGGTCAGGCGAGTTGAACACCCCGGTAAGCAGCGCACCGAGTATCCCGCCGACTGCGTGAACGCCGAACACGTCGAGCGCATCGTCCGCACCCAGCATTTTCTTCAGACCGTTCACGCCCCACAGACACACCAAGCCGGCAGCTATGCCGATCACGAACGCACCCGGGATGCCGACGTTGCCGGCGGCGGGCGTGATCGCGACGAGGCCCGCAACCGCGCCTGAGGCCGCGCCGACCATGCTCGGCTTGCCCTTGAACAGCCACTCGCCGAACATCCACGAAAGCACGGCGCAAGCCGTCGCCAGGTAGGTGTTCATGAACGCGAGCGCAGCCGAGCCGTTTGCTTCCAGCGCAGAACCTGCGTTGAACCCGAACCAACCGGTCCACAGCAGTGCGGCGCCGATCATGGTCATGGTGACGTTGTGCGGAGTCATCGCCTCCTTTCCGATCCCGATACGCTTGCCGACCAAGAATGCCCCTACCAATCCTGCGACTCCGGAATTGATGTGCACAACGGTGCCTCCGGCGAAGTCGAGAGCGCCCCACTGCCAGATGAGCCCAGCCTTTGCCGTGACTGCGTCGACGACTTTCGGATCGGTAAACGCATCCGGCCCGGGGAAGAACCACACCATATGGGCAACCGGCGTATAGCTGAAAGTGAACCACAGCGTCAGAAAGATCAGGACCGCAGAGAACTTGATCCGCTCGACTGTAGCTCCCAAAATAAGGCAGCACGTGATCGCAGCGAAGGTCGCCTGGAAAGCCACATAGACCAGCTCGGGCAGCGGCGTGTTCTTGCTGAACGTCGCCGCGTTCGCGAACTCACCTTTAATCGGATCAAAGGTGCCTTTCAGAAACAGCCGCTCGGTGAGGCTCCCAAAGAAGGAGTTACCTTCGGTGAACGCGAGGCTGTAGCCGTAGATGCACCAGAGCACGGTGATGAGCGAAAACCCGACGAACACCTGCATCAAGGTCGAGAGCATGTTCTTCGAGCGCACCAGGCCCCCGTAGAACAGCGCGAGCGCAGGAACGCTCATCATGAGCACGAGCGCGGTGGAAGTGAGCATCCACGCGACATCGCCTTTGTTGGGCGTGGGTGCCGGAGTCGGAGTGGCGCTGGGAGCCGCCGCGGCTGGCGCGGGTGCAGCCGGCGCAGTCGCGGCTGGCGCAGCGGCCGGAGCCGCCGGCTTGTCCTGGGCCATGAGCGGCACGCACCAGCCCACGGCACCGAGCAGGGCAAAAATTGCGAAGAGCTTTCTCATCTTGGTCTCCCTCAGAGCGCTTCCGCCCCGGTTTCGCCGGTGCGGATGCGGATGACTTGCTTCAGATCGAAGACGAAAATCTTGCCGTCGCCGATCTTTCCCGTGTTGGCCGATTTTTCTATGGCCTCGATCGCCTGATCGAGCAGTTCGTCCTTGATCGCGGCCTCGACCTTCACTTTCGGCAGGAAATCGACCACGTATTCCGCGCCGCGATACAGCTCGGTGTGACCTTTCTGCCTGCCGAAACCCTTGACTTCGGTGACGGTGATGCCCTGCACGCCGATCGCGGACAGAGCTTCCCGCACCTCGTCAAGCT
>WNGC01001800.1_pt1 | contig 13631 bp, 11 predicted proteins | sample 5400051 | NCBI WGS metagenome assembly WNGC01 (sample SAMN13153368, study PRJNA577476) | soil metagenome | isolation source: 20 cm soil or saprolite under grassland replicate 2 | place: USA:California | collected 2016-06-15 | reverse complement strand
CGAAGTCGCTCAGATTCATCGCGATCTTTTCGGCGATGGACTGCAGAATTATGCTTCGTCTTTCTTTCGTGAACACCGCAACGACTAATCACCGATGAAGCCAACGGCCCCAGTGCGAGAAAACTTTAGCGTGTTTGCCGCGACACCCTCGCCTCCGTCTCGGCTCCCGGCTACCCTAGCGCGATTCGTGTCTTCGCGCTCACGCACTCCCGCCGTATTGTTTTTCACGATAGTCGTGGCTTATCTCTTTGACTCATGATCTTCCCAGCTCATTGGTTCTTTTGCTCCCGCTCAAGAACCGCTACCTCGCGGCTTTTCCGTCTACCCCGCGGCTTCCCAGCCCGCGGTGTTCGCCCTCGCGGGCTATCCCGTCCATCTCGCAGACTCCCAATCTGCTCGATTCTCGTTAGACCGTGAAGGCTGGCCTTGGCACCATCACGCTTGTTGTTGCGCTGTTGGTCGTGTTTGGAATTGAGCTTGCAACTCACAGTGTTGGAAATGAAGTCTCTCTACTGAAACTCGCTCTCTACTGAAACTCGGGGCCCTTCCCGATAACGGCGCGCTGCAGGGCCAATATTGGCGTGTCGCTACCTACTCGTTCCTGCATTTCAACGGTGCGCATCTGCTCGTTAATGTGCTGCTGCTCTTTTGGGTCGGGCGAATCGTGGAGAGCTGGGTCGGCATCGCTTACGCGGCAGCGATCTACGTTTCCAGCGTGCTTTCCTCGGCAGCAGTAATCCTACTTTTTCACAACCTGCATCCCAAGGCTGGCGCGACAGTCGGCGCATCGGGCGGCATTTTTGGTTTGTTAGCTGCTGCGCTCATCCTTTCTCATCGCCACAGCGCGGGCTCGCTCGATCGAGAGAGCCGTCTTCGCACTTGGCTGTGGATTGCCTTCATTGTAGGCGTGGGCATTTCATTTCTACCCGGAGTCAGTATGGCCGGTCACGTAGGAGGTCTCATCGGCGGTACGCTTCTAGGGTGTATCGCGAAAAAAACGTTTAACCAATGACTGCACACCGTGTCTCGTTAGGTCTATGATCAGCAGGCTCGTTTGTCTCGTCGTCGCTGTTTTTGCATCAGGCAATCTCGCTGTTGGCCAAACCGTTGACGATCCGTCGCGAATCGAAGTTTACGTTACGCCTTATTACAATTCGAAGGGCCCGGTGATCGATGTCGGTCGGTTCAGCAAAGGTCTGGCCGCAAATAATGAAGCGGAATTCGTTGCGACAATCGCAAAGATGAAAGAGGCCTGGGACAATCTCACATTTCCGGAGATGTATGTCGCCGCCATTCGACTCTACGATCAAGGTTTCAGAGACGAAGCGACCTACTGGTTTTACTCGGCTCAATATCGCGGTCGTTTGCTGGGGAGTTTGGTCGATCGAGAAAAGATGGGCAGCATGGGCGATCCGGGATTCGAACTGGTCCAGGCTGCGAATGCCTTTCAGCAATTGGTCGGGCCGTACATCAACGGTTATGCCTTCGGCGACATCGACAACGTCGTTCAGATTGTTGAGAGAGTTCAGAAAGAAAACCGAGCCTTACCGGATCTAAACAAGATTTACCCGCGCGTGATTTTCAAAAAGAAATCGGAATGGGAGGCGGGAAACACTGGTCTCAACGAAGGGATGACAAAATTCCTGGCGACGTTGAAAGAACAAAAGGCAGATATCAAACGGCAAAGGGCGGAGCGAGGCATGGACACCAAATTTTCCAAGCTTCCAAATAAACCGCTGCCAAATGCTTCAGGATCTCGGTGACGTTAGATATGAAGTGAGATTTATTCGATCTCCAAGCGCGTGATTATGCGGGTCGCGGCGATCTATGACATTCACGGGAATCTGCCCGCGCTTGAGGCAGTGCTCGAAGACATTCGTCATGCAGGTGTGGAGTGCCTGGTGGTCGGCGGCGATATCGTTCCCGGCCCGATGCCATGCGAAACACTCGACTGTTTGTCGGAGCTCGATATTCCAGCTCATTTTATCCAGGGTAATGGCGAGGTTGCGGTCCTGGAACAGATGGCCGGCAGGGATCCAGCAGGCGTTCCACAACAGTTTCGCGAGCTGGTGCGCTGGACGGCGCAGCAGCTTCATCCTAAACACGAACATCTATTAGCGAGTTGGCCCAAAATACTCCGCCTCGAGATTGCCGAATTAGGAAACGTACTGTTTTGCCATGCTACACCGCGAAATGAAAATGAAGTGTTCACGCGTGGTACGCCGGAAGACCGGCTGTTACCAATATTTGAAGGAGTGAATGCATCCCTCATCGTCTGCGGTCATACTCACATGCAGTTCGACCGAATTGTCGGAAAGATTCGAGTCGTGAATGCCGGCAGTGTGGGAATGCCGTTCGGAAAGCCGGGCGCCTATTGGCTCTTACTTGGACCTGACGTTCGGCTTTGTCACACACCTTATGATCTGGAAAAAGCCGCTGACCGCATTCGCGCTACGAGTTATCCGCAGGCTCAAAACTTTGCAGCGCGTAACGTCCTGCAACCGCCATCAGAGAAAGAAATGCTTGAAGTATTCGCCAAGGCGGAATTGAAGTGACGGCAGCCATTGGAGTGGATTCCCTTAGCCGCGTGGTGCGATGAGACACAGCCTTTACCTGCTTTTCGCCGTTGCGATTCAGAGCTTGTCCTGCGCAGATGTAACGCAGCTTCCGGTTGAAGACCGACGGATGCTACAGGATCTATCGCGGTTCCACGAAGTTCATTCGATCCACGATCTGCCATCCGCAATCGTCAAGCTTTGCGCCGAAGACGGCCACATCGCAGACCCTGGCCAGAATTGGAACGCAACTGACGCGATCATGGACCCAACGCTTCCAGCCAAGCGCCTGCTTTGGGCAGCGATTGGCGGCGAATATTATGTCGTCCACTACGAGCGCGGCGGAATCGCTCACACCTTCCATATTTTGATCGCGAAACTGATGAAGGATGATGCGAAACCGAAGGTAGTCTGGAGTGCCGGTGGAGCTCCGCTCAAAGATTACGCGGCATTTGTCGATGCAATGCGAAGCGGGAAGTTGGATGACCGGCCAGATCATGCGCATTGACCGCACCCTTTCGCGCTTCGCATAAGACAGGGATAGCACGGAAAAGCGACGCGCAGACGCATCGCTTTCATTGTTTCGAGCCACTACAATCGTGTAAATTCTGTCCAAATCTCTTATGCAACTTGAAGGAATCGATCACGTAGCCGTCGGTGTGCGCGACGTCGAGCAGTCAGCGAAATGGTATATCGAAGTTCTCGGGTTCGAGCGACAACATGACGGCGTCTGGAATGGTGTGCCGACTTTTGTTGGCAAAGGAAATACCGGGATTGCCTTGTTCCCCGCGAGCCCGGATGCAAAATCGACGCATTCGGGTCACCGCGATCTTCGAATTCTTCATCTCGCTTTTCGCGCGAACCGGCAGAATTTTCTCGCCGCGCAGCGTGAATTAGAAAAGCGCGGAATCAAATTTGAATTCTCAGACCACGAAGTTTCGCACTCCATTTATTTCCGCGATCCCGACGGCCACCAGCTCGAGATCACGACTTACGAGCTGTAGGTAGGGACGCCGCGCTGCGGCGTCCGGACAGCGCACCGCGCTGTCCCTACCAAGACGTATCTACCGCACCATGTCAGTGCGCTCGTAAATCGCTGTCATGGCGAGAGAGCACTCGATTTCAGGCAGCTTGAGAATGTCTTCCTTCCTAGTCAAAAGCTCCACTGTCCAGTCGTCATTTGTACGACAGTAGGCGGTCACTGCCAGGCGTAATTGATCGACCAATACATAAACCAAGAGCGACGGCAGTGTCTGATAATTGTATAACTTTTCGACGCGGTCGATTCGCTCGGTTTCTGGAGAGAGAATTTCGAAGATGACGCGCGGCTCCTCGGCAAAGAGCGAATCACCTGCAGCGCTCCCACAATCAACAGTCACGTCGGGATAGTAAAAAAATTGCGCCGCATCTTTGCGGATGCGAACCTTAATGTTGGACGCAGCAACCTCGCATGGTTTGCCGCGCAGTTGCGCGCGTAGCTCGCCGGAAATGTTCATGGCAATCCTCTCATGGTCCCAAGTCGTTCCTGCCATGGCGTAAACGGAACCGGCCAGGTATTCATGTTTCTGCTCTGCGACGCGCTCTGCCGCGAGATATTCCTCTGCCGTTTTCAGGTAGCCTGGATGTTCCAGTGTCGTCACGATGGCTATGCCACGCGACCGCAGCAGTTCTTATATTTCTTCCCGCTGCCACAGGGACACGGTTCGTTGCGGCCGACTTTTGGAATTGAACGACGAATGGGCAGATCGATTGAAACTTCGTCGGCGCCATCGCCATCTCCAACTGCAACTCCTGCCATTGCGCCAACTGGTTGTGGCTGGCGTGCGTGCGCTGGAGCGCCCGCAGTTGGCGCGGCCGGCGCGTGTTCGCGCATCAAAAACTGAGGCAAGGTCGCAAGAAAATTTTCGAATGCCTGCAAGTTCGAGGTGCTGCGGAAAAGATTGTTTAGCACTTCGTTCTTAATGTTTGCCATTAACTCGACAAACATGTCGTACGCTTCGGTCTTGTACTCGATGAGCGGATCCTTTTGTGCGTAACTGCGGAGATAGACGCCTTCGCGCAAAGCGTCCATGGCGTACAGGTGCTCCTGCCACAGCCGGTCGATAGCGTTAAGAACGATGTAACGCTCCAGGCTCTTTACCGCGGTGGGCTCTTCGTAGGCTGATTTGCGCTCGTAAGCGTTCTTGATCTTTTCAACCAGGAACTGCGCGTTTTCATCGACGCTTCGCGTTTCAAATTCTGCTTTCTCCTTGTTCAGGCCGAGCGGAAACGTGGTATTCACCCAATGAATCAGACCGGTGTAATTCGGTTCATCGACATCGAGATATTCCTTCATTTTTGCCGGCACCGCTTCGTCGATCACTTCATAGATGAGCTTGCGCGGTTCTTCCGAATCGATCACTTCATTGCGATAGGTGTAAACGACTTCGCGCTGCATGTTCATCACGTCGTCGAAATCGAGCGTTCGTTTTCGAATGAGATAGTTGCGTTGCTCAACGCGTTTCTGCGCTGTCTCGACCGATTTGTTGAGCCATCGATGCTCAAGCTCCTGGCCTTCCTCGAGCCCGAATCGCTCCATGATTCTTGTCATGCGATCCGCTGCGCCGAAGTTACGCATCAGGTCGTCTTCGAAACTGACATAGAACCGCGATGCGCCCGGATCGCCCTGGCGGGCGCAACGCCCGCGCAGCTGCCGATCGATTCGGCGCGCCTCGTGGCGCTCAGTGGCGATCACCTTCAACCCGCCCAGCTCGGTCACGCCGGGACCAAGCTTAATGTCAGTGCCGCGGCCTGCCATGTTTGTTGAAATCGTGACGGTGCCCGGTTGACCGGCGCGCGCCACGATCTCCGCCTCCTGCATGTGAAATTTCGCATTCAAAACGTTGTGCGGAATTTTCTCGCGCTTCAGCATTCGACTGAGCAACTCCGAGGCTTCAACGCTCACGCTGCCGACCAGCACGGGCTGAGTTTTGGCATGAGCTTCCCTAATCTCCTTGATGACCGCGTTGTATTTTTCGCGTCGCGTCTTGTAAATCCGATCGTTGGCATCCGCGCGCCGCACCGGCCGATTGGTCGGAATCACGTTCACGTCGAGTTTGTAGATATCGTGAAACTCTGCGGCCTCCGTCTCGGCCGTGCCGGTCATTCCTGCCAGCTTTTGATAAAGCCTGAAATAATTTTGGATTGTGATCGTAGCCAGAGTCTGCGTCTCGCGATCGATCTGCACGCCTTCTTTTGCTTCCACGGCCTGATGTAATCCATCGCTCCAGCGGCGCCCTGGCATTTTGCGTCCGGTGAATTCATCGACGATGACGACCTTGTTATCCTCGATGACGTATTGGACATCCTTCTCAAACAAACAGTAGGCGCGAAGTAGCTGCGAGATGTTGTGGATGCGCTCGGCTTGCGCGTCGCAATGTTGCTGGCGCTCCGCTTTTTTCTTGTCCTTCTCCTCGTCCGACAGCGCAGGATCGAGATCGATCTCAGTGAATTCATTAATCAAATCGGGCAGGACGAACGCGTTCGGATCGTCCGGGTTGAGAAATTCACGACCCTGCTCGGAGAGATCGGCTTCGTTCGATTTCTCGTCGATCGTAAAAAACAATTCCTCTTTCAGCTGGAACAGTTCTTCCTTGCGCGTGTCCTGAAAGAACGAAAGCTCGGCCTTATCGATGGCGCGACGCTTGTCCGGGTCTTCCATCATCCGCAAAAGCTGCTTATTGCGCGGCTGGCCCAGTTTCACTTTGAACATGAAACGTCCGCCGGTTTCGACCTCGCCCTGCTCAAATTTTTCGATCGCTTCGCTGGCCACTCGGTTGCAAAGCATGTTTTGCTTCCGTACCAACTGCTCGATGAGCGGCTTCCATCTGTCGTATTGGTGCGTGGAAATCGTCGCCGGCCCGCTGATGATAAGTGGCGTGCGTGCCTCGTCGATCAAGATGGAATCGACTTCATCGACGATTGCATAGTAATAGCCGCGCTGAACTTGTTGCTCCCGCGTAGTAGCCATGCCGTTGTCGCGCAGATAATCGAAGCCGAACTCACTATTCGTCCCATAGGTAATGTCCATCGCGTACTGTTCGCGACGCACATCCGGTTCCTCATCATGTTGAATGCAGCCGACGGTTAGCCCGAGAAAGTTATAAAGCTGTCCCATCCACTCCGCGTCGCGTCGCGCCAGATAATCGTTCACAGTCACGAGGTGCGCGCCGCGGCCAGTGAGCGCGTTCAGGTAGAGCGGCAACGTCGCGACCAGGGTTTTGCCTTCGCCCGTAGCCATTTCCGCGATGCGGCCCCGATGCAGAACGATTCCGCCGAGTAACTGCACATCGAAGTGCACCATGTCCCAAACCATCGGCTGGTCGCAAACGGTGAAACTGTGTTGCCGCTCCTTCAGCCGGCGTGCCGCGTTCTTCACCACTGCGAACGCTTCCGGCAAAATTTCATCCAGTTTTTTCCATTGATCGTCCAACGCGGGAATTTTCGAGAGCTCTTCCTTCCACGCCGCAGTTTTGGCGCGCAACTCGTCGTCGGACAAGCTTTTGAACTGCTCATCGAACTCGTTTATCCGCCGAACAAGCGGCGCCAGCCGCCTGAGTTCCCGCTGATTTTTCGAGCCTAAAATCTTCTTTAAAATCCACCCAACCATTTGAGACTGTAATATCGGTCAGATTCCCGCACTATCAATTACTGGCGACTTCCGCGCAGCTCTGTGTGACACAGTAGTGGCTGTAGCCACGGCCCTGTGGGCCGTCTTCAATTTTGAACACCAGCGCCGACGTGAACCGGCCACAGGCCGGTGGCTACAACAGTCATGAAACGCCTCAGAGAAATTTCCGTGGCAATTCGATCGCTCTCCGCAGGATGCGCAGATAATGGTTCCGAGAAATTTCAATGCCGCCGAATTGTTGCAGGTGCGGTGTGAGCCATTGTGTGTCCAGCAACACAAATTTGCGTGCGCGCAAATGCTCCACCAGCGCGACAAGCGCAATCTTGGAGGCATCGGTCACGCGATGAAACATTGATTCCCCAAAAAACGCGCTGCCCACCGCGACACCGTAAAGCCCGCCGGCAAGCCTGTCTCCTTGCCACGCTTCGATGGAATGCGCATGGCCGAGCTCATGCAATCGTGTGTAACTCTCGATAATCTCGCGATTGATCCAGGTATTTGCCCGTTTCGCGCAGGTCTCGATCACTTCTGAAAACGCGTTGTCGATTGTGGTGTCGAAAACTTTTTTGCGCAGGAGACGTCGCAACGCATGCGGCACATGAAAATCTTCCAACGGCAAAATAGCCCGCGGATCCGGCGAAAACCATTCGATCGAGTCATCCTCCATCGCCATGGGAAAAACACCGAGGCAATAGCCCTGCAGCAAAAGTTCGGGGTCGATCATCGTCGTAAAAGCATTGCAGCGGCAAGCGCGTTGGTAGGGCGCGTCACTCCGCTGCGCGCCGTCCGTAAACCGAACCGGCGTGCAGAGGACTGCCTGCCCTACCGATGCGCTCTGTGTACCACAGTCAGAGATGTTTCGCTTCGCTCAACATGACAAGATTGGAACTGATCGGTTCAATGCTTCAACCTTCTTGCAATGAAGTATCTGCTTCATAAAATAAGTAGATGAAACCCCTCTCGATCCTGCTGTTCGTCGTATGGCTGGCTGCGGGCGGCTGCGCCGACCCACTCGAACAACGCAGCACGGGGGAGGTGCAAGGGCAGCTCGAGCGCGGCGTGACCGGTCAGGGAACGCTCGGCCCGTTGGACCGATCGCCCGACGATCCGGCCTCGGAGCATAGCATCCCGCAAACTCATCCGTAACGCGAGAAGATGGCAGAGGTGTCAACGCACTCAAAAATTCTCATTCTTGATTTTGGCTCCCAATACACACAGGTCATAGCGCGGCGAATTCGCGAATGTCAGGTGTATTCGGAGATCGTTCGCTTCGACACACCAGCCGCTGAAATCGGCGCAGTAAAACCGAACGGGATCATTCTTTCCGGCGGCCCGGCCAGTGTCTATGACAAAGGCGCCCCGCAAGTTGATCCAGAAATTTTTTCGCTGGGTATTCCAGTGTTGGGAATTTGTTACGGGCTGATGCTGATGGCGCATTACCTTGGCGGCAAGGTCGTGTTCACCGGGCGACGCGAGTACGGCGCCGGCATGTTGCACATCAGGAATGGATCGGAACTCTTCGATGGACTAGGCAAACAACTCGACGTTTGGAACAGCCATGGCGACGAAGTGACGGCATTGCCGAAAGATTTTCGCATTGTCGGGACCACCGATGGTTGCGATTTCGCCGCTGTAGAGAATCCGCAGCGCAAACTTTATGGATTGCAATTTCATCCCGAAGTCGCGCACACGCCGCGCGGCAGGGAGATTTTGCAAAATTTTGTGTATCACATCTGCCATTGCGCGATGGACTGGACGATGGGCGCCTTTATCGAAGAGGCTTGCGCCCGCGTCAGGAAACAGGTCGGCAATCAGAAGGTGGTACTCGGTTTGAGCGGTGGCGTTGATTCTTCAGTTACAGCTGCGCTTTTGCACAAGGCAATCGGCGACCAACTCACCTGCATTTTTGTGAACAATGGATTGCTCCGCGCGCGCGAGGAGGAAGTCGTGCAGCGCGTTTTCGGCGAGAATTTCCATGTGCGCTTAAAATACGTCGACGCATCGGAGCGGTTTCTGTCGAAATTGCGCGGGCTGACCGACCCTGAGCAAAAGCGCAAAGTCATCGGCAACGAATTCATCAAGGTTTTCGAAGACGCCGTAATCGAACTCGCTGCGGAATCGAATCCGCAATCAGCAATTAGCAATCCGCAATTCCGGTTTCTCGCGCAAGGCACGCTTTATCCCGACGTAATCGAGAGCATATCGATCGGAGGTAATCCCGCACAGGTTATCAAGAGTCATCACAATGTCGGCGGGTTGCCGGAGAAGATGCATTTCGAACTCGTCGAACCGGTGCGCCAGCTATTCAAGGACGAAGTGCGCCAGGCAGGGTTGCAGCTCGGTTTGCCCAAAGACATTGTCTATCGTCAGCCTTTCCCCGGGCCGGGGCTCGCCGTTCGGATTCTTGGTGAAGTGACGCCCGAGCGGTTATCGATCCTGCGCGAGGCGGACACGATCGTGCAAAGCGAAATGGAAGCCGCCGATTGGTATTACAAGGTTTGGCAATCCTTTGCTGTTTTGCTGCCCGTGCAATCAGTCGGCGTGATGGGCGACCAACGAACCTACGAAAACACGGTCGTGCTTCGAATCGTTGAAAGTCAGGATGGAATGACTGCCGATTGGGTTCGGCTTCCGTACGAATTGCTGGCTCGCATTTCGAGTCGCATCAGCAACGAAGTCAAAGGCGTCAACCGCGTCTGTTACGATATCTCCAGCAAGCCGCCGAGCACGATCGAGTGGGAGTGATTTGATTTTCGATTGCTGGGAATGCTCGAATCAATCGATGTGCGCAATGGCGCTCATGAACTCGGAGAAATCTTTGCCGTTGCGAGCGGCATGGTTAAGGGCGTCGAGGCGCGCATTCGAGGCTGGCTCGGGAAGCGCCACGCGGCAAGAGTGCGCTCCACTTGTAAAGACGATTTCGTCCCACTGGATGGAGGAAATCTCGTCGTTGAAACGCGCCACGGCGCGACCACGGAAAAATGCGCGGGTCGTTTCTGGCGGATTAAAGATCGCGGCCCTAATTTCATCCTCGGTCGTAACACGGCGCATCAGATCTTTGCGCACGAGCTCATAGTACAGCCCGCGGTCGAGATCGAGGTTATGATATTCCAGATCGATCGATTGCAGCCAGGGATCGCTCCATGAGAGTTTTTCCTCTTCCTGCAACGCGTTCAGCAAAAATTTCTTGGCCGCCCAGTCAACGCGATCCCGCGTTGACATCGGGTCACGCTCCAGATCGTTAAGCGCATTTTCCCATTCGGACAAAATCCATGCGTGCTCGGCGTCTGGCGGATCGCGCCAAAGCTTGCTGGCTGCGCGCAAATAAATCCGTTGGACATCGATCGCAGAGATTTTACGCCCATCCTTCAATTCGATGATCCAATCGTAAGTTTGATCGCGACTAATTGATTTGTTGGCGTTGACTGGTTGCGCGATCTCGAGCTGAGGCGCTTCTCCGCGTTCAATTAGATCCAGAACCAGCGCGCTGGTGCCTATTTTCATCGCCGTGGCCCATTCGCTCATATTCGAATCGCCCAAAATCACGTGAAACCGGCGATAGCGGCTCGCGTCCACATGCGGCTCATCACGCGTGTTGATCAGAGGACGCCGATTCATTGTGTCGATGCTCACCACAACACTGAAAAAATCGGCGCGCTGCGAGATTTGATAAATCCCAGGCTCGCTCTGTCCGTTCTCTGCTTCGACACCCATTTTGCCCGCTCCCGCAAAAATCTGACGCGTGACAAGAAACGGAAGAATTCCCGCGACAATTTGATCCCAAGCGATATGTCGACTCATCAGATAATTGTCGTGACACCCGTAACTGTGGCCGGCGAAGTCGGTGTTGTTTTTATAGAGACGAACTTCGTAACCGGACGGCAACTTCAGATTTCGGCGCCGGGCGCACTCCGCGAGAATACGCTCGCCGGCTTTGTCCTGCGCAACGATTTGGCCAAGGGTGGTGCACTCTGGCGTGGAATATTCCGGATGCGCATGATCGTTGTAAAACCGGGCGCCATTTGAAAGGACAAGGTCGCTTTTTATCTCCTCGAAACTGAGTGGGCGCCGTTTATCGATCTCGTAGTAAGCCGATTCGTCCGTGTCTTGAAGTAATTCGCGCGCACGAAATCCGCGTGCATCGAGATGGGGATCTTCAAGGTCATAGTCCCACTTCATCAGCGCGCCGTGATCGGTGTAACGCCGCACAAGCTCGATCGATTCGGCGACCACGTCGACCGCCTCCGCACCGCTCAGAGTGATGCCGTACTCTGTCTCCAGCCCAAAAACGCGTTTCATCGCTAGGCCGTAATTTTCATTGTCCGCCGACGCCCCTGAACTGCAGGAACATCAGATTATGCCGGATGTTGCGCGGGCGCGCGCATCGGACACTGCTTTCACAGGCGAAATCTTCACAACGTTCTCTGGGTCGTAGTCGATTAACTTGAGCCAGTCTTCGGTGATGTCGGTCGTCGGGAAAATATCGTTTTCGACGTACTCGGCATTGAAAGCGAGTTGCAAATCCGTTTCTCGAATTCCTTCCTCCTGTTGAGTTGCAATAGCTCTTTTGATCGCCGTGGCCTTCGCCCGCTCGACAATCGATGCAATGATTGCGCCGCTGATTAAATCGCTGCGGTAAAGTGTTTCCTTGCGCCCGCTGCGGAGCGTTACCTCCAAAAATTTGTTTTCGTCGCGGCGCGTAAACTGCCAGTCCACAAAGCGCTCGATGAGCCGTTCGATGGACACTCCCAACCCGTCCGCCTCTTTCGCAAGCACGCCGTCGTAAGGAAGGGCGTCCGTAAGATAAATACGGTAGATTTCGCGCGCGCCCTGCTTGTCCGGCCGATTGACTTTAATTTTTCGGTCGATGCGGCCCGGGCGCAGAATTGCCGGGTCAATCAGATCGGCGCGATTCGAAGCGAGGATAATCACTACATCATTGAGCGAATCGATTCCGTCCATCTCGGAGCAGAACATCGGCACGAGCGTGGAAAGAATATTCGAGTGTCGCGACGCGCGGCGGGTTCCGAGAACCGATTCGGCCTCATCGATAAAGAGGAACGGCATGTAGCCCTCGCTTTTCTTCTCGCGCGCGGTTGCGAAAATTTCGCGCACCATTCGCTCCGATTCGCCTACCCACATGTTCAGAATCTCGGGGCCCTTGACGTGCATGAAATACTCGCGCATCTCAGTGCCTGCTCTTGCGCGAAGCTGCTTTGTCAAATTGTAAGCGGTCGCCTTTCCAATCAGCGTTTTCCCGCAGCCCGGGGGACCGTAAAGGAGAAATCCCTTCGGCGTGGCGTGTTGAAATTTGCGGAAAAGATCAGGATGCAAAAGCGGCAACTCGATGGCGTCTTTGATTGCCTGAAGCGCAGTCTCCTGGCCTCCCACCTTTTCCCATGGCAGCTCGGGCACAGCGTCCAGATAATGTTCCTGCGACTTCGTGCTCGAGAGCATCTCCAACGCCATCCGGTAATTTGAGTCAACACGGACTTCGTCGCCTGATTTCAAGGTAGAATGCGCAAGGTCGGCGGAACGCTGCAGCACCATTGATTGCAATCCGTGCTCCGATCCGACTCGCAATCGGTCCTTACCCAACACTTCGGTAATTTTTGTCACCGGCCCGGCCGTCTCAAATCCGAGATCGCCGACAATGACGAAGGCTTCGTTCACGAGCACGCGCGTTCCTTTTTTCAATTTCGCCAGCGGAATGCGCGGATCGATGTTGCAGTAGTAATCAGCGCCTCCCACTACAATGTGCGCTGTCTCTTTCGATGTAGCGCCCAGAAACGTGCCGATCCGATTGGCGGGCGAAGTGACTTTCTTAACGACTTCCTCGAGCTTCTCGATCATCCTGCGCGCCTCGACCATCGTCTCCTGCTGATCGAAAATCTGTGGACGCATTTCCAACAGATCACGCCGAATAGGATCGCCCGGCGGCAATGAAGAAATTACCCGGTCAAATGCGTCAAGGAGATTGCCTGGTCCCGAGTCCCCGACCCCGTCCTGAAGTCCCTCGCTGCGCTTGTCGCTCATTTATGGTTTGGGTCAATCCGCCGAACCAGGCTTCAATATAGCTTTATCAGGCGCATTCGCAATCTTCGACGCCACGTCCATACAAAATGTTCAACCAAGACGTCGATCCGTTGTCGCGTGAAACTCGTCTTGTCCACTCGTCTTGATCTGTTTCTCTTACTCTCACTCGGAACGAAGAGCATGAGCAGGCGCAAGAATAGGACGAGGAAAAATGCCGGATAGTTGCCACGGAACACGTCGCCGCTACAGTTTGTTCTTCCGCGAGGAGCCTTAGCTCAATTGGTTAGAGCGCCGCCCTGTCACGGCGGAGGTTGCGGGTTCGAGCCCCGTAGGCTCCGGGGGTGCAGCGGGAATCCTGCTCCTGCTCTTGA
>WNGC01001644.1_pt1 | contig 13635 bp, 6 predicted proteins | sample 5400051 | NCBI WGS metagenome assembly WNGC01 (sample SAMN13153368, study PRJNA577476) | soil metagenome | isolation source: 20 cm soil or saprolite under grassland replicate 2 | place: USA:California | collected 2016-06-15 | reverse complement strand
CTAATCATTTCGTTGCCCGTCCATAATGCGGTGTGAAAGTCCCGAGCAGCAGGTGCATTAACTGTAGTTGTAGCGGTCCAACTATCCGATATTGGATTATATTTTCCGCCGGTATTCAGCACGAGAAAATTTTCATCTCGGCCTCCCCAGACAATCATTTCGCTGCCGGTCCAGACAGTGGTGTGACTGACTCGGGCATCCGGTGCGTCAGTGGTGCTTGTAGCTGTCCAGCTATCGGTCGCCAGGTTATACTTCCCGCCAGTGTTCACGGGGAGGAAATTCTCGTCGTTTCCGCCCCAGATAATCATTTCGCTGCCGGCCCACGCTGCCGTGTGCTGATATCGGGCCGCAGGTGCATTAACTGTAGTCGTAGGGGTCCAACTATCCGATGTGGGATTATATTTTCCGCCGGTATCCAGCACGAGAAGATTCTCATCGATACCGCCCCAGACGATCATTTCACTGCCAGTCCACACCGCCGTGTGTACAGCTCTGCCGTTAGGTGCATCGGTCGTGCTGGTGGGTGTCCAAGTATCAGTTGCAGGACCATATTTCCCGCCGGTATCCAACACGTGGAACCCGGGTTCGCCGTCTTGGCCTCCCCAGACAATCATTTCGCTGCCGGTCCAGACGGCAGTGTGATTCCTTCTGCCTGGTGGCGCGTTGTCGGTTCCGGTGTTCACCCAACTATCCGAGCTAGGATTGTATCTTCCGCCGGTGTTGAAGCGGACAACATCAAAGTTTTCGCCGCCCCAAACAATCATCTCGCTGCCCGTCCAGACAGCTGTGTGAATGCTCCGAGCAGCAGGTGCATTAACTGTAGTGGTAGCGGTCCAACTATCCGACAAGGGATTATATCTTCCGCCGGTGTTTGAGTCAAAGTAGCCACCCCAGACAATCATTTCACTACCGCTCCACACTGCCGTGTGATTCTGTCGGGCAGTAGGCGCGTTGGCAGCGCTGGTTGCCGTCCAGCTGTTTATGCCAGGATCGTATCTCGCGCCGTCACCCAATGCGTTCAATCCGTCGGTGCCACCCCAGACGATCATCTCATTACCCGTCCAGACTGCCGTATGATAGTAACGGGCATCAGGCGGATTGGTAGTGCTAGTCGCTGTCCAGTTGTTTGTAACCGGATTGTATCTCCCGCCTGTGTTGAACACCGCATTGCCATAGCCGCCCCAGACGATCATCTCACTGCCAGTCCAGACTGCCGTGTGAAACTGTCGAGCATCAGGCGGGTTGGTTGTGCTGGTAGCTGTCCAACTGTCGGTGCCAGGATTGTATCTTCCGCCGGTGTTCAGGTAGTTGCCATTATACCCGCCCCAGACGATCATCTCGCTACCAGTCCACACCGCTGTGTGAATGTATCGGGCATCAGGTGCGTTGGTGATAGTAGTAGGTATCCAACTGTCCGTAGTCGGATTGTATCTGCCGCCACTGTTCAAAAGGTTGTTGTCATCCAATCCCCCCCAGACAATCATCTCATTGCCCGTCCACACTGCTGTGTGAAAACCTCTCGCTGCAGCGTTCGTTGTGGTAGCCGCCCAGCTGTCCGTGCTGGGATTGTACCTACCGCCAGTATTCAGGTAGATTGGACCGAGACCTCCCCAAACGATCATTTCACTGCCAGTCCAGACTGCAGTATGGACTGATCGGCCATCGGGTGGACCAGGGGTAGCCGTCCAGGTATCTTCAACGCATTCGTCTCCTTGCAATATTTGCGGTAGCTTATAGCTGATACTTGGCGCTGCCATCAAAACGGGCGCCTGAGGTTCAACTCTAGCTAGCCAGGACTCGAGTGGCTCTTTGAGCCATGAAACAGTAGCTAGCTTCAGGTGGTCTTTGGTTTTCTCAATTACTGCCGTCGTATAGTATTGAGTGCTGTTTTCCTGTAATGAGCTTAGCTTTACGATGGGAATGGTTTGGTAGGCTTGGAGGTCAGCATTTATGGTCTGTGGCGAGTTGCTGTAGCTGCCTCGCTGTGCCGAGGCGTTCTGCGCCGTTTGCGCCTGGGAGCACGGCGACACAGCGCCGTGGCTACAAGGCTGCGCGTTCAGCTGATTGTGTCTCGTGTTGCTGAAACTTTCAGCCAGCTTTTGCACAGCTGTATCCCATTCGCGGTTGTTTAGCTTTACGCTGTGTTCAGCGTTGCGATTCCTTTCGTTTCGCGTGCCGTCGCGTCGGACGAATTCAGTTTGATTGTACTTCCCGTTGGTTTCCCGCATGGCCTCGATGCTGTTATGCGCCTGCAGCTCGGCTTCGGCGCGTTGCTTTAGGTCGCCGTGAATCCTTTGGTCGTAGGCATACCAGTTTGTTAATAAACGCGCCGCCAGCGCAGGCCTTGCCAGGCATTCGGCGATGACAAAGGGATCGTTGCCCAGCGCTTCGAAGAGTTCCTGCAACACCTCCGGCTGCTTGGTGTGTTGTGCCATTCGGTCCATCTCAGCCTGTAACTGCTCCGCCCTCATCGGGCGCTGCCAGTAATCTTCCAGCGCTTTTGAGTTGCGCAGATAGTCCGTGACTTTTTTTTCCAGCTGCGCTTGGGATATCACTGCATCGAGCGATGGCTTTGGATTAGAATTCTCTTTTGGCCAGATGCGATGACGCCAGTAAACTTCTTCGATAGCGCGCTGATACGAAACGCGTTCTTCAAAAGTCAGAGTTCTTTGGGGAGGCTGCGCGAGGGCTTCGGACCGGATGAAAGCCAGTGATGTTCCGAGTACCACCAGACAGGCAGCAGTCGCACAGGCCAGAAGAGCAGTTAATGCGCGCAGATTGAAGGATCCGCCTTCGCCAACCAGTCTTCGCGTAAAGCGACGGCGAGTCGAGAGACTACGGTGGACAAGCCGGGAAGTGGATTTCTTTTTCATGGATCATGGTTGCCGCGGATCCAAGAGCCTGGAGGGCGGATTCACGAGCGCCGATGCTAATAGATACGGTCTGGCGTGTCAACGTTTCACGGCTCGATTGAGTCGTGAGATTACGACACAAGCGCAAATGTCCGCGCTACTTTGCGACAGAACACACGCACGCAGCCGGGGCCCGCGACCCCGGCTACAGCTGATCAACGATCACGGATTGCAAGCTAGCGCGGAGTCGGGCGAGGGTGCGGAGTCGGACGGGGCCTGGGCGTGAATGCAGGCGTAGGTCGCGGTGTTGCAGTCGGCGTTGGCGTTGAGGTTGGGCTTGGTGTGATGCTGGGCGTTGGTGTGACCGTCGGAGTAGGTGTTGAAGTTGGCGTTGGTGTTGGTGTTGGACCTGCCTGAAAATCGATTTCAATGTTGTCGATCCCAAGGATCCAAGTGCCAAGACTGGGATAAGCGAATCCAGGCTTGTAAAAGCCAATACTGGTCAAATCAACGCGGTGAAGGAACGGAGACCACTCTGCATCGGTGCCAGGTGTCCCATCGCCCCGTGTGAAAACCCATCCCGCCGGGATCGTCGGTGAATTGGCATCGACTGGAAACGAATATGTCTGCCAGCCTACGGGTGGCTCGGGAAGGTCAGGTAACGTATATGTCGCGTCGTAAGTGACGTTAAAGCCAGTCTCATCCATCTGTAACAACTCAAGCGTGACAGCACGATCGGTCGCCCAGGTGGCAACTTGAATGACGTTCAGATCGACAGCTATGCTGGTAACGCCGAGGGCGGTCCAGTCGCCCGTGTAGATACTGTCGGTTTTGTACGGGTCGCTAACTCCCGGTTGAAAACGCGTCGAGATGCTTGCCCATGTCGGCACGGCGGTGCTGAAACCGCCCTGTTGAATATAAGCACCTGGGTTCCCACCACTGGCCTCAAGAATTCGAGCCGCATTCACACTGCAGTGCCATAGACCGACATCGGTCCCATCATCGTAAGTTTCGATAAAGTTGGCGCGTGTGGTCGCGACAACCCCTAGCACAACGAGAAAGAAAAGAGAAGCGCGTAAAGTTCGCGGACAAATCGTGAGACAAAATGTTTTATGGTTTTCCATGTAAGTCGATTTCATATCGTTGGTTTATTCGTGAGTTTAATCTGAATTTCATCGGCGGTCGCACTCTACTTTCGCTATTCACAGCCTATGGGTCATCCTACGATGACTTATTGCGGTGGCGTGGGGCGAGGACGCGGAGTCGGGCGGGGCCTTGGTGTAGCTCTCGGCGTAGGAGTTATACTTGGAGTACCCGATGGCGTCGGGCTAGCTGTTGGTGTTGCACTCGGCGTCGGGGTTGGTGTAGGAGCCTGAGCAGTTGTTCTTAAAATAGCCCCAAAGGCGCCTACTGCGTTCCCGGTGTTTGTCTCAGTAAAGGATACATTATAAAGATCCTGATTTGTGTGGCTTTCCTCGAGTGTCCAGGTGTTTCCTCCATCTGTGGTTCTCAGGATTGTGCCTAGTTGACCAACGGCTGTGCCGTTATTGGCGTCGGTGAAAGAGACCCCCAAAAGGACATTAGTACCCGGATGTGGCTGGTCAATCCAAGTTTCTCCTCCATCTGTTGTCCTGAGGATAGTGCTGATTCCCAAATTAAAATCACCACCAACAACAGTCCCAGTGTTGGCATCAGTAAAGGAAACAGCCCGAAGCTGACTGGTTGTTCCGCTTGTTTGCGGCACCCAGTTTTGTCCTCCGTCGGTCGTCCTAAGAATGACACCGTCATTGCCGACAACGGTCCCAATGTTGGCATCGACAAAATAGACTCCGAGAAGGCCTGTGGCTTGCGTGTTCTGCGGAGTCCAGGTTTGCCCTCCGTCTGTCGTTCTGTGAATTGTTCCGTTAAGGAAGCCGACGGCAGCGCCGTGATTCTCGTCGCTGAAGTGTACGGCATAAAGCAAGTCAGTTGTGTCGCTCGTCTGTTGCTCCCAGTTATTACCGCCGTCTGTTGTCCTTAGGATGATTCCCGTGTCGCCGACGATGGTTCCGATGTTGGTATTGACGAAGTGCACTCCGAAAAGGTTTATCCCGGCAAATGGTTCACTTACTCCACTGTTTTGCCGGACCCAGGAGTTACCGCCATCTGTTGTTCTGAGAATCATGCCGTCTGGATTCTGATAACCCACGGCAGTTCCCGTGTTGGCATCAGTAAACGAAACACCGTACAAATAATTGAACGTGACAGTTGGCTGGCTATTCCACTGCGTGCCTCCATCGGTTGTCTGAAGGAGGATGCCAGCGTCGCCAACAATCGTGCCGGTGTTCGCATCGGTGAAGGACACGGCGTAGAAAGCGTTGGCGCCTTGTGGAAGCGAATAATTCGTTTGTTCAACCCAGGTGTTCCCACCGTCTGTTGTTCGGAGAATGATGCCGGTCCCGCCCAGCTCGAAGCCGCAAATCGTTCCATTATTTGTGTCGGTGAACGAAACGCCATATAGGGTTTTGGTGGTCCCGCTTGCCTGAGGCGACCAGCTACCGCCTCCATCGGTCGTTCTGAGAATCAGGCCTCCATCGCCGACAGCGGTTCCGGTATTGGCATCGGTAAAGGAAACTTTGAAAAGACAGACGCCTCCGGGGTTTGCCTGGGTTGTCCATGTGTTGCCGCCATCTGTTGTTCTGACAATGGTGCTTTCGCCGCCGATTCCGCAGGATCCGCCCACTGCTGTTCCCGTATTCGTATCGACAAAGGAAACACCGAATAGTGTATTCGCGGTCCCGCTTGATTGAGGATCCCAGCTGTTGCCACCGTCGGTTGTTCTGAGAATCGTGCCACTATCACCCACAGTCGCCCCGTTATTTACATCGCTAAAAGAAACGCCGCGGAGTTGAAAAGTTGTTCCACTTGGTTGCGTGACCCAATGATCGCCTCCGTCTGTTGTTCCAACGATGATGCCGGCTTCACCCACAGCCGTTCCGTGATTTGCATCTGTGAAAGAAACAGCCCACAAAGTTTGTGTTGTGCCACTGGCTTGGATTGTCCAAGTGTTTCCGCCATCCGTTGTCCGCACAATCGTTCCATTTTCGCCGACGACGGTGCCAGTGTTCGCATCCACAAAGGAGGCGCCGCGAAGATTATTTCCCTGAGGAAGAGGATTCTGCCAGTGCCATTGAGACCCAGAGGCGCCGCTCGGGATTTTGCTCGAAACGGTAGTGGTTGCCCCACCTCGAGCCTGTCCGGTGTGGATTGCGAGTGCGAGCCCGCAGGAAGCTGCAAGGCCAAGGATAGTTAACGGGATTCTAGTGTTTGTTATTTTCATAATGGGTTGTTGGCATGTTTATGGATTTATTTCATGAATAGTTTCATCAGGTTGTGGCGGGCTGAGGGCGGGTCAGCTCCATCGACAGGCAGTAGTGAAGATGGCCTGCCCTCAGGCCGTTCCGATCTTATGGGACAGATTCTAGTCATTTCCTAGAAGTTTCATGTTAGCTCCCGCTCAATCCACACCCTCATATCCCAGTAAAGCCGCGTGTTAGCGCGGCGGAGTCGGGCGCGGTCTGGGGCTGGGGACAGGCCTTGGGGTTGGACTAGCCCGAGGAGTCGCCGTCGGTGTCGGCGATGGTGTTGCTAACTCGCTCCTGAGAATCGTGCCACCAAAACCCACGGCTGTGCTTAAGGAAACTCTCGAAAGATCGTAGCCTGTTCCGCTCGTCTCATGTGTCCAGGTATCTCCTCCGTCTGTTGTCCGTAGGATGATACCAAGAACACCAACTACACTTCCATGATCTGCGTCGGTGAAGGAAACGCCGGTGAGCAATTCGGTTGTTCCACTTTGCTGCGGCACCCAATGACTTCCGCCGTCCGTAGTTCTAAGGATCGTGCCGAATAGACCGACAGCTGTCCCATTGTTGGTGTCGGTAAAGGAGACCCGAGTGAGATCAGACTCTGTTCCGCTTGCCTGCGGGACCCAGTTGTTCCCGCCATCCGTTGTTCTGAGAATTACACCAGCCCCGCCCACAACCGTTCCAGTATTAACATCCGTAAAGGAAACCCCCACAAGGGGACTGGAAGCCCCGTTTGATTGGCTTGTCCAAGTGCTCCCTCCGTCTGTTGTTCTCAAGATGACTCCTGTAACAGTGTTAAAATCAAATCCAACCGCTGTTCCGTTATTTACATCGGTAAAAGAGACGCCCCAGAGATCATCGACTGTGCCGCTGACCTGCGGAGCCCAGTTGTTCCCTCCATCGGTTGTCCTCAGGATTGTGCCGAAGTTACCCACAGCTGTCCCATTGTTGGCATCGGTAAAGGAAACTCCCAGAAGCGTGTTGGTCGTTCCGCTTGTCTGGTTGACCCAGGTGTTGCCCGCGTTTGTCGTTCGAACAATGGTTCCATCGTCTCCCACGGCGGTCCCATTGTTCGCATCAGTAAAGGAAACGTCCTCCAGCGAAAGGGTGGTTACTGCGTGTGATTGACTTATCCAGTTTGCTCCTCCATCCGTTGTTCGAAGGATTGTCCCAGAGAAACCAACAACCGTACCGGCGTTCGCCTCGGCGAATGAAACGGCAATAAGGGTACCGGTGGTCCCACTCGTTTGACTGACCCATGTGTTTCCTCCATTGGTTGTTCGAACGATGGTTCCATCGCTACCAACCGCTGTGCCATTATCCGTGTCCGTAAACGAGACGCCCCACAGAAAGCTCTTGGTCCCACTGGTCTGACTGACCCAGTGCGATCCGCCATCTGTTGTCCTGAGGATAGTGCCAGCTTCGCCGACCGCCGTTCCGTTATTTGCATCAGTAAACGAAACGCCATAGAGAAAGCTCTGGGTCCCGCTGGTCTGCTCAACCCAGTTAGCACCACCATCGGTCGTTCTAAGAATGATTCCATACCAGCTAACGGCCGTTCCGTTATTTGCATCGGTAAATAAAACGGCGTTGAGATTATTCGGCGTTCCACTTGTTTGGCCCACCCAAGAGTTACCACCATCTGTCGTTCTGACAATTGTTCCGTTCTCGCCAACAGCAGTTCCGGTGTTGGCATCAGTAAATGAAACGGCAAGGAAGCCATCGGCGGTTCCACTGGTTTGACTGGACCAGGTGTTACCGCCATCGGTGGTCCTCACGATTGTGCCGGAAGAGCCAACGGCTGTTCCGTGATCTGCGTCACTAAACGAAACGCCGTACAACGTATTTGTCGTTCCGCTTGATTGAATGCTCCAGCTATCACCGCCGTCGGTTGTCCGGATGATGGTTCCGTTGTCGCCAGTGGCAGTTCCTGTGTTGGCATCCGTGAAATACGCTCCGTACAGCGTGTTGCCCTGGGGGAGAGGATTCTGCCAGATCCAGCGTGCCGTCGCCGCAGAACGAGTCCTTGTCGCCGCGGCGACCGGACCTGACGAGTCGGCGCTCACATGATTCGACTGGCTGATTACAGCGCCGCTTCGAGTATAGCCAGTCATGACCGCCAGACAGGTCCCGCAAACAGCCGCAAGGCTTAATATCAATAAACTGATTTTCGTGACCTTCATGATTTATCTCTGTTTTGGCATTCTTGTAGCCGCCTCGCTGTGTCGAGGCGCCCAGGGCGTTGCTACCCGCACGGCGACACAGCGCCGTGGCTGCAACATTGCGCATCTTGCCAGGATACGCGAGGTGCTGAGATTTTTGATAACGCCAAACACATTCTAATTTTTCGTCAAAATTGTTGTTATAAATTGCTGAGTATTTCGCGTCTTAGCCAGGCGGCGTAGGACGAGACCTTGGTGTTGGACGCCTCCTGGGTGTTGGTGTTGGCCTTGGCGTGACGCTTGGAGTTGGCGTCGCCGTCGGTGTTGGCGTGGTGCTAGGCGTAGCTGTAGGTGTTGGTGTAGCGGTCGGGGTAGGCGTACCGCTGGGGCAGTGATTGAAAGCCATGTGCGCGCTGAGCGCTCCATTTTGAGCGCCAGGCGTCGCTACGTTAAGGGTACCAACGTTAGCGTTCACCGCCGGCCAGGCATCCATTGACCCAAATGTGCCACCGATCGGTGTGGGATCTCCGCGGCGCGCGGCGATCAAAAGGTTACCGTCAGTCAACCCAAGCACAAGACGGTCGGATGTACCGTTGCTATCAAGATTAGTCCAGAACACGACGTTCCCTGCCGCATCGATTGTCTGCATTGGATTCCGCGAGAATGCAAGACCAAGGCATTGGCCGCCATCGATAGGATCGAAAAACACTACGACTTTCCGCCAATTTCCAGGAGCTCCCGCGAACCAGCCGGAGTTGATCGTATCGGGAGTCGGATGGTAATCAGCAAAGAAGGCAATCTGTCCAGCATTGTTAATTGATGCGGCCTGCATATCAAGATAGGTCCCGCCTATAGGGGTAGGGTCAGGCACCTTGACATACCATTCATCCACCTGACCCATGCGAACGACGATGCCGCGCCCGGTGATACCGCCGCTCACGATGGCGCGGAAGGCAATCTGGTCCGAATCATTGATATCGGGAACGGGACCAGTGGGAATGAAAGTTCCATCTTGTAAGCCGAAGCTCTCAGTGCCAAGGCCGGAATACGTTCCGCCCCCGGGCGCGGGGTCGCCGAGGGCGGCCACCTTTGTTACAACACCATTGTCCCACATGAATAGGTTACTGTTGATCGTTTCACCTTCCGGTGACGCAAGAAACACAACCTTTCCGTTTGTTATTGATCGAGCCTGGACCAACCGCCCCGAATGTGCCTCCGATCGGCGAAGGATCCCCAACAGCGGCTACTTTGACAATTTGCCCGGAAGCAGCCTGATAAAGGAACAGTGCTCGTCGTGAGTCGCCGCCATTGACATCGCAGAAGAAGAGTACGTCGCCTGCATCATTAATATCAGGTGTGAAAACGGTGTTTTCGGAAAAGAAGCCACCGAAATGCCCACCTATGGGTGAAGCATCACCGCACATCGAAGTTGTGTCTCCGCCACCGCCTAGCCCACCACAGCCAATAGCGATTGCTGTGATTGTACCGTCTGAGTCAGCAACGAACACCCCCTGGTTACGGTCTGAGCCATCGACTTGCGAGTTAAATGCGACGCGCCCGGATGCATTAACGGTGGTAGGATTGGCGAAAGCCACGGGATTCAACGTCCCACCATTCGTGTTAGGGGCAGGCTGGCCGTGCGCGGCGCGGGACTCCACGCCACAAATAGTACCTGATGGAGCGCCAGGATTGGCGATGGTGTAATTTTGTTGTGGCGACGAAATCTGCGAGCGCTCCGCAGTATCGTGAACTCTTACGATCGTCTTTGTGCCGTTCGCGCTGTGAAGACTATTGCTGCGTGACGTCTCGGAATTGATTTGAGACTTCGTGATTCTCTGCGGCTGTGCCTGCGCCAGCCGCACCACATTGATCGCGATGAAAAGCAGAGTGAGGAACAACGCGCCTCGGAGGAGGCGCGTTACAATAGTAGTAAGCGGCCGTTTATTCATACTTAATTGTTCTTAATTTGAAGTAGAGCTGACAGCGAAGCGATCTCACAACGTTGTAGCCGCCTCGCTATGTCGAGGCGCCTCGGTGGCGTCGCTGCTTGTTGGCACGGCGACACAGCGCCGTAGCTACAACAACGCATCTCTCTGAGATTACTTTCCATAACTTTGATATTTATCGAGCTACGTCCTTACGGAGGCGTCGGACGCGGGTGAGGAGTTGGGCGAGGCCGCGGCGTCGCTCTTGGCGTAGGGGTTGGTGAAGGTGTTGGTGTCCCCGATGGCGTCGGCGTTGGAGTCACTGTGGCCGTTGGAGTTGCTGTAGCCGTAGGTGTAGGTGTTGGTGTCGCGGTAGGTGTTGGTGCCCCCAGATCGGTGGCATAGCTCCCTTTGGCACTGGCTAACAGCAACCGGGAACTGCCAGCGAATGCCAGTTCACGTGGAGCAACAACATTCTCGAGCCCGTTCGCGAAAGGCGTGAAGGTGGCGCCCGCATCCTGGGAGCGCAGCACCGCATCTCCGCCGCTTAATTGCGTGACAAAGAGCGTCTGATCATCGAGCGGATGACAGGCAACATCACCGACCGTTTGATTTCCAGTCCAGCCCGTCGAAGTCCACGTCACACCCGCGTCAGTCGTGCGGAAGAGACCACCTGACTGGAAGCTAAGCCAGGCAGATACGAGAAGGGTCTGCGGATCCGTAGGTGAGGCGCACAATCGCGGACCTCGGAAGAATGCTGGCAGACCGCTGGAAGAGTCAAACCAGGAGGCGCCGCCGTCGGTTGAGCGCAGCGCGCCACCTATATTATCACCCGATTCACTGGTCCAAGCCGCGACCATATTCTGATCGGTGCCGTCCTCTACGATTTCAATGTCAGTTACTCTCTCGAACGTGCCAGCCCTGCTCTCAAACACCTTATTCCAGCTCTGCCCGGCGTCAGTGCTGCGCCAGATGGTACCCTCGAAACCCGCTACTCCGAAGTCCGCGCCGCCGAGCAGGATCAGGTTAGGATTATTGAGACTGAAGCGCATCGTATCAAGGTCCGATTCATAAAGAGGACCCTGGTCTGGACCAAGCGGAGTCCAACTCCCGTTGTTCTCCCGTCGATATAACCCCTCTTGGGCTACAGTCGAAGGACCGCTGGAAATGGCGTAAAGCGTGCCGTCGGGAGCAAAGCGCACCGCGCTGTACCGCGTTGGTGGCGCCGATTCGATCTGCCAGTTCGCGCCGCCGTCAGTTGAAGATAACACACCTCCGTTATTCGCACCTTGAAACGCCTCGGCAAGCTCGTCTGGCACGAGAGAGTTGGCGTCAATGGAGAACAGACTGAGTTCAGTGATGCCGTTGGAAGACTGCACGAAGTTATTTCCGCTGTCAGTGGAGCGAAAGACCGCCAGCGAACTGGTGCCGAGAAATAAGTCCGTCGACGTGCCGGGTCGAAACCGCAGAGAACGTCCAGCCAAGGCTCCAGTGCCACCGATTCCGATCTGCCATGTGGCACCACCGTCGGTTGTCCGATTCACGCCGCTACCATCGACAGCGACCAGGATAGTCTGCGCATCGTTTGGATCGACGGCGATCGCGTCGACCACCAACACTGGCCAGGTGCCGTCATGGAGCGGCGTCCACGTAGCTCCAAGATCAGTTGACTGATAAAGTCCGACGTTTTCCGAACCAAAGAGCTGACCACCGCCGACTAGCAGCCTCGTACCGTCATAGACGACAGCCTGCATGGGATTATCAGGAAGGCCGGCCGAGCGATCTGTCCACGAGTCGCCACCGTCCGTCGTCACCCATACCTGGCCCCCTCCGAAGTCGCCACCAAAGACAGCGATCACCGTGTTTGAGTCAGTTGGATCGATTGCAATACCGCGACCCGAGATTGGCGCCGCGAGCGGGGGCGTGCGATTTGTCCACGTCGTGCCACCATCGGTCGAGCGCATGACATTGACTGGTTGTGAGCCACTGGCATCGGCTATTCCTGCCCAGATGATCGAGGAATCTGATGGGTCGAGCGCAACATCGAACACCTGGTCGTTGAGTCCTATTCCGAGGTTCAACAGTGTCCAGCTCAGACCTTCGTCGGTGCTCGTTCTAATGCTATCCTGCGTGCCAATGTAGCTTGTTCCTTCGGGAGCAAATTCGATGTCGAAGACACTGATGCCATCCAGAGTTGAGACCTCGGACCATGTGTTACCGGCATCACTCGAACGATAGAGTGTACCGCCGAAGCTGCCATCCGGTGCGATGCCAGCCAAGGCGATACTGGAATTAACTGTCGAAAAAGCGGCGTCGAAGACATCGCCACCCGGTGGGCCGAGCGAGACCCAAGCGCCGTCCCCTACAGGTCTTTTGCCACGATGTTTCGCGCCAAAGGCAGCCTCGGGTTTCGTGCCGCCGGCGCGATTTCCCTTTTCGTCCAGATAGCGACGAGGATTATCCGCCGCATCCTTTGAGGATTGCCCGGCGTTGGCAATATTGGCTACTGCCTGTGGTAACGTCTTTGCTTCGACGGAATCCTCCGAGATCGCAGCAAAGCGAACCAGAAACACGCCGAGTAACGCGACAAACAGACCGATCGAAACACGCAGGTTAAGGAACCCGCCTTCGCCAAGGCTACGGCGGGCAGGTGCGGACTGAGGACTGATTTTGTTTTTCATGGCTTTAATATTTTATTTTTTATAGGTGGACGGCAGTCGGTGGAACGCGTTGTCCTCAACGCGTTGGCAATACGGGATGCGGCTTTGCCGCCAGTTATCAGCGCCCCCGGCGAATCCTTCGCCATCGTCTTCGGAGAAGCCGATCCACCTTGAGATCTCGTGTAGCATAAAATTGCCCTGACCTTAGCGCGGAGGAGTTGGTCGAGGTTTCGGGGTTGGACGAGGCCTTGGTGTTGGCGTAGCCCTTGGAGTTACACTTGGTGTAGGAGTTACTGATGGAGTCACACTTGGCGTTGGCGTGATAGTCGGCGTTGGGCTCACAGTTGGAGTAACCGTCGGGCTTGGTGTGGGAGTGGGACCGCCCAATCGCTCGAAGAAATAGGCTGCGCCCTGACGCACATTTTTCCCGACGGTAGCCTGGTAGGCACCGACCAGTGCTGTGTTATCAGCGTAAGCTGCCGACCATCCAAACTGATCGCCTTCACCACCGTCGCTGGCCGTGAGCTTTTTTATCTGGGTGAAAGTGCCACCTGAGTAATCAAAGACATAAGCCGCTCCCTGGAGGTTGTTAACACCCGGGGCGCCTATCAGGGCTGTGTTTCCATCGAACGCCACCGATTCGCCAAAGCTGTCGGACGACTGGCCGTCATCAGCGAGGAGTTTCTGACCTT